>Ga0209698_10007747_pt1 | contig 11208 bp, 20 predicted proteins | sample LitLauG_LLR_2012_FD_187203 | JGI IMG/M metagenome (GOLD analysis project Ga0209698, IMG submission 187203) | Freshwater sediment microbial communities from Pennsylvania, USA - Little Laurel Run_MetaG_LLR_2012 (SPAdes) (version 2) | ecosystem: Environmental > Aquatic > Freshwater > Creek >... | reverse complement strand
GCGTAAAGGTCTGGATCTACAAGGGCGACATCCTGCCCTACCAGCTCACCAACGACGAGAAGATCGTGCGCGAAGCCGCTATGGCTGCCGGCGACCAGGTCCCGACGGCCGGCGCCGCGGCGCCCAAGGGTGTCGTGCGAGCCGGTGGCGGACGCCGTCGTGTCGAATCCGACGTGGTCGTCGAAGAAGTCGTGCTCGGGGCTCCCGAGGCCGACGTCAACCCGGCGGACCTACTGGCGGCGACCGACGAGGTCGAGCGTCGCCTCAGCGTGGAAGAGGACATCGAGCGTCGCACCGCCCAGGAGCACACCGACACTCCTCACTTTCGAAAGGACGCTGAGTAATCATGTTGATGCCTCGCAAGGTAAAGCACCGTAAGCAGCAGCGTGGTCGGATGACCGGCATGGCCAAGGGTGGCGTGGAGATCTCCTTCGGCGACTTCGGTATCCAGGCCCTCGAGGCCGGGTGGATCACCGCGCGTCAGATCGAGGCGGCCCGTATCGCGATGACCCGTCACGTCAAGCGTGGTGGCAAGGTCTGGATCCGCGTGTTCCCGGACAAGCCCGTCACGCAGAAGCCGGCCGAAACCCGCATGGGTTCGGGCAAGGGCAACCCGGAGTTCTGGGTCGCCGTGGTCAAGCCCGGTCGCATCATGTTCGAACTCGGTGGAGTGGACGAGACCCTGGCCCGCGCGGCCATGGAGCGCGCCATCCAGAAGCTGCCGATCAAGGCCAAATTCGTCGTCCGTCCTGGTACGCACGGCACCCCGGAGGTGACCATCTAATGGCGAAGACCAAAGAACGCGTCGCGGAAATGCGCACGCTCGGTGACGCGGAGTTGCTCGAGCGTTTGGGTGAGGCTCGTCGTGAGCTCTTCAACCTGCGCTTCCAGCTGGCGACCGGACAACTCGACAACTCGGCTCGCCTGGGTGAAGTTCGACGCGACATCGCTCGCCTGTCGACCTTCGTGCGCGAGCGCGAAATTGCGGCCGCCGAGGCCGTGGGAGAGGGTGAGTAGTCATGAGTGACATCACGAACAACGAAGAAGCGCTCGCCGCGACGGACGCCGTGGCGTCCGAGGTCGTGGACGAGGTCGTCGTGACCGAGGCCGCGGCTCCCGTGGTCGAGTCGGTCGAGACGGTCGAGACGGCGGCGACCACCGAGACGGTGGCCGCCGAAGCCGAAGCCGCTGCCCCCGTCGCCACGACGGCGCCCGCCCCCCGCAAGGGACCGGTCGTCACGACGCCGGTGGTCAAGGAGACGAAGGCCGCCGCAGTGGTCGAGGACGACGGCTCGCGTGAGAACCCGCGCAAGGTCCGTGAGGGCATCGTGATCTCGGACAAGATGGACATGACCCTGGTCGTGGCCGTCAACGAGCGCGTCAGCCACCCCCGCTACGGCAAGACCGTGCAGCGCACCAAGAAGCTCTACGTCCACGACGAGAAGAACGACGCCAAGGTCGGCGACCGCGTGCGCGTGCAAGAGACCCGTCCGTTGTCCAAGCTCAAGCGCTGGCGCCTGACCGAAGTAGTGGAGCGTGCCCGATGATCCAGCAGGAATCCCGCCTCAAGGTGGCCGACAACTCCGGCGCGAAGGAAGTGCTCTGCATCCGCGTCCTGGGTGGTTCACGCCGTCGCTACGCGTCGATCGGTGACGTCTTCATCGCTTCGGTGAAGGACGCCATTCCCGGCGCCGCGGTCAAGAAGGGTGACGTGGTGCGCTGCGTCGTCGTGCGCACCAAGAAGGAGAAGCGTCGTCCCGACGGCTCCTACATCCGCTTCGACGAGAACGCCGCGGTGCTGATTAACGACCAGTTGCAGCCGCGCGGCACCCGTATCTTCGGGCCCGTCGGTCGCGAGCTGCGCGACAAGAAGTTCATGCGCATTATTTCCCTGGCGCCGGAGGTGCTGTGATGAAGATTCGTAAGGGTGACGACGTGCTCGTCCTCGCGGGCAAGTACCGCGGTGAGCGCGCACGCGTCGAGGAGGCTCTGCCCGCGCAGAGCAAAGTGATCTTGGAGGGGCTCAACGTCGCCAAGCGTCACACCAAGCAGACCGGGGCCACCATGCAGGCCGGCATCATCGACAAGGTGATGCCGCTGCACGTGTCCAACGTCGCACTCTGGTGCGCCGGACACAAGGGCCCGGCCAAGGCCGGTTACAAGATTGCCGACGGCACCAAGGTGCGCGTCTGCCGCAAGTGTGGAGAAACGCTATGACGACCGTCACTCGTCCCCGCCTCAAGGTGCGCTACGACGAAGAGATTCGTCCGGCCCTCAAGGAGGAGCTCGGGCTCGACAACATCATGCAGGTGCCGCGTCTGGAGAAGATCGTGCTGAACTCCGGCGTGGGGCGCGCGACGCAGCAGGCCTCGCTCCTGGAGGGTGCCCAGCGCGACCTCGAGCTGATCACCGGCCAAAAGCCGGTGGTGACGCGTGCGCGCAAGTCCATCGCGAGCTTCAAACTGCGCGAGGAGCAGCCCATCGGCGTCAAGGTGACGCTGCGGGGTGACCGCGCCTGGGAGTTCTTCGACCGCCTGCTCAGCCTGGCGATCCCGCGTATCCGCGACTTCCGTGGTCTGTCGCCCAAGTCCTTCGACGGACGGGGCAACTACACCTTCGGGGTCAACGACCAATTGATCTTCCCCGAGATCGACTACGACAAGATCGACGCCCCTCGCGGTTTCGACATCACCATTGTCACCACGGCCGTAAACGACGAGCAGGGTCGCGCGTTCTTGCGCGCCTACGGCTTCCCCTTCAAGCAGGAGAATCGATAGTCATGGCGAAGAAAGCTCTTCGAATCAAGCAGCAGCAGACGCCGAAGTTCTCGACGCGGGCCTACACCCGTTGCGAGCGCTGCGGACGCCCGCGCTCGGTGTACCGCAAGTTCGGCCTGTGCCGGATCTGCCTGCGCCAGATGGTCCACGCCGGCGAGGTTCCCGGCGTGACGAAGGCAAGTTGGTAGGAGGACAGCTATGACAATGACTGACCCCATCGCCGACATGCTGACGCGTATTCGCAACGCCAATAGCGCCATGTTCGACAGCGTCAAGATGCCCAGCTCCAAGCTCAAGGTCAACCTGGCCAAGGTGCTCGAGCGCGAGGGCTTCATCACCGGCTTCACCGTGACCAAGGTCGAGGGCAAGCCGGGCGAGACGCTCGAGATCAACCTGAAGTACTCCGACGACCGCAAGAAGACCATCGCTGGTATCAAGCGCGTGTCGACTCCGGGTCTTCGTATCTACAAGAAGTCCGACCAGATGCCCAAGGTGCTGGGCGGCGTGGGCGTGGCCGTCGTCTCGACGAGCCACGGACTCATGACCGACCGCGAAGCCCGTAAGGCGAAGCTGGGTGGCGAGGTGCTCTGCTATGTCTGGTAACGCACCCATGAACACGGAGGAGTGCTGATGTCACGCATCGGTCGTAACCCCATCACGATCCCCGCCGGCGTCACGCTCAGCGTCGCCGACGGCATCGTCACGGTCACTGGTCCCAACGCGACCATGACCCGCGTGCTGCCCGAGGGCATCACGCTGACCCAGGAGGGCGACGTCCTCACGGTGGACCGCTCCTCGGAGGAGACGAGCCAGAAGTCGCTGCACGGCCTGACCCGCACCCTGGTGGCCAACATGGTCACCGGCGTGACCACGGGCTGGACCAAGGAGCTCGAGATCATCGGCGTGGGCTACCGCGCCGCGACGACGAACCCGACGGTGCTCGACCTGGCGCTGGGCTTCTCGCACCCCGTGAAGTTCAACGCCCCCGACGGCGTCACGTTCGAGGTCCCGACCCCGACGCGCGTCATCGTCAAGGGACCCGACAAGGAAGTCGTCGGCCAGGTGGCCGCGACGATCCGCAAGATCCGTAAGCCCGAGCCCTACAAGGGCAAGGGTGTGCGCTACCTCGGTGAGAAGGTTCTGCGCAAGGCAGGAAAGGCTGCGAAGTAATGGCTCGTACCACTCGTGAATTACGTCAGCGTCGCCACGCGCGCATCCGTCGTCGCCTCTCGGGCACGCCGGAGCGCCCCCGTGTCGCCGTGAGCCGTACCAATAAGCACATCTCGGCGCAGATCATCGATGACGTGACCGGCCGCACCCTGGCCGCCGCCTCGTCGGTCGAGGCCGATTTCAAGTCGACCAGCGGTGGCAACATCGAGGGCGCCAAGGCCGTGGCGGCCGTGCTCGCGCAGCGCGCCCAGGCCGCCCACATCACCACCGTGGTCTTCGACCGCGGCGGATTCGACTACCACGGTCGCGTGGCCGCCTTCGCGGAGCAGTTGCGCGCCGCCGGATTGGAGTTCTAATGAGCGATCTCGAACAGTTTGAAGAGCGCACGATCAAGGTGAATCGCGTGTCCAAGGTGGTCAAGGGTGGACGTCGCTTCTCCTTCACGGCCCTCATGGTCATCGGTGACGGTAACGGCAAGGTCGGCCTCGGCTACGGCAAGGCCAAGGAAGCCGGTCTGGCCGTGCAGAAGGGCATCGAAGAGGCGCGCAAGAACCTCTTCGACGTGCCCCTCGCTGGTTCCACCATCGTCTACCCGGTCATCGGCCAGGCGGGCGCCGGGCGCGTGCTGATGAAGCCCGCGGCGCCCGGTACCGGCGTGATCGCCGGTGGCGCCGCGCGCGCCATCCTCGAGATGGCCGGCGTCAAGGACATCATCGCGAAGTCGCTGGGCTCGTCGAACGGCATCAACGTGGCGCACGCCACGATCGAGGGTCTCAAGCAATTGCGTCGTCCCGAGGAGCTCGCCGCCCTGCGCGACAAGCCGGCCGACCACGTCATCCCCTCGGGGACGTTGCGCGCGTACCGCGAGCGTCAGCGCGAGGGTGACCTCTTCAAGACGGAGGCGTAAGCACCATGACTCAGCTCAAAGTAACCCAGATCCGTTCGTCGATCGCCACCAAGCCCAAGCACCGCGGCACGCTGCGCGCGTTGGGCCTGCGCGGCATCGGCCAGTCCAACGTGCTGCCCGACCGTCCCGAGATCCACGGGATGATCGCTCGGGTGCCGCACCTGATTTCAGTGGAAGAGGTCAACTAATGAAGTTGCACGATCTCACCTCGCCCGAGGGCTCGACGCACCGCAAGAAGATTGTCGGTCGTGGTATCGCCGGTAAGGGTGGCAAGACGGCCGGTCGTGGTACCAAGGGTCAAAAGGCGCGCCGCCAGATTCCCGCGGGCTTCGAAGGTGGCCAGTTGCCCCTCCTGCAGCGCATCCCCAAGCTCAAGGGGTTCACGAACCCGTTCCGCGTGGAGTACACCCCGGTGAACCTCGACGCGCTCGTGACGCTCGGCGTCACCGAGATCAACCCCGACGTCCTGGTGGCTCGCGGTCTTGCGCGCAAGAAGGACCTGGTCAAGATCCTCGGCCGGGGCGAGCTCACGACGGCCCTGCACGTGTCGGCGCACGGTTTCTCGGCGTCGGCCCAGGCCGCCATCGAGACCGCGGGCGGTACCGTCACCATTGTGGACCTGCCCTTCAGCGTGCGTCCGCCGGCGGCGGGCAACCAGCACCAGAACCGGTAGGGTTCGTCCGTGCTGCGGCGTCTCTCGAACATCTTCAGGGTCCCGGACCTTCGCAACAAGGTCCTGTTCACCATCGCCATCATCTGTCTGTACCAATTGGGCGCCAACCTCCCCATCCCCGGGGTGAGTTGGTCCCAGGTCACCCTGCTGCAGTCCAAGGCCGGGGCGTCGGGCGTGTTGGGATTCTTGAACCTGTTCTCGGGCGGCGCCCTGACGCGTCTCGCGGTCTTTGGACTCGGTGTCATGCCCTACATCACGAGTTCCATCGTGATCCAGCTGCTCACCACGGTCATCCCCAAGCTCGCCGAGTGGCGCGACCAGGGACCCGAGGGTCAAAAGCGCATCACCCAGACGACGCGGTACCTGACCATCGGGTTGGCGCTGCTGCAGTCGACGGGTCTGGTCTACGCCTTCCACGGGCACGACCAGGCGTTGCTGGGCTTCAACATCGACCTGATCCCCAAGTTCAACCTCTGGCTGGGGCTGTTCATGGTGCTCATCATGACCGCCGGCACCGGTTTCGTCATGTGGCTCGCCGAGCTCATCACCCAGCGCGGCATCGGCCAGGGCATGAGTCTGTTGATCTTCGCGAACGTGGTGGCGGGATTGCCCTCGGGCGGTAAGGCCGTCTGGGCCGAAGGTGGCCCGGCGAAGTTCTTCGTCATCCTGGTCATCTCCATCGCCCTGCTGTTCTTCATCGTCTACATGGACCAGGGTCAGCGCCGCATCCCGGTGACCTTCGCGCGTCGCGTCGTCGGGCGCAAGGAGATGGGTGGCAACTCGACCTACATCCCGCTCAAGGTCAACCAGTCGGGCGTGATCCCGATCATCTTCGCCTCCTCGGTCCTCTACATCCCGGTGTTGCTGTCGAACATCCTGCCCTGGGCTAGCTTCACCAACTTCGTGAACTCCTCGTTGCGGCCGACCAGCTTCTTCTACATCGGTTCGGACTTCCTGCTCATCTTGGCCTTCACGTTCTTCTACGTGTACATCGCCTTCGAGCCGCACCAGCAGGCCGAGCAACTGCGCCAGCAGGGTGGCTTCGTCCCGGGGATCCGACCCGGTGAGCCGACCGAGCGCTACTTCTCACGGATGTTGAGCCGTCTGACGGTGGTCGGGGCGCTCTTCCTGGCGTCGGTGGCGGTCATCCCGAGCATCCTGATGGCGTTGTGGAACATCAACCGCTTCCCGTACTACGGCACGACGTTGCTGATCGCGGTGGGCGTCGCGTTGCAGACGATGCAGCAGATCGACTCGCAGTTGATGATGCGCAACTACGAAGGCTTCCTGAAGAAGTAGCGATGTCGGCACGCGTAATCATCGTCGTCCTGGGCAAGCAGGGCGCCGGTAAGGGCACTCAGTGCAAGCGCCTGGCGCAGCACCTGGGCATCCCGCACGTCTCGACCGGCGACATCCTGCGCGCCGCGGTGCGCGACCGCACGGCGGTCGGCCTCGAAGTCGCCTCCGTGCTCGAGGCGGGTCAACTGGTCAGCGACGATCTGGTGAATCGACTGGTGGCCGAGCGATTCGCCGAGCCCGACGCGGCCGGCGGGGCATTGCTCGACGGCTTCCCGCGCACCGACGGACAAGCGGCCGCCCTCGACGAGATCCTCGGCGACGACGGCGTGAAGATCTGTATCAACCTCGACGTACCCAACGACTTGGTGGCGGCGCGGTTGTCCTCGCGGCGCGTCTGTCAAGAATGTGGTGCCATCTACCGCGACACCGACGTGGAGGCGATCTCGGGGACCTGCTCGAACTGCGGGGGCGACGTGGTGCAGCGCGCCGACGACCTGCCCGAGGCCATCTTGCGCCGCCTCGAGGTCTACGAGCGCGACACCGCGCCGCTGCTCACGTTCTACGAGAGCCGGGGGCTGTTGGTGCGCGTCGACGGCGACCAGGAGGCCGGCGAGGTCACCGCCGAGATCCTCGAACTGCTCGCGGATCGGAACATCGCGTGAGGCGTTCGGCGGAGGAACTCAACAAGATGCGCAAGGCCGGCAAGGTGGTGGCCGAGATGCACGAAGCCACCCGCGCCGCGTTGCGACCGGGCGTGACCACCGCGCAACTCAACGAGATCGCCGCCGAGGTGATCGCCAAGCGCGGAGCGCGGTCGAACTTCTTGAACTACCACGGCTTCCCGGCGGTCATCTGCACGAGTCCCAACGACATGATCGTGCACGGGATTCCCGGTGACTACGTGCTGCGCGAGGGCGACATCATCTCGGTGGACTGCGGGGCGATCGTCGAGGGCTACCACGGCGACGCCGCCTACACCGCGGGGGTCGGGGAGATCAGCGACCTCGCGCGACGGCTCATCGAGGTCACCGAACGCGCCATGTGGGCCGGTATCGAACAGCTCTACAAGGGCAACCGCCTCTACGAGGTCGGACGCGCGGTGCAGAACGTGGCCGAAGCCGCCGGGTTCTCGGTGGTGCGTGAGTACGTGGGTCACGCGATCGGTACGGCCATGCACGAAGATCCCCAAGTGCCGAACTACTGGCCGGGTAAGCCGGGACCCACCCTCAAGGAGGGCATGGTCTTCGCCGTCGAACCGATGGTCAACGTGGGCTCCTTCGACACGTACGTCCTCGACGATGGATGGGGCGTCATGACCCAAGACGGTCAGCTCTCGGCCCACTTCGAACACACCATCGCGGTCACCGACAACGGCCCCGAGGTCTTCACCGTCGCCTGACGACCGACGTCGCGCCCACCGGCGAGCGTCGTAAACATCGGACCAATCTCGTCTCCAGAACTACAAAGTAGTGCGTCGATCGCACTGCCCGGTTCAACTCCTTCGCCCTCACGTGCGACTTCTTCTCGCCGACCACCGGGGCCATCGTGGTCTCACTACCGAACGGGCAGGACCTCTAGCGCTCGTTAGTCGCGGTGCTCGCGGTCGAATTGGCGCTGGGCGAAAAGCGCCGCCTCGGTGCGGCGTTGGAAGCCGAGTTTGGCGAGGAGGTTGGAGACGTAGTTCTTCACCGTCTTCTCGGCGAGGAACATGACTTCGCCGATCTCGCGGTTCGACAGTCCCTCGCTCAGTAGTTCCAAGATGCGCCGCTCCTGGGCGCTGAGCGACTCGAGTCGCAGGTCCTCGGTGATCTGTCGACGCAGTCTCTCGCGAGCACGTTCGATCTGTTCGTTGCTCAGCAGCATCTCGCCCTGGGCCACGCGTCGGATGGCGTTCACGAGGTCGTCGCCGCGCACGTTCTTCAAGACGTAGCCCTGGGCGCCGGCGAGCACCGAGGCGTTGAGCGCTTCGTTGTCGGCGAAGGACGTCAGCATTAAGCAATTGAGGTGCGCGTAGTTCTCGCGCAAACTGCGACACAGGTCGACGCCACTACCGTCGGGCAGGCGCACGTCGAGCACGGCGACGTCGACGTCACTCAGATCGAGGGCGAGGGCGGCTTCGAGCGTGCCGGCCTGGTGGGTGACCGTGAGATCGGCGTTGGCTTCGAGAAGCTCGCGTAGTCCCCGACGCACGATTTCGTGGTCGTCGACGAGCAGTAGCCGAATCACGTCAAGCCTTCCTCAGTGCGGTCCACGTCACCAGTGTGCCACTTCCGCTCGCCGAGTCGATGACACACGTTCCGCCCAGGTCCTGCGCGCGCGTCGAGAGGTTACGCAGTCCCCGCCCGAAGCCGCTGACGTTGTCGAACCCCACGCCGTTATCACGCACCCGCAGCACCAGGAACTCGTCGGCGCTCGTCAGCCGCACCTCCACCAGCGTCGCCTCGGAGTGGCGCACGATGTTCGAGAGGATCTCGCGCAGCGCCTGGATGGTGTGGTGGGCGCAGTGCTCGTTCACGGCCTGGGAGAGTCCGGTCTCCATCTCGAGTTCGGCCTGGACGCCCAGACGAGATCCGACCTCGTGCACCAGGGCGGTCGCGCGTTGACGCAGCGTGTCGGCGGTCGCGCGATCTTGGTCGATCTCGAAGATCGTGGTGCGGATGTCGTGGATGGTCTCGTTGAGTTCGTCCAGGGCCAGGTTGACCCGCCCACGCGCGTCGTCGTCGCTCACGTGCGGCAAGGCCATCTGCAGTGAGAGCCCGACGCCGAAGAGTCGTTGGATGACCGTGTCGTGCAGGTCGCGCGCCAGACGTTCACGCTCCTCGGCCACCGAGAGTTCGCGGAGCTCCTTGCGCAGGTTGGATTGGTCGATGACCGCGCCGGCGACGCGTCCGAAGGTGGCCAGGAGCAACTCGTCGTCGTAGGTGAAGGGCTCACCGCTCACCGGCTCGGTGATGTAGAGATTGCCCCACACGTGGCCGCTGCGCGTGACGACGGGGACGCCGAGGAAACGCTCCATCGGGGGATGGCCGTCGGGGAAGCCCGCCGACCCGGGATGACCGGTCAAGTGGTCGATGCGCAAGGGCGCGCCCGCGCGAATGGTCTCGCCCAGGACACCGCGACCGATGGGCGGGTGGCCGATCGCCTCGATGAGATCGTCGTCGAGGCCGTAGGAGATGAATTCCGACAGGGTCTGGCCGTCGCGGCCCAAGACCCCCAGGGCGCCGTAGCGGGCACCCGCCAGCTGGGTCGCGGTCGTGACGATTTGGCGCAGGAGGGTCCCCAAAGCTGCCTCGGTCTCCATCAGGAGCATGGCGTCGATGAGCGCGTGGAGCCGGTCGGGGTCGCGCAGTTCGCGGAACTTCACTCCACCACCATTACACGCGCGGGGTGAGGAGCTAGTGGCGCTGTCCGACGAGGACCGATACGGGGAAGGAGATCAACTGGCCCCCGAACGCCACGCTGTCGCCCAGGAGGTCGTCGGTGGGCGATTCGCCGGGGGAGAGGTGCGCGATTCCCGAGGCCACGACCGACCAGGTGTGATCGTCCTCGTCGAGGCCATCGACCTGGACGGTCAAGACGTCGTGGCGTTGGGCGGCGAGCACGATGGCGGGGTCGGAGGAGGCGATGACGATGTTCTCCCTATTCAGAACCCTGATGCGCGCGGGCAACGCCGTGGGGAGGCAACGTACCGAGACCAGGATGCGCGCCAGCGGCGCCGCCGACAACCGGTCCAGGCAGTCATCGCGTTCGAGCACCGTCGCGGGTGGTAATTCCTCCATCGACCTAGCATGGCGCGTGCGCCGCGGACGCTGGTAGGGTCACCGGTCACATTTCCGGGGTTCGCGCCGGTCGTCGGGTGCGCGCCGCGCCCCGGGGTGGCGAGGCGCCAGCGGGTCGCTTTTGCATTCTCGGGAAAATTCGGTAGAATAGTCAGCCGACCTCTTATGGGGTCAACCGTCGAGGAGTTCCGTGCTCCTCCACGTCGCAGTGCCGCAACAAGGAGAAAGAACCTGAGTAAGCCAAAGGAAGACGCGTTCACCGTTGAGGGGACCGTCGTCGAGCCACTTCCCAACGCCATGTTCCGCGTCGAGTTGGAGAACGGGTACACCGTTCTCGCCCACTCCTCGGGCAAGATGCGCATGCACCGCATTCGCATCCTCCCCGGTGACAAGGTCCAAGTTGAGATCACGCCCTACGACATGACTCGCGGACGCATCACCTACCGCTACAAATAACTCACGTTCACCGGAATTCGAGAAAGAAACGACATGAAGGTTCGCGCCAGCGTCAAGACCATGTGTGAGAAGTGCAAAGTCATTCGACGGGCCGGTCACGTCCGCGTGATCTGCGAGAACCCGCGTCACAAGCAGCGCCAGGGCTAG
>Ga0209698_10007746_pt1 | contig 11210 bp, 17 predicted proteins | sample LitLauG_LLR_2012_FD_187203 | JGI IMG/M metagenome (GOLD analysis project Ga0209698, IMG submission 187203) | Freshwater sediment microbial communities from Pennsylvania, USA - Little Laurel Run_MetaG_LLR_2012 (SPAdes) (version 2) | ecosystem: Environmental > Aquatic > Freshwater > Creek >... | reverse complement strand
GTCCTACGAAGTGCAGCTGCCGGAACCCGCGGATGCACTCCGCGAAGATGTGGCCAGCTTGCGCGAGCTCGGTGACGCGCGGTTGTGGGCCTTTCAGCAAGCGGTATTCGGCCGGATCGCGAGTCGTCTTTCCCCAGGTCTCAGCGGTGGTCATCGAGGGACTCACGCCCGGGCGAAGTCGACGTAGCCATGGTCGAAGTCGGTGCTGACGAGCTCGACCCGGATGCGATCTCCGACGCCGAGCCCCTCGGGCTCCGGCGGGTCAGGGGGCGGCACCCACCCCCACGATGGCGGCCGCCACGATCGCGACGACCAGCGTCACCATCACGATCGCGGCCACGGCCATGGCCACGGCAACCCCACGGGACCGGACAGCCAGGACACCCGGGGCGTCGGTGGGTCGGCGCCCAGCGGCCTCCTGGGTCACATTGGGCGCCTTCACTGATCCGCGCGCACCGCGGGGAGGCCGACGGCCGGTCCGCCCGGTGCCGTCGGCCTCCCCCTCAGGCCTTCCGGGTGTCTAGTCGTCGTCGGGCTGCGCCAGGGACTCGGCGATCACGTCAGCGCCGGGCACGCGCGGGGCCACCGGATGCTCCCCTGCCAGGATCGTGGCCGCGCGGTCCGTGATGGGCCGCAGCCAGGCGTCGTCGTCGTGGGGCAGAAGGTAGAAGCGGTCGGTCAGGACCCCGGTGATCACTGCCTCAGCGACGGACTCCGGGGCCATGGCGTCGCGCAGGACCCGGGTCAGCCCCCGGTGGACGCGCCGCAAGGTCGGGTTCGCCGGTGCCACCGGGGTCCCCGCCGGTAGGTGCCGTCCGGAGTCACCGATGCCGGTACGAACCCAGCCCGGACAGAGCACCGACACCCCGACGGGCGCCTTGGTCGCGCGCAGCTGTAGCGACAGCACCTCCGACAGGGACACCACGGCCGTCTTGGAGACCGTGTAGGCCGGCGAGAAGGACCCGTAGACCAGACCTGCCATTGACGCCGTGTTCACCACATGCCCTCCGCCGCTGGCGATGATGCGTGGAACGAACGCTCGGATCCCGTGGATCACCCCCCACAGGTTCACGTCGAGCACCCAGGCCCACTCCTCGACGGTCGACTCCCACGCGAGTCCCTCGCGCTCCACCCCGGCGTTATTGCATACGAGGTGCACCCCGCCGAAACGGGCCACAGCGAGGGTCGCCAACGCCTCAACCTGGTCGCCGTCCCGGACGTCGGTCGCCACCGCCGCCACCTGCGCGCCGCGGGCGCCCAGCTCTTCGGCGACCGCGCGAGCCGCCACCTCATCCACGTCCGCGACCACGACCGCCATCCCCTCCGCGGCCAGGCGGTAGCACAGGGCCTGGCCGATGCCGCTGCCTCCCCCGGTAACGACAGCGACCTTGTCCCGCAGCGAGTCCATGACGCCTCCCGGCAGGACTGTAGGCCGACCCGCCGGCACCACAGCACGCCGGCTCGTGCGCCTGGCTACGCTCCTGCGCCATGACGGTCATTGACGAGCACGGACGGCCCGAGCCACCGGTCGCCTCGGACGAGGTGGCCACGGTGGTCGGCTTCTTGGACTACCAGCGGGCGACCTTCGCCTGGAAGACCGCGGGACTGGGCCGGCAAGGGCTGACGTGCACCGTCGCGGGGTCAGCGATGACGCTGGGAGGCATGCTCAAGCACCTCGCCCTGGTGGAGGACTGGTGGTTCTCCACGTGGCTGCACGACAACCCTCCCCGCGAGCCCTGGGCCGGCGTGGACTGGGACACGGACCCCGATTGGGAGTGGCGCACCGCGGCGGACGACGCCCCGGACGACCTGCGGGGGCAGTGGCAGGAGGCGGTGCAGCGGTCCCGCTCGCTTGTCGCGGACGCCGTGGCCAGGGCGGGACTGGACCAGCCGGCCGCGCGACAGTGGCCTGACGGCCGCGCGCCGAGCCTGCGGTGGATCCTGCTGCACATGCTGGAGGAGTACGCCCGGCACAACGGCCACGCGGACCTCATCCGGGAGTCGTTCGACGGCGAGCGCGGCGAGTAGTGGGTCCGCACGGCCCTTCGATGCCGTGCGCTACCTGGCAGGGTCCGTCGGCTTCTCCCACACCGAGACGTGGCTGGGGCTGTCGGCGGTGAACGGTGTGCGCTGCCAGTCTGACCACCTGTCACGCAGGCGAAGGCCAGCCAGGCGAGCCATCAGGTCCAGCTCTGCCGGCCAGACGTAGCGGAAGGGGGTGGCATGCGCCTCGGCCCCACCCGCCACCAGGTCGACGTGGTGGGACCACAGCCCCTGCGCCGCCACGTCGTAGACGTCGAACGACCACCCGGTGTCGCTCACCCTGGTAGGGACCATCGTGCTCCCAGGCGGTAGCCGTCGCAGCTGCGGCACCATCACCTCGACCACAAAGCACCCGCCCGGCAGCAGATGCCGGGCGGCGTTGGCGAAGCAGGCGATCTGCCCTTCCTGGGTCGTCAGGTTCATGATGGTGTTGAACACGAGGTACACCAGCGAGAACCGGTCGGGCACCTCGGTGGTCGCGAAGTCGCCAATGACCACCGGCACAGCGTCACCGCCCGTCTTGGCACGCAGCTGCGCCACCATGGACTGAGACAGGTCCACCCCGCTGACCGCTACCCCCCGCGCGGCGAGAGGTAGCGCCACACGACCGGTGCCCACGCCCATCTCCCACGCGGCTCCCCCGCCTGCCAGCGTGGCCAGGAGGTCCACCGTCGGTCCGACAACCGCGGGGTCGGCCATCTCCGCTACATCGGTGTCATAGCTGGCAGCGACGTCGCCGGCGAAGTGGTCCGTCGTCACCCCGCGACCGTACCCGGTACGCGCCGCATCCCACGGATCCACCTGTCTCGCCGCGACAGCCAACGCGGAACGCTGCCGCCCCAGGTGACCAGCAGGTACCCGCGGACCTCACAGACAGGCCCACGCCCGCGTGCTGGCTCACGCCCGAGACATGACCTCGGACCGGCAGCCCGCCTCGACGGCCAAGCCCCCGTGCGCCAAGGAGAGGGCACCGGCCACCCGCCCGGCTTTGGACCCCGGGACAGCGGGGCGCCCTGCAGCCACGCCTGCCATCACACGAGGCCACGCGACAACGCGATGAGCCGGTCCAGAACGACGTCACCCGAATCGAGACCGTCATGCTCGAACTCGTTGGTGGTCCACGTCCGCATGCCCTGGATCTGCTGGGCGGTCTGGATCGAAAACCGCTGAGGCACGTACATGTCGTCGACGTAGACCGCCGCCGCGCAGGGGACGGTGTTCGCGGCGAGCGTCTCGACGTCGTACAGGCGGTTCCAGGGACGTTCGGCGAGCAGATGGGCTGCCTCCCGGAAGGGTGCGAGTCCGGCGATCTCCTCGAACATCCACGGGAAGATGTGTTCGCCGGTCAGCAGCGCCGGGTCGACGGCGTATTCGTCGGGCATGCAGCGCTCCGCCGCCCACCTAGTGGTCCCGCCGGAGGCGTAGCAGGACTCGTGCACGACGGCGTACAAGGGGTTCCTGGCGAACGCGGACGCCCGCTCCACATCGTGGAGGAACGCCGGGCTGTCCGTCGGCAACTCAAGGATGTGGTGCAGGCGTTCAGACCCGTCCCCCATGCCGAGCATGATCCCCAACTGGCGCAACCTCGCGTGGGTGAGCCGGTCTCCGCCCGGCAGGCGGACGTCTTCGCTCGTGACGCGCTCCACCAGCGCCTCCATCCGGACCCGGTCCTGCGGGTAGCGGGCGTAGTGGCGACGCGTCTTGTCGATCGTGGAGGCATATGTTGCCGCGTACACGGCGTCTATGTCGTGATCCAGGGGCGGCAGGCCGCCGGCGATGAACGCCCCGCTCAGCGACTCCGGAAACGTGGAGAGGTAAGCAAGCGTGCAGAAGCCTCCGAAACTTTGACCAAGCACGGACCAGCGCTCGACACCCAAGGCGCGGCGGAAGGCCTCTGCGTCTGCCACGATCATGTCGGCCCGGTGGTGAGCCAGACGCTCGGCCAGATCATCCGGCGCTGGCCCGCTGGCGTCGCCTAACCCGACCGGCGTTGACCGGCCGGTCCCGCGTTGGTCAAGCAGCAGGACGCGGAAGTCGGCAAGAGCCCGGCGCATCCAGGGGATGGCGCCCGGTCCCGACGGGCGTGGCGCCTCGAAACCTGGGCCTCCCGCGAGGAACACCAGCCATGGGCGTCCCTTCCTCTCGTCGTCGGCGGCGACCACCTCACGGGCAAACAACTCCACGGTCGACCCGTCAGGTCGCGTTGCATCCAGGGGGACGCTCAGAATGTGCTCGGTCACAGCGAAGCCAGGCTGTCGGTAGGTCCGTGACTCCATCCACTACTCCCTCTGCCGCACCACCCTGACGGTAGGGCGCCACTCGCGCCGAACGCGTGTCATTGGCAGCGTCCCAGTCGCCTGGCTCAGCCGCTAGGCCGGGCACACCCTACGAGGCTGACTCGTCGGTGGAGCCGCCGCCACCGGTACAAGTCTGGGCCCCGACCAAACCCCGACCCGAGGATCAGGCAACGAGAGCGCCAACCACTGCCCTCGACGTCCGGCCGTGATCGCTTCGCTGTGTGGCGGCCTTCGGCCGCTGGCAGGGCCGCCCCGAACCCGTCGACTTGCTGATCGGCCAAGAACGAGAGGAGGGGGCAGCTGGCAGCGTCGCGGTCGTGGCCGCTACCGCGCGCCGTCATCGGCCGCAGGGCGCCGTGCGTCATCCTTAACCACGTCCACCATCGGCAGGTGCAGGGAGGACCGATGCCAGAGGTGCACCTCTTCATGGCTCGTGGCCGCTCCTCGGAGCAGAAGCGCGCGGTGATGGCGGCCATTACCGACGCGCTGGTCACTCATCTGGAGTGCGCACCGGACGTGGTGACGGTCCAGATCATCGAAGCGGAATGGTCGGAGAAGATGAAGGGCGGTCGGACGTTCGAGGAGCGGTACTCGGCGGAGATCCCTGCCGGGTACCGACAAGCCACGGGTGAGCCTCCCCCGGACTGAGCGCCGGACTAGCCCAGGCCTTCGTGGCCGAGCGCACGGGAGGTGCCCGGGCGGCCGATGGCTCGCGGCGCCAGACTCGGGCTGACAGGACCGGACGCTGACCGGTGTCCGACACCCGGTCACTCCGCGAGCTGCCGGGGTCACCGTGCGCGATCGAAAAGGCGCGTCGGTCCGTGCCCCGTGCCGCAAGCGGGCTGGTGCCGGCGAGCCCTCCACCCGGGGAGCGCACCCAGGCGCCGCGCCTGCTGCGCCCGATCGTTTGGGACCATGGCATCCAAGACGACACTTCACATCAGACCGAGCGCTGCCGCCCTGCTCGTCGTCGACGTCCAGGAAGCGGTCCTCGCCGACGAACTCCCCCCACGACGTCATGTGGGTCTGTCCGAGCCGCACGAGCGCACACTGAGGGGCACGCTCTCGACTTCGGGCTAGTCGGGGGCGACCGTCGCAGGCTTTCCCGTGGAGGTCTGCACGTTCGAGACGCCCGGCGCGGTGGTGTGTCGGCGACCCCATCGCCTGAATCGTGATACCCCCAGAGCGCGACTGAACCCGCCGGGCGCCCCCAGCGACTGAGCCGGGCCGCACGCAAGGACTGGTCGGAGCGCCGCTAGGACGCCGCTCCGAGACCGCATTTGCTGGCGGCTAAGGTGGCAGCACCCTGTAGGGCGAAGTCTGCCCGAGTCACCCGCCCCCCACACCGGAGAGGCAAGGCGTGCGAGGGGACCCGGGCTCATCGCGCCGCGGGGGACCGGTGCGCGCCCACGGAACCCCTTCTTCGGTTCGCCAGCCCCGCGGTGCAGGCGCCGAGATCCACCTAGCGCCCCATGGCGGCCCCACCCATTTCAGCCAGCCCCGCAGCCACTGCTTGACTCCACGGCCACGGCCGTGATGCGGCGCCCGATCGATGGTCTGGCCCCAGCGGCTACCTGGCAAGGTCGCCCCGGGCCAACGAGGCAGGCCCGACGGCCCGCAGATGTCGGCCACCGGAGCAGACCGCCTGCATCCCTCCTGGCGTGGTTGTCTGTCCAGGGATAGTTCGCTTCCGAAGTACTTGTTTCGGGAGCGAAGTACTTGTAGCGTCGCTGTAGGAGGAACAACGACCTCCCCGACAGTTAGGCAGGCAGCTATGAGCGCAACGCTTGTTGTTCGACACACGGTGAACGACTACAGCAGCTGGCGCCCGGTCTACGACGAACTGGAACCGCTCCGCGCCCAGCACGGCTGCACCGGCGAGCGCGTGCTCGCCTCCCCCGAGAACGGCAACGACATCCTCATCACGCACGACTTCCCTACCACCGAGCAGGCGAGCGCCTTCGCGCACGACCCTGCTCTGCGCGCGGGAATGGAGAAGTCGGGGGTCGTGGGAGCGCCCCGTGTCGAGATCTTTGAGAGTGTCTGACCAGGCATCTCGCGAGCGGCCGGGGAGGGGCGGGCGACGCGCCTCCCCGGCGCGGCTCGGTCTGGTCCGAGTTGGGGACAACTTCTCGGACGAGTTCCCGGACGGAGACGCCACAAGCACCGAGGCCTACGCGTCCTTGGTGCGCACCGGCGTCGCTCTACTCGGCGAACTGGACCGTTGCCTCATGGCCACGTTCGGGGTGCCACAACTCGCGGCGACAGCGCTAGCCGTCGTCGAAGGAGCCGACCACCCGCTGACACCGACCGAGATCAGCGAACGCGTCCTGGTCGCCGCGGCGACCATGACGGCGACCCTCAACGTGCTAGAGCGTCGAGGTTGGGTCGTCCGGCGCCCGAACCCACAGGACCGGCGAAGCATGCTCGTTGAGATCACTAGCGACGGTCGCAGTACACTGGACCAACTGCTTCCCGGGGTGCGCCTCTTGGAGCGGGACGCAATGTCTGGTCTAACCGACCGAGAACGTCGACAACTCCTGCGGCTTCTGAGCAAGGTCCTCAGCAGCGCCGCCGCCCTCGCCGCCGGACCGCCCATCGCTTTGGCTGGTCGCCGAAACCGCCCCTCGCCGCGCACAAGCCAGCCCGACGCGGCGCAGGTGCCAACTGCTTAATGGATGGTGAGGCTCAAGGCCGGCAGCGTCACGTTCAGTGGCAGGGCTGAGACAAGATCACCGCACTGCACGAGATCTGGCAGTAGGTGCGGCTTAGAGGACTGGACTGAGTGACCCAGCGACACCCTGTCGGCCCTCAGGGTCCTGGTTGGTGTCAGGGGGCGGGGCGATCAGGCAGGTGACGATTAACAGGGCCGCAATCAGGAGGAAGGCTCCGCCGACCAGGAAAGTGACGAGGCCTACCAGGCCACCAAGCGCAAGAGTGCCAGCAACGACACACCCCGTGCGGCGGGTGGCTCGTGCCCCGGTACGCATCCACGCGACCAGGAGCACTCCGACCAGCAGCGTGAGCAGGATCGGTACTCCGACGTACACGAGAACGATCCAGCCGTTCCGCTGATAGATCGACTCGGGCACGCTGGGGGACCCCGGGCTTAGTACCTGACCCGCTGCACCCACCGTCGGGCCTACCTCATCTGTGGAGTCGATGGGGAGCACCAGAGCCGCGGCGGCCACCGCCACTGACGCGACGAAGGCAAGCCCCAGGCTTGCAATGGATAGACGACGCGCGAGCCGGGGTTCCAGCGCCGCACCAACTGACGTCGCAGACATCACCCACCCCTGCCACAAGAATAGCCTCGCCAGCGCGCAGGGACGTGCCGAATGCAGCGGCTCGCCTTCTCGTGGCTAGGAGCCACAGCCAGGCGGGGCGTGGAGTTGCAGTGCCAGGTTGTAGCGGATGGCGTAGCTGGCACCTCCGGAGGTGTAACTCATGTCCACCCCCGCACTGGAGGAGACCGTGGCGTGTGACTGAAGCACGAGCACCAGGTTCGTGACCTGGGTACCGGGCTTAACGACTGTCCCGACCGCGGGGCGTCGGGCGGACCAGTTGGAGAGTCGGTCGAATCCCTCGCCGGTCGGCACTCCAGGCCCTGTACCGACCAGCACTTGATGTGTCACCGGGACGGTGTAGCTGGCGAGAAGGCTCATCAGGTGCGGCCCACGCAACGTGACGGCGGTGATGGTGGCCTCCTGCTGCCCGCTGTTGTGGAATGCGATGTCGCCAACCGTTGCAACACCACTTCTGTCGGTGGGTCCGCACTGCACCGCAGGGTCCCCGGGACCGCCAAGTGGCCCGATAGGGGTAACGTGCGAACAGCCAGTGACCAGCAGCCCAGCGACCGCCGCTGCTTCCGCGACACGACCCCAACGGCGCCACGGGCGGATCACCCCCACGGGGCCATGGTGTCAGCAGCCGGGGCCGCCGTACTTGACCTGGACCGCCTCAAGGTGCAGTGATAGTCGGCGCTCTCGGAGGCGCGGTCAGGCACGATGCGGGGCACTCGTCTGCGGAGGGGGAGGCATGGCACTCGGTGCGGAACTGGTGGCGCCCAGCGAGGTACGGCCGTCACTAGGCCATGGTCGCGTTGCCCTAATGGTCGGGGCGGGGATTCTCATCGCCGTGCTTGGTTACGTGCTCGGGATCCACCACAGCCGCGTGACCGTGGTGACCGGGCCTGTCCAGGTCGGCGACCAGATCGCCACGATGACGGTGAACGGAACCTCCTACGGGATCAGCCAAAGCATCCCCTGGATTGACATCACGGGCTCCACGCACGAAGGAGGCTGGCCCGACTGCCTGGCCACCCCCGCTCCGGCCGTCCCCCCGATCGTGCGATTCGCCGTCACCCGAGTCGTCTACCCCGACGGCTCATCCACGGACCAGGTTCTCTACGTCGACTGTCGCCACTAGCTGACCCCAGCACACCGAGGCGCCGCTCCAGCGCGCTTGTCCTAGGCGCTGCGAAGCCACGCCCGGAGGGCGTCGCGGATGACCTCGCTGGTGTTGGAGTGGTCAGCGGCGGCACGCTCGCGGAGGGCTTCTTCCAGTTCGGGGTCGAGCCGGACGGGGATCACCCGTGCTGCCGCGGACCCGATGGGCGTGCGGCCACCCCTACGGCGTAGCGAGTCCGGGTCATATCCGGCCTCGGCCTCCGCAGCCAGTGCCTGGATGAGCTCGTCGGTGACGGGCATGCCACTGGCGGTGCGAGGCGGCTTCGAATCAGTCCTTGGCGTCTTCTCTCGCGTCATGGCAGCAGGTCCAGGTAATGGGGTCGGGCTTTCATAGCGTGGATCAGCAGCTCGCTCCCGTCGTCGAGCAACAGGACGACGGCCTCCAGCAGACGGCTGGCGGTGTCGACGCCGGGCCGCAGTTCGCGGGTGGGTCGGTTGTCATCAAGGGTGTAGGCGATCAGGTAGTTGCTGGCTGCCTGGTGGATGTCGTCGTCGTTCACGCCGTGCTTGCGTGCCGACTCGTGGACCTGCACCCAAAACTCGCAATACGAAATCGTCGCCAAGGAGCCTGGCATCGGCAAGCGGAGCAAGTCCCGAGCAGTCCACACGCCGCACCGACGTGTCGATATGCAGCGGCGTCGCCTGTGGATGTGTATAGTTGGTGTATGAGTCGCACAAATATCGACATCGACGATGAGGCGTGCCAGCAGGTCATGGACCGCTACCACCTCACCTCTAAGCGAGATGCCGTCAACTACGCCCTGCGGCTTGTCGCTGCCGAGGCCCTCGACCTCGACGATGCCCGGGCGCTGCGCGGCTCGGGCTGGGAGGGTGACCTGGAGGAGCTGCGGACTAGCCGAACCGCATGATCCTTGTCGACACCTCGGCCTGGATTGAGTTCCTGCGCGACACCGGGTCACCGACGTGTGAGGCAGTGGACCGGCTCCTCGCCCAGGACATCGCGATTTGCGATGCGGTCCGCATGGAAATCCTCGCCGGAGCACGAGACGACGCCCACTTGCAACTCCTCCGCGGCCTCCTCGCCCGAGCGACCGTGCTGTCGACCGACGCCGCCGACTACGAGACGGCAGCCGCGCTGCACCGGGCCTGCCGGCGACAAGGTGCGACCGTCCGCAAGCTCATCGACTGCCTCATCGCCGCCGTTGCCATCCGCGCACACGTCGCTGTGTTGCACACGGACGCCGACTTCCAGGTGCTCGCCCGGCACACCGCCTTGCAAGTCCACGACGTCACCCCCTGAACACAATGCCTGCGCCGCTCCTGTTAGCCCGACGTCTAGAGCGGTTGTGCACGGTGCTCGCCAGGGCCTCAGCGCCTATGTGGCATTAGGCAGTGGGTTCTGAGCGTGCGACGGAGGTGCGCTAAGGCCTCCGGGCTACGACGTACAGCGGGAAGATGAAGATCCACAGCAGCAGACATCCCCAGAACCACTGTTCCGGTGTGGAGAACGTCACGGGACCAACAGACGCGTTCACCGACCGACCGGCTGTCCGTCTCGCTTGGGCGTCCAGGTAAACCCACACGTCGGTGGCGAGAACGATGATCACGAGCGTGACTGGGGCGATCCAGCCGTGGTCCACGGTCGCTCATCCTGGCACTCGAAGGAGTGCGGGCCGCTGATCTCGCCGCACCGAAGCGTTCGGCGGTTCCCGGGTGGGATCTGCCGACCACGGATCCACGCAGGGCTGCTGAACGACAGAACCGCAGGCACTGACTGAGCGCCTTGTGCCGTTCTACGGCGCCCGTGGACGGTGGAGCACGCCGTCAGGCCAGGTCAAAGGCATCAGGTGGATCTCACCGGTCGGGCGGCTACGCGGCCTGAGCGGGCTGGGCACGCACGGTCACCCAGTGCCCGCACACCGGCCGGCAGGCTCGCCCGGGCCGCGGCCGACGGGGCAGACGAGCCGATGCTCGGCGCCCAGCGCGGCCCAGGCACTCAGTCCACCAGGCGCAGCTGCTACCACGCCTGGACGGGACCAAACTGGCTGGAGAACGGGGGGCCCAAGGGTGACCGCCTACGACTGTTCCTCCAGGTTCCCTCGACCCGGTGGGTCCTGACCCGGTGCGCGCTCGTCACCGTGACCCACGGGCCGCCCGGCGCTCCCCCGTGCTACTCGAAATGACGCCCCGTGACCGTGACGTGGTGTCACGGGTCGCGGAGCCGGAGATCGCGATGCCAGCGGGGATCACGCGCAGCGGGGACACGACACCCCTGGCGACGCCGATGCCAGCCGCGGTCACCCGCGCCCCAGGGCGGTCGCCACCGCGGCTGCCACCAGCGGGCCGAACTACCTGCCTACAAGATCGTCAATGATCTCTCTGACCTGCGGTGATCCGGTCGGGACGGCGGGATTCGAACCCACGACCCCTTGACCCCCAG
>Ga0209698_10007745_pt1 | contig 11211 bp, 11 predicted proteins | sample LitLauG_LLR_2012_FD_187203 | JGI IMG/M metagenome (GOLD analysis project Ga0209698, IMG submission 187203) | Freshwater sediment microbial communities from Pennsylvania, USA - Little Laurel Run_MetaG_LLR_2012 (SPAdes) (version 2) | ecosystem: Environmental > Aquatic > Freshwater > Creek >... | reverse complement strand
GAATGCGATATTGCCCCCAAGGTTCCCGGCCGTGAAGATGCTGAAGAAGCCGGACGCAAAATCCGTGCCGGGGATCTCTTGCGGCACGCTACCCTTGGCGGCGAGCGAGTTGAAGCGGTTGCGGTCGGCGCTGGTCGCCTGGAAGAACGTGTTGAAGCGCAGCCCGAGGGGCGGTATTCCCGCAAGGGTTCCCGGCCACACCGATCTGGGGAACACCTGCTTTTGCGCTTCCGCTCCCAGCATCACCGGTGTGACTTTCAGATAGTTGTCATCGTCTTTGGGAAACTTGAAGCCCGCATCTTTAAAAGCCTTGCCGAAGTCGTTCAGCTTCGGAAAGTCGATATGGCATGTCATGCAGGACGTCCCATACAGGCGCGCGAACGCAGGTATGGCGTTCCCTTTCCTTGGCAGCAGGCCTGCGCAGATTGAAAGCGCCATGAGCGCTGGCAACGTCTTCAGTAACGTTCGCATAAGTAGTGATTTGCCTTTGTTCGAGGGAAGGCTTTTCCCAGCGCATCCAAGGCGGGAGAAAGCGTCCCTGGAATCGGTCTTGTACGCTTCTTGCACTATCATTTGATCAATTTCCTTATTTCGATCGAGGTCAACACGGCACGCCCTTTTCGAGCACGAGGCTTACACTGCTGTAGCTCGAACCGGGAGCTTTATCCTAGGAGATGATACTTAGGTATCAGTGTCTTTGTCGGGGAACAAACGGTGCAAAAGCAGTCCTGGGACAGTACTGCTTTTACAAATGTTACATCAGTAAGAAGGAACGTGCCCTTTTATCGTTCGTTCACAGACGTTACTTACTTGTGCCAACATCGTGAAACTTACTGTTGTGGCGGTGGCGTTTTGAATCGCGGGAGCAATGCAAGGCGATTCCGATGGGGTCGTGCCTGCCTGTATGGACCTCGGGATCAGCGCCAAGACCACGAAGCTTGCGGTTTATCCATGACACGCGGGCGAGCGGTCTGGCGAGGGCCCCAAAAGAGCGCGATCTGGCTGTCCCGCGACATAGACCGGCGTCCGGCATTCACGGCAGCCACTAGAAAAAGAACCGATTGCGGGCCGACCGCTATCGATCGAGGGGCGGCGATTGATGTGGTTGAAATGGGCCCTTTGCGGGCCGGATGCGGAGTCGTTTGCAGGCCGGATACGGGGTCGTGTATGATATACCCTTAAGCTGATTGCCTACATCGCCGTCCAGGGGCTCATCCGCCGGAGGGTTGCGCGCCACACGGGAGCTTGGGAACGATATCCGGCGAATCAGCGACGGTTCTGGCGGCACCACGGGCGGCCGCCGTTGGGTTCACGAAATTGCCCGGCGGGGAATCGATAGACTGATTATGGCTACCGCAGCAGTACTAGAACGCGAGACGTACCTAAACTCGGGGTACGGCCTCAAATCGTGGCTTCTCACGAAGGATCACAAACGCATTGCCGTACTGTATTTCATTACCATTTCGATTTTCTTCGCGCTGGGCGGTGTGTTCGCAAGCCTGATCCGACTGGAACTGCTGACACCCCAAGGGGACCTTGTCAGCTCCGAGACCTACAACAAGCTGTTTACCATGCACGGCGTGGTCATGGTCTTTTTCTTTCTGATCCCGTCGATCCCGGCGACGTTGGGGAATTTCTTCCTGCCGATGATGATCGGCGCGCGGGACTTGGCGTTCCCCAGGATCAACCTGCTGAGCTGGTATCTGCTGATTGCCGGTGGCGGCTTCGCGGTGTTCGCCATGGTGGCGGGCGGCGTGGACACGGGCTGGACTTTTTATACACCGTACAGCACGAGCTACTCCAATACCTACGTGATTGCCACGGCAATAGGGATCTTCATCGCTGGATTCTCTTCGATTCTGACGGGCCTGAATTTCGTGGTGACGGTCCATCGCATGCGCGCGCCGGGCATGACTTGGTTCCGCATGCCGCTGTTCGTGTGGGCACACTACGCCACCAGCCTGATTCAAGTCCTGGGAACTCCGGTCATTGCGGTGACGCTCCTCCTGGTGCTGTGTGAGCGCTCGTTCCACATCGGCATCTTCGATCCAGCGCTGGGCGGCGACCCCGTCCTTTTCCAACACCTGTTCTGGTTTTACTCCCACCCGGCCGTGTACATCATGGTGCTGCCCGGCATGGGCGTGATCAGCGAAATCGTTTCCACGTTCTCGCGGAAGTCCGTATATGGATATGCGTTCGTGGCGTTTTCGAGTATGGCTATAGCGGTGATCGGGTTCCTGGTGTGGGGGCATCACCTCTTCGTCAGCGGGCAATCGCTGTACGCCGGCCTGATTTTTTCGTTCCTGAGTTACTTTGTCGCGATCCCATCGGCCGTGAAAGTGTTCAACTGGACGGCGACATTGTACAAGGGATCCATTTCCTACGCCACCCCCATGCTGTACGCCTTCGGGTTTATCGGCCTCTTCACGATCGGCGGACTGACCGGTCTGTTTGTGGCCTCGCTGGGGATGGACGTTCACGTCACCGATACGTACTTCGTGATTGCGCACTTCCACTATGTCATGGTGGGCGGTACTATCATGGCGTACCTGGGCGGCGTGCATTACTGGTGGCCCAAAATGACCGGGCGGATGTACCCCGAGGGATGGGCGAAACTGTCGGCGCTCATCGTCTTCCTCGGCTTTAACCTGACGTTCTTCCCGCAGTTCATTCTGGGGTACCTGGGTATGCCGCGCCGCTATCACGTCTACCCGGAAGAATTTCAGATTTTGCACGTGCTTTCGACCGCCGGGGCAACGATACTGGCCGTGGGCTACGTCTTGCCGGCCATTTACTTCCTGTGGTCGCTGGCTTATGGAGAGCCCGCCGGGCCCAATCCGTGGCGCGCCTCCGGACTGGAATGGCAGACACCTTCGCCGCCTCCGACGCACAACTTCGACAGGATACCCGTGGTCACTGAAGAAGCATATAACTACGCTCGCGTGGTTGAGGAGGAAATCAAAGTTGGCCAGTGAAGCGCACCACCTGGAGACGCTCGCGTTGCGCGAGCAGTTCAACACCGAGGAACAGCAGAAGGATGCTTCCACTCTCGGGATGTGGGTTTTCCTCATCACCGAAATCATGTTTTTCGGCGGGATGTTCCTGGCGTATACCATTTACCGCACCACGTTTCCGAACGTGTTCGGCATCGCCAGCTCAAGCCTGAACCTGCCGATCGGCGCCACTAACACCTGCGTGCTGCTGCTTTCGAGTTTCACGATGGTGATGGCCGTACGCGCGGCACAGTTGGGACAGCAGAAGATGATTATCTTCTTCCTGATTATCACCATGCTGTTCGGCTTCGCGTTCCTCGGCATCAAGGCTTACGAGTGGACCGAGAAATTCGAAGAACACCATGTGCCGGCCCAGGCGGCTTTTCACCTGGATGGCGTGACAGGCCCCGATCAGCAGGGGCATGCGAAACTCTTCTTCTCGCTCTATTTCGCCATGACCGGACTGCATGCCCTGCACATGGTAGTAGGGGTATCGATCTTGGCATTCATTATATGGCAAACAGCCAGGGGGACTTACTCGGCAAAATATTTCACTCCGGTTGATATCGCCGGGCTGTATTGGCACTTCGTCGATGTCGTGTGGATTTTTCTTTTTCCGTTGTTTTATCTGATTGACCGCCACTTACCAAAATAGCCATGGACCAACACCAGGAACACGCCCCGCACACGGAACATGTCGATTCCGTTAAGACTTACGCCCTCGTCCTGCTGGCGCTGCTCGCAGCGACGATCCTGACAGCTTTCGTAGCCACTTTGGACCTGGGCCCATTGAACATCATCGTGGCACTGGGAATTGCCGTCGTAAAGATGCTGCTTGTGGCGCTGTTCTTTATGCACGTTCGCTACAGCACGAACCTCACACGGCTCGTGATCGTGGGCGGGATGCTCTGGCTGGCGATCCTGCTGTTGCTCTCGTTCGTCGACTTCGGGACTCGCGGCGCCATCGGCGTGCTGGGCAGGTAAGGACCGTCCCCAAGTAGCTGTTCTAATCGTCGGCCAACACCGCTCCCTAACGGTCGCGGCTCTGACGGCATCGGGCCAACACCGCTCCCAAACGATCGCGGCTCTGACGGCATCGGAGCCGCGACCGTCGGGGAGCGGTTGTACTGATGCTTCCTGTCAAACCTTAAGACGCGGCGCGAATCCTCGCTCGGCTTCGCAATATTACGGCCGCAGTTTTACGGCCGCACACAGGAGAAGTTGGCGGCTTCGTCGATGCTGCCGGCGCCCTTGTAGCGCGCCACCTGCGGATACGGACACAGCGGACGCGTCCGCACCACGTTGCGATCTTCCACGCGGCTGGCCGGGATCTCGTCCGGCGCGGTACCCGACTCGACCCACTTGAGTAGCGGCGTCGCCGCATCGAACACGTTCGTGCCGATGCCGCCGCCGCAGTGGAACATGCCCGGCACCATGAAGAGCCGGAAGAAATCGGGGGTCGCGCCTCCCATTTTCTCCACCACCCGCTCGTAATACTCGACCCCCATCAGCGGATTCAGTTGCGGATCGGCCCAGCCGAAATACATCAGCAGCTTTCCGCCGTGATTCTCGAATGCGCTCAGATCCGTGTCGGTAGCATTGAGAATCTGAGCCGCCAGGGTCGTACGTGCCGGGTCCTTGTCGATGTCGAAACGGCTTAACGGCAATTGGGCGTCTCTTTCGGGAAATGCTTCGTAGCGCAGGAAGGTCTCCGCGTATCGCGGCCACGTGCCAGGACCGTTCGGGCCATTGACCATCTGCCCGATCCAACCGCTCTGGCCGTTCGGGCCGCTGACTTCGGAGCTAACCGGCCAGCCTGGGAAGTAGCGCCTCCCCTGGCTCTGGACGTCGCTGTAAAGGCGCTCTAATGCCGCGATCTGACCGGTGGTGAAGCAATCCGGCTGATCGACTCCGGCGGCGCATCGCGGCAAGTCGCGCGAAGCACGAAATCCGCACTTCCGCGGATCGTCGATCAACCCGTCTTTGATCCCATCCTTGGCGTCGCACTGTTCATAAATGCGGTCCGCCAGCAGCTTGAGTTTGAGCGGGGGCAGCGGCGCCTCCGCGAAGCCTTGCATCCACCAGGCCCGCGACAGCATGGTCCCGGTCTGGTCGAGGGCGGGCGCGCCGGCCAGAATGCCATCGAAATCGTCCGGGAATCGCTGCGCGAGAATCAGCCCCTGCCGGCCTCCCAATGAGCAGCCGTCGTAATACGATTTGGAAGGCTGGTGGCCGAAATAGGCGCCGATGAGGAGCTTGGCCACCACCGCGGTCATGTGCAGCGAACGGAATCCGAAATCGACGAATTTCTGCGGATTCGCGGCGAAGGTCGCGCCCGGCTCGGAGGCGGCCGAGTGGCCGGTATCGGTGGCCGCGGTGGCGAATCCCTTGCGCAAGCCGGCGGCGCGGTTGTTGGCGCGGTTGGGGGCTTCGAAAGATTCCCCGGCGAATCCGCCGTTGCCGAACATGTACAGACGGCTGTTCCATGCGGCCGGCAGATTCACTTCAATGTGGATCTCCGGCGCGACCAGCACGGCGACGCGGCAGTGCTCGGGCGCATTCGCCGCCGCGGGAATGATAGCCGCGCTGATGACCGACAGTTCGTAGCTGGTGAGACCGCGGAGTTGCGCGCACGGGATCGCGGGTTTCGGGCCGGCAGGCTGCGCGCTCCAGTCGCGAAATTGCACGCCGCCCGCGCCCTGCGCCCACGCCGGAACCGCGCACAGTAGAGCGCCGATCAGGAATCGCATCTTACCCTCCCCAGTGCCACCGAATGGCAATTTTTTTCACCGCGTTGCCGCTAACCTGGAGCATGCCTTTCGCTCACCGGCTGCCGGTCAGGAATTCTATCACTCTTTTGGCGTGGCAATTCGGTGCGGCAAAGTTGCGTGCGACGTTGCGGCAGAGTTTGTCGCGGCATGGCGCGACGAAAGGCAAACGTAAAACCACGGCTCCCCAAGGGCCTTCGATCTGAAGCGTTGCCTGGCCGAGGCTGGCGCCGGAACAATCGTTGCATAGTACCCACTGAACGGGCGCGTCTCTTCGCAGGGCGAACCGGCGGATTCGGTCTTCTACATTCGGTGTTCCGTCTTGGCCGCCCGCAGTTCGTTCACTGGCACAGAGCAGTCCTGCAAGACGTCGAGCAGCGTCTCCCGGTCGGTGAAGCCAAGCAAGGTAGTCGAAGTATCGAAGGGCGTCTTCCGGCCAACATCGGGCGTGAGGCCCTCCGATGACCGTAATCGCCCCCCTCGTGCGGAAGAGGTTGCTCAGGGAATATGCTGTGAGCCCGCCTCGGTAAATGCGCCGATGGAAAAGTATATCGAGGGTGTCGAGTAATTCCTTGAGCAAATGTTCAAAACCGGTATAGCAGACGAGTGTGACGTCGTGTCCAGTTGTCTGCACCAAACGCCGACCGCTTGAGGCATGATGCTGGCAAGATCGGCATTCATGACGCGAGCCCACGGCGCTTGGGTGGGGCCCTTTGATACGACATCGGCGATTCCAATGTGATGTCTGACCCAGGATGGGATTTCGGCGTTACCAGCCCGGCCGTCCAGCGGCCCGGAAGCCGCAGCAGCCACGTGGCGCGTGATCAATACGGAGAGCTCCGGGTATCCTTATGCTGGCCGCCCCCCGTGAGGAACCGGGCGGCCGGTCCTGCACATGGACTGGCGTCGCAGATCGGGATTCAATCCCGCAGGAGAACATTCAGTAGCGAACTGTGGACCTCCAACCCTTTCTTGTAGTCGATGAAGCCCATCTTGCGAAATCGATTCATAAAGAAGCTGACCCGGGAGCGTGTGGCGCCAATGATCTCCGCTAGCGTCTCCTGGCTCATTTTCGGGATCACGGTTTCCGGTTTACCCTCCTTGCCGAAGTTGGCCAGCAGCAAAAGCACCCGCGCCAGCCTCTTCTCACTGGAGTTGAACAGATGATCTACCAAATCTTCCTCAATCCTGATGTTGCGCGAAAGCACGTAGTGAAGGAATAACTCGGAAAAGCCCGGCTCGTTATGGATCACAGCGATTGCCGCAGCCTTCTCCAGTCGCACCACCGAACACTCGCACATAGCGGCCGCGCTGGACATTCTGACCAGTTGCCCCGCCAGGCACCCTTCGCCAAAGAAATCACCGGTTCCCAAGATGGCAATCACAGCTTGCTTCCCGCGGTTGGAAACCACCGTTAGTCTTACCTTGCCCTTCTGAATATAGAAGAGAGCGTCCGCCGGGTCGGCCTGCGAGAAAATAGCCTCACTTCTTGCGTGACGCCTCACCGACCTGCCGGCTCCCACTTTTGTCAGAAAAGTTTTGGCGCTAAATTGCAGCTTCTTTTTGGATTTCATCGACTGGGAAGTCTCGCCCACACTGGATAAAAGGGTTCAGGATCAGCCACAAAATGGCAGCCGCAGCTAATCCGAGTCATATCCAGTGTAAACCCCGTTTCGTCCCTCGTCTGGTCAATATTGCTCACGGTGTGCTCCCGTCGGTCGATCCGATAAGCCTATGGGAGAAGTCAGGTCCGACCTTCTGGGGCGTCGGCTCGGGACTTTGCCACGGTTTTCATGAAATGCTAGGCTAACGTTCAGAATTGTACCTTTATGAAAACGCCCAGACCGAGAAACGGCTGGTTCGCCGAAGTTCCGGGGAACTTTGTCAGGCGGGCACTGGGCTAGCCGACTTATATGGCGCGACGAAAGGCAAACGTAAAACCACGGCTCCCCAAGGCCTTCGATCCAAAGCATTTCCTGACAGCGGCCGGCTCTGGACGGAGCTTTGCAAAGTACCAACCAAACGGACGCGTTTTTTCGCAGGGCCAACCGGCTGATTCTGTCTTCTACATTGAAGAGGGCCGGGTCAAGCTGACGGTGCTATCGCGCCAAGGAAAGGAAGCCGTAATTGCGATTCTTGGCGCGGGCGATTTCTTTGGCGAAGGATGCCTGGCAGGACAACAGACTCGCATGGCAAGCGCCGCAGCGATGTCGGAAAGCTCAATTGTGCGGCTGGAGAAGGCAGCCCTGATTCGTGTCCTTCACGAGGATGCCCCCTTCGCCGAAAAGTTCCTAATGCACGTGCTTTCCCGAAATATCAGGTTTGAGGCGGACTTGGTAGATCAGCTCTTCAACTCCAGTGAGAAGAGACTGGCGCGGGTTCTGCTGCTGCTGGCAAATTTCGGAAAGACCGGAGAACCCCAAGCGGTGATTCCGAAGATTAGCCAGGAGATGTTGGCCGAGATCATTGGCACCACCCGCTCCCGTGTAAGTTTCTTCATGAACCGGTTCCGGCAACTAGGGTTCATCGACTACAACGGTGGGCTCGAAGTTCACAGTTCGCTGTTGAACGTAGTCCTGCACGACTAGCTTACTCTGTAGAGACGCCCGCGTTGGACCGGTCTTGGATTTTGTCGCCGTGTCCGGAATTCGTATTCTGTGATGGCGACGGTGGTGTGGTTCCAATCGGATCGTAGAGTGCGTCCACGGACGTGCAGGTTCAAGCAGACGTAGTCGTCCAATTTCGCCGGCCAGACGATCTCTATCTCAATGAGGGCGCCAAGAGGTAAAGCAGCCTCGGTCGCGATGAGTATACCGCTGCTCGACATGTTCACGCTGCGGCCGCGCCCCTCAATAAAGATTCCGCCCACCCCCACCAGCTTGTAAGCAACGTCTGCCGCGAAGGGGTACCAGCCATCCGAGGGACGGCCCGTGGGCCTTCCCTCCGCCGACGCTGTCGCTGACATCACCGATGACCTTCGAAAAGAGGCGGAATAGGTGGGCAGGGCTTTCCACATAGGGGGAATGATAGTACGAGAGCTAACCGCCCGGCTGTTCAATTTTGCTCACCGCCTGGAAAGCCGGCAAAAATTAGACGGGATTCATTTCCCCGGCTCGTCTGAAATCCGGAAGTGGAGGGGGTCCCTGGTATTCTGGAGTACGCGATAATAGTACAGCGGAAGCGGCCGCCTGTCTTTGAACCGCAGGCTCTTGAGAAACTCGATTTCGTCTTCCGTGGCATCGCCGCTGAGCAAAGCATCTTTGAGGAACTCCTCCAGGCCAGGCTCTACCTCAGAAGGACGTTCCGGTTCCCGTTCGACAAAAGCAAACCGCTTCGGGTGTCCAAGGGCGAGGTCGCGGTTCAGCACAATCTCGATGCCAAAGGTCTCCAGGTCAATGTCCCACGACTCGATCAGCGGGTCTAGAAAAGAAACGCAGTTTTCTGCGGAAACGTGGAAAACGTCCGTGTCCAGGAACTCCAGAATCACGACGCGCATCTGCTCGTATCCTTGACCGCTGAGCCGAGCCGCCAATTGCAGCCATTTCTCGCTTTCCAGTTCCTCTTGGGCAACCCTTTTGGCCACATCCAACAACTTTTGTGTAATGAGGCGTTCGAATGCGCCGAAGGGCTCCTTTTCGAATATCTCTCGCATTTGCAACCGCTTGTCTGCTTCGCATTTACGGAGAATGAGCTCCCGGAACGCCTGGAATAGCGGCTTTGGCGGATCTGCCACCTTCCTCTTCAAGTCCTCCCTGCGCTGAAGCTCGGCCAGCCTGGAAAGTTCGCCGCTTGGAAGCCTCAAGAAACTCCCGATCTTATCGTAGATGTCGGTCCGGCCAGGTGCTGGAGGGGCCTTTTTTCTTGCCAGCAACTGTGAAATATAGGATTCGGTGACCTGGGCGGCAACCGCCAGATCTCTCTGCTCAAGCCCGAGTTCCTTCAGGCGATGCCTGATCACTAAAGACACATCCAACGGGTGCCCTCCCAGGGCCGCGCTTAACCAATACAAGTAAAGTAGCTGACCGTAATATTGCATATTTCGCTTGACAAGTAAAGCCAATTAACCGATACTAGTTAATGCCTGAGCACTCTTGCCCACTCGCAGACGATCTGAACTAAGTCAGGTTGCCTGCCCCCTTCTCTTAGCCACCCGCTCAACCGAGGAGGTTGCGTGTACATACAAGTGATGAAGTGGGTTTCTATTGCGGCATTGCTCGTCGCGGTGCTGTTCTGGAACTCTGGGGCTAACTATCAACTGGAGCTGAATCTAGTGGTTAGCGTCGCCGCTGTGGTTGTTCTCGTACAGGCGTTTCAGGCGAAAAAGTACCGCTGGTCGGCTTGCTTTTTTGTGGTCGCTGTGCTGTACAATCCGGCGCTGCCCGTCTTTCGGCTTGCCGGCGGCATCGGCCTTGCACTGGTCGTGCTCTCGATCGCGCCATTTGCTATCTCGTTGATTGCGTTAAGGCCACACACGCTACTGTCCATTCCTTCCATCACGGATCGGAATCCAGGAAGTCAGTCGCTGTAAGGTTTCTCGTTCGGGATTGAACGGAACGAAGAAAGAGGATTAAAGCATGTCGACCTCAGCTACATTGCAGAAAACACAGGCATTTACAGCGCTGCCACTAGCTACGTCGCTGGACGAATCCGTGTGGCAAGCATGGGTGCTCAAGGGCCGCGCGCAAGACGAGCGCCGCCGCGCCGCCGGCATGAAAGCCGTAACGTGGATTTCGCTAGTGACGCTGCTACTGGCTGCGGTGGCGGGATTCTGGTCCCACCCTACGCCATACGACGTCGCCGTCAGGTTCCTAATCGCCGCAGGCGGTCTGGTGCTAATGTTCCAGGCTTTCCGTACGCGGCATTACGCCTTTGCCGCCGTGTTCGGCGCACTGGCACTGCTTTACAATCCCGTGGCGCCGGTGTTCAGTTTTTCACGACAATGGCAAAGCGCCTTCGTGATGGCAAGCGCCGTCCCATTCATCGCGTCACTCACTTGGCGCAATGCGAAGCTGGTGCCCAATGAATAAGGCAGGTTTGATCGCTTCGAAATCGGCTCTCACGTCGCTATTTGTGTGCGGCGTGATGTCGGCCGCCGCCGTGGCCGCGGATCTTTCCCAATACCGGGACATCCAATTTGGGACGGATTTGACCGCGGTAGCCAAGCAAGTCGGCGCGAACGCATCCGAGGCTAAGGTTATCCATCGCCGCCCCGCGCTCATGCAGGAGCTGGAATGGCGTCCCCGAGGTTTGGGATCGTCTCCCAAGACGGAATCGGTAGATAAAGTGGTCTTCAGCTTCTATAACGGTGAGTTGTACCGGATTGCCATCCAGTACGATCGCTACGAGACCGAAGGGTTGACGGCGGAAGACATGGTGGATGCCGTCTCGGTGACATACGGCGCTGCCGCCAAGCTAGCCGCTCCAGTCAAGGCCGCACAGGACCGCTACGG
>Ga0209698_10007744_pt1 | contig 11212 bp, 8 predicted proteins | sample LitLauG_LLR_2012_FD_187203 | JGI IMG/M metagenome (GOLD analysis project Ga0209698, IMG submission 187203) | Freshwater sediment microbial communities from Pennsylvania, USA - Little Laurel Run_MetaG_LLR_2012 (SPAdes) (version 2) | ecosystem: Environmental > Aquatic > Freshwater > Creek >... | reverse complement strand
ACCCCCCGCCCCCCGACTCCTACGGTGCAGCGGTGGGACCTCCCGGTGCGTCCGGAACCCTCTACCACGACGCGGCCAGCGGGCTGATGCTCCCCCAGGGCACCCAGCTCGCCAGCGTGGGACGCCGCATCGGGGCGTACTTCCTCGCCATCCCACTCGTGATCGTGACGCTCGGCATCGGCTACATCATCTGGGGCCTCATCGTGTGGGGCCGCGGCCAGACCCCGGCGCTGCAGGTGCTCGGGATGCGCTGCTACCGACCGGACGAGGGAAAGCGGGCCGGGTTCGGCTGGATGGCGCTGCGGGAGATCATCGGCCGTCTCGTCGAGGGCATCGTCGGACTCATCACCCAGATCGTGTCCTTCGTGCTCTTCTTGTCGAGGAGCGACCGCCGCTGCCTGCACGATCTCATCGCCGGCACGGTCGTGCTCTACGACCCCAACAAGGTCCTGGCCTGATCACGAACCTGCGCCGGCGGGCATCGTCCGGGCATCGCCCCGGCGAGGGACGTCCGGGGTAGGTTGCGGTCGTGGCCAGCATCCCCGAGCTCGTCGATCCCTCCCACACCGCGGTGATCTGCCACGAGATGCAGCGGGCCGTGGTCGGGGACCTGGCCCGACCCGGTTGGCAGACCGCCGAGGCCGTGCAACGGGCCGGGGTCATCCCGGCGACGGCCCGGGTGCTCGACGCCGCACGCCGAGCCGGCATCCGGGTCATCCACTGCGCGGCCGCGTTCCGCCCCGACCACGTGGGCAGCTTCGCCAACACCCCCATGCTCGAAGGCCTCCTCTCCGATCCCGGCTACCTCCTCGTCGACACCCCGGATGTCGAGCCGGTCGGGGAGCTGTGGGATCGAGCGCGCGACGTGGTCATGCACCGCTTCCACGGCATGACCTCGTTCGCGGGCACCGAGCTCGACTGGTTGCTCAAGAGCGTCGGCGCGACGACCGTCGTCGTCACCGGCGTGTCGCTCAACCGGGGTGTGACCGGGACGGTGATCGAGGCGGTCAACTACGGCTACCGCGTGGTCGTCGCCCGGGACTGCGTGGTCGGTTACCCGGCCGAGTACGGCGACCTGGTGATCGAGCACACCTTGGCCGCGCTGGCTTGGATCACGACCGGTGATCAGCTGGTCAGCTGCTGGTAGCCGCGACGGCGGCCCTTTCCCCCCGCCGTCTCGGCCCGCTATCGCTGGACAGCGAAGAGGGAGCCACCGCCGGCCGCCGGCCCTGCGGCTACCGGTGACCGCCGTCACGAGGTCGTTGCCGTCGTCGACCGCACAGCCATCTTGCTGACGGCGCCTTCGATGCTCGTGCCCGTGAAGAAGTCGGGGTTCGTCGCCGACCACAGCTCCACCGGGTTCGTGAACACGAAGTCGCGGAACTGGGCCTCGTCGATGTGCCCGTGCTCGACGAGCTCGAACGCCTCCGCCACGACGTCGCGCATGTCCCGCACGTCCCAATGCCCGATGTCAGAGGCGAAGATCGCCGGAAGGGTCGTTGCTCCGGGGTTGAGCTGCGAGGAGAAAGCGAGCCCGTTCATGGGGTCGTCCGCCTCGCAGCCGAAGAAGAAGCGCTTGCTGAACATCTCGATGATGTCGTCGGCACTGTTGATGAGAGACTCGCCGAACTGGTCGATGTCCTGGGGGAGCTCATCGGGGTCCGACAGCATCGACAGGCCGTCGCGTAGCCGGCTTGTTCGCTCCGCGATCAGACCCCTGGCATGTTCTGCGAAGAGGCGATCGAGGAGCTCGACGTCCAGGAGCGCAGGGTTGTTGTGCTGGATCGCTTCGATGTTGCGCTTCTCCCAGTGGCTCATGATGCCGCCGAGGAGCGCCGAAGCCCACGCCACGCCTCCCTCCTGGAAGGCGAAGCGGAGGTTCGGGAACCGCAGTGGCACGCCACCGAAGACCAGTGAGCGACAGATCGCTTCGCCCGCCGCTGCGAAGTTGCCGACCTGGTTGTACGAGTTGTTCGTGGTCGACATCCGGCTGCCCCATCCTTGGGCGCCGGCGTGGAAGGTCGGTACGACGCCGAGTTCGTCACATCGCCGCCAGAGCGGGTCGTAGTCGTAGAGCGAGTCGTGGGCGAGCGTGTCGATCCAGCGTCCGCTTCCCGGGCTGTCGTCGCCGCGAACGGGACGAGGGATCGCTCCGCCCATCATCACCGTCTTGAGACCGAGCTCGCCGACGGCGAAGTCGAGCTCGGCGATCGCCTCCTCAGGCGTGAACGTCGGGATCGCGGCGACCGGTTCGAGACGGTCGCGGTACCCCGCGTATGCCTCGGCGTAGTAGCGGTTCAGTGCACGAGCCATGGCACATCGCAGCTCTGCGTTGCCCAGCGCGGTGACGGTCAAACCGTAGGTGGGGTACAGCACGGCGAAGTCGATCCCGAGCTGGTCGAGACGGCGATACATCAGGTCCGGCAGCATGGCGGTGGCGCGGTCAAGGGTGTTCTCGGTGGGGATGCCCCACACGCCACTGGAGTGGATCCCGAGCTCGCGCCGAGCCGCTGGGGACGGCGCGGCGGCGCGGCGGGCGGCGGAGCGGGTCACGAGGTCGAACTGGGTGGCGATGTCCTCTCCGAAGTCCTCGACGATGAAGTCGCGCACGAGCGGCGTGTACTCGATGAGGTGGCCGTCGCTGTCGATGACCGGATGATCGATCTTGGCGAGCACCGCCTGCACCGCGTCGGTGGGCAGGTAGTTCATGCGGTCGCTCCTTGGTGTCCGGCCAGCCCCGGGATCTCGTAGATCCAGGGGCGGGCCTTGCGGTCGCTGGCCTCGAACGTCCGCACCAGGTCGCGGCGGCGGAGGCCGAGCGCGAGGTCGTCGAGGCCTTCCAACAACTGCATGCGGCGGGTGGCGTCGAGGGTGAAGGCGATCTCGGTCCCCCGAGCGGACGTGACAACGCAGGCCTGCAGGTCGACCGCCACCGGGTCCCCACTCGCGGCGTCCTCGGCGAGCCGGTCGACGTCGTCCTCGTCGAGGACGACAGGTAGCAGGCCGTTCTGGAAGCAGTTACCGAAGAAGATGTCGCCGAAGCTGGGCGCGATCACGCATCGGATGCCGAGCGCCTGGAGGGACCACACCGCGGTCTCCCGGGAGCTGCCGCAGCCGAAGTTGTGGCCGGCCAGGAGGATCGGGGCGCCGCGGAACCGGTCCTGGTTGAGCACGAACGACGGATCGTCGCGACCGTCGGGGAGGTATCGCAGCGGCCCGAAGGCCGATGCTGCGAGGTCGCGGCGGCCCCCGTGCGCCGGGGCCAGCAGGTCGGTGTCGACGTCAGGCAGCATCAGCGGCGCCGCCGGGCCCCGAACGGAGGTGAAACGCTCCACGGTCAGCCCCTCCTCACGTCGGCGATGGATCCTTTGATCGCCGAGAGTGCGGCCGTGGCTGCGCCGGCGAGGTGGGTGCGGACGCCCTCGCCCTGGCGGCCCATGAAGTTGCGGTTGGATGTCGACACGCAGCGGTCGCCCCGTCCGAGGGTGACGCCACCGAGGCCGGGGCAGAGGCCGCAGCCGGGCTCGCCCCACTCGAAGCCGGCGTTGGTGAAGACGCGGTCCAGACCCGCAGCCTCCGCGGCGCGCTTGACCCCGCGCGAGCCCGGCACCACGAGGGCGCGCACGTCGGGCGCCACGCGTCGTCCGTCCACGATCGCCGCGGCAGCTCGGAGGTCGCTCAGCCGCCCGTTGGTGCACGAGCCGATGAAGACCCACTGGATCGGGACGCCGTCGAGCGGTTGGCCAGGTCGGAGACCCATGTATTCCACCGCCTGGGCCCACTGGCGCCGGGTCCTGTCGTTGGGCGCGGTCGATGGCTCGGGGATCCGTCCGTCGACGGCGATGCTGTGCGCCGGGCTGATGCCCCAGGTGATCTGTGGGGCCACCACGGTGGCGTCGAGCACCACGTCCCGTACGAACACGGCGTCGGCATCGGTGGTCAAGGTCCGCCAATGCTCGATGGCGGCCTCCAACCGGGTCCCCTTCGGTGCGTGGCGGCGCGTGGCGAGATACTCGAAGGTCCGCTCGTCCGGTGCGACGATCCCGATCTTGGCGCCGAGCTCGACGGCGAGGTTGCAGATGGTCATGCGGTGCTCGACACCGAGCTCTCTGACCACCGGTCCAGCGAACTCCACGGCGTGACCGGTACCGGCGTCGGCGCCGAGCTCGGCGATCGTGTGCAGGATCAGGTCCTTGGGCTCGACGCACGGGCCGAGCGCGCCGTCGAAGCTGACCCGCATCATGGTGGGACGGCGCTGCACGAGGCTCTGGGTCGCGAGCACGTGCGTCAGCTCCGTGGTGCCGATCCCGAACCCGAGCGCGCCGAGTCCACCGTTGGTGCAGGTGTGGCTGTCGCCGCACACGACGGTCGTCCCCGGGAGGGTCAGGCCGAGCTCGGGGCCGATGACGTGGACGATGCCCTGGTCCGGGTCGTCGATGTCGAAGAGGTGCAGATCGTGCACCCCGCAGTTGTCGCGCATGAGGGGCACGAACCTCTGGCTCAGCGGGTTGCTGTCCTCCTTGCGCCCGGGCCGGATGGAGACGCTGTGCTCCGTCGCGCCGAACGTGAGCCCCGGTGCCAGTACCTCGATGGCGCGCTCGGCGAGGGTGGCGAACGCCGCCGGCGATGTCACCTCGTGCACCAGGTGCCGGTCGACGTGGAGGAGATCCCAGCCATCGCCCAGTTCGGCCACGACGTGCTCGTCCCAGATCTTGTCGATCAGGGTCCGTCCGCCGGGGGTCGCTCGCACGTCAGACCCGGGCGAGGCCGCCGGCCATCGTGCCGTTGTGCGCACCGTGTTCGAAGCTCACCTGGCCGCCCACGATCGTGGTCACGTAGCCCGTGCCCCGGCTGACGAGCCGAGCACCGCCGGCAGGGAGGTCGTGGACGAGGGTCGGGGCGGTCGATCCGAGGGCGCTCAGGTCGATGAGGTTGACGTCGGCGCGCAGGCCCGGGCGCAGCTGGCCGCGGTCGTCGAGGCCGACGAGCGCGGCGGTGTCGGCGCACTGACGCTTCACGACCCATTCGACCGGGAGGCGGACGTCGGGGGGCGCGTCCCGACCCCAGTAGGCGAGCAGGTAGGTGGGGTAGTCGAAGTCGGCGATCATCGTGCAGTGGGCGCCGCCGTCGGAGAGCCCGGGCACCGTGAAGGGGTGGACGAGCATCTCGCGCGTCGCCCGGAGGTCGCCCTCGGCGTAGTTGGACACCGGGACGTACACGAACCCGCCGGCCGCGATGATGTCGTAGGCGAGGTCGTTGGCCTCGACACCGGCGGCGCTGGCGCGAGCGGCGAGGGACTCGGAGGCCGTCCGGTCGTAGCGGGGCGGGTCGCCGAGCTCGAACGCGGAGGGGAAGCGGGCCAGCATGTCGCCGTCCCCGGTGAGCTCGGCGAGGATCTGCGCCCGCACGTCTTGGCGCTGCAGCCGTGACCGCAGCGCGCCCTCACCACCCACGCGCAGCTGCTGGAACGTGCGCGACGCGGCCAGCGGGTTGACCCGGCCACCGAGCGACATGAGGAGGCCCGTGGGACGGGCGGCTGCCTGCCCGCGCATGACGAGGCCGTCGCGGGCGGCCGCCTCGAAGCCCTCGAGGACCCGACGGTACCTGTCGACCGGCTGGCCCGGTCGCTGCAGCAATCCGATGGAGGCTGGACGGCGGCTCACCTCGCAGATGCGGCGCAGCAGCGCGAGGTCACCCTCGACGTCGACGGTGTCCAGGTTCATCTCGAACACGCCCTTGCCGGTGCGGCCGATGGCATCGGCGATGCCGAGCAGCTCGGACACCCCGGCGGAGTAGGTGGGGGTGATCCGCCCGTCGGACGCCGCATGGTTGCGCGACCGGGAGGTGCTGAAGCCGAGCGCGCCCGCTTCGACGGCCTCGGCGGCGAGACGGCCCATCAACGCCACCTCCGGCTCCGTCGGGACCTCGGAGTGGTCGATGCCCCGCTGGCCCATGGCGAAGACCCGGAGGGCGGCGTGCGGGACCTGGGCCGCGACCCCGATGGCATGGGGCGCGGCCTCGAGCGCGTCGAGGTAGTCGGGGAACGACTCCCAGCCCCAGCCGAGGCCCTGCTCGAGCACCGCAGCAGGGATGTCCTCGACCCCCTCCATGAGCGAGATGGTCCACGTCCGGTCCTCCGAACGGACCGGCGCGAATCCGACACCGCAGTTACCCATGACGACGGTGGTCACCCCGTGGGCCGCCGATGTCTCCAGGATCGGGTCCCACAGGGCCTGGCCGTCGTAGTGGCTGTGGATGTCGACCCACCCAGGGGTCACGAGGAGGCCCTCGGCATCGAGCTCGCGGTGCCCGAGGGTGATGCCGGGGCCGACCTCGACGACCCGGCCGTCGTCGATCGCGACATCCGCCGTCCGGGCCGGTTGCCCCGAGCCGTCGACGACGGTGCCCCCTCGGATGACAAGATCGTGCACTTGCGAACCTCCCCTGGCTGTGCCACCTTGTGGCACGATGTGGTCCGTCTGAAGGAACGCTAGCGGCGTGGTGGCCGTTGCGCAACCGCGTTGCGCAACCGCGACGGGACAGGAGGGAGCGCATGGAGACAGGCACACAGAGCGTGCTCAACGCCCTCCGCGTCGTGGAACAGGTCAGCATCGATGGCGCCGCCGGTGTGAGCGACCTCGCCCGTCGCCTCGAGCTGCCCAAGAGCACCGTCCAGCGCACGTTGGCGACGCTCAGGACCGCGGGCTGGCTCCGGCAGGACGCCAGGTCCCGCTGGGCGCTGACGTTGCGGTGCGCCATGATCGGGCGGGGCGTCGTGCGAGAGCACGACGTCCGCGCCGTCGCCCACCCGGTGGCAGTCGAGCTGCGCGATCGCACCCACGAGACGGTGCGCTCCTTTCTCATCGAGGGCGACCGCGTCGTGCTGCTCGAAAGCGTCGAGAGCAACCAAGCCGTTCGGCCGGTCGAGTCCGAGCTTCCGGGCGCCATCCCGATGCACGCCACCGCCGTCGGGAAGGCGGCACTGGCCGCCATGACGGAGGTGCAACTCGAGCGCGTCCTGACGAGACCGTTGGTGGCGATGACGCCAAAGACCATCACCGACCCGGCGGATCTCCGCGCCGACATCGAGGCCACCCGCCGGCGGGGCTGGGGCCAGGTGCGCGAGGAGCTCTACCTCGACGTCGGAGGCGTTGCCGCGGTCGCGGCGCTCTCCGATGACGTCCGCGTCGGCATGGGCGTGAGCTTCCCCCTGCATCGAACCTCCGAGCAGACCGTGGCCACCTACGGCCCCATGGTCCGCGACGCGACCCAGCGCATCGCCGCGCTCGTCACCCCCCTGCTCCAGCCGCCGTCGGAGCACCCGCCCGAGCTCCGTGGATGACCCACCCCATCAGGGGGTCGCGCGGCGGTTCCCGGCGCTCATCGCTTGACCTTGAGGTTGGAAGGGTCGAACAGCGGGCGGAGACTCACGGTGGCCAGGTGGCTCAGGCCGGCGGCGTTGATCTCGTACGTGCCGCTCTTCAGGTCGTCGGCCGAGACCGGCGCCCGGTCGCGCCGCCATACGTAGGCCAGGCCCACGCATGCGCCGAGGGTGTCGGACCACGCGGCCGACGTCACCTGGCCGACCGCCAGCCCGTCGCGCAGGACCAGCTCGCCGCCCCACAGCATCGGTTCGGGGTCATCGAGCCGGAACGAGACGAGCCGGCGCCGCGGACCCTCGGCGGCGGCCTTCTCGACGGCTTCACGGCCGACGAACCCCACGGCTGACTGCAGCTTGCAGGTGAAGGTGAGCCCGGCCTCGACCGGGTTGTGGTCCGGCGTGAGCTCAGGGCCGAAGGCCCGGTATCCCTTGTCCAGGCGGAGCGAGTTGATCGTGTAGTAGCCGGCGTCGGTCAGGCCGAGATCTCTGCCCGCGTCGGACAGCTGTTGGTAGACACCGACCGCGAACTCGGTCGGCACGTGCAGCTCCCAGCCCAACTCGCCGACGTAGGTGATCCGGATCGCCCGGACGGTCGAGTACCCGAGATCGATCTCCTGGCTGGTGGCGAACGGGAACGCCGGGTCGGAGAGGTCGGCGCGCGTGAGACGCTGGAGCAGCTCCCGCGAGCGGGGTCCCATCACTCCGTACACGGCGTACGCGGAGGAGACATCGGAGACGGTGGCGTGCTCGTCCCCCAACGTGTGCCTCTCGATCCACGCCAGGTCCCGGAGGACCGACGCCGAGCTCGTGATGATGAGATACCGGTCATGGGACAGCCTGGTCACGGTGACGTCGGCCTCGTAGCCGCCCCTGCTGTTGAGCATCCCGGTGTAGACCGACCGGCCGACCGGCACCGCGACCTCGGCGGTGCACAGGCGCTGGAGCAGAGTCTCGGCGTCTCGTCCGGAGACGAGGAGCTTGCCGAAAGACGTCTGGTCGAAGACGGCCACCGCCTGGCGGGTCTGGCGCTGCTCGTGGATCGACCAGGGGAGCCAGTTCGGCTTGCCCCACGTGTACTCCAGCACGGGCTCGACTCCGCCGGGGGCGAAGACGTTCGCCCGCTCCCACCCCATCTTCGAGCCGAACTGCGCACCGGCGCTGGCGAGGAGGTGGTAGATCGGTGATCGGCGGAAGGGTCGTGCGGTCTTCAGCTCCCGGTTCGGCCACGGGATCTGGTAGTGGAGCCCGAGGATCTCGGCGACCCGGTCGTGCAGCCACTGGTTGTTGCCGTTGAACGGGGCGAAGCGCCGGATGTCGACCGCGGTGAGATCGCTCGTCGGGGATCCGTTGACGATCCACTCGGCGAGCGCCCGCCCGGCTCCGCCGCCGGAGGCGATGCCGACCGAGTTGAAACCGGCCGCGACGAAGAAGTTGCACAGCTCGGGTGCCTCGCCCAGGATGAACTGGTTGTCCGGGGTGAAGCTCTCCGGGCCGTTGTAGAGCTTCTTGATGCCGGTCCCCTCCAGCGCCGGGATGCGGAGGAGGGCGCTCTCCATCAGCACCGAGAAGTGGTCCCAGTCCTCGTCGAGGAGCTGGAACTCGAACGGGTAGGGCAGCTCGTCGGGGGGGACCCACGGCTTGGCCTCCGGTTCGAACCCCCCGACGACCAACCCGCCCACCTCCTCCTTGAAGTACGTGTAGCCGTCGGGATCGCGGAGGATCGGCAGCATGGGGTGAACACCTTGGATCGGCTCCGTCACGGCGTAGAAGTGCTCCGCTGAGTGGAGTGGCACGTTGACCCCGGCCATCAGCCCGACGGCCTTGGCCCACTGGCCGGCGCAGTTCACGACGGTTTCCGCCTCGATCGGCCCGCGGTCGGTGAGAACCCCCGTCACGCGCCCCCCGTCGGTGGAGATCCCCGTCACCCGGGTCCGCTGGCAGATCCGCACGCCGCGGTTTCGCGCACCGCGGGCCAGCGACGCGGTGACGTCCACCGGGTTGGCCGTGGCGTCACCGGGGAGCCAGATCGCACCGACGAGGTCGTCGGTGCGGAGGGCCGGGTAGAGCTCCTTGGCCTGCGATGGGCTGATCAGCTCGCACTCCAGCTCGAAGGCCTCCGCCGTCGCCGCCGTCCTCCTCAGCTGGAGCATCCGGTCGGCCGTCCTCGCGACCGTCACGCCACCGCAGCGCTTGAACCCCGTGGCGAGCCCCGTCTCGTCCTCCAGCTCGCTGTAGAGCTGGGCGGAGTACTGCACGAGGCGCGTGCCGCTCTCGCTGGCGCGCAGCTGCCCGACCAGGCCCGCCGCGTGCCACGTCGTGCCGCTGGACAGCTGTCCCTGCTCGATCAGCACCACATCGGTGCGGCCGAGCTTGGCCAGGTGGTAGGCGACGCTCGCCCCGACGACCCCGCCACCGATGACCACGATCTCCGCCCGCCCCGGAAGCTCCTCGCCTGCGCTCATCCCTCGGGGTGGCCCTTCAATCCACCTGCTGCACGAGCTCGACGAGCCGCCCGAGCTCCGGGCTACGGAAGGTCTGCACGGCCCGGTCGTACTTCTCGAGACCCCAGGTCCAGAAGTCGAAGTCGAGGTCACTCGCCGCATCCTGGATCGACGCCCACAGGGTCCAGCCGTACTGGGACATCAGACCGAACAGCCGCGCCCGCGCGACCTTGTCGGCCAAGGGGTGCCCGTAGTAGCAGGTGACGAGCTCCTCGAGCTGCTCCAACGTCAGGTGACATTCGCTCCAGATGTTTCCGAGCTCGAAGCAGGCGTCGTTGTTGCCGGCGTACTCGTAGTCGATGAGGTGGATCCGGTCACCGCTGTCGATGACGTTGCCCGCTAGGAGGTCGTTGTTGCAGGCGACCGTCCCGTCCGAGCGAACGGACAAGGCGGCGCGGATCCTCGGGATGACATCGGCGAAGTCCAGGTAGTCCGACGGGAGGCGGTATCCGTTGCGGAGCACCACCTCGAGGTAGCGCCCCTGGATGACGAACATGTCGAAGTCGTTGACGAACGGCGGCCCGTCGTGCAGGCGCCGGCAGGCTGCCGCGACGCGGGCGATGTTGCCGGGGATCCGGAAGCTGTCGTCGGTGAAGGTCCTGCCCTCGATGAAGCCGAGCACCATCGCTCCTTCGTCCGGGAGGTACTCGACGACCGGTGCACCCACTCCCGACGAGGCCGCGATCGCCGAGTTGCGGTACTCGTGGTCCCGGTTGACCGCCAGCTCACCGGACTGGGCGGACGACAACCGGAGGACGAAGGTGCCTTCGGTGGTGGTGACCCTGTAGTTCCGGTTGGTCAGGCCCCCGGCCAGCTCGGCGACCGAGCAGTGCCTGCCACGGAAGACCTCCACCTTGTCGAGGAGGTCACCGAGTCGAGCCTTGGCGGCCGCCTCGTCGGCAGACGGTCCAGCCGTCGACAGCTGCTCCCCCACGTCCCCCTCCCGGTCGCCGCGGGAACCCCACATTGACGCGATTGCCGGTCTCAAGGTTAGTCCGTCTCCAAGGTGCCAGCAAGGTCTAGACAGAACCTTCACCGGATCTCTACGCGCGTGACTCGGTGGTCCGGCGGGGTCGATCAGAGGCCGGAACTTGTAGCATCGACGAAGTGCCCGACGCCACCCGCCGGCCCTCATGGCTCTCGAAGCCGCCCGAGCTAGGTAGCGGGAGCGGGTCCCCGGTGCACGCGTCGATCGCGCGGTGGCTGTCCGAGCTGATCGGTCGCGGCGACCTCGTCCCTGGCGACCGCCTCCCGCGCGAAGACCAGTTCGCGGCGCTGCTGGGCGTGAGCAGGATGACCCTCCGTCAGGCCCTCTCGACCCTGGCGGCGC
>Ga0209698_10007743_pt1 | contig 11212 bp, 7 predicted proteins | sample LitLauG_LLR_2012_FD_187203 | JGI IMG/M metagenome (GOLD analysis project Ga0209698, IMG submission 187203) | Freshwater sediment microbial communities from Pennsylvania, USA - Little Laurel Run_MetaG_LLR_2012 (SPAdes) (version 2) | ecosystem: Environmental > Aquatic > Freshwater > Creek >... | reverse complement strand
CGCTTCCTTCGACCGCGGACTGCAGAATCTGAAAACGCACTTTGACGTCACCGAGATTTACGGATTCCGCTTCGCCTACGTGAACAACCGCGTTCGCTACAAGCGGACGTTCGCCAAGAATCTCATCACGGTCCCGCAGGCTGCCAGGAGCCTGATGCGGCTCAACGGCCTGGTCGATGAATGGAAGATCGATCTGGTCGTCACCGATTTCGAGCCCCTCACCTGCCACGTGGGCAGGAAGAGAAGACTCCCGGTCATCTCCATCGACAACCAGCACTGCTTAACGAATGCCGCGGTTTCTTATCCGAAGAAATACCGCCGGGATGCGGCAGCCGCCAAGCTGGTCACGCGGCTGATGACTCCACGGGCGAATGCATACCTGGTCATTTCGTTTTTCGACGCTCCCATCCGCAAGCGCAACACTTTCCTATTTCCCCCATTGCTGCGCCAGGAGATTCTCAGCGCCCAGCCCACCGACGGCGAGCACGTGCTGGTGTACGTCACTTCTCCCGCGCCGGCACTGGCGCAGTTACTGCGATCCGTGCGCTGTCCGTTTATTGGGTATGGATTCGGCCGCGAGGGACAGGACGGGAACGTCTGCTACAAGCGTCCATCGCTCGACGGATTCTTTCACGACCTGATCCGGGCGCGAGCCGTCATCGCCAACTCCGGGTTTTCGCTGGTGACCGAAGCCCTGCATCTGGGCAAGCCCTACCTGGCCGTTCCGGTCAGCCATCAGTTCGAGCAGATCTTCAATGCGTACTGGCTGGAGAAGTCGGGTTATGGCAAATACGGAGAAGACCTTGATCGGGAGTGCATTGAAGCATTTCTGTATAACGTGCCGCACTATCGCGAGGCGCTGGGCCAATACCCGCGTCAGGGGAATCAGGCCTTATTGGCCAAGCTCGATGAGTTGATTGCTGGCTACACCGGCGCCCGGTGAGAAGTTAGACACCGCCTCTCTATCGACTCGCGGCGCTTCGCGTCATAATGGGACAATGGCAACCAGTTTCCTCAGCGACAATTGGCTTCCGAAGTCCGTACTCTGTCTTCGGGACTATGACCGGCACAAATTGCTGTTGGACCTGATTGCCGGCGTCACCGTAGGACTGGTGGCGCTGCCGCTCGCGATGGCGTTTGCCATTGCCTCGGGGCTGACGCCCCAGGCCGGAATTTATTGCGCGATTGTTACCGGGTTTCTCATCTCGGCGCTCGGCGGATCGAAAACGCAGATTGGCGGGCCGACGGGAGCGTTCGTGGTCGTGGTCGCCGGCATCATCGCGGCGCACGGCGTCGATGGCCTGTTCATGTGCACGGTGATGGCCGGCCTGCTGCTGGTGATCATGGGACTCACCGGCCTGGGCACGGCGGTGAAGTTTATCCCGCGCCCGGTCGTGATCGGTTTTACGAACGGCATTGCGGTGTTGATTGCCAGCACGCAAGTAAAGGACTTCTTCGGGTTGCAACTTGATAAGGTGCCGGGCGTGTTCTGGCTGCGCATGGAGGCGCTGGCGAAGAGTTTCCATACGCTCTCGTTTGAAGCAACCGCGCTTGCGGTGTTTACGCTTCTGACGCTGATCATCTGCCGGGGGCTGTCGGCGCGCATTCCCGGACCGATTGTGGCCCTGCTGCTGGCAACTTGCGCGGTGTATTTCTTTCATCTGCCGGTGCAGACTATCGGCACGCGCTTTGGCGGGATCCCGCCAGGCCTGCCGCATTTACAGCTTCCGAAGTTCCGCTCCGACCTGATCCACGGCCTGCTCGGGCCGGCATTTACCGTGGCGATGCTAGGGGCGATCGAGTCGCTGATGTCGGCGGTCGTGTCGGATCGCATGAGCAACGACCGGCACAATCCGAATGTCGAACTCGTGGCCCAAGGCGTGGCCAACGTGTTCTCGCCCATGTTCGGCGGCCTGCCGGCAACGGGGGCCATCGCGCGCACGGCGACTAACATCCGGTCCGGCGCGCAGTCTCCGGTCGCGGGCATCATCCACGCGCTGACCCTGCTCTGCATTCTGCTGTTTGCTGCGCCGCTGGTCAGTTATGTGCCCATGGCGGCGTTGGCGGGGATTTTGATGGTCGTGGCCTACAACATGGGCGAGTGGCGCGAGATTCCGCAACTGCTCAAGCTGACCAAGACCGACATCAGCATCTGGCTGGTGACGTTCGCATTGACCGTATTCGCCGATCTCACAGTTGCCGTGGAGGCAGGAATGATCCTGGCCGCGCTGCTGTTCATCAGCCGCGTGGCCTCGACAACGACCGTGTCACAGGTAACGGACGACTATGTGGAAGACGGCCGCGTGCACATCCTGCAGGATAAAGACATCCCGTACTACGCGACGATCTTTCGTATCCACGGGCCGTTTCTGTTCGGCGCCACCGACAAGATTTCGGCGGTGACCGAGAACGTGCACAAGCTCCCACCGGTGGTCATTTTGCGATTGCGAAACATGACCGCGCTGGACGCGACCGGGCTGTTCGCCATTGAAGAAGTCGCCAAGCAGTTGCATGCCGGCAAGCGGACGCTGATCCTGTGTGGGGCGCGCGAGCAACCTGCCCAGCTCATCCACCAGGGCGAGTTCGCGGAAGTCATCGGCCAGGAGAACATCTGCGACAACGTGCAGGACGCTCTGCGCCGGGCGGAAGAAGTCTACGAAGGGCTGGAGCGGAAGCCGGTGGTGGCGAAGGCGTAGCCGTCCATCCCGCTGCACTCCCGTGAAAGAGGATTCAAAAACGGAGGAAGTACGACGCCTTCACGAAGAACTGGCGGCTGTCATTGATGTAGCCTCGCGGCGTCGTGAGGATGTTGCCCGTCACCGGATCGACCGCCAGATCGCGGTTGAGATTCTCGAGGTCGCTGTTGTAGCCCACGTAGATCGCGGTTCCGGGATGCACCAGGTAAGTGATCAGGAAGTCGGCATTGAAGTTCTTGGTCGGAGACAGCGAACTGATCGCGGTGTTGGCGAGCACCGCGTTGTACTGCAGGATCACGCGGGCGGAGAGTTCGCGCGTGAACTGGTAGTTCCACTTGGTGCGAAAAATGTGATTCGTAACCGCCGTCAGGTGCGAGTCCCTTTCGCGCAGATGCTCGAGGATGTAGCTGTTGTCGATCCGCAGCCGGCCCGCGGCGTGAAGCGTAAGAGTGAGGTTGACCTGATCCTCGTGGGCGAATGCGGGGGGGCGGCCGCTCGCCGGATGGAAATTCACCCCGTCTCCGGAATTTGCCGTGAAGCTGAGATCAAAGAGGCTGAACCAGCTTGTTCCGCCGTTCATCGCCCAGAATTTCAGGGGATAAGCGGTCACCCGCGGCAAGATGCTATAGTCCGTCGGACGCAGGTGGACGTCGTGATAACCGAAAGGAAAGATTGTTAAATACGTGCTCCGCGCCATATCGGCGCGAAATCCGGGAGCAGCGAAAAGCTCGAGCTCAGTGTTCCGATGGTCGGAATCGTTCTCCAAGTAGACGATCGGCCCGTATGAAATCAGGAATTTTCTTTCCGGACGCCAGTAGTAGCTGCCCGAAGCGTACCATTCGCGGAAATCGACGCGATTGACGAAGCCCGAGGACGTTACGAATCCGGGGCTGAAATAGTCATAGCTGGCCTGCAGATTCAGTTGGCGCCCCGTGCGTACAAGATCGACCTCATAGCCGGGCCCGGCCGAGCGGGTGCCGGTGACGACATCGTCCGTGGACGTGGCGACGGCCTGGGCTTGCAGGCGCCAATTGGCGTTTAGTTTGAGGTTGGTGTCAAGACTGCCGACGCGGTTATGTCCGCCGCCAAATTCGCGGTCTGTAAACAGGGCGCCAATCGTGGACTGCCGGAAGATGTCGCGGCTGACACGGGCAATGGTGAATGTGGCGCGGTCGCCGCTGTGCGGGTCCGTGGTCGGCAGAACTTCCCCGGGAGCCCGATCGTCGCTGGCAAACACCCCCACGGCCCAGGGGCCGGTCTTTCCGGTCAGGCGCAGGCCGAACTCCGGATGCCCGATGTCGCGGGTAAACACAAGATTGATCGGAGTCGTGAAGTAATTGCTGTTTTCCAGAAAGAAAGGACGCTTCTCCGGATACAGCACCGCGAACCGCGCGTTGACGGTGTTCTGGGGCTGGTCGGATTCCACCTGGCTGAAGTCGGGATTGACCGTGGCGTCGAGTACGAAGCTGTTGTGCAGAATGAACTTGGCATCCAGGCCGATCTCCGGCTGCAGGGTTCGGCTCTCAAACACGGGCTGCTGCGCGTCGCGCTGGTCGATGTCGCGATAGCCGCGCAGCAGGCCGTAAGGGATCAACTGGATATTCCGCGCGGGAGAAATGTGTTCGATTCCAGTGGCGGTGGCGGCCTGGTTGAGCCGGCCTTCCATGCGGCTTGTGACTCTTGGCCAGAACAGGTCCTCGTTGGTGCGCGGAATGCTGCGGTTCAGAATGATCCGCCAGTGCTGCTGGTCGGCGCTAGGAAAACGCAGGCTCTTGAACGGTATGGCCATGAGCACGACGTATCCATTGCCTGTCAGGCGGGCGTCGGACCGCCAGACGGTGTCGAACGACGCGTCAAAGCCGCTGTAGTCGGAGGGCGCGCCGTACGCTAGCGATCCCTCCGTCCAGAGCGCGTCCCACTGGATGCCCAGCGGGTTGGCGGCGAAGGCGTAGCTGCGCCGGGCATCGTTGAACGTATCGAGCATGATCTCGACTGAGTCGTCGGAGGAGATGTCCTCCCGGCGGGTCATGCGCGCCCGGATCTTGCCCGGTTCCTTGTCCCAGCAGACGAACGCGGCATATAAGTTGTGCTCGTCGTAGGCAAGATAGACGTCGGTGTCCTGGGTCGGCCTGGCGCCGTCGGCCGGTTCGCGAGCGATGAACCCGCTGACTTTCAGCATCTGCGTGGCGACGCGTTCACTCGGCGTCATGGTTTCAAAGTCCGCCAGGGTGGGGGGTGTAGCGATGCGAGGAATTTTGACCGTCGGCGGTTCGCCGAACACCAGAGGCGCCCAGAGCATCAGCGTGATGACGGCCGAAGCAGGTTTCAATCCGACCTCCGGAGCAAGAAAGCGAGCCGTATTGTACAGGGTTCGAGCGCGGTTGCAACGGCGGACAAAGGGGATGAGGGTCAGGATCGCCGCGGCAATCGAGGCATGGTGGCTCACGGGTGCGGGATCAAAGGAGCTCTCACTGCGCTCGCCCTGAGGGACGCCCTTCTACTAGACTGTAGCCAGGCTTCTCTGGCCCTGATGATCATCAACCACGCGGAACGCGCGCATAACCACAACTGGGAACTGGACCCGGTCATCCGGTCGCTGCTTGACACCGATTTCTACAAGCTGCTGATGCTGCAGTTCATCTGGAAGCATTTCCCCAAGACCCGGGTGGAATTCTCCCTATTCAACCGGCATTCGGCCGTGCGCATCGCCGACACGATTCACATTGAAGAGCTGAAAGTGCAGTTGCAGCACGTGCGCGGCCTGCGTTTCCGGAAGTCAGAGCTGGTCTGGCTGGCAGGCAACACGTTTTATGGCCGGCGCGGAATTTTCCATCCTGCATTTCTGGAGTGGCTGGAACGCGACTTCCGGCTGTCGGACTATCACTTGTCGGTGCAGGATGGACAAATTCACCTCACCTTCGAAGGGCCCTGGACCGACACCACGATGTGGGAGTTGTATGCGCTGGCGATCCTCGATGAGATGAAAACGCGGGCGCACCTGAAGACGCTGAGCGAATTCGGCCTGGACATTCTCTACGCGCGCGCCAAGACCAAGCTCTGGAACAAGATCGAGCGTCTGCGCGGCGTTCCGGGACTGAGCGTGGCCGACTTTGGAACCCGCCGTCGGCATAGCTTCCTGTGGCAAGAATATGTGGTAGTTGCAATGGCCTCAAATCTGCGAGCCAACTTCATTGGGACTTCCAATGCCTTCCTGGCTCACAAACACGACCTGGAAGCGATCGGCACCAACGCGCACGAGATCCCGATGGTGATGGCTGCGCTGGCGCCCGACGATGTGGCCCTGAAGGCTTCACAATACCGCGTGCTGGAACTATGGCAGCAGACCTACGACGGCGCCCTGCGGGTCATGCTGCCGGATACGTTCGGGACCACGCAATTCCTCGCCGGAGCTCCCGGGTGGGTGGCGGACTGGACCGGCCAGCGCGTCGACAGCAAGGATCCGTTTGTGGCCGGAGATGAGTACATCGCGTGGTTGCAGGCGCGGGAACGCGATCCGCGTGAGAAGCTGGTGGTCGCCTCCGACACGCTGGACGTGGATGCAATCCTGCGGCTGCACGCCTACTTTGCCGGAACTCCTGTGCCGGGCGTAAATCTGAAAGAATTCCGGAACGCGACTGATTTTGAGGATGGGGCCAAGTGGTCTCCGGAGCGGCGTATCCGTTTCAGCGCGGGCTGGGGAACTTTGCTCACCAACGATTTTCGCGGATGCAATCCCAACGACGGGCCCGGCTTTGACCCCATCAGCCTGATCTGTAAGGTCTCGTCGGTGGAAGGGCGGCCGGCGGTGAAACTCTCCGATAACTATGCGAAGGCGCTGGGACCACCGCAGGAGATTGAGCGTTACCGGAAGGTGTTTGGGGTCGAAGGAATCGCCAACGCCCCGCTCGTGGCCTGAGAATCGCCGCCTCCCATCGAGATTCCTGTTAACCAATTCCCCGACTTGTCCGTTGTGTATATCGACGCACACTTCTGGTTGAGGGGAACACGAATGCACAAGAAGCTTTGGCGGTCGGCCCGGTCACTGGCCTTGTTGATCCCGTTGTTCGCGAGCCTCGGCGTGGCGCAGGCACCGCGGCCGGCCAAACCTGCTCCCCCCGTGAATCCTCCCACAGCGATGAGTCAGAAGGATGTGGCTGCTGTGCAGGATCAGCTGATCCAATTGCTGCGCTTGAGCCCTACGCTGGCCGAAGTAGTGGAGCGGGATCCGTCGCTGTTATCGGATGACGAATACGTGGGCCGTACCAACCCGGAACTGCAGCGCTTCCTGCAGGCGCATCCGGAGGTCGCGCACAATCCTGATTTTTATCTCTTCAGCAACCTTCACGGCGGGAACGAGCCGCCCAGCGACACCCTGGAACGCAGGCTATGGCCCGAGTTCTCGGCTCCGGCGCCTGGTATTGAAAGGGACCTCATCAATGACGGCATCCCCTTCCTCGTGTTCGTCTGCATTCTTAGTGCGCTGCTGTGGCTGATTCATGTCCTGCTGGAAAACCGCCGCTGGGGGCGGATTTTCAAGCTGCAGACCGACGTGCACGGCAAGCTCATTGAAAAGTTCGGCACCTCGCAGGAAGTTCTCACTTACATGGGCACGGAAGCGGGAAAGCGATTTCTGGAAGCGACGCCGATTGCGGTCGGCTTTGAAAAGCAGCAACCGATGCCGAGTCCAGTTGCCCGGGTGCTAACGCCGCTCCAGATCGGGGTAGTGATGACCCTGCTCGGGTTCGGCCTGCTCTTCCTGCGCCACAGCATCCCGGGCGGAGCCGCGCCGTTGCTGGTTGCCGGCACCATCGTGCTCATGCCCGGCCTGGGATTTATCATCTCCGCGGGGATCACGTGGATGTTGGCCCGGCATCTTGGCCTGATGCCAGAGGGGCGGGAACGAAACTAGTGGTGTCCGAGGCAGCTTCCTGCCATTCTGGACATGCACAAAAGGAGATTGCACACGAACGGCGAGTACGCCATCCCGAATGTCGAGAGTTGCGGTGCTTCGCGCACCGAAGCCCTGCCCATGGATAACGACGCTTTCGCCGGATTCTACCAGCGCTCGGCGCCTGGGTTGTGGGCGTACCTGACACGGGTCTCGGGAAATCGGGCGCTGGCAGAAGACCTGATGCAGGAAAGTTATCTACGGTTCCTGTGCGCCGCGCGGCCCGAAGGCGGCGAAGTCAACGAGCGGCGTTACCTGTTCCGCATTGCCAGCAACTTGCTGCACGATCACTGGCGCCGCCAGCCCCGCGCAGCCTCCATCGATGATGTTCCCGAACAGTTTCTTGCGGTCCTCCCTGGTCTGGGACAGATCGAATCGCAGGCCACTCTGGCGCCGGCGTTTGCCCGTCTGCGGCCGCGCGACCGGCAGCTGCTCTGGCTGGCTCATGCCGAGGAATACTCTCACCGCGAGATCGCCCAGATCACCGGCTTGGGCGCGGCCAGCATTCGTCTGCTGCTGTTCCGGGCCCGCCGGAAAATCGCCCGCCTACTGCGGGAACAACTGGTGGACAGAAGGAGGAGACCGTGATGCTGCGCGGGTGTTCCTGGGAAACCGAGCTTTCGAAGGCTCTGCGCGCCGGTCACTGGCCCCAGGGGTGTGATCCCGAGTTACGGAGTCACGTCGAGACCTGCCGCAGCTGCGGAGACCTTGCGCTGGTGACGCAGGCGTTCCAGCAGGCCCGGAGCCAATCGATCAGCAATGTCGCGCTGGCACATCCGGGTTTGTTGTGGTGGCGTGCGCAATTGCGACGGCAAAGAGAAGTTGCGGGGCGCATCGTCCGGCCGGTAGCCATTGCGCAGATTTTTGCCTGGGCTGTCAGCGTGCTGGTGGCGATTGGCTTCTTGCTCTCGCAATATCGGTCAGGTCTGCGCTGGGTCACGTGGTCGGAACTCGACGTTTCCCGCACGATTCAAGCCTGGGCTCATGCGGCGGGAGCGATGCAGTGGGGTTTTCTGCTGACGATTCCAGTCTTTGGAATCCTCGTTTTGCTGGGCTGGGTTGCCCTTTCCCTTTGGCGGGAGAGGGACTAGTGTGGATCGTCAGAAACTCGCCGTAAACTCGTAGGGGTTTCCGCCTTCACGCCAGGGCCTAAAGGCCATCTTTTCTTGGCTCGCGTTTCGGCACGGCTGAAGCCGTGCCCTGATACGAGGCCGGACACAACGCCTGACACAACGCCTGGAGTATGCGACGAGCTTCTGATTCAGGCGCTAAAAGTCAGGGCCTGTGTCGCGTCACCTTCCGTACATGCCCTTCCGTTTCTGCCAGTAACCTTGTGAAGCTACGAGGCCGCTGTCAACATCCAGACGGGACCACATGAAGATCCTGCTGGTGGAAGGCTCGTACATCGAACGGCGCAAGCTTGGCGCCTACCTGACGGATTGGGGCTTTGAGCACACCGCTGTCGGCAGCGGCACTGAGGCCCTCAAGCTGCTGGAGGGGGAGAACCCTCCGGACCTGGCGCTGCTCGACTGGCATCTGCCCGGTCTGGACGGCCTCGACGTGATGCGGCGCATTCGCAAGCTCAGCCAGGGTACCTACGTCTACACCGTGATGCTGACGACGAAGACGCAGAAGCAGGATCGCATTACGGCGATGGAAGCCGGCGCCGACGACTACCTTTCGAAACCGGTCGATCCTACCGAACTGCGTTCCCGCATCAATGTGGGCAAGAGGATCATTGAAATGCAACAGTCGCTGCGTTTTGCGGCGACGCATGACCTTCTGACCAACCTTTTGAACCGGTCGGAGATTCTGGCAGCGCTGGAGCGCGAGTTCGCGCGCGGGGGGCGTGAGGCGAAGCCGGCAACCGTGATCCTGGCCGACATCGACCAGTTCCGTCGCGTCAACGACACACTGGGCCACGCTGCCGGCGATGAGACTCTGAAAGAAGTTGCCCGCCGGCTGAAGGTCGACCTGCGCCCGTACGACGTTGTAGGCCGTTACGGCGGCGAAGAGTTCCTCATCATATTGCCGGGTTGCAACCTTGAACACGGCGCCCGCCGGGCCGACGAGATTCGGCGCATGGTTTCCAAAGACTCGATCGTCACCCCGTTTGGCGCCAGCAGCGTGACGGTCAGCATGGGCCTTACGATAACGACCGGACGCCGCGACCGCGACGTCTCCGAATTTCTGCGCGAAGCTGACCAGAGCCTGTGTGCGGCGAAGAAGAACGGCAGGAACCGGGTGGAAGTTTTCGCACCGCAAGCCAACTCGACCTCTGCTGGGCAGGCCTGAGCCCAAGCCGTCTCGGGAATTGTCTCCCCTCACATCTTTGCATCCTCCGGGCACCTTTCTGTGTCAGATTAGAAGTTCATGCCCTCTTCTGCCGACGCCAGAGCTGGACGCGCCGCCTTTACGCATCCCGCGTTTGTATTGTTTCAGGTGGCCCGCTTTCTGGTGGTAGCCGCAGTCGAAATGCAGGCCGTTGCCGTAGGCTGGCAAGTCTACGAGATCACCAAGCGGCCGCTCGATCTCGGCCTGGTAGGACTGGCGCAGTTCCTGCCCGCCATTTTGCTGTTTCCGCTCTCCGGGCACGCCTCCGATCGCTACGAGCGCCGGAACGTTCTGTCGGCCTGCTACGCCGGCTATGCGGTTTGCTTCGGGCTGTTGCTCTGGTTGTCGCGGAAGGAACTGCACACAGTCACGGCAATCTACATCGTGCTGATTCTGATCGGGGCGGTGCGGTCGTTCAATTCGACGGCGAGCCGCTCGATCCTGACGCAACTGGTGCCCGAGGAGCATTTTCCCAACGCGGTCGCCTGGAACGCGACGATCTTCCAGGCGGCGACGATTCTCGGGCCGTCGTTTGGCGGTTTCATCTACGCCGCCGCCCACGGACCCACGGTGGTGTATCTGCTGGCGATGGTGACCGCGATCGGGGCGACGATCTCGTCGTTCCGGATTCGGCCCGAAACTAAGGCTCGACCCCGCGAACCGGTGACGCTGAAATCGCTCTTTGCCGGTCTGCACTTCATCTGGAACCGGAAGCTGATCCTGGGAGCGATTTCGCTGGATTTGTTCGCGGTGCTGCTCGGCGGGGCGGTGGCACTGCTGCCGGTGTATGCCCGCGAGATCCTGCGCACCGGCCCTTGGGGCCTGGGATTGCTGCGCAGCGCGCCGGGGGTGGGTGCGGCGCTGATGGCGATTCTGCTGGCGCATCGCCCGCTGCGGGGCCGGTCGGGTCCAACGCTGCTTTGGGCGGTGGCCGGCTTCGGGGTATTCACCATCGTCTTTGGACTGTCGCGCAACCTCGTGGTCTCGCTGATGGCGCTGCTGCTCCTGGGCGCCAGCGACATGATCAGCGTCATCATCCGAGCGACGCTGACCCAACTGGCTACACCCGATGAAATGCGAGGTCGCGTCACCGCGGTCGACATGATCTTCATCGGAACGTCCAACGAGTTCGGCCAGTTCGAGTCAGGGGTCACGGCGCAATGGTTCGGCACTGTTCCGGCGGTGGTGCTGGGAGGGGTTGGAACGCTCGTTGTGATCGGGCTGTGGGGGTGGA
>Ga0209698_10007742_pt1 | contig 11212 bp, 8 predicted proteins | sample LitLauG_LLR_2012_FD_187203 | JGI IMG/M metagenome (GOLD analysis project Ga0209698, IMG submission 187203) | Freshwater sediment microbial communities from Pennsylvania, USA - Little Laurel Run_MetaG_LLR_2012 (SPAdes) (version 2) | ecosystem: Environmental > Aquatic > Freshwater > Creek >... | reverse complement strand
TCTCGGACCAGGACAGCGAATCAAACTACCGCTACGCCATGCGCGTCGTAGACATCACCAATCCCAGCCAGAGCCTCATCGTGATCAAGCCGACTCACCCCACGGACAGCGCTGGCGATGTTGGCGATTATCTCGCCACACACAACGGAGGCCAGCGATGGCACGGCAACGAGTCCAGCGACGAATACCGAACATTTGTAGAGTGGATTCGCGGTGGCCGTCTAGACGCCAACAATAAGCGGTAACAGCCATAGTTCACGCTTAGTTCAGCCACCTATAACTCCTCCCCCTTGAAGCGACATACTTTCGCTGGGCTCAGGCATTGGCAGGAACCATCCAGCCATTCAACAGGCTGCCGTACCCACCTAAGCCACGACCCACCATCGATCCACGTTACGGCAGAGGAATCAGGGGCGACTTCCCGTTCAACTCGCAGCACCAGCATGCGACTGCTGTAGCGAAAAGGATCACGGGTGTGTGATCAAACACTATGCTGTACCAGTGAACTGTGACCGCTATCACAGCATACTTATCCTGCGCCGACTATCACTTATGTCACAGGGCTACTTGGACTTCTGCCGCACCTTCCGGCATCTCTCCATTTCCATGAACTAAGCCTCGAGAAACTCCGGTTGCTCAATCGAGACGGCAGTATGTTCTAACTGTGATGACTCAGGACAGGACTATGGTAAATGCTTGGATATTGAAACGTGATCATGTAACGGCAAAGGGTCTGCTGATGCTTGCCCTCGGCACGGCATTGTTTACAACCGAGCCTCTGCTTACAAACCCCCGATTACAAAGCTTCGGCTACATCCTGGATAGCATCCTGACTGGCGTGAGCCTCCTGATCGTCAGCACCTATCTGGGACTTCTCGCAAAGCACAGTTCACGACGCCAGATCGGCATCTATCTACTACTGACAGAATTCCTGACCGCCTCATGGTTGCTCCTTTGGATCGCACGATCCCTGCCGCTGGACCTTCGACTGCTGCTCGTACTCGCAGGATGGCATGGAATCTTTTGGGGCCTCTGGCTCATAAAATTGGCGCATCAATTGCGCTCTCATCCCATCGGCGCTGCCGTGATCAGTGTCTTTGCGGCTACCACGTCAGCCATGGGCATGATCATATCAACTCAGGCTTCGCTCACTAGGCCGACCACAGTGACTCTCGTGTCTTGCTACACCATGTATATCGGTGTGGCGATCCTCACAATGGATTTGCTCCTTTACAGGGCAATCGAAGCCACAGAAACACTTCCCGCAACCAACCGTCTACCGTTGGATCGCCGCGCAGTGCTTACTACCACGTCGGGCGATGTGCGAAATGCGGAAGAACCCATCCCCGGATACTTCAACGTCTAACTTTAACCAAACAACAGGAGATTCAAATGACACTTCTAGGCAAGCTTACAGCTCTATCAGTAACTGTTCTCACCCTGGGATACTGCACAAGTTCGGCGTGGGCTGGGGACCTCAAGGGAAAGGTGACAACGCAAGGCCTCCGCTCGGCCGAGAATATCGTCGTTTACGTCGATACCATCCCCGGGCAAAGCTTCCCCAAGCCGACACAACACGCCCTAATGAACCAGACCCATTTAGCATTTGCACCACACATCGTCGCCGTCCTTCAGGGCACCACAGTAGATTTCAAGAATGACGATCCCGTCGGCCACAATGTATTTTGGCCTTCCATCAATCACAACAAAAAGCTTGCTGGAAATCTAGGAACTTGGCCACAGGGCGGGATCAAGAGTTTTACCTATAACGACCTCGGAGAAGTCCCTCTACTCTGCAATGTCCACCCAGAGATGTCCGGCTACATTTATGTCGTGCCCACTCCCTACTTCGCGGTGACCGACAAGGAAGGAAACTTCACAATCAAGAATGTCCCGACAGGACAATACACGGTCAAGACATGGAGTGAACAGGCCAAGTCATCCACGCAAGCTGTAACTGTTGGAGCAGGCCTTGCGACCGTAAACCTTACCGTAAGTAAATAACAACGCTTCCTAACTGCAGCTCCCTTGGCGTGATCCAGATCAATTGGAGATTCTATGTTTGCAAGGCTCATGCGACTCGTCGGACCACGCTTGTCTCCGATCATCATTGGGATAACCGCGGTTGTTTTCGGGTTGATGATCTGGCAGGGAGAATCTCTATGGCAGACATGGCATACGTCCAGGCATGCGCCAAAGCTACTGCGCGACGTGCGACCGAATACCGTCGCGTGGAAGCAACCGATGCTTCCCGCGCAATATGAACAGGCAAACTGCGGAGGCTGCCATCAGGCAGACCTTCCGCAGACCCCAAGGTTGAATCATGGGCGGCAACTGATAGCAAAATATAATTGCATCGGTTGCCACCAACTTCAAGACATCGGTACGCCAGCGATGTTGGGTCCCGATCTCACCAGCATCGGAACAAAAGTCTCGCGCGAATGGATTTATAAGTGGCTCAATGAGCCCCGTACAATTACGGACTCCACAGGTACAATCCTTGTAAATGGCATCGCCGCCGCACCGCGCATGCCGAAATTCAACCTCAGCGACGAAGAGATGCGCGCACTCTCGGCCTATTTGAGCGTTCAACGTGGCGTTGCAATTCAACCCTACCGAATTAGTGCTCAGGCCATCGCCCGCGTAAAAACCAAAGGAGATCCCGCAGATCAGGGACAGGTTCGCTTCAATCAGCGCTTTTGTGTAACCTGCCATAGTCTCTCCGTAACTCGCGCCGGAGAAAGCACACTTATCGGCGGAGATATTGGGCCAGAGCTAACAAAGGTAGGAAGTAAGGTCAACAGTGAGTGGCTCGTTGCTTGGCTCCGAGATCCAGAGAGATATCTTGAGCACACAAAGATGCCTCAGTATGAATGGTCCGACGAGGACTTATACGAGGTCTCGCAATATATCTCTACTAGATTGACGGACCCTGACTTATTGAAGGACGTTCCTACACTTGGACCCACCTCTGATGCGGAAGTACAGCTCGGCCATCGCCTCTTCCTCGAGAGGGGCTGCGTCCAATGCCATTCGATACATGGAAATACCAGGCGGAACGACTTCGCACCTGACTTATCAGCCCTTGCGATGGTAGCGGGACGTGCCATCGTAGAAATTGATCAGCCGCACGAGCAACTCGCTTCTCTTCACTTCCTAAAAAGAGATGTTGAGCGCGTAGACATCCGTGCTGCGAAGGTTCCACGGTCTATGATCGCTCACGTTCAGGCCCAGATAACCAATCCACAATCCGTAAATCGCTATACAAGAATGCCAGCATTTCACATGAGTCAGGCTGACCTCGATGATCTGACAACCGCCTTGTTCAGCATGGTAGGTGAACCTCTCGCTAAGCGGCCACAAGACCAGCTACTGGTACCACGTCCACATTCGGAGTTCCATCCCAATGGCCAATTCGCCGGTTTATATCAACGCTACAAGTGCTATGTCTGTCATTCCATCAATGGATATGGCGGGACTCTTGCTCCAGATCTGTCCTTCGAAGGCAGTCGATCAAATCGGGACTGGATCGCCGGATTCCTGAAGCATCCTCAGACCATACGTCCTGCACTTACCGTTCGCATGCCCGACTTCAACCTCACCGATGACGAGACAGCAGTGCTCGCTGACTATCTATCAACGGCGCTTCGTTCGACGCATGTAGCAAGCAAAGTAAGTGAGTCGTCCTTTACTCTGGAGATGGCGGAACGCGGTAAAAACCTATACGAGAAGAAGTACGAGTGCCAGTCGTGCCACACGATCGGCTCCTCCGGTGGCTACGTCGGACCAAGCCTAAACAGTGCCGGCGATTGGCTCACACCGACATGGATCGACGCCTGGCTGCGCAATCCCCTCGCTCTGATACCCGATACCATCGAGCCGCGTCAAGCATTCTCAGAGGACGAAATCAGAGACCTCACAGCCTACCTTCTCACGTTGAAGCAGACCACCACCGCCCCAACAACCACGCTTGCATCTCAAGGAGGTGGAAAGTGAAGGTCTTTTCAATCTATGGCTCCGTATTAGTTGCCTGTCTTGTTGTCGCTGCCGTAGCTAGTCAGAACATCAAGACAGCTCCATGCTGGTGCTGGTCGGCCGACCAACAGATAAAGGCGCGATCACCCAAAGCACCGATGGAAGGCGAGTTCGGCACCTTCGGTTCTTATGGCGTTGAGGCTGACTGGACTAATCCCGATCGCCTCATTCCACTCGATTACAACCAGGCCCAGGGACAACAAATCTTCTACCAACAGTGCGTGTGGTGCCATGCGGATACCACTCCAGCTGGCCCCTCCAACCGCAGCAACGTAATGCCAACTCCCCCGTTGGCGAATGACGGCGCCGTGCTAAACAAACAGAGCGATGAGTCATTGCGGAAGATTATCGCCCTCGGGGGAGGAGCCATGGGTAGATCCCCGATGATGCCGCCCCATGGAAAGCTGCTCACGCCAGATCAAATTGACGACGTTGTCCGCTTCATGCGAGTGATCGCTATTCCCCAATATCAAAGGCCTTAGCTGTATTGCTTGCCGGCGTAGGATATTCGACATAGCGCAGGCCATGTGCCTAGAAGCGGCTGTCGCCCTCAGCTAGCTGGAGATCAACCCCCACACGTTCACCATTGATCAAAATAATGCCACAGTTCAGAAGTCCCTGACCCGTTAGTTCGAACGACTCATACTGCCGCATGGCACCTAGCGAAAAGAAGAACTCGATCGAGATAGGTGCCGACGCGTGTACACCCGGCTTGGTCTTTGTTTGCACTGTCGAGCTGAAGCTAATACCGTCGAAATCTGCTTGCCTCGGGAAGTACGGCAGGACACGACGAATGAGCGGCGAAATTTGCTCATCAAAAGTGAGCGCAGCCAGCTTATACCGTGAACTTCTCGCACTCTCGGACAACGTCGTGCTCAACGAAAGCTCAAGATATGCCTGATTTCGGAACGCAATGAAAGCGGGCGGTGCATAGGCTACAAGGTGTGCTTCGTGTGCCAGATCCTTCACCAGATGATTATTTACTGCCTGGTTTGCGGATTGCAGACTGGCAAGAGCCTGGGGAGATAGATCTCTGGGTGTCACAATAGCGATCGGGGTTGTCGCATCAGGTGCCGGTGCAGTGAGAGGTGCGGCAACGACAGCTGGTACGGTAGTCGACCTGGCCGCAGCAGTTGGTAATACGACGGCTGCTTCCGGCGCATCTGGCAACGGAATGGTTACAGGCGCTATGCTGATCTCCCCCGCCAATGAGGTCTGCTTCAAAGGGACTGGCTGGGAGTTCGCCACCTCACTGCGCGAAGGTCCGCCCTCGTCGGCTAGCCACAAATCAAGCGGAGCAGCATTGAGAAACACCTGTGCGTCCAGCAGGGCAGCTTGCTGCGATGTACGGTCCGAAGCCGTGACCAGCTTTATCGCGGCAACCCGTGGAAGGTAGACCATGAGGTTCTCTGGGCGCTCCACCGCCAAACCCATTGCCCTGCCGATAACATGATGAGAGACTTCAAAGGCAAATCCCTGAACCGCGAGATTGTCCTCCAACATGGGGACAGAGGCCTTCGCGAGTGGGAGTATGACGCTGAAAAATGTCCTGCGTGCCCGTTGCGCCTCGCTGAATCTGTTTATTGGATAGGCACCATAGTAGTTACCGCTTATAGCAAGTACCGTCATACCGTTGTAGTGCTCAAAACGGATGGAGTGCTGGTCGCTGGTCTTCTGCTTCTTTTCGTCGATATCCAACTTGCGAGTTAAATAAAAGTTGTAATCGAATTTGTGGCTTGTCACGCTCTTCGCAACGAGTTTCAGTTGTGGCATGACACTCACTTGGAGCAGGCGCAGAGAGGGATCAGAGATCTCAGCAGGCGCAACCACTTGGGCGGTGGCAACTGCCGTGCACAGGGCAAGACAAAGGCAAGACATCGGTATACGCATATTTACCCAGCATCCTAGCTAATACAACACAACGAAATTGAGAACAGACATAGCACCTAGTAGACCCATTCAAGGGCGACTACTGCGGCATTGGTCCTAAAGGGTTGCGTCAAGGCAACGCCAGTTACTGGGTCACGCACGATCTGCTGTGGCCTGATCTGGTATTCCATCGATGCCTTTATGTTCGCGTGGATTAGAAACTGTATGCCGGGAGTAATTCGATTGCGAGTAGCTCCGTAGGGGGAGAAGAACGATGCGGAGGGAGGTGCTGAAGGACTATAGGACAAAAAGTTGACACGATCCGAGGCCGACTTAACTTGGTCCCACCTCATAATCGCCATCACCCACGGCAGCACTAAATAGTCTGCTTCGGCAAACCCACCACTAAAGGTAACCGCTGTTGCTGGCGCAAACGAGGTTGGCGCCGTAGCTCCCGTCGCCGCGACCGGAATCAAGTCGTGGTCATGAGCCGCGAGATATACACCGAAGATATTGAAGGTTCGATAATTGAAGTTGACGTCGCCACCGATTCGATAGAAGGGTTCACGCGCTGTCAGCACTGTTGGCGTTCCATTGACCATCATCCCGCTCGTATTCTGCATGGTTCTTCCATAAAACCCAAACGTGCCGAGCGAGAGGTAAGTATGATCTCGTGGTCCGGCAGTTCCTGCCGCTTGAACACCTTCGCGGCTCGCCTTGTCTCGCTCCAGATTGAAGCGGTATGACACGCGGCCATAGAGATCTTTAAAGTTAGAGTCTGAGTTGAATTGGACTGCGTTTTGTGGAGAAATGTTAGGCGGGTTGATAAAGGTTTTTGACGTGTTCTGGTCGAAAACAGCAAAGGAATAGTGGTAGCCCTGATAAATATGACCGCCACTCAACTCCAGTCCGTCAGCCACATTAGCGAGGGTAGAGCCATTGTTCACATTTTCGGGCTGGCCGATGCCATTCTGAACGCCCACGTTGGACTGGCTGAAAATGTCCCAGCCACTGAGGTTCCAGGTGCGAGCCTGACTAAACGGTAGGTCTAGCTCGAATTGGCCAACGCGCAGATTCAATGAATTAGTTGGGAGCTTCAAGAAGCGACTGATATTTCTGAATCTCAGGTAAGCATCGCCAAGCGCACCATTGGCATTTGCCCCTGCCACGCTGATGTCATCATCAGCCCAGAAGCTGATGTCGGAGCCCATGTTACCAGCAGTGAAGATACTGAAATATCCTGGCTGAAAATCAGACTTGGGAATAAAATTTCCGACGGTGCCTGGCGAGAGAACCTGATTGAAGTTGTCGCGATTTGAACTGACTTGCTGGTAGTAAGTGTTATAGCGAAGTCCGATTGGCGGGAGACCCGGGATAGTGCCTGGGAATATAGTATGCGGCCATAACTGCGCCTGCGCCGGGGCACCCAACATAATGGGTGGAATCTTCAAAAACTGCTCGTCATCTTTTGGGAATTTGAATCCAGCATCTTTGAAGGCCTTTCCGAAGTCATTCAACTTTGGAAAGTCCACATGACATGTGCTGCAAGATGTGCCGTAGAGTCTCGAAAACGCAGGAATCGCGTTGAGCCTCGTCGACGGCAGCAGCCCAAGGATTGCGGCTGACAGCAAGAGGTACTTGCGACGGTTCTGATGCATGGATTCTCCTTGTTACTCCCCGGCGGGATAGGAATAGTTGCTTCATATTGTGCTGCTGACTCGCAAATCTCAGTGACGACGGTCACATAGCTTCCAAGCGGCCGATCTCGCATGCCGCTCTGTGCATCTCCATCTGGTGCAAGAGCAAAGCGCGAACGACATCCGGCCACATGCACCTAGTCTCTCAAGGCACAACACGTCCCCGTGAACCCAAGATGCTCGCTGTGCCAGTAAGTCGCTAGGAGAGCGCCGTCCGACTTGCATGCTCGTTAGAATGGCATCCGAAGTTCGGATGCGCTTTCGGCGGCCGACAGAGTCGCAATCACCGGAAATAGAGGTTGGCAGACATTCGGTGGAACTTTGGCGACTCTGCTGGTGTTCAACGAAGGAAGCGTCAAGGCGGCACCAATCTTGGACGCGATGCTACCCCTCGAATGGCTCTTCAAGCGACCGCGTAAGTCGGAACACTCTACACACCAGATGAACGGGGAGGTCGCCGAGAGGTATACATGGCACACGCGATGGGATATCCGATCATCGCTGCCCAGCGCTTCCCTCTCACCGCTCTTTAGCGGCCTCACAATGAGCCATTGGCCCGGCGCTCATCCAAGGCAATGATTTAGATGGTGTGCGCGGCAGGATTCGAGCCTCCGACTTCCAACATGCCAACGTCTCACTTCCATTGAAATGAACAATCTACAGAGAGTGCTGGACCCTTGTTAGGCAGTTTGAGGAATGGCAGTTAATCGCTATCGGTCCCAGGTATGATGCAACAATAGCGAGCGGACGGATTGGCCCCAACCGCTTCAGATGACACCAACCGCGCGAGTCCGACCGGACTGGCTTTTGTGTTTCGGCGGGCCGGTCCAGATCGTTATACCCGTCATTCGCATTAGGATCATCGCTGTCCCGGTCGACCGGACAGCTTCGAGGCCCCCTTGCCACTACGCAAAATATCGACCCCCAATCGATCCGGTTCTATACAGACGGCCTAGGTGTCCCTCGAAACGTTACTTTCGACGCCGGTTATCTTCTCGCGGCACGGCATAGAACTCCCGAGCAAACCTCAGTCGGACGGTAATACAACTCAGTCGGTCCCCCGACAACATTCTCATTGCCAGCCGCGACAAGTAGCCTTAGGCTAGACCCACGCGAATGGATCGTTTCCATCGTAGAACGTCGTTGTTGAGGGTGTAGTCAGACTGGTCTGCAAGGAGCATCTCCTGTGATCGAGCAAACGACTCCTTCTCGTGGCATCACTCGTACTGGCGGCGACGATGCCGTGGCTTTCACCTCCGGTCCGGCCGGCGCTCCGTTTTCCGCTGGCGTAGTTCATGCTTGGCTCGCGGCTGACCGCAAGCAGCCATTGGTAGCCACCGGGATCTCTATGGGGGCAGTAGCGGCAGCGGCCATGCGGCGCGTCTATGAAGAGTTGGAGCACGTCGACGAAGACCATCTCGAAGTCAAGCGCTGGCGCTGGTTTCAGCGCTATCACCAAGTCGTCACCGAAAATCCCTTCGCTCCGCTCTGGAAGGCGCTTCCGGATCCAGTTGATTTTTTTGCGGAGACGCCGCCCGTGCAGGATCCTTCGATCGCCCTGGATCTTGCGGAAGATCCGACCTACGCCTACTTGCTGCAATCGTCTGAAGATGCCCGCCGACATTTCTATCTGCTGGTTCGCCTTGGCGGCTGGCTGGGAACCCTACCCGTCCGTGTCAGCTCCATCGCTACGGCCATCGTTATGTATGTTCGCACCAAAGAAGGATATGGGCGCAGTTTCGCTACTTCAATCAGTCTGGTCATGCAGTTGACGGTCATTCTGGCCGGTTTGTGGATTCATGCAGTGTTCCAACCAAAGCTCATGAGCGAACGTCAGTTTTCGGGAACCGATCAGCGCAGTGGACGTCGTCCACTCTTCGGCTGGGGAGTCTACTTGCTGGTTCTCCTTCTTCCCCCGTTGCTAGTTGTCGTTCCTTTCGTCTTCTCTCATTTTGCAATCCTCGGTCTCTATCATGCTCTCGGCAAGCAGCATCCGGAACGATTTCTCGGCCCGGCTTCGATCTGGGTATCGGCGTGCACAATCGTATCAATCGGCATCGTCATCAACAGAGTCATTGCTCGCGTCTTTCCTCGCTATTCTATGCAGGAGAAGGGTCAGTCAGAAAAACGTAGTGCAGCAGCGACCTCGATCATTGAGGCAATCTCAGCAAATTTAGGCATTGCGCAGGGTCTGCTGCATCCGTTCGAAATCCAGCGATCGCTCTTTAACCTTTTCATTAAGGGAGCGCCCGACTACGTAAAGAATGGGCCGGCCCAAGACGCCGTAAAGGCCTTGTTCGTGTGCGCCGCCCTGCAGGAAACGGAACAAATCAGCCTAAAGGAAACCTGTAAGGTGGTCGATGCGCTGACCGCAGCGCTTGCAGCTCCAGGTGTGCTGCCTCCGCAAAAAGTGGCCGTGAAGGACGTCAATGCTGTCGATGGTCCCCCGGTGGACCTCGATTTTTACGACGTGATTGATGGCGCTGCCGTACGCAACAACCCGATCCCAGCGTTCTTCCACTGGTGCCGTTCTGCCGACCTTGGCCTACTGCAACGTCTGGAGCGGCCAATGGACAGGGCATGTTCGCTCCATGTCGTGTACTCCGTGCCCACGGGGTTTGATGGCTCGATCGCCAAGTCGGGATCGATTGACTGTCCCGACATTGTCGATTCAGCTTTCATCGCGCTGCGGCTGGCTAAACGTCGCGATACACGCCAAGAGGTTCGTCAGGCCAACACAGTTTCCAGACTGGAAAGCATTCGCCGACACGTCAGCAAGGCGCCGACCTATACGACTCAGCAAGGGCCGAATAGCATGTTCACGATATTTGCTGACGAGATAGCCCCTCGGGAAGATATTGATTTTGGAAACGACCTTGCTCCCGATAGCCTAAAACTCCGCACCACGGTTGCAGACGGCTGCAGGGGTTCGCTGGAAACCCTTTATTACAAAGAGATCCGGTCGCTTCTCGTCCCTCAGAAGGAAAAGACCATCAGCTGCGCGATGCTGCTCACAAAGATTGCCCCTCGACGGAAACACGCAATACGGAACTCTCCTGGGCTCCCAGCGGTTTGCCAACACTGTACGCGGGTGTTGGAATACCGATTGCCAAAGAGTCCAGAAGCTCCCCAAGACGGCATCTTGCAGACATATGGAGGGCAATCGAAGCCCACGCCTAAAGAATTGTCGGAAGAATTACCGCAACTTGCCGCATTTCGGCCGAAGGTCATCTTCCTCGGCAGCGGTGGCGTGTTTCGCGGAGCTTTTCACATTGGCGTAGTGGCCGCCATGAAGCTGGTTGAGTCGCGCATTTCCCCGATCATGATGACATCCGGGTCCTGCCGCAGCACGTGCTTGAGCGCGTGCTCAAAGGAGAGCGTATCCAACCCCACTTCGCGCTGCTCGATGACGCATTGATTGTCCTCGAACACATATTCGATGGGGTCTTCGAGGGTGATGATGTGCTTTTTGAAGTTGGCGTTGATGTGTTCGATCATCGCGGCGAGCGTCGTGGATTTGCCGCACCCGGTCGTGCCGGCTACCAGGACGATGCCGCGTGGTGACTCGGCAATTTGGCGAACCTGTTCCAGCAGCCCCAACTCCTCGAACT
>Ga0209698_10007741_pt1 | contig 11213 bp, 4 predicted proteins | sample LitLauG_LLR_2012_FD_187203 | JGI IMG/M metagenome (GOLD analysis project Ga0209698, IMG submission 187203) | Freshwater sediment microbial communities from Pennsylvania, USA - Little Laurel Run_MetaG_LLR_2012 (SPAdes) (version 2) | ecosystem: Environmental > Aquatic > Freshwater > Creek >... | reverse complement strand
AGATCGTGAAAGCGCTCCTGAACAGCGATCCAGTAAACAGGAGCGTGCGGCAGGCCGCTCTGGAGCGTCTGCCAGTTTTTCCCGTCGTCAAAAGAAATGTAGAGCGCATTTTCCGTGCCCAGATAGAGCATTCCCTTGCGCACGGGATCTTCCCGGATGCAATGCGCATAGCTCAGCATGCTGCTCGGAATTCCGTTGGTAATCGCCGTCCAGGTGCGGCCGTAATCCGCAGTCTTGTAAACGAATGGATCGCGATTGTTCATCTGATGGAAATCCACCGTGAGATACGCAGTGCCCGCGTCGTAACGCGAAGCCTCAATGTTGTCGATGGTGCCCCACTCAGGCAGTCCGGGAATATTTTTTGTGACGTTGGTCCAATTTTTCCCGCCGTCACGAGAAATTTGCACCAGTCCATCGTTGGTGCCGATCCACAAGAGTCCTGCTTCCTTGGGAGATTCAGTGATTGCAAAAATGGTTCCGGCATACTCCACGCCGATATTGTCGGGTGTGAGGCCGCCGGAACTTCCCTGGCGGCTCTTGTCGTTCCGCGTCAGATCGGGACTAATCACTTGCCAGCTGTTGCCGCCGTCTGTGGTGACGTGGAGGAACTGGCTGCCCACATAGACCTTATTGTGGTCGTGAGGGGAAATCGTGACCGCAAATTCCCAGTTGAAACGGTATTTCACTTCCTCCGCGGTCGCGCCAGAAACGTTCACAGGCCATACTTCAACCTCGCGGTGTTGAAGATTTCGTTCGTCGAAACGAGTGACCGCGCCGCTAACGCTGCCCGAACCGGTGCCGCTCGACCAGATGATGTTGTTATCCACCGGATCTGGAACGGCGAAGCCGCTTTCGCCTCCTGCAATCGGATGCCAGACGCTGCGCGAAATCGTTCCGCCCCGGCCGCCGCCCCCGCCGCCAAATCCGCCAAATTGCAGGCTGTTGCTGGGACCGCGATACGATGAACCGTCCTGCTTGTTCCCATAAACGTTATAGGGAATCTGGTCGTCCACAGTGACGTGATAAATCTGCGCAATCGGGAGTGAAATGTGATCCCAGGAATGCCCGTGATTGACGGAAATACTGACCCCGGCATCGTTGACCACGGCCATGCGATCGCCGTTTGTAGGATCAATCCACATCTCGTGATTGTCTCCACCCGGGCCCACGGGAAAGTTGGTTAGCGTGCGGCCGCCATCGATGGTCCTGGAAAACGAGGCCGAGAAAAAAAAGACTTCATTTTCATTGTCGGGCGCGATCTCTTCACGCGTGTAATAGTGCGTGCGGCCGCGGATATCCCGGTCGGAATTAACCAGCTGCCAATTCTCTCCGCCGTCGTCCGAGCGCCACAACTGTCCGCTTTGCGTGGGCTTGCCATCCATCGGCGCGCCGTCACCGGTTTCGATCAACGCGTAAACGCGGTTGGAGTCCCGCTGGGCAACGCGCACTGCAATCCTGCCCACGGGCGACTTCGGCAGCCCGTGACCTTCCAAGCGCTTCCAGGTCGCGCCGCCGTCCACGGACTTGAACAGCCCGCTGCCGGGTCCGCCGCTCGTCCGCCCATAGGTGTGGATTTCGATCTGCCACATGCCCGCAAACAAAATGTGGGCGTTGTTGGGATCCATGGCCATATCCGAGCAGCCGGTGTTTTCGTCAACGAACAGAACTTTTTCCCAGTTCTTCCCGCCATCAGTTGTTCGGAAGACACCCCGCTCGGGCTGCGGTCCATATGCATGGCCCACTGCGCAGGCGAGCACGACGTCAGGATTGCGGGGATCAATGATGACGTTGCCGATGCGGCCGGTCTTCTCGAGCCCCATAAGTGACCAGGTCTTGCCCGCGTCAGTCGATTTGTAGATTCCAGCGCCCACGGAAATGTGGCTGCGAATGAACGATTCACCGGTTCCGGCCCAGACAATATTCGGATCGCTTGCCGCCACCGCCAGCGATCCAATCGAGGACACTGGCTGCCCGTCAAAGATCGGATCCCAGTGAATGCCGCCATCGGTAGACTTAAAGATTCCACCCGAGGCCGCGCCGACATAATAAAGATAAGGATTTCCCGGCACCCCGGCGACCGCGGTAGCGCGATTGCCTACAGGCCCGATGTAACGAAACTGAAGCTGGCCGTAATCATCAGGTTTTATTTGCGGCTGTTGTGCGCCGCCCTGCTGAGCGGCGGATAACAAAATGGCGGTTACCACAAAAAATGCCAAACCCATTCGCTTTGACATGATCAACCTCGTTTGCGGAATTGTGAGTGGAATCGCGCGGATAATACTGTTGCTGCGCCCCGGCGTCAATGGGCGCGTTCGCGGCAAGGCGAAATTTATGCGATCACTCGTTGCGCAGAGCGGTAATGGGGTCGACACTCGCCGCACGCCATGCGGGCAGCCACGAGGAAGCAGCTGCGATCAAGAAGAACGCGACAGCCATGGTGACGAAAGTCAAAGGGTCAGTGGCCTTTATACCGACAAGCATTGATGTCATTTCACGCGTGACCGCGAAGGCCGCAAGCAAGCCGGCGGCAACGCCAATGGCCGTGAGGCGCAGTCCCTGACCAACCACCAACTGGAAAATGTTGCGGGGCTGGGCGCCCAGAGCCATGCGAATGCCGATTTCCGCGGTGCGCTGACGCACCACTGTTGCAAGCACGCCGTAGAGTCCGACGCCCGCGAGCAGCACGGCGATTACCGCGAATGCTCCGATGAGCAGCAGTGAAAAACGCGTGCCGGATTGCGCTTTTTCGACGACAGAATCCATTGGCAGCATGTCGGTGATCAAGATGTGCGGGTCGATCGCCTTAATCGCGGAGCGAACCTCGTTCCCTAATTTTGATGGATCCGTGCCCGTTCGGAGGGCCCAGAAATTCGAGGCGCCAGACCCGACGTACGCATCGGTGAAATATGCTTGCTCGCGCCCTGGCTCGTTCAACGATACAGCGCGCTCATGGGCGACCACGCCAATGATCTCCACCCACACAGGTTCGGGAGTCTGAATGCGAATGAGGATGCGTTTGCCGACAGCCGATTGGCCCGGATACGCGCGGTCGGCCAGGATTTTATCCACAACCACAAAATTGCGCCCCGGTTGGTTGTCGTCGTCCGTGAACGTGCGGCCCTCAAGCAAAGGTGTGTGCATGGTTTCAAAGTAGCCGGGAAGCACGATGAGCGGATCGACCGCTTTATATTTGCTGTTGTCAGCGAGCGCATCCGCGGTGCCCCAGCGAATTGGGCTGAATCCCCCCGTGAGAGGAAATGGAGTTGCGGCAGTAACGCTTTGAACGCCAGGGATAGCGCGCAGGCGGTCTTGAAGTTGGCGAGTGGCGACCGCGCGTTCTTGTTGCGTCGGCGGAAATCGATCCGACTGGACTTGAAAAGTAAGAAGTCCGTGAGAATTGAACCCAATATCAATGCGCTGCAATTCGATGAAGCTGCGAACCATAAGCCCTGAGCCGATCAGGAGAACGTAAGCAAGAGCGACCTCGACACCGACAAAGATCTTGCGTGAGAGGCCGCCGCCGGCAAGGCCTTCGCTGCGGCTGGTGCCGCGCAAAACCAACATCACGTCGGGACGAGCGGCGCGCCAAGCCGGCGGCAAGCCGAAGATTGCTGCGGCGACCAGGCTGGCGATTACCGTAAAGATCAGCACGGTCGAATCAATCTGAACGGTATCGAGACGCGGAAGATACTTGGGGGCGATGATCAGCAGTTGATGAATCCCGAGCCAGGCGATGCCGAGGCCGCCTATCGCGCCGATGGTCGTGAGCAGCAATGCCTCGGAAAGGATCTGGCGGGCGAGATCCCACCAGCCCGCGCCTATCGCGGAGCGAATAGCCAGCTCGCGCTGGCGCGAAGTAGCTCGCACCAACAAGAGGTTGGCCACATTGGCGCAGGCAATCAGCAAAAGAAAAATCACCGCGCCCATCAGAGCCAGAATTGCGGGGCGCACTTCGGCGACCAGATGCTGCTTCATCGGCTCCACGCGGATGGCATAGCCCGCGGTGTTTTCGATGGCGAAATTTTTCCTGGCCTCAGCGGCGACTTGATCGGCGGCGTCTTGTGCGCGCTGAATCGATACGCCAGGTTTCAGTCTGCCGATGACACGCATGGAAACGCCATTTCGTTGCGCGGCATCGTACCCGAGCCGATTGGCGATCCAGATATCCGGCGCTGCTTCCAGTTCCGAGGAGGGTGGAAAGTAGATCTGAAAATGAGGCGCAAGGACACCTACGATTTGCGGACTGAAGGGTTTCCCCTTGTTTAAGCTTTTTCCGATGACCGAAGGATCAGAACCAAATTTGCGCTGGAAATATTCGTAACTGATGATCGCCATAAGCGGCAGGCGCTGTGGAGGGGTGGCCGTTTTGGTTCCCGGCGGAGGCGGAGGGGGTTGCGGTTGGCCGTCGGCGTCGGAGAAATCCCGGCCGAGTTCGATCTTTGCCCCCACAAGCTGGAAGTAGTTCGTGGTCACGACGCCCATGCGCACTTGCTCGGGCATGCCGTCCTCGCCGGTTAATGTGTTCGGGAATGTGAAGACGCCCGCCAGGCCCTGAAATTCATCCTTTGTCCCTTCGCGCAAATCAATAAAACCAGCATTGGAAAAAGGGAAGTCCTTGACGCCGCGATTACGCATGTCCGAGGGGATGATGACAAGCTGATCCGGATTCTGGTACGTAATGGGACGCAGCAGCACCGCATTGGTGACACTGAAGATGGCCGTGCTCGCTCCCACGCCCATAGCGATGGTTATCGCGGCAGTGAGCGCAAAGATAGGACTCTTTCGGAGTGTTCGCCCTGCGAACGCCAGATCTCGGAACACCATCGTTGCACCTCACCGATGTGCGGCTGCTGCGCTAAGAATACTACCGCGATTGCATCCCCATTGCCTGCGAGACACTGAATTGGATGCATGTTCGGGGGTTAGGGACTAGCGGGCCGCAGACGCGGGTGCAGTCTGCATCTCACGGCTGACGCGCTCGTTTTGCTCCATTACGCGGAGCAAGTTTCCGCCGAGGATCTTGCGGATGTCGTCATCGCTATAGCCTTTGCGCATCAGCGCTTCGGTGATTTGGGGAAGGTGGGTGCAGTCTTCCATGCCATCGGGCATGGAGGCACCGTCAAAATCCGATCCCAATCCGACATGATCAGCGCCCACCAGTTTCACAGCATGATCGATGTGATCGATGATCCTTTCCCAGCTTACGTGCGGGAGTTTGCCTTCCGCCGTGGCTCGCTTGCCCTCATCCGCAACCTTTTTGGCGAAGCATTCATCGTCATCGCCGCACTCTTTCTTGAACTGATCAAACTGCGCGACGACTCCACCGGAGAGTTTGTCCGATGCATCTTTGTAAGCCTGATCGATGAAGCTCTTTTCATAATTAATCTGAATGACTCCGCCCTTTGCCGCCAGCGCCTTGATCATGTCGTCGGACATGTCGCGGACGTGGTTGCACAGTGCGCGACAGGAGGAATGGGAGGCGATCAGCGGCGCTTTGCTGGTTTCCAACGCATCGTAAAAAGTTTTGTCGGAAACGTGTGAGATGTCCACCATGATTCCCTGGCGGTTCATTTCCGTAACAATTTGTTTGCCAAAATCGGTGAGGCCGTTGTGTGCCGGCTTGTCGGTGGAGGAATCGGCCCACTCGTCATTGTAAAAGTGCGAGAGAGTCATGTAGCGAACGCCCAGATCGCCGAACATCCGCAGGACGCGGATGTCGTTGCCAATCATGTGGCCGCCTTCAACACCCATAAGAGCCGCGATCTTGCCTTGGGAGTGGGCGCGGCGAACCTCTTCAGCCGTGCGGCAAAAAACGAGGTCGTTTGAATACTTAATTACGTTTTCGTGAACCGCATCGATCTGGTCGAGCGCTTTCTGCACGGCCGGAGGGCCCATGATTCTGCCGTCAATCCAGATGGAAAAGAAAATGGCGTTCATGCCGCCTTCCCGCATGCGCGGGATGTCAATGTGGCCATCTGGATTGCGTTTGCCGAGGTCAAAGGACTTCGAGAAAAAACGCTGCGTGGTGTCGTCATGCGTATCAAGGACGATGGAGGAAAAATGGAGCTTGTGAGCGCGGTCGGCGATCGCGTCGGCAGGCGCCTTCCGCACGGTAAGCGCCGCAAGACACACCACGCATCCTAGGCAGAGCAAAGTAATAGCGCGCTTCATCTTTTCCTCCTGAGTTTCAATGCGGGGAGAGTGTATCAGGGTAAACAGGCCTGGAAAAGCTCAGGCCCCTCGGCAGCAGGTCAGAAGCCGGCTGCCGAGGGGCCTGATAAATCTGTACGCGAATGAAAGCTGATTACTCCTGTCCGCCGGGTTTCTTCGCTGGCGGATTCGCAGCCGGAGGGTTTGTCTTCGGAGCGGACGCTGCAGCGGCCTTCACCGGATATTGCTGGTCGTAGAGCTTCACGATATCGGCGGTGATGTCGAGCTGGGTCGCTCTGTACAGCACGGGATTGGTCTGGCCGGAGCTGTCAATCACCACGCCGATCGCATTTTCGCGGGAGTAGCGGTCGACCACGTCCACCATTTTTCGTCCGATGCGATCCAGGATTTCGGAGCGGGCGGCGTTGGCCTCTTCATTGACCTGGTCGGAATTGCGCTTCCACTTGTTTTGGAGAAGCTGACCCTGCGCCTGTAACCGGGCCTTTTCGTCATCGTTCAAGGTGTTGGCGCCGGATTGCAACTTCTTGTCGATGTCGGCAATCTGCTTCTGAATGGCGTCCAATTCCGCTCCACGGGGAGCAAAGGAAGATTGCAACTCCGCGGCTGCCTGCTTGCCTTCGGCCGAGTTTCCGATCGCGGCTTGTATATCAAGCACGGCGATTTTGTTCGGAGCTCCGCCATTTGCAGTCGCGGGCGACTGTGTTGCGCCGCCGGTTTGTGCCATAACGGCCGGGGCCGCACTCATAATTGTTAGTGTTGCCAAGGTGAGAATTGCTCGAATCTTCACTCTGCTTCTCCTTAATGGAACGTTCCAGGAACGCAAAACGCGCATTATAGCACAGCCCCGCGCTTTCCACCTGTCAACCGCGAATATGGCCCTGGCCGAGGTGTGGCGGAAGCCCGTCTTGCTGAGGAGACTACCCCCTGGCTGCTTAGAAGCCATATGCCTGCCGGGGGTTGGCCGGGCAAAAGCGGTTATTGCTGGGGGGCGCTTGCGCGGCCGGTCGTGTCACGGCCTGCATATATTGACCTTCCTGAATGCGGGATGGGGTGCAACATTCGCGGAGTGACCACAATCAAAAACTCCGAATCGGTGGAAGAGGTACTCCGGCTTCCTGTGGCCACGCTCACACCGGGGACCTGGCCGAGCCCGGGCCAGCCGTTGAAAGCGTTGGTTGACTCCACATCCTGCATGCTCAAAAGCAAAGTGACTTCGTTTTCGCGGACGCGGACAGTTTGTTCCGAGGTGCGATTGCTGATGATGGGGATCCCGTTTAAGGTGGCATTGGAGATGCTTCGGATCTCGAAGGTAAGTTTGAGAGTGACTTCACCATTGGGATGAAGGCGCGGTGTCGCTTTCACTTTCAATCCAACATCCTCAAATTCCGATCCGGGGTAGGGAGTTTGCGCCGCCACAACATTCGAGTTCAGATTGTTGTTGGACGTGTTCAAAATCACCGTGATCACATTTGCGGTTTGCGCCGCTATGGCCAGGTCCAATCGAGTATCTCCGTTGAAATCGGCGGCGGCCAGGGCAACCGGTCCGCTACCCACAGGGACTTCCAGGAGGTCGGTGAAATTGCCTGCACCATCGCCGATCAAGACGCTCACTGTGCTGGAGGTGAAATTCGCTGTGATTAAGTCGGCGAAGCCATCGCCGTTGAAATCCCCGGACAGGATCGCGGATGGGCCCGAACCCGTTTGGAAATCAGTGCCGGCGCTAAATGTGCCATCGCCATTGCCGGTGAGAACAGAAACTGTGCTCGCCCCTTGATTGGAAATGGCAAGATCGGGTTTGCCGTCCCCATTGAAGTCAGCCACCACGATTCCGCTGGGACTTGTGCCCGTCGCAAAATCTGTTTTAGTCGAAAAAGCTCCCGTGCCATCGCCGAGAAAAATGGAAACGGTGTCGTCTGTCTGGTTCACGGCGGCCAGATCAGTGTGGCCGCTGGTAGTGAAGACCGCGGAGGCAAGCGCCACGGGTGCCGCCCCGGTGGCTATTGTAGTGGGCACGAGAAATGTACCGGTGGTGCCGCCGGCGTTGAGAAAAATGGAAACCGTGTTGTCGGTTTCATTGGCCACCGCCAGGTCAACGCGGCCATCCGCATTCAGGTCGGTGGCCAGGATTGCGGACGGCTTCTTGCCTGTGCTCAGAACCTGGCCTGGAGTAAAAGTGCCGTCGCCGTTACCGAGCAAGACCGAAACTGTGTCGTCGACTTGATTTACGACGGCGATGTCCGGTTTGCCGTCACCATTGAAATCACCGGTAGCCAGTGCCACCGGGCCTTTGCCGACAGCGATGTCAGTGCGCGCGGCGAATGTGCCGTCACCATTCCCAAGGAAAACCGAAATTGTATTGTCGGTTTGGTTGGCGGCGACTATATCCACATTGCTGGTCCCCCGAAGCGACACGGCAAGAACCGATGAGGGTGCGTTGCCTGCAAGCAGGTCGCTGCGTGGCAGCGCGCCCTGGACGAATGAGGCCGAGGTCGGGATATCCGTGGAAAGCAAAGCGAGCGTAATCGGAAATCGCTCACCGATAAAAAAGCTCGTGGGCTGTCCGTCTTCCGCGCGGAGCATCATTCGCTGCGCGCTGCGCACTACGCTGAAGGTCTGCTCAAAATTGATTTGCGAGCTTGGAAGAGTGGTGAAAAAAGTGGAATTTCCTCCCCCGAAGGCCACCAGAGGAGGAAGCAGTCCGCCCAGCGCGCCACCGCCCGTTGTGGTGCCAAAAACGCTCTGGATGATGGCCAGCAATTGCTCTGTAGTTGTGGCCTGCTCGGCGGCTTTGATTTCCGCCGGGCTGAGCGCGACGACTTTTTGAGATGTGGGAACCTCAATGCCCAACTGCTTCGCCGCGCTCTTATCCACTTCCAGAAGCTCAACTTCCAAAACCATTTCGCCGCGCCCCTGCTCGAGCTGCTGCATGAGTTGGGTGGCGATGGCCAGGTTTTGGGGAGTATCGCGCAAGGTAAGTTCGCGCGTTGCGGTGTTGAGCCCCGTGTGGGTGATGCCGGTGATATCGCGGATGACGCGCAGAGTTTCCGTCATCTCCGCGTCCGTGGTGCTTGCCGGCAGCAAAAATGTTTGCACCGCCTCGGGCTCGAACTGTTTGCGCTTCTGAGCCGTATCTTCTGCCACCAGGAATTGTCTGCTGCTCATGGCCACCCAGAATGTGTGCGTTTCATTGCCAACTACCTTCATCGCTGACTCAAAATCCACATCCGGCAGTTTGAGTCGCAGTTGCCGATTGGACTGCATTTCGGAGTCGAATTCCACGCTCAACCCAAATTCCTGTGCGATTTCCTGATACGCGGCTTGCAGGTTGCCTCGGAAATCGAAGTGACGTGTGCCGGGCAGAGGACGTATCTGAATCGGAGCAGCCATCGGCGAATGCTGCAATGTTTGCCGCGGAGCCGCGAACGATTGGACCTGGCCCAGCCGCTCTCGTGCCGCGGGGTGATTGGGATCCAGCTCTATGGCCGCGCGAAGCTCCTCTTCAGCCCGGGCCTGATGACCAGCAAGGGACTCGCGCTCGCCTGCATCCATATGCTGCTGCACCAGCCGAAACTTAGCCCCATCGCGCAGGAGCTGGGCCTCTTTATCCTGGGGAGCGAAGGCAGCCGCTTCCTGGTAAGCGGCATAAGCGGCCTGCCAGTCTCCCGAAGCTTCCGCCTTCAGGCCCACTTTCAGGGCCTTCCGCGATCTTGCCGTGTTTGCTGAAGATTTGGTGGATTCGGTGGGGGACTGTGCCAAAGAGGGGCCCGCCAATAGACCGATAGCGGCCACAAGTGCCGTAAGCTTACGGAGATAGTGATAAAAGAGCATTAATAGGAAGACTCCGCGGGGATGCACGCGGTTCGGCCATTGTAGAGTAAAGATTGTGGCGGCGCGAGTTCCTTGACGGGTAGTGGCAAAAAAAGATAGACTAAAATCGTAGTTGCAAACGAGTTGCAACTGGAGTTGCAACTGGGGGACTCGATTGCTCTCTGCTTTGCTCATCGCCCTCCGCGAGGGCGTTGAAGCCGCTCTCATCGTAGGCATTGTACTGGTTTATCTGAACCGCAGCGGCCGGGCGGCCCTGGCGAAGTACGTCTGGGCCGGCGTGGTCGCGGCGGTGGCCCTGAGCGCCGTGGTGGCTGCGGCGCTGGCCTATTGGCAGGTCAGCGAGGATGGCTTCGAGGGCGTGCTGTTGCTGGTCGCCGCGATTTTCGTGGTCACCATGATCATCTGGATGAACCGGATGGCCCGGCGGCTGCGCAAGGAAATCGAGCAGCGCGTGGAAACGCTGGCGGGCAAATCAACGCGGGCCGCGGGCTGGGGATTGTTCCTGTTTGTTTTCCTGATGGTTGTGCGGGAGGGCGCGGAGCTGGCGCTGATCCTGCGCGCCGTCGAGTTTTCCGCCGCGGGCGTGAATGTTTGGATCGGAACATTTCTTGGCCTGGCGATTGCCGTGGCGGTCGGCGTGTTTTTCTTTCAGGGAACTCTGCGTATTCCCATTGGCCGCTTTTTCGCCGCCACCAGCATCATCTTAATGGTCGTGGCCTTCCAGCTTGCGCTCACCGGCGTGCACGAGTTGAGCGAGGCGCAGTGGTTGAAATCAAGTCAAAGCGAGATGGCCATAGTGGGGCCGATTGTCCGCAACGATGTTTTCTTCTTTGTCGTGATATTGGGTCTGGTGGCATTTTTGGTTTTGCGGGAATGGCTGGCCATGTCGCAGGGAACTAAATCCGCTGAAGCCGTAAGAGAAATGAATGACGCGGAACGCCGCCGGGTGGAATGGGATCGCCGCAGGCAACGACGCTGGATGTTCGCCGCAGCAGCCTCGAGCTTGGTTGTGATTATCGCGCTTGCGACTGAATTTGTTTATGCGCGCTCGATTACTGCTCAATCTCCCGCGCAGAGGCTGGTGGCCCAGAATGGCGAAGTGCGCATTCCACTCGAGGGCTTGGATGATGGGCAGATGCATTTTTTTGCCGCGCAGGCGGACAACGAATCAATTCGCTTCTTTGTTATCCGCAAGCCCGCCGGCTGGGGTGTGG
>Ga0209698_10007740_pt1 | contig 11217 bp, 12 predicted proteins | sample LitLauG_LLR_2012_FD_187203 | JGI IMG/M metagenome (GOLD analysis project Ga0209698, IMG submission 187203) | Freshwater sediment microbial communities from Pennsylvania, USA - Little Laurel Run_MetaG_LLR_2012 (SPAdes) (version 2) | ecosystem: Environmental > Aquatic > Freshwater > Creek >... | reverse complement strand
CCTTTTGGTTTGACCGATTTCCACAACGCACGATAAAATAGTCTAGTTTGACTGTACTCGCCGACCCGTTCTGGGGACGCCTGCCTTGGCTAGTGAAGCGCCGGGGCGGAAAACACAGCAAGCACAGGAAATCAGCTGGCCCCCGGGCAGCGCTGGTGTGCGCCCCAGGGATTTCGGTCGCAGGTCCGTTTTCGAGCGCCTTTCACGGGCTGATTTCAAACGACATTGGATGGAGGCAGACGTATGTACGCGGTTATCCGCGCCGGTGGAAAGCAATACCGGGTGGCGCCCGGCGATGTGATTCGAGTCGAGAAGCTCAACGGCACTGACGGCCAGGTTGAGTTCCCCGTGGTTGCGGTTTCGGGCGAACAGGGTCAGGTCGGCATTCAGTCCGACGCTCGCGTAGTCGGCGAGGTCTTAGGCGAAGGCCGTGGCGCAAAGATCCTGGTCTTCCACTACAAGCGCAAAAAGCAATACAAGAAACTCCGCGGACACCGTCAGGCTTTCACCTCCGTCCGCATCGCTGAGATCGCTTTCGGCGGCCAGAGCTACAAAGCTCCCGAGCTTCCCAAGAAGGAAGCGAAGCCGAAGAAGGTGAAAGAAGCCGCGACCGAAGAACACGAAGCCCAACCGAAGGCCAAAAAGAAGGCGGCCCCGAAAAAGGCTGCAAAGAAGGCTGCGGGCAAGAAGAAATAGATCTGGCGTCATCCTGAGCGGAGGCGTCCTTCAGCCGGAGCGAAGGATCTCCCGCAGAGCGTACGAGTAACTGAGGATCCGGAGCCCCGCCGACAACGGCGAAGGCCACTGACAACTGGCAACTGGCCACCGAGAACTGGTTTTTATGGCGCACAAAAAAGGACAAGGCACCTCAAGAAACGGCCGCGACTCGAATTCCCAGCGGCTGGGATTTAAGGCATTCGGCGGGCAAGTCGTCCCCGGCGGCACCATCATCGTCCGCCAGCGCGGAACGCGGGTGAAACCCGGCCTCAACGTCGGCCGCGGCAAAGATGACACCCTCTTTGCCAAGATCAGCGGCCGTATCAAGTTCATGGACAAGGGCTCCATGGGCAAATTCGTGATGGTCGAGCCCGTAGAAGCGAAATAGGTGATCGTGTGCCCATTTTTCGCCTCTCGCGAGAAGTGGGATCTTAACCACGAAGGACACGAAGTCACACGAAGGAACCTCGAGCATTTTTTCCTTCGTGAACCTTCGTGACTTCGTGGTTTTCGCTTTCAGCCGGGAACTCGCAGAAGGTTCGTCCCCCGGACGAGAACTGAGAACTGATCTCGATGTTCATCGATGAAGCTAAAATCCGAGTCAAAGCCGGCGGCGGCGGCAACGGCTGCATGGCTTTCCGCCGCGAGAAGTTTGTCCCGCGCGGAGGCCCCTCCGGCGGCGACGGCGGCAAGGGCGGCGACATCATTATGGAATCCAGCGAGCGCCACAACACGCTGGTGCATTTTCGTTTCAATCCTGAGCATACTGCGGAGCGTGGCCGGCACGGGGAAGGCTCGAACAAGACGGGCCGCGACGGCGTTGATGTCCTGTTGAAAGTTCCGGTCGGAACCATCGTCTACGACGACGAGAGCGGTGAGAAAGCCTTCGAATTCACCAAGGCAGACGAGCGCTACATCATCGCCCGCGGAGGCCGCGGCGGGCGCGGCAATGCCCGCTTTGCCACCTCGGTCCATCAGGCGCCTCGCGAACACGAGGCCGGCCGTCCCGGCGAAGAACGCGCCTACCGGCTCGAACTGAAACTTCTGGCAGATGTGGGCCTGGTCGGATATCCAAACGTCGGCAAGTCCACCCTCATCTCCCGCATTTCCTCAGCTCGGCCCAAGATTGCGGATTATCCGTTCACAACTCTGGAGCCCAACCTGGGAGTTGTCGCGGTTGGAAATGCCCGTGATGAAGTCAGCTTCGTGGTCGCCGACATCCCCGGCCTGATCGAAGGCGCTCACACCGGCGCAGGCCTCGGCACACAATTCCTCCGTCACATCGAGCGCACGCGATTGCTCGTCCATCTCGTTGATGTTTCCGACGCCAGCGGCCGCGAGGATGTAGAAAAAGACGTAGAGGTCATCCTCGGCGAACTAGCGAGCTTCGGCGCCCACCTGGAAGACAAGCCGATGATCATGGCCGCGTCGAAGATCGACGTCGCGAACAAAGACAAACTTGCCGCACTTAAGAAGTACGCCAAAAAGAAAAAGCTGAAGCTCTACGAGATCTCCGCAGTCACCGGTAAAGGCATCGAAGAACTGAAATACAGGATTGCCGAGGAAGTCCAGTCCCTACGAGAAGCAGAGCTTCAAGCCGATCGGTGATTTTCAATCACCTCCCAGGGCGTCCCTTTTTCACTCTCGCCTCGGACTACCCTGAATCAATATCAGAAACAAAAAGCTTGTCATCTTGCGAAGCTCCCAAAATTCAAAGGCGGCCTTCGCAGGCCGCCTCTCCCAGAACTTACCCACAAAACCCAGCAATAGATTACGCCCTCGGTAACGGGCCGTGTTGGAAATGATACTGCAAAATCCGAGCTGCCAGAGCGGGACTCACGGTTTCGCCCTTGCGCTCCACCGTGCGGACGACTTCTCCGCGGCAGACAACCTCGGTGCCGGAGAGACCTGCGATCTCGGCAGGCAAGACAAGGCTGATTTCCAGTTGAGAGTTGGGTTGCAGCACATCGTCGGTCTGGAAAAGCATGCCGGAACGGCTGATGTTTTCGGTTTTGCCCACGTGCCACTGCGTTTCGCCGAGCCGGCGATAGCGTAACGGCAGGTGCAGCTGGAATCGTTGCGCGCGCGATGGCGGAGCATGCCGGGCTCGCGTGCTGAGTTGTGGTTCTGCGGACTGCATCGACATATCGACCTCCGGGGGAGTTGGAGTTGCATCGAGCACTTCGCGCACCTTGCTCTTCAGGTCGCGAAGGTTGAAGGGTTTCTGGAGCAGGCGAACGCCCGCATCCAGCATGCCGCCGTGTCCGATTACGTTCTCGGTGTAGCCGGACATGTACAGCACTTTTGCGTTGGGGCGAATCTCGGAAATGCGCTGAGCCAGCTCGCGGCCATTCATGCCCGGCATGATCACATCCGTGAGCAGGAGGTGGATGACTCCTTCATGTGCCACCGCAATCTGCATCGCGACCGCTCCATCCGCTGCCTCGATCACGCGATAGCCCTGTTTCTCCAGATACTGCCGCGCCAGATAACGGAGGTTGGACTCGTCTTCAACCAGAAGAATGGTCTCGGTCCCAGGCTCCACCCTCTGGAACTGAACACGAGAGATGACCGGAGCGGCCGTTTCTCCGGTGCCTGCGACACGCGGTAGGTAGATCTTGAACGTTGTGCCACGGCCCACTTCGCTGTAGACGAAGATATAGCCGCCGCTCTGCTTGACAATGCCATACACAGTCGAAAGTCCCAGCCCGGTTCCCTTAGGGCCTTTCGTCGTGAAGAAGGGTTCGAAGATGTGAGACTGCGTCTCCGGATCCATGCCCCCGCCGGTATCGCTGATCGAGACCACGACGTAGTCTCCCGGATGCAGCGGCGCGTGCAGGCGCGCGTATTCCTCGTCGAGGGCGACGTTCGAAGTCTCGATGGTGAGCTTGCCGCCGGATGGCATGGCATCGCGTGCATTCACCGCCAGATTCATGATGACCTGTTCGATCTGGCCCGAATCGGCGCGAACCGACCAGAGACTCTGCCCCGGAGTCATGACCAGGTCGATGTCCTCGCCGATCATGCGGGTGAGCATCTTCAGGTTTTCAGTGGCAATGTCGTTGAGGTTGATAATCCGCGGAGCAAGCATCTGCTTGCGGCTGAAGGCCAGAAGCTGTCGCGTTAAAGACGACGCTCGCTCACTCGCGTTGGCGATTTCCTGTGCCGGCCCGCGCAGGTTTGGCTCGCCGCCAATCCGCTCGAGCAGAAACTCCGAGTACCCGGAGATCACCATGAGCAGATTGTTGAAGTCGTGGGCAATGCCTCCGGCGAGCCGTCCCACGGCTTCCATCTTCTGGGACTGCCGGAGTTGCTGCTCGAGCGCTCGGCGCTCGGTCACGTCCTCGGCGAAGATCTCGAACACAATCCCTTCTTTCCGGCCATTGGACACCGATCGGCCGGAAACGCGGACCACGGTTGTTCCGCTCTTGCGCTTCCATTCCGCCGTCAGTCCCTGAAATGGAGCGGAAACGCGCAGGTGATCCGCCAGGTCGAACCATTGCTCGGTATCGGCGTACAGGCTGTAGATGTGCTGGCCGATCACCTCGTCAGCAGACGTTATGCCGAGCAATTCCAGGAAGGCAGGGTTGGCATCCAGAATCTTGCCGGTGGAATCGCAACTGCAGATGCCGTATGGCGCATTCGTCACCAGCGATCGAAAATTGGCTTCCGAGCGCCGGAGGTCTTCCTGGGCTGCCCGCAGGGCGGCATTGAGCCAGCAGATCAGCATCGCGACGAAGAAGAAGAGCGACAAGCGCAGGATGGCGGTCCGCAACTGGTCGGGAGTATGGTCGCCCACGAGGGTGAAGTAGGCGCTTACCGTGAGAGCGAAAGAAGTGGCGACAACTCCCGGCTTCCATCCCCCATACCAGGCGCTGACCATGACGGCGACGCCGAAGAGCGCGAGACGGCTCTCTGAAACATCCGCCAAAAGAACGGTAGGGATCAATGCGAGCGCGGTACTGAGCACGGCAACGCCGTAGCGCAAGCTGGGCGCACGAGCGGCCGGAATGCGAAGTAGGGGGAGGGTTACTCGCATATAACGTCATCCTAGTGCCAGAATTGAAAACACGATAGTTACAGGAGTTCATCCGAAGACGGAGGACATGGCAATCGTCCACTGCCCATCGGGACAGTGGCCATCCCGGGGTGAGAATTGAAGACTGAGCGGGCCGGATGTTACCGTATCCCGTTCCTCGGAAACCCGACACGCGGCGCGAACGCTGGGGATAGGATTCTTTCTCGCTCATGAACATAGGATTATTCGGCGGCACTTTCGATCCAGTGCATCGCGGGCATCTGGCATTGGCGCGGGCGGCGCTCGAAAGGTGCAAGCTGCATCGGATCTACTTTGTTCCCGCTAACATCCCTCCGCATAAGCAGAAGCGGCCGCTGTCACCCTTCGAGCACCGTTACGCGATGCTGGCGTTGGCAACCGCGTCGGAGAAGGCATTCGTACCGTCGCTGCTGGAAGCACCTCCAGACGGAGCATCGATCCGCAAGGATCTGGAAAAACCGAACTACACGATCGACACCATTCGGCGGTTAAAAGGGACATTCAAGGCAAGTGACAGGCTGTTTTTGCTGATCGGGATTGACGCGTTTGCTGACATCGCGAAATGGCACGAAGCCGAAGCCCTCTTCCGCGAGTGTGCATTCATTGTGGCTGGCCGTCCGGGATACTCTTTGGCGGATGTGGCCAACGCGTTGCCGGAGACATTGCGCCCGCGCGCGGAGGTCACGGTGCCCTTTCAGAAACAGAAACCTTGCGGGGATCTTATGCTGCCGGGTGTCACCATTCATCTGCTGGAGGACCTCCATCAGCCGGTTTCGGCGACAGCCATTCGCGAAGCCGCGGCTGCAGGCAAGCCTCTTGGGCGCTTTCTTGAGGCTTCCGTGGCCGATTACATCAAGAAAATGGGTTTGTACAAGTCATCGTTTGAGCGTCGTCGGTAAGCTTGGCTTGCGCGCCCGGTTTTCGGATGGGTCCGATTGCTGTCGGTTACAATTGATACTCAATCTTACGATCCACGACAGGAGAGAGTTTTTCATGGCCAAGAATCACTACGTCACGAAACCCAAGCGCCGCAATAAGAACACCAATCGCAAAGACCCTTCTCAGGCCACCATGGCGGCCTTGCGCAAGCGTGCTGCGTCCGAGAAACCGGCCAAGTAAAGCCGAAAGCGGATAGCCGAGACGAAATACCGGGATGCGAAGCGAAAACGAATAAGGAACCAGCAGCCACCGATCGAATGAAGAAGACTGAACTCAAGAAGCAAGTTGACGCCGCAATTCAAGCCTGCCTGGAAAAGAAGGCTGAAGAACTCAGCATCCTGGAAATGGAAAAGGGTTCGGGGGCTTTTACCGACTACTTTGTCCTGTGCAGCGGAACGAATCCGCGGCAGGTGCAGGCCATTTCCGACGAAGTGGAGATGCGGCTGAAGGCTGTGGGCGTGCGTCCCAATAATATCGAGGGCTACAAGCAGGCCGAGTGGGTGCTGCTCGACTACGTCGATTTCGTGGTCCACGTGTTCTCCGACAAGGCGCGGAAGTTCTACGATCTGGAGCGCCTGTGGAAGTCGGCGAAGCGGCTGGAAGCGGCAGATCTGAAATCGGCCCGGCGAGCGAAAGCGAAGAAGTCTGCGGCGAAGCCGGCGGCTGCCAGGAAAAAGAAACGGGTTAAGGCCTAGACTCAAGTGGTGCCGAGGCCGGTGGTCCGTCCTGATTCAATCCTCCATGACATCGAAGCCTGATTCCGAACCCGCGTGGGGATCGCCGTACCGGCTTGTCGCTTCGGAAAATGGAAAGCGAAGTCGGCCGGCTTTTGGCGCCACCGGTGCTTGCGTCCGGAGTGAACTACTCGCGTGAAGATCAAGATTGCGTGGATCGGGAAGACCAAAGAGGCGGCGATCACAGCGCTGACGGAAGAGTATCTCGTGCGGATCGGGCGCTACACGCCCGTTCAGGCGGTGACAGTTCGCGATGAGGCGGACTTGCTGGCGAAGTTCGGGGCAGCCTCGAAGGGCGCGGGGAAATCCACGCTGGTGCTGATGGATTCGCGAGGCAAGGAGTTCTCATCCGAGCAGTTCGCGAAGTTCCTGGGAGACTATCAGGATCGGAATCCGTTGCCGCTGGTGTTCGCGATTGGTGGAGCCGACGGATTCAGCGGAGACACACGGTCGGTAGCGCAGCACGTCATCTCGCTTGGAAAGATGACTCTGGCGCACGAACTGGCCCGGGTGGTGCTGCTGGAGCAAGTCTATCGAGCATTTACGATATTGAAGGGTCACCCCTATCATTCGGGACATTAGAACGGTGCCGGGCTCTTGGTGGCTCTGCAGTCGGCGATTCAACGTTGTTAATATGAAGTCGTCTACAGCAGGTGTCCAGCTCAGATGGGGAGAATCTCATTCTTCGTAACTGGTGTATCGAAGTAGTTGGTGTCGTATATTACGGCGCTCCCGAAACTGCGATCCGTTGCAGACCGTAACTGCTGGTCACTGAGCCATACTGGCTCGTTCTCTCTTACCTTATGAAAGCGAACAATTGGGTTGTCGTATTGGGTGTAATAAACCCGGAACCGCTCTCGTGGAAAGTCCGCCCTTAACTTCAACGCCCACATGCGCGCTATTTGCTTCCCTAATTCACAGGCGTCCGCAAAATCAGGATGATTGACGTCGTAGGTTTCCTCCACAAGGTTTAGGTCCTCAGAGACGATCTCTCTGCACTCGGACGTTGCTCTGTTTCGGAACTCGTCCAGCACGTGAGTATGATTGATGAAAGACTCAGTCTCCGTCTTCCCGTCATTCAATTCCTGAATTGGACCGCCACGGCATTGGAAGCCCACGAAAACACATCCATTAATTTCAACGAAATCCGGCCAAAACAGTTTAAGCAGCTGCGCACCAGTACGAACTGAGACCCGCCGTGCAGGCTGGAGGCTGCCAAAGTTGCCCATATTGTTAAACACCAGATTACCGCTGGCGCGTTCGACTGTCGAAAAATCGCTATAGCTCTTACTGAGGGCCGCGGACCTCAATTCTTCGACGTACTCTCTGTCGTCGCGACCAGTATCTTCAGAATCTCCAGCGCGAGTTTGTCCGGGTCGAGGTCATCCATGTTGGTAAGGACGACGACTCCGGCGCGATGGTCGGGGGCAATGATGAAATACGTGCTGGTGCCCTGCTGTCCGCCGCTGTGGCCGACACAGCGAACGCCATCTTTGTCGACAGTGCCCCAGCCGAGACCGTAGTTGTCCTGCGACCCGTCCGCGGGCTTGAGCGGCGTCCACATTAACTCGCGTGTCGTGCGCTTGATCAGCTTGTCGTTCAGAACGGCGACTTCGAATCGCGCCATGTCTTCTGCGGAGGAAACCCATCCGCCACCGGGAATCTTGTAGCTGGAGTCGAGGAAGTCGGCGTTCTCGACTGTGCCCAATTTCGTTTTCTGATAGAAGCGGGTGCGGTACGGAATGATGGTGAAGCGATTGTCGGCTTGCGTGTGCTCCATGCCTGCGGGGAGAAGTACGTTTTGCCGCATGTAATCGGTGTACTTTATGTTCGAAGCTCCTTCGATAACGCAACCGACGAGGGTGTATCCCTGAGTCGAGTAGTGAAAGTGGGAGCCAGGATCCGCGACCAAGGGATCGTTTTTGAAGAAATCGAGTCCGGCCTCGATGGGGTCGTCGAAGTGTTTGGTGTTCCCACCTTCCAGGTCCTGTTGCCCATCGGACTTGTAATGGCGAATCCCGCCCAGGTGTCCCATGACTTCGCGAGTGGTGATCGGCGCAGACTTCTGGGGGAACGACGGGCAGTATTTCTGTACGGGTGCATCGAGGTCGAGCTTGCCGGATTCCTGAAGCTGCATCGCCCCGACGGCGGTGAGTGACTTGGAGATCGACGCCAGGCGAAAGAGCGTGTGTTCGCTGGCAGGGACATTGTTTTCGACGTCGGCAAAGCCGAAACCGGCGGCCCATTCGTATTCGCCGTTCTCGACGACCGCCACCGACAGGCCGGGAACGTGCGTCTCGGACATGAATTTTGAGACCGCAGTCTCAATCCTCGCTTGCTTGTCGGCCGCCATCCGGTGGTCTTGGGCCTGGGAGACTGCGGCGCAGAGGATGGCGACAAGCAACTTCAGGCTGCTGGCAGACTTCGAGGACATGGATAGTTCTCCGGGTCCCTAATCTATACGACAGCGGACACTTGGGATGCGAGGGGAAATCGACACTTATTGGGTGACTGTGGCCTGGTAGCTTACTGCCTGCCAGTGACCGGTCCGGCGGACCCAGACCCGAGTGTAGCGATAGGGGCCGCTAAAATCTTCGCCCAGTTGGTGACCTTTGACGTCGGCACGGGCTGTAACGACGGCGGTATCGCCGTAGATGCGAACAACCATATCGGTGACGTTGATAGCTTCATAGCGGAGTTGCCCGCTCTTCCGGGCGGAGACGGTGTCCTGCTTGGTCGTGACCTGCCCCAGCGGTGTGATGGCAACGTAGTCCTCAGCGAGGCTGCGTTGCGAGAAATCAACATCCCGGCGCAGGCTTGCTTCCTTGGCTTGACGCTCCATCTCAATGATCTCGCGAATCGTTTCCTGGTCGCCCGAATCCATGATGGGTTTGGGACGAATGGAGACGTGTTGAGCGGAAGAGGCCGGGATGGCCAATAGCAGGGCTAACAACAACACCAAACACCTGTTGATCACAATGAGTCCTCCGCGGTTTGCGAGGGGGACAGAGATCCGCTGGACCGAACTACGCAACATTGGATGCAGGAGTTCCCTGAAAAAATTCTCCTCGACAGGAGAATCTTTCTCTACCCGGATACTTCACGTCAGCGCCCCTTACAAGTCCGCCGCTAGAAATACAGACTGCCGTCAAGCGGAAGTTATTACAACTTCTTTTGGAGAAAACGGGCAACCGTCATTTAATCGTTGAGCCGAGATTCGTTTGGCCAATGCAAGCCTGGTGCCACGACAAGTGAGCCTAACTTATTCATGGCAGGAGGCCGGCGCCGACTAGGGGACGAATCACTGTCCACGCTGCGGTGTCACTGTCCAATACTGGACATAGGGGCTTCCCGGAGAAGGGCCAAGATTGCCAGAGAGATGGCTTGTTCTAGTAGAATCGAACGTTCGAGATACGACATGGCAGCCGATGTCCGTCGCGGACTCATTATCGTTAACACCGGGCCCGGCAAAGGGAAGACCACGGCTGCCATGGGAACGGCCTTGCGCGCCGTCGGGCAGGGCATGCGCGTCCTGATGTTGCAGTTCCTGAAGGGGTCCTGGCATTACGGCGAACTGGACGCAGTTCAGGTTTTTGGCGATAAGTTTGTGATGAAACAAATGGGACGCGGCTTCGTGAAAGTTGGAGCAGAGAAGCCTGATCCGGAAGACGTGCGAATGGTGGAAGAGGCGTGGGCGGAAGCTGACAAATCGATTCAGTCGGGCGAGTGGGATCTGATTGTGCTGGACGAGATCAATTACGCCATTAGTTACGGGATGCTCGATCCGGCAAAGGTGGTGACCGCGCTAAAAAGGAAGCCCGAGATGGTGCACGTCATCTTGACGGGCCGTAACGCCCACCCGACCATTGTCGACATCGCAGACACGGTGACGGAGATGCGCCAGGTAAAGCACGCCTATGAGAAGGGCGTGATGGCGCAGAGAGGAATCGAGTACTGACATTTAGCAATTGGAAAATTTTGTAATTGGGTAATTGAAAACCTCCAGTGCCAGCGGTTTTCAATTGCTGAATTACCAAATTACGCAATTACTCAATTCCTATGGCTTGGTTTAAGCGCGAATCCGGCGAATTGGATACTTCGGGGGAAAAGAAAGTCCGCACCGAAGGGTTATGGGTGAAGTGTGAGAGCTGCCGGCAGATCATCTGGAAGAAGGATCTGGAAGAGAACATGAACGTGTGTCCGAAGTGTGAGAAGCACTTTCGGATTGACGCGCGCGCCCGGCTGGCGCAGCTGCTCGATGACAATGAGTACGTAGTTTTCGACGACGACATTGCCTCCACGGACCCGTTGAAATTTGTCGATTTGAAACCCTACTCCTCGCGGCTGAAACAGGCCCAGCATGATACGGGGTTGAATGATGCAGTAATCAATGCCCAGGGTAAGCTGATGGGGCGGCCCGTGATCGCCAGCGTGATGGAATACTCGTTCATCGGCGGAAGCATGGGAGCGGTGGTGGGTGAGGCGATTACACGAGCGGTCGAGCGTGCGTCCGATACGAGGATGCCGTTGATCATTGTTTCGGCTTCGGGCGGCGCCCGCATGATGGAGGGTGTGATCAGCCTGATGCAACTGGCCAAGATTGCAGCGGCGCTGGCCAGGCTGGATAAATCCAAGGTCCCTTATATTTCGCTATTAACGGATCCGACCACTGGGGGAGTGACGGCCTCGTTTGCCATGCTGGGCGATTTGAACATCGCCGAACCGGGTGCGTTGATCGGATTCGCGGGGCCGCGGGTGATCGAGCAGACG
>Ga0209698_10007739_pt1 | contig 11218 bp, 11 predicted proteins | sample LitLauG_LLR_2012_FD_187203 | JGI IMG/M metagenome (GOLD analysis project Ga0209698, IMG submission 187203) | Freshwater sediment microbial communities from Pennsylvania, USA - Little Laurel Run_MetaG_LLR_2012 (SPAdes) (version 2) | ecosystem: Environmental > Aquatic > Freshwater > Creek >... | reverse complement strand
GGCAGCAATTGAAAGCGGTTCCAACCGTTTTCCGCCAATGCAAGAGATTCGCGGCTCGATGAGCAAGTGGCAGGACCAAAACGCCTCGCTCTTGAATGCACTGCAAACTGTTGCGGATGCAGAAAAGAAGTGGCGTATGGCGGAGTACAAAGAGATTCCAAGGATGAAGCCCGAGTCCGTCGTGTGGGTGTATGCGAAGGAAGAACAGAGCCAGCGGGATTTGACGATCCGAAAGTTGCTCGCGGATGCGGGTTCCATCATGGGAACGGCTGGAGAACTTCCGTCTCCCGTGGCGAGTACGGATCGCTCGGGCTCCCCTTTCAGTGGCGTTGTGAATCCACTTGGCCCGGATCGATTGTGGATTTATCTCGGCAAAGCCTCGACGCGGATTGGCGAGTCGATTCCAGTTGAAATCGGCTTGGGCAACAGCCGCGGGCCGAATTCCGCGGCAGATCAGGATTATTCGGTGAGGATCAGTTGTAAAGGCTGCGCGGCGAAAAAATCCGAGCTCACCATCGCGAAGGGAGAGCGGTTCGTGCAGACCGATGTTCAAGTGACGGAAGCACAAGTTTCGATTACCGCGCAGAACGCGAAAGCCTCTCCAGCGACGCTTGCTACTTACGGTTGTGCTCAGGCAACGGACGTTACTCTTTCCGTTGAGAAAGATCAGGGTGCCGGGCCTGCAGATGGGACGACACCGATTCCGTTTCGATTTGCGTTTCGCGACGCGAAGGGGCAACTCGCTACCGATTTTCGGCGCAAGACCATCGTTGCACAATATGCGGGTGTCGGGGATAGAGTTGCGCTGACGCAATTCTATCGCTCGGTCGTGGAAGGGAAAAATAGCATCGAACTAGGAGCGGATGAGTGCGTGAGCCCTCAGGGAGCGGTTTCCTCGCTTGTAGGAACGGCAAAAATTTCTGCGGCGTTTGAGGTGAAACCGGTCGCGCCGATTGAGCTGAGATTTGTTTACTCATTTCCACTGCTGGACGAAACTTGCATCGCATTGGGGATCTTGTTTGGCTTTCTAGCGAATTATTCGGTCATGAAGAATCGCCACGTGAACGTGATTGTCGGATGGCTGGCGAGCGCGACGGGGGCAGCGATTCTGGTGTGGATCGGCTACGCAGAATATTTGAATACGACACCGCAGCCGGATACTTGGATCATCGTTCTTGTGCTGGCGACGGTTGGGGGAGTGCTAGGAGTTGCTGCTGCGAAGCTGTTCACGCCAGAAAATGTGCAGCCGCCACCCACGTACGACGATTCCGCTGAATCCGCCTAAAACGGGGCGTAATAGAGTGCTGTGTTGGTTTTCAGATTGGATCCGAGACGACGATTTTGAAATGACGGACACGACGGTCGAAATCCGCTAGAAGCGCGGCGGCACTTTCAGTCACAACTGCTCTTTCGTGATCGTCTCCAGCGAACTTGCGAACAGCCTCAAGAGAGCGCCAAGCCGTTTCGACCAGCACTTCTGCTACGGGCCCAGTGCGGTGCACGGAAACTGAGGCGCCAAGATAGCCTGGAGTGCCATGCAAAGTGGGAATCACTGTGTTTGAAAAGTGTTCTAGATAACGGGGCAGTTGATCTGCCTTGGTGCGGGCAAACCAAAGGCGTTTGAGAGTGCCAGTTGGTCCGGGCGATGAACGAGCGGGCGACTCGTTTCCAATGACAACTTTCCAAGGCCGTACTTCCCACCTCTTTACCAGGTCATTCACGACGTAAGGGTCCTTGTGCGCAAAATCTTCCACCGTGGATCTGTTAGGGACGCGGAAAACGATTAAAGCACGGTCCGATGGTTCGGCCAGGGCTCCAGCAAGAACGATTTCTCCGCGATCGTGTGCTGCGCTTGCGTGGCGTAGGTGCGCTTCGCGGAGTGGAGCGCGGCGAGCGACAAAATCGTCGACAACGTCGTAGATCAAGGCGAAATAGTCCATAGAATTGCCTCCACTTAAACGGGCATAAGCCAATTGTGGCGGTCGGGAGCGACGCCGGTTTGGATGGCCATGAGTTGCGCGCGAAGTTTTGCGGCAACGGAAGTTTCCGCGGGAGCGGAGAATTGTAGTTCGCGATCGCGATATTTGATTAACGCAATGGGAGCGACGATGGCGGCCGTGCCGACGCCGAAGGCTTCCGTTAATTTGCCCGCATCGTGGGCGGAAACAACTTCATCAATGGAAATCTGACGCTCTTCGACGGGAGCTTTCATTTCGCGAAGCAGAGTTAAAACGGAGTCGCGCGTTACGCCGGGAAGAATTGTGCCGCCGAGCGGAGGAGTCACTGCTTTGCCGTCCAAAATAAACATGATGTTCATTACGCCGGACTCTTCGACGTTGCGGCGTTCGACTCCATCCAGCCACAAGACATTGTGAAAGCCCTTTTCCTGAGCGAGACGGGCGGCGAGCATGCCTCCGGCATAATTTCCAGCGGCTTTGCTGTCGCCAGTTCCGCCGGGAAATGCGCGAACGAAGCGCTCTTCAGCAATCAGGCGAATCGGTTGGGAGAAGTAAGGGCCGACGGGCGAGGTCATGATAATCAAGCGATAGCGGTTTGCGGGACGAACAAGGAGCGTGTCGTCCACGCCAAAATAGACGGGCCGGACGTAGAGCGAGCCGCCTTCTCGGAAGGGAATCCATTCGCGGTCGAGGCGGACGAGTTCAACGACGCCGCCAAAGAAGAGGGCTTCGGGGATTTCGGGCATGGCTAGGCGCACGGCGGAGCGATTCAAACGTGCGTAATTATCATGCGGGCGGAAAATTGCAACGCCGCCTTGGGCCGTACGGAAAATTTTGAAACCCTCGAACGCGGCCTGGCCGTAATGAAACGGAGTGAGCGCAGGTGAAAAAGAGATCGTCCCGAAGGGAACGATTTGCGCCGCCTTCCATGCGCCGGCCTCCCAATCGGCGACAAACATATGGTCGCTGAACGTCGAGCCGAACTCCGAAGTTTCGCGGAGCGTTTCGGTGAGCCGCGATTGGGCTAAGCGGGTGATGGAAAGCGACTGTGACATGGTCCTCGCTCGATAAAAAGAAAAGGCAGGCAAAAGCCCGCCCTGAAGAGTTCATCAGAAATGGGGAGCAAGTGCGTTCGAGATTACTTCGCGGCTTTGTTTCTTACGCCGTTGTAGGCCAGCGTCAAGCGCGATTTGTAGCGGTTGCCGGTATTCTCGGCGAGTACGCCTTTGGAAATCGCCTGGTCGACAGCAGACATCGTGGGATGAAGAAGATTGCCGGCAGCGGTGGCATCGCCCGCAGTAATCGCGGTGCGAAGTCTGCGCATCATGGTCCGTACACGGGTACGGTGCCCGCGGTTCACTTCCTCGCGTTGACGAGCTAGCGCCGCCCGCTTCAAAACCGACTTTTTCTTCTTCTTAACTTTGGTAGCCTGTCCCTGAGCCATCTATTGCTCCTTTTGCGCATCGCTCAAACTTCTAACGTTAAACGAGGCCACCAGCTTTGTCAAACGAAGTAAAAGGTTGGTAGTGTCCTAATTTGGTTAAGTATCGTCCTTATCCCAAGCTTCTTCGTCGTTCAGACCCACAATATCGGGCGCAGCGAACACAGGATATCCGGGTCTACACCAGCACAGCTGAGCAAATTTTCTCGTTCTGAGCTTGTGAAAGATATCAGTGTAAAGAATGCGCCCTGCGACCAGTACCTTTTCTTCCGACCGTACATTCTTGGCTTTAATTGCAAAGGGGGCCTTTTCTCCTGGTGTCAGCATGCGACCCATCGGAAGCCACTGTTCCTCTGGCTTCAAAATGTTAATTCCTTCGATGCGAGCGGCAGTCGCGCTTGGGTTAATAATACAGAATCGTATTTCCAGTTCCTCGTTCTGTTCGTGTATCGGTCCTGGAATGCTCCATTCAATCACAGCAAGATAGGCGCGATTCAACAAGACCAAGCTCTTTTGGGCTACATCTGTGCTCTTGTCCGCGACTTCAGCGGACATCTGGGCAGCTCTAGCGGCACGCGCCGTCTCGCGTGCTTGATACCAAATAAGAACGAGAGTTGGAATAGCGACGATTACGAGCCACCATTCGGGGGATGCATACCAGTGTGGCGTCTGATTCTTGGAGGTGTCCTTGTCTGTGCAGGTGCACGTATTGTTTGGAAGGGGCGCGGCCAACTGTCCCTGTGGGTTGGCGGTGGATTTGTCGGCTTTAGTGCTTTGGTCTGCTTGACTGGCCATCAACCATGCAAAGACAACCATAACGGCAACTGTGGAACATGCCAGAAAGCGTCTCAAGACCATGCCAATATTGTAACACAAAAACTCTTGACAACGCTAGATTCTTGTAATACACTTATTGCCATTGGGAGAGCACACATGGCAAACGTCCTAAGCACCGACAAGCAAATCGCGGTAATCAGCGCACTGGCAGAAGGCTCTAGCATTCGCTCGATTGAGCGTATTACTGGCGTTCACAGGGATACCGTCATGCGGCTGGGCGTCCGCGTAGGTAAGGGATGTGCGGCGCTACTGGACGCCAAGATGCGCGATTTGTCCTGCCAGCATCTTCAATTCGATGAGATTTGGGGTTTCGTCGGCAAGAAAGAGCGCCATTGCACACCGGACGATAGCCTTGAGCTTGGCGACGTTTGGACGTTCTGCGCGATTGATTCAGATACCAAGCTAGTTCCTTCCTTCAAAGTCGGAAAGCGCGACTCCGCTACCGCCAATGCGTTTGTCGCCGATGTGGCGGGCCGGATTAAAAATCGTGTCCAGATTTCGAGTGATGCGCTGAGAGCCTATGTGGAAGCGGTTGAGAGTGCTTTTGGAGCGAACGTAGACTTCGCGCAGATCGTCAAGACTTATGTCAACGATGGGGCGCATAATGCCGAGCGCAAGTACAGCGCAGCGGAGTTTGTGATTGAGGAAAAGAAGGCCATCAGCGGATTCCCGAACATGGCCTTGGCGTCCACAAGTTACGTTGAACGCTTGAATGGCACCACTCGCCTGCATATGCGCCGCTTGACCCGGCTCACCTATGCTTTCAGCAAGAAACTCGAAAACTTCGAGGCAGCGGTCGCGCTACATTTAGCCTACTACAATTTCGTGAAGCGTCACAATACTCTACGCGCTACTCCGGCGATGGCAGCGGGAATCGAGCGGGACTTCTGGACGGTTGGCGATTTAGTGGCGGCAACGGTATGACAAATAGGTGGGGAATTCCATCTCGGGTTCTGAGAAATGCGAAGAAGTACCGCATTCCGCCCCGGATTGTGCGGCACGTAGCGCGGAGAGATAAGTCATGCGTGTACTGTAAGCTCAGATTTAGGATTGGAACGCGAAGCCGTAGCAATCTGGCAAGTTGGGAGCACATGGACGGTCGCTCCGTCAGGCAGCCAAAGGTGTGGAACATCACTCTGTGCTGTGGCAGTTGCAATGCCAGCAGAGGAGAAAAATGGCTAGTGGATTGGTTCGATTCCTTATATTGCAAGACGAAGAATATCAGAAGGCGGACCGTTGCGCCAGTTGTGCGACGGTATCTCGGAAGAGGGTTACGGGGTTAGCTGATTGACCTCTCAGGCATACATCGAAGATTTGCGCGGCGTAATTAGGCGCTTACATGGCGTCGAATCGAAGCACATTGAAAGCGTGCCCGTAAAAGAGACGTTTCAGGGCAGGACGGTGTGGGATGGGGTTGTGGAAGTTTTCGAACTTCACGGCCATCCGAAAGCGTCGAAAGTTTACGCATGGTCGCACGACACGGACGGCCCGAAGAAACGCCATGTGACCGTCTTGCACGTCGCGCCTATTACGTCGGCACTAGAAGCAGTCAGAGCAGCTATCGTTCAGGAGTTCAGAAGCCATGGCACATCAGAAGAGAGCTAGGAAACCTGGAAGGCCGAAGCTACCGCGAGGCGAAGCGATGGGCCGCATCGTGCCCGTGCGCTTCACGGCGGAGGATTTGCGAGCAATGGAAGCCAAAGCCAAGACCGCGAAACAGAGTCTCTCGGAGTGGATACGGAGCATGATTCATGCCGAACTCAACGGACAATGACAATGAGAAAAATCAAATTAGGACACTACCAAAAGGTTCGCCAGGGAGCGAAAGTACGCCGCAGCCGCTGAAACCGCCTGTTTCCAGCGGGTTGAAGACGGGGGCCAGTCGTCATGTGGTTCCTCTTAATCAACACGATGAGCTGCGGCTCCTTGTCAATTCGCGGTATCCCATCATTACCGTGGAGACTGGGGAAGAGCATCGAGTCGAGGAATTGCTGGTAGATGTGGCGTCGGAGCTGGGAGTGCCGCTCTTTGTATGGAGCGTTACGACAGGGCTGGCAAAGGTGCATGGCGCACCGATTTACAACACGGGAACTCCCGAGCAGGCGCTGGCAAATATCGCGCTGATTCAGGGTGACGGGATATTCTGGATGAAGGACTTCGGGCGTTACTGCGAAAACGACAAAATCTGCCGCAGTCTTCGCGACTTGGCGGAAAAATTCCGCACCGTGCGCAGGTCCATGGTGCTGACCGCTGCCGCGATGGAGTTACCTGCAGATTTGCAGTGCGAGTCGATGCCATTCCGGATGGGGTTGCCTTCGACAGAGGAACTACTGCCGGGCGTGAAGCAAGTCATTCTCGAAGCGAATCGAGATGAGCATGTGCCCGTCGCGCTGGACATTCCTACGATGGGACAACTCGCGCGGAATCTGGTTGGATTACCGGAAGAAGAAGCTTTGCGCACCCTTCGAAAGACGATTATGGAGCAAGGCAGGGTGGATTCGGCGCTGCTCGATGCGGTGCTGGAAGCAAAGCGGAAGGCCCTGAACACGGGAGGCTTGATTGAAGGTGTGCGACGGGATTCCTCCTTCGCGGACGTTGCGGGATTGAAACGGCTGCGCGAGTGGATCGCCAAACGAAAAAGCGCTTTGACTCCTGAAGGCCAACGGTTCGGATTGATGCCTCCCAAGGGCTTGCTGATTACTGGCGTGCAGGGTTGCGGGAAGAGTCTTGTGGCGCGGGCGATTGCCGGGGAGTGGAGTTACGAACTGGCGCGGCTGGATGCGGGCGCGCTGTACAACAAATTTGTGGGAGAAAGCGAGCGGCGTCTGCACAAAGCTTTGGAGACGGCGCAGAAACTTTCTCCGCTCGTGCTGTGGATTGACGAAATTGAAAAAGCGTTTGCCTCCGCCGGGTCGAGCGGAGATGCGGACGCGGGATTGTCTCAACGGCTGCTGGCGACTCTACTGACTTGGATGCAGGATCGGGAGAGTGGTGTATTCCTTGCGGCGACCTCGAATAACATTACGATTCTGCCGCCGGAAATGGTGCGCAAGGGAAGATTCGATGAGATATTCTTCGTCGACCTCCCGAATGTGGAAGTACGCATGGCGCTGTTTACGCTGCATTTGAAAAAACGCGGGAGAGAGGCTGCGGCGTTTGATTTGCATACACTGGCTGTGGCGAGTGAAGGATTTTCCGGCGCGGAGATCGAGCAAGCGATTGTGGCGGGATTGTACACCGCATTCAGCGCCAAGCAGCCGCTTTCCACGGATATTTTGCTGGGGGAGATTCGTGGCACGCAGCCGCTCAGCGTGACGCGGGCAGAAGAGGTGCAGTCGATCCGCGATTGGGCGAAAACGCGTGCGGTGCCGGCCGATTAGTTTGTGGTCCACAAGGGGCCAGAATGCGAGTCCATGGAGTGAAAATCGCGACTGTGATGCTCGCGCTCTGTGCGTTTGCGGCGGGGATTTTCGCCCAAGCACCGGCGGAGACGAAACCGAAAGAGGAGACGCTTCCGCCAGAACTCGCGGAAATTGCGCGCAAACTGCAGTGGCAGAGCGAGCGGCTGAAGGATTGGGCGCAGCTCTCTCGCTATCGCGAAGCAAATGCCAGCTTGCCCGTGCCTGCTGTTGGAGAGCAGCGCGTGGTATTTCTCGGGGATTCGATTACCGATTTGTGGGTCCACCCGGAGTTTGGCGGATTCTTCCCCGGCAAACCGTACCTAGGGCGGGGAATTGGTGGACAGACTACTCCGCAGATGCTGATTCGTTTTCGTCCCGATGTGATTGCCCTGCATCCCAAGGTCGTGGTGATTCTTGCGGGGACCAACGACATAGCCGGAAACACCGGTCCGATGACGCTCGAAGAGATCGAAGGGAATCTGGCGTCCATCGCGGAACTGGGGCGCGCGAATGGGATTCGCGTGGTGTTGTCTTCGGTTTTGCCCGTAAGCAATTATGGGCACGATCGGGAGGGCAAGCCGATTGATATGCGCATCAAGCGTATGCCGGAAAAGATTCTAGAGCTGAATGCGTGGATCAAGAAATACGCAGCAGATAGTGGCCACGTCTATCTGGATTATTTTCCCGCGATGGTGGATGAGACCGGTTTGCTGAAAAAAGAGTTGAGCGAAGATGGATTGCATCCGAACGCCGCGGGTTATGCCGTGATGGCGCCGCTGGCGGAGAAAGCGATTGCAGCGGCTCTAAAAAAATAACGGGTTAAGTGCGAAGGCTAATCGTTATCATTGAAACTGTTCTCGTTGACATTCTTACGATCTGCGTTCTTTTTCTCGTTTTGACCAAACGTCCAAAAGCACTTCTGGTTATTTCGCTGAGTTTCATAATCGGGGCGGTGGCCATGATCCTGGCAGGATTTTGTCTTATGGAGATTGCAGCGAGTTTTGAAGCGCCAGCGATTTTTTGGGGAGGAATTATTCTCGCATTGCCTAGCGGACTTCTAGGCCCGTTGATTGCCTGGCTGGTTATAAGACGCCGTGCTACCGAAGCGGGCCAAGTAACAATTCCAAACAATTCCGTAACTTGACCGTGGAGGAGGGCTGCGCTAGGGTGTAGAGAGTTTCTTCCTGAGCGTGCCGCAGAGCGGCCGCGCACAACGTGGAGGAATCCCATCGGTCACCCGGTTCCCGTAGCAGGAAAACCTACCAATTGGATGAGACGTACCGTTCACATATCCGGACAAATTGAACCGCTCTTCGGCACACTGGACGAGAATGTGCGCTTGCTGGAGGATTCGCTCCGCGTTCGCACGCACCTGAACGACACGCGGTTGACGATCGAAGGCGAGCAGGAAAGCGTGGACCACGCAGTGAAAATCATCGAGGAGTACAACCACCTGACGCGGCACGGACGCACGCTTTCCGCCGCTGAAGTGAAATCGCTGATGCGCGTGGCGACCGATGAACCGCACGAATCGCCACGCGGAATGTTTGAACATGGGCGCACGCGTTCGTTCGGCAAGAAGCAAGTCACTCCGAAAAACGCGAGCCAGCGCCGGTACATGGAAGAGATTGAAAAGCACGATATGATGTTCGGAATCGGTCCAGGCGGCACAGGAAAGACCTACATTGCGGTGGCCATGGCTGTGAGTGCCCTGCTGACCAAGCAGGTGAACCGAATTATTCTGGCGCGGCCGGCGGTGGAAGCAGGCGAACGGCTGGGATTTTTGCCGGGAACGCTGCAACAAAAAATCGATCCGTACATGAGGCCGCTTTACGACGCGCTCTACGACATGTTGGACGCAGACAAACTCGAGCGGTTCCTCGAAAAGGGAATCATCGAGGTTGCGCCGCTGGCCTTCATGCGGGGGCGCACGCTGAATGATTCGTTCGTGATTCTGGACGAAGCGCAAAACACCACCAGCGAACAGATGAAAATGTTTTTGACGCGATTGGGATTCAACTCCAAAGCCGTGATTACGGGCGACGTGACGCAAATCGATTTGCCTCAGGGAAGAAAGTCCGGCTTGATTGAAGCGCTGGAAGTCTGCGGAAAAATTGAGGGAATCGGCGTGGTGCAGTTCGGCGAGAAAGACGTCGTGCGACACAACCTGGTGCAGCAGATAATCCGTGCGTATGAAGAGTATGATGTAGCTCACCCGCAGCGGGGCGGCAACACGAATGGCAAACTGGGCTTGCCGCCAAAACAGTCCGGGAAAGATCCAGAAAAAGAACTGCAGCAAGGATGATTCTGAACCGCCAGCGGGAAGTGCGAGTATCACCGCGGGCATTGGAGCAGTTCTTGCGTCGCGTCAAGCAAGAACTGGGAATCGGGAAGACAGATGTGACGGTGTGTCTGGTGACTGAAGCCGAGATCGCTGCAATGAATGAGAAATACCGCGGGAAGCGCGGACCGACCGATGTGCTGAGCTTTCCGGCCGTGGACCGGAAAAATGCACTGCGGAATTGGCGCAAACCACGGCGCGCCTCGCAAGTCGGATATTTGGGAGACATCGCTATCTCTCCCAAAACGGCCAAGCGTTATGCGAAAAAGAATGGCCGCCCGGTCGCGAGCGAACTTCGTGTGCTGATGCTGCACGGGGTGCTGCACCTGATCGGTTTTGACCACCAAGCCGACCGCGGCGAAATGGAAAAATTTGAAATGAAGCTGCGAACAAAAGTGGGGCTTGCCTGATGACGTTGAGCTGGCTTTTCGCATTCAGCGTTGTGCTCATTGGTCTGACGCTGCCCATTTTTTCCTACCTCACGCTGATTTACCGCGAACTGGGGCGCATGACCACAGGGCGTGTCCACGAACATCTGGATATTTTTGAAGCTGAAATCGAACCGAAGCTCAAAATCAATCGCCGCAGCGGCGGACGAACATTCCGCATCCTCGGCCATTTCTGGCTGGCGTTTCTAGTGCTTGAGACCACGCGCGGCGTGGTCTATTTCGTTCCGGGAACGTGGGAATCGCTCGTTCAGTTCTGTGTATTTCTGGCGCTGGAAGTTGTGATTGCCATGCACTTCATTCCGGATATGCTGCTCTACCGGACGACGGGACGGTGGCTCCTACCTCTGTTGCCGCTGATTCGCTTGGGGATGTGGGTAGTGTGGCCGGTCAGAGTATTTTTGGAGGGCGCGGAATCCTTGGCGCGAATCTCCGAACAGGAAATTGAGAAATCGGAGGAGCAGCGCACTGAAGAGGGAATTGAGGCGCTGGTGGAAGCTGCGGAAGAGGAAGGTATCATCGAGCCAGAACAAGCCGACTTGATTGAACAAGTGGTTGAGTTCAGCGACAAACGGGTGCGCGAGGTGATGACCCCCCGCCCCGACATCGTTGCGATTGCTGCTGAAGCAAGCCTGGAAGAACTCCACGCGAAAGTAGTGGAGACTAAGTTCAGCAAGATTCCGGTCTACGAAAAGTCGCTTGACGATATTTTTGGCGTGGCATACTCGCAAGACCTGCTCCAAGTGGCGGATCAGGATTTGCCGAGAAGAAAAGTCCGTGAACTCTCAAGGCCT
>Ga0209698_10007738_pt1 | contig 11220 bp, 7 predicted proteins | sample LitLauG_LLR_2012_FD_187203 | JGI IMG/M metagenome (GOLD analysis project Ga0209698, IMG submission 187203) | Freshwater sediment microbial communities from Pennsylvania, USA - Little Laurel Run_MetaG_LLR_2012 (SPAdes) (version 2) | ecosystem: Environmental > Aquatic > Freshwater > Creek >... | reverse complement strand
ACCTGACCATCGCTCGGATGTCGCGGTTCTCGAAGATCCGGGCTTCGCGTTCTGCGGTTCCGCGAACCGCGACATCCACCATAGCTCGACCCAAGTCGTTGGCCCGAATCACCTGGTTAGGGAATAGCATCCGAAAGGCCGGGTAGATCACTCGCAAGAGCCGGTAGCTCAAATTCGGTTCCTTGCGCGGCTCCACGGGATAAATATATGCCGGCCGGAAGATGAAAACGCGCGGGAAACCCGTCGCGAGTAGCGCCTTCTCGGCCTCTCCCTTGTAGCGTGCGAAGGCCATTCGACTCGTTCCCGTCTGGTCCGCGCCGTTGCCGCTCAAGAATGAGAACGCCGCGTCGGGGCTGCTGCCGCGAAGAACTCGCGCGAATTCGCCTGTGTAATCCACGGTTGTTATGCGGAGTTCCGCGTCCGGCACCGCTCCGGTATAGGTGCCCAAGCAAAAGATTGCTGCGTCCTGGCCCGAGAGCGGCTCCGCGAGTGCGGAGCAATCTGCGAAGTCTTGATGCAGAACCTCGTCCAGCTTGGGGTGCGAGAGGCCGAGCTTCCTGCGGCCGATCGCCATTACACGTCCAACCGCGGGGTGGTCTAGCGCATAGCGAAGGGCGTATCCGCCGACCATTCCCGTCGCGCCGACGATTACAAGACGTTTCTGCCCCGCCGCCTGAGCGTTCATGACAGTTCGCGCTGCTCCAGCCAAAAAATGGGGTCCATTACACGCCAACCCCGGAAGAAACTATAGCTATCAATTCCCCAACGCCAGGTCGGTTAGGAAGTCCTGGATGTTTCGAGGAATAAACTCTTTCAACGTATCTTTGATGGTTTCGTCGAGCGCGAGCTTCTGATGCTCCACGGCACGGATCTCGCCCCGCTTGCGCACCAATTTGCCGTTGAGCTCGAACACCACATTCGATTCGAGCATATAAATTCTGTCGGTCAAATCGAAGTAGCGGGGAGGGGCTCCATAGGCATAAGTACAACTGTACCAGTGGACCAACTCCACAGTTTGCGGCTGTTGCATGTTGTCCCAATGCAAACGCTGGAAGACCGTGTTCCAGGAATTCCGCCAGTTGGGATTGTCCGCGCAGTCGTCGCTGTTTTGGGCATAGGGCAGCGTAATTCGCGGAGGGGCGGTTAGCCCGTCAAAGATATTCCTGTCGAATGTGCCGACGCTCATGATTTTCACGAAATCGGCATCCACGGCTGCTCTGGCTTTGTCGTTCCAAGAATTGACGGACCATTGCTCCTCCTCACCCCTCGTGCCCGCTGCGATGTCCTTAAAGCAATTAGCGAGGTTCTTCACAAAGACGTTCCTGATGTCTCGTGGCATCTCATCGCCGACAAGAAACTTATGGATATCGCTGCCCTGCGCTACGGAAGAACTGTACCAGGCCATCGCAGCAGCCGCCCTCACCAGATGAAGCTTCCCATTGCGAAGAGCCGCAGCTTTCACGAAAAACTGCAGGGTGACATTAATGGTTCGGACCATCCGGTCGTCTGTATAAGCGACTCTCCCGTTGGTCAGGATAGCCGTGCTCTTGACCAGGTCTTCGTGATCCGCCACGGTAGCCACCAGCGTCACCGGCGAGTTCGGACGCACCGAGATTCCATAGCCCGCCAGATCCTTCCCGATTTCGTTCCGCTGCTCGGCCAGAGGGATGAATTGCGCAAGCGCCGGGTCGGACCTGAGATCGAGCGACACCTCCTTCAACGCGCCGAAAAACTGGCTCATATTGATGTAAGGCGCTTTCGAAAACGTTCCCCCCACGCCATTCGGCAAGACGGCAGATACAGGTGCGGATGCCGGCGCAGTGTTGATGGCCCCGGAAGTTGGCGGCGCAGCCTTGATTGCCGGAATCAACGGCAAAGGCTTGTTCTCCGCCACTGAAGGAGCCGAGTTATTCTTAGGGGCTCCCAGGTAGGCAAATCCGGTCCTATTGGTCCCGCCGAGCGGTCTTGCCGCCAGCGCCCTCGCGTTTTGTATCGCCTGGTCTTCGGGGATCCCCGAAATCCGGACTTCCACCTGGATGTCGCCTCCTTTGTAGGCGTACAATTCACCACCCAATCCGGGCGTCCAGGTCCAGATCGCGGCATCGCCAAAGTCTGTGATGTCCTTTACGACTGGGACCGGATGGCGATTGGCCAGTTCCCTCCGTCTTTCAGCCAAGTCGTTAACCTGCGGAGAGGGAGAACGAAAGATTCTCAGGCTCACTTGCTTGTTTTTCGGAGGAGCGCCTGTGAATCCAGGTTCGATAAACCAGCACGTATAGGTGGTATTCGCGCGTGTCTCAAGGGGCAGGCCAACAATGGACTCCGCTTCAGATTTCGTCAGGAAGTCGCAGGGTTTCCTGTCCTGCGCGTAACAGGCTGAAGGGATCGAGATGGCAAGCCACAGAACAACCTTGCGGTTAGCAGTCCGTTCCGGCATGCAGACCAGTATAGTATCGGCAACGGAGAGATATAAACCTGCCGGCTGCACCGGCAGAGGCGCATCGACAAGATCGGTAGCTGCTGGGCGAGCAGGCTGCGCGAACGGTCACGATACCAGTCAGCTCCTTTCGCCTGGTGGCGAAACCCGACGGTTTGCCTGCACACAGGTTCCCGAACAGCACGCGACCGATCCTGGCACGTCCCTTGAAGCTAAGTACCAGATTGGCCTCCTGGCTCGCTGACCTGCTGTGCATCCCGTATGCTTATGTAAAGACCTACAGGAGTTCGGCATGGGGCGACACGTGAAGTTTGGTCCGTTTGAGCTGGACCGGCAGACCGGGGAACTGTGGAAGCATGGTGTGAAGGTCAAACTGCAGAGCAAGCCGTTTCAGGTGCTGGTGGCTCTGCTCGACAGGCCGGGCGAGTTGGTGAGCCGCGAAGATTTGCAGAAGCGGCTCTGGTCGGGCAACACCTTCGTCGATTTTGAGAGCGGGCTAAACACCGCCGCTAATCGCCTGCGGCTTACGTTGGGCGACTCGGCGGAGAATCCCCGCTACGTCGAAACGCTGGCGGGATCCGGCTACCGTTTCGTGGCGCAGATCGAAGAAGTAAGCGAGCCTTTGCCGGCTGGGTCGCGTCCGTCGCCCGCCTCGCTCCCGCGTTGGAGTCTCCCGACCGCGGCTTTGGTCCTCACAACCGCAGCGTTGGCTTTTTGGTGGGTCCGGAGGAACCCGCCCGAAGCGCCCCGATTCCAGCAGTTGACCTTCCGGCGGGGGCCAGTGGCCGGAGCGCGTTTCGCGCCCGACGGACAGACAATCCTGTACAGCGGGAAGTGGGAGTCCGAGCCATGGCGGACGTTTCTGGCGAGCTCCGTAAGCCCGGAGACCCGGCGGCTGGGATTCGAGGGCTCGATGATCAGCGCCGTCTCCCGTTCCGGAGAGTTGTCTCTTCTATCCTGGGCACAATCGGTCGCGAATGCGGGAACCATCTTGTCGAGAGTTCCGATGAACGGTGGCGCGCCGTTGAACGTAGCAAGCCGTGTTGTCTGCTCGGATTGGTCTCCCGACGGCAAGCAGCTTGCAGTGGTCCGTTTCGAAGAGCGCGAGAGCCATATTGAATTCCCGCTCGGGAAAATCCTCTACCGGACGGCTAGCCAGTTGAGCTGCCTCCGCGTCTCGCGTAAGGGTAACCTAATCGCCTTTATCGAGCACCCGGTGCGCGGAGACGATGGCGGCGATATCCGGGTACTCAGTATGGATGGGAGAGTACGAACGCTCTCAGCGGGTTGGTCGAGCGCCAGTGGCCTGGCATGGTCAAAGTCGGGAAAAGAGATTTGGTTCACGGCGGCTGACAGGGGCGTCACCAAGGCTTTGTGGGCCGTGACTCTGGACGGGAAGCGGCGTCTGGTGGCACGTGTTCCCGGATCTCTCATGTTGCAAGATATTTCCCGTGACGGGCGCGCGCTGGTAATCCGCGAGGACCGCCGCGTGGCGATGGCAGGCCGATTCGATGGTGAGCCGGGGGAGCGCGACCTTTCGTGGTTCGACTGGACGGGCGCCGAGGATTTTTCCGCTGACGGCAAGCTGATTCTGTTCGACGAAAGTGGGGACGCCGGAGGCGCAAACTGGTCCGTATACCTGCATCGCGCGATGGATGGGAGCACGCTCAGGCTAGGGGAAGGACACGCCTTGGCGCTCGCTCCCGACGGCCGGTCCGCTGTCACCCTCAACGTGAAAGATCGCCGGCGCCTCGCCATCCTTCCAATCGGCGAAGGGCAGCCGCGCTACCTCCCAGGAGGCGGCATTGAATACCACTGGGCCCGCTACTTCCCCGACGGAAAGCACTTGGTGGTGGCCGGCAACGAGCCGGGGCGCGGCCTGCGGCTGTACCTCCAGGCGGTAAATGGCGACGTGCCACAGCCGCTGGCGCCGGAGGTTTACCTGCGCACCGTAGTCGTTTCGCCCGACGGAAAATGGATTGCGGGCGCCAACCAGGACTCGCAGGTAGTGGTCTGCTCGGTAGTAGGGCGCGAGCGCCGGCTCATCGCTACCAAGGAACCATTGCTTCCGGTTGCCTGGAGTGCAGACGGACTCAGTCTGCTGGTTCGCGATCTGGGGGCAGTGCCGGTCACCATCTACCGAATCGACGTGTCCAGCGGCCGCCTTAAGCGGTGGCAGAGAATCGGCCCCGCCGAGGCGACCGGTGTGCAAGCCATCCCTCGATTGTTCTACACGCCCGACGGTAATTCATATGTCTATTCCTTCGAACGCTATATGGCCCAGTTGTACATAACTGACGGCTGGAATTGATCACTTGGGGCTAACCTGGTTCTAACCGGAGCCAGATTATCACAGCATAAACTCCTTTCCCAGCAATACGTTCGTAAGTGAGCCGCGAATTTACTACTGGTCCATTGCAGTCTTCCCTAACCCGGCCCAAAATGGCGCCACTGGGTCAGTCTCTATCGAGACCGGTTTCCTTCAGCGGGCGACTGGGGAGAAAGTTAACTGGCCTCCGCCGTTTGCGTTCAAGCATGAAAGGACACACGAATGTCACCAATCAGACGACTGCTGGGGTGTATAGTTGTTTTCGCGCTCTGCGCGGTTTTGGTTATAGCGCAGACCGAAACTGGGCAGATTGCCGGCACTGTTCTTGATCCCTCGGGGGCGACGATACCGAATGCTAATGTGACGGCCAAATCCCCGACCAACGGGGTAACCCGCACTGCGAAGACATCCGGCACGGGAGTATATACCATTACAGATCTTCTGCCGGGGCCCTATGACGTCAGCGTGATGGCTCAGGGATTCAGCCAATCGCAGCAGAGAGTCACGGTAACCGTCGGCGGGCGCATCGGCCAGGACTTTCAGCTTCAGGTGGGTGCCGCGACCACGTTGGTGGAGGTCAGTGAGAGCGCCACAACAGTGAATGTCGAGACCCAGACTCTGAGCCAGGTGGTGACGGAGAGCCAGATCAGGGAACTCCCTAATCTGACCCGCAACCCGTACCAGTTCGTCGCGCTCGCTGGTAACGCGTCGGATGCCGGGATGGGAACGCGGGGGGCCGGTTTCTCCATCAACGGACAACGCGAAGCATCCACCAACCTGCTCCTGGACGGCGCCAGTAACAACGACGAATTTGCCGGCAACATCGGCCAACAAGTGCCGTTGGATTCCATTCAGGAGTTCTCCGTTCTTACGAGCAATTTCACCGCGGAGTTTGGCCGCGCCTCCGGCGGTATCGTCAATGTGGTAACCAAGGCGGGCTCCAACAGTCTCCATGGGACCGCCTACGAATTCAATCGCGTTTCCCGTTTTGCGTCCAACAGCTTTCAGAACAATGCCAACGACACGCCGGAAGCGGTCTTTGTCCGCAATCAGTTCGGCTACTCGGCCGGCGGCCCGGCGATCAAGAACAAATTGTTCTTCTTCAGCAGCACCGAGTGGACTAGGGTGCGCAGCGGCGCCAGTGCCTTCGCCTGGGTTCCGGATTCCGCTTTGCTGGCACTGACGCCGGCCAACACGCAGAACTTCTTTCAGACTCTGGGCGGTTTGCGTTCGAGCGGGAGCGTGATTGGAAAGGTTTCCCGCAACGACTTGATCGGTATGTTGGGAAAGGATCCTTGTGCCGGCTTGGCATGCGCATCACTCCCCTTCAATGTTCCCCTGTTCGATCACGTAACCTACAGTACTCCCAGTGATGCGGGCGCGGGATTCCCGCAAAACACATACAACACAGTGCAGCGGGCCGACTACAATATCTCCGACAAGACCCAATTCTATGCCCGTTACGCGCTTTATAGCGAGCAACAGCAGCCGGGTGGATTGTCCAACAGCCCTTACGGCAACTACGACCTCGCGCAGCAATTCTTCAATCACAACGCGCTGGTGTCGCTGATCCACACCTTCTCCGCCCGCTGGGTTTCGCAAAGCAAAATCGTTTACAATCGCTTGAGCAACCTTCAGCAGGGCCTTACCAGCCGAGGCATCGTGCCTACCATGTATCCCAACACGACTGGCCCGGTGCCGATCGGGTCCGACTTCATCGCGTTCCCCGGCTACAATCCGTTCACGCCGGGCAACGGTGGAGCTTTCGGCGGCCCCCAAAATATTCTCCAGTTTTACGAAGACATGAGCTTTACGAAAGGGAATCACAGCCTGCGCTTCGGGGGCACGTACGTCAATATGCGGGACAACCGGACCTACGCCGCTTATCAAACCGCGGTGGATGGGCTGGCGAAAAGCGGCCTTGGCCCGGCGATCAGCGGATTGATGTCCGGCCAATTCACGGATATCAAAGCCGCCATTGACCCCCAGGGCCAATTCCCCGGTGGTTCGGTGACCCTTCCCGTATCGTCCCCCAGCTTCACGCGCAGCAACCGCTTTCACGATGCCGCCGCCTATGTTCAGGATTCCTGGAAGCTGCGCCCGCGGATTACGGTGAATCTAGGTTTGCGGTGGGAGTATTTCGGTGTCCAGCATAACGACCAGCAGAAACTCGACTCCAACTGGTACGCCCCCGGCATCGGATTCGCCGATCCCGTGATCGCCCAGTACCTGCGCCAGGGAACGATCCAGAGTGCGCAGAGCAGCCCGGTCGGTGGGATGTGGAATCCGCAATATAAGAACTTCGCGCCGCGCGTGGGTTTCGCCTGGGATCTTTTCGGCGACGGCAAAACCAGCCTGCGTGGCGGCTACGGCATCGGCTACGAACGTAATTTCGGAAATGTGACGTTCAACCTGATTCAAAACCCACCAAACTACGCAGTGCTCGATGTGCCTGGCCCCATCACCACCAGTAATTTCGGACCGCTCGCCGGAAGCGGCGGTACTTTGCTGCTTCCAAAAGTGGGAGCGCGCATTGTCGACCCCAATATCAAGACCGCGTATGCCCATATCTGGAGCGCCTCGATCGAGCGGCAACTCATGAAAAACCTCGTGTGGGCGATCGAATATAGCGGATCGAAGGGGGTCAACCTGTATGCTATCTCCTATCCCAATCAAAGCGGTTTCGGCAACTTCATCTTGGGCGATCCATGCAGCAGCGATGGCAGCAATTGCACCTCCAAGCCGAACCCGAACTGGGGATTCAACGTCGGTTATCGCGGCAACATGGGCTTTTCCCTCTACAACGGCTTGAACAACAGGATCACCGTGCGCAACTTCAAGAACTCGGGCTTGGATCTCTCTCTGAATTACACGTGGTCGCATGCCATCGACAACCTGAGCTCCACTTTCTTTGAAGCCTCGGGGGTCACCGGCCAGTATGGAAACGCCAACATTACCATCAATAATGGCAATTTTAATCTCGGCTTGCTAGATCCGTATCATCCCAAGATCGATAAGGGCGATGCGGAATTCGATATTCGCCATCGGGTCTCTATCGCGGGCAACTGGAAGATTCCATACAAAGGAACGAACGGCATTTCCAGAGTGCTCTTGAGCGGCTGGAGCCTAAACCCGCTTTTCACCGCCCGCACCGGGCAACCGTACAGCATCTTTGATAGTTCCCTCCCTCTCAACCTCGATGCCAGCACTGAGCGGGCGGCCTTCATAGGTAACGTGCCGAACACCAGCAACGGATTGGTCGCGACCTCCACTCCGGACACTTACAATTACCTCACTTTTGCGAACAAGCAGATCGATCACGTTTCCTTCAATACCCTGGCTCCGGGCGCCAAGTGGCCAAGCAATATGTCGGGCCGCGACACCTTTCGCGCTCCTGGGTGGTGGAACATGGACTTCGGTCTTTACAAGGACACGAAGATCACGGAACGCTTTAGCCTCCAGCTTCGCGGCGAAACGTTTAACCTCTTTAACCACGCGAACCTCTACGTTGTGGGCGCCAACGCCGATCTAGGGTCGGGCAACTCCGTGCCCGCATGCTACGGTTGCACAGGCTCCAGTTACGACCGGCGTCACCTGCAGCTCGGGGCAAAGGTGATCTTTTAAGCCGTCGACACCCACTGCAAAGAAATTCTACTTAGGATCACTTTCCTCGGCAGCTTCGGCCGCTTCCGCTGCTTTCTTCTTTGCGAGTTCGGCAGACTGTATGGCCTTGATCCGTTCTTCTGCGGTCTCAAAGGAATAGACGTGCATATCGTCGGGCCGGCATAGGCCTCCTGGATTGAGAAGCCGCACTGGAATCGTTGTCGGGCTTGCAGGCCGTTTGGTGAGCACTGCTTCATAAATTCCGCAACGAACGTCGCCATCCTCGCTTCCGGCGATGGCAAATTCAAGTTTGAGCCCAGTCCCAATTTGCGGGGGATTCGATTGACATTGTCACGTTGTTCGGAGTTCCGCTACGGCCGGAACTGATTTTGATGTTTCTAAGCTTGAACCCCTCAGAACTGATGTCCGGCATATTCGCGACGGCCTGAGCGCAGGTAAGCGTGGGCATCAGCAGTATTGCGATCATGATCCCCATCCTTCGATTTCGTATTGTCGTTTTGACGAGCAGTGGGTGCCTGCGGCTCAGTTCATCGCGGCTTCTCAGTATCGCCGCGAATTTATGGTCTGCGTGGCCGGAATTCATATATAAAGATTATATATGGGTCAAGATATTTCTACGCTGCTGGCTGAATGGAAAGAAGCGGCCCGCGGCTTACGGCGAACAGGAAGCAGCAAAAAGCCCTCTTGTCCTTGCTCCGCCAGCTCAGGGTGCAAGCCGGTCTTCGCCAGGTCGATATGGCACGCGCACTCGGTAAACCTCAAGCATTCATCAGCTACTACGAGTCCGGAGCACGTCGGCTGGACCTGCTCGAACTGCGTCAAGTCTGCGAGGTCCTTGGTGTCCCCCTCCTTGAATTCATCCGTAAGTTCGAGAAGCTCATCCATTAGCCGGCCGTCCCAATCCGGCAAGCAAGGAGAATAGGTGCGGTGAAGAAGGCGTGGGAGACGATCCGGGCGATGGCCGATGCAACCCGGACAGCAGGATCGCCGCAGGGCCTCATAACAGGGGACTGAGGCTTACGTCGTTTCTACGGAAAAGATTGGATAGCCGCAGAATTAGGCCAGGCGTTCGGGAGATCCAAGCCGATCCGTAATCCCCGTTTCCATCGCGGCGTCACGGCCACGGGAACGTCATGCAAAGCAGATTAGCTCCGCCGAGTCGCCGTATCCCAAATGGACGGACACTCGTTCTGGCAACGTGTCGCGCGAGAAAGGCGATTTGGGCGGGCTGTTGCGGCTGTGGTCTTCTTGGTCGCCTTTCCCTTAGTGGGCGCGCCCTTGGGCGCCTGTGCGCCACCTCTGGCCTTACGTTTCGGCTTCGCGGGCTCTGCCTCGGGCTTCGGGGCCTCGCCGAGGGCGTGGATGCGTTGCCGGATGCGGCCAGCGGCGGGTTGCTGTTCTTGAACTGCTTTACCGCTTGACACCCGGCAGGCTGTTATGTCGACAGTTGTGAGGTTTCGGCAAGGCTGCGTAGTGTCTGTTTCCGTGCTCGGTGACGGCGACCAGCAAGGCGGCGAGATCCGAAACGGATAGGGATTGGCCTATTTCTCCGGGAAATAGGTTAGGCCAGAATGCGGGTTGTAGTAGGGCCGGCGCTTACGGAGGAGCGTTTACTCGAAGTCCGCCCGTGAGTAATGGTGGGCTGGTTTGACTCGGATGAAGAGCACGTCCCAATGGATAGGTTTGCCGGAGGCGGTGGGGCGCCCGCCCGGGAAGGTCTGATCCAGCAACACGAGGTCGGTCATCTCATCAATCTTGGTCAAAAGCCAGTTGGGAAGAGGACGACTGCTGGATCCGGCCACCTGCCAGCTCAGCAACTGGACTGAGGATGCCGTAGTCGTGCGGTTCCACCAGGCGATCCTTGCCATGATAGGTAAACCGAATCATATGTGTGTTCTCTATGGCCGTCCAGAGCAGTGGATGGGGTTGCAGCAGCATTCATTTTCATTTTGCCCCGGATGCCGCTGGAAAACCGGAGCCGCCTATTTCTCGGAGAAATAGGTCAGCCCAGAATCCGGCGAACCGAGGTGCGGCCGATCTGCAACCGTCGGGCGATTTCAGATTTGCTGATCCCCGCCCGATTCAGTTTCCGAACCTCAGTTGCGTGGAGCCCCGCCGTCACCGGCCGACCCAGTCGTTGGCCATTCTGCCGAGCCTGGGCCAAGCCAGCCCGAGTTCGTTCCCGCAAAATCTCCCGTTCAAACTCGGCGAATATAGCGAGAAGACCGGCCATCGCACGTCCGGTCGGCGTGGTCAGATCCAGCGCACCGGTCAGTGACACGCAGCCCACTGCGAGATGTTCCAGTTCCTGAAGCGTCGCCAGCAGATCCGTTACCGAGCGGCCCCAGCGGTCCAGTCGCCAGACCAGCACGACATCGATCTCCCGGCGGCGGGCGGCCTCCAGCAGTTTCTCACGAGCTTCTCGCTTGGCTGCACCGGAACCGACCTCACGGACTTGCAGGGCGATTGTCCAGCCGCGTCGGGCGGCATATTCCCGCATGGCACGACTCTGCATGGACAGTGTCTGCTGGTCATTCGTGGAAACACGTGCGTACAGGCCGGCCCGAAACATTTTCTTCGGTCTGCGTGCCTGGCCAAAAACGTGGTCTGATTTTGTCCGTTGAGAAGCCCGTTTTATGGCCATTTCGATGCGTCACCCAAACATGGCCGCCGTCGATCCTTTTCGGCCAGGCAGGATTCATCATACGCCAGGCGGCTCCAGCGCCTGGCGGTAATTCCAGGGCATCCACTCCGCGGGGTTGGCCGTCAGTTCCCGCGCATGGCGCTGCAGCTCCGTCAGGTAATCAAACGAGTTGGCGCCACATAACTG
>Ga0209698_10007736_pt1 | contig 11220 bp, 12 predicted proteins | sample LitLauG_LLR_2012_FD_187203 | JGI IMG/M metagenome (GOLD analysis project Ga0209698, IMG submission 187203) | Freshwater sediment microbial communities from Pennsylvania, USA - Little Laurel Run_MetaG_LLR_2012 (SPAdes) (version 2) | ecosystem: Environmental > Aquatic > Freshwater > Creek >... | reverse complement strand
TCGTAAACCAGGCGTTTGTAGAGACGGGAGGATTTGCCGGACGCGAGAACGCGGCGGACGAGGTTCAAGTAATCGGACGGAGCGCTGCCAAATGGGGGAGTGTTCCAAACCTTGTAGAGGCGGGCCTGGGGAACGCGGTCCTCGACAGTCGCACGCTTTTCACCAGTCATTTTGGCGATGGATACGTTGGGACGGCCGATGGGTGGGCCAGCGGGGATGTCGCCAAAGTACTTGATGACTTTCTCTTTGGCGGTCTTGGCATTAATGTCTCCGGCAATGGACAGGACTGCGTTCGAGGGGCCGTAGTAGGTTTTGAACCATTCTTTGACGTCATCGAGAGACGCAGCATTGAGATCATCCATGGAGCCGATGACGGTATGCGCGTATGGGTGGCCGGCGGGATGGACGGCCGCTTCCACTAACTCTTCGGCAACAGCGTAAGGCTGATTCTCACCTTGACGCTTTTCGTTTTGCACTACACCGCGTTGCAGATCGAGCGTTTCTTTATTGATGGTGTTGTAGAAGTGGCCCATCCGGTCGGATTCGGCAAAGAGAGCGAAATCGACGGCGGAGGTTGGAACGTTTTCGAAGTAATTGGTGCGGTCTTCATTGGTGGTGCCGTTGTCGCTGGTGGCACCGGCCCGTTCGATGGCCTCGACGAAACGGCCTTTGAGATTTTCGCTGCCGCCGAACATGAGGTGCTCGAAGAGGTGAGCGAAACCTGTCTTGCCGGGCTTCTCATTCTTGGAGCCGACGTGATACCAAATATTGATAGCGACGATGGGTGCCTTGTGATCTTCGTGGATGAGCACGGTGAGGCCGTTATCAAGAACGACTTTTTCGTAGGGGATGTCGACAACTTTTTGTGCAGACACGGTGGCCACGGCTAAGACCAAGATGCAATATATGAAGGGCTTGATACGCATTGAGACGACACTCCTTAGGTCGGTAACGACCACGTTCACCTAGGATACAGCGGACCGATTGTCAGTCGATTTGAAAGCGCTCAACATGTCCAGAGTTATCGATGAGATAGAGCGAGTTGCTCGTAACGCCCAAGGCGGCGGGCGCGAACGAGTGAGCAAACTGCAATTGGTAGGTGGACAGCAAGTGGCCGGCGAAGTCGGTCTTCAGGACTGAGTTAGAGGAGAGCAGATAGAGACTATCTGTAGTCGCCCCAGCGGCGCGGACTGGCTGCGGTTTGGCGGGTGGCACGAGCGAGCCGGATTTCGCGTTAGGGTCGATGATCTCGATGGCGCCGGACTGCTTGTTGATGAACAATAAGTTTCCATTGGGAGCGAGAAGGGAAAGTCCGCTGATGGGCGGCGCAAGACGGACGTCTACCCGGTCTTGGAACGCTCCGTTTACTACGGTTCCAAAGTGGATGAGTTGGGACTGGGGTTTGGGTCGTAGCTGGTCGGCACTTAGCAGGACTAGTTGATCGTGGGAGGCAGCAATGGGAGTTTGCCACCCTCCCACCGGGGACAACAAACGAAGAAATTGTAGGTGCTTGCCGTTGTTGGGACTATAGAGATCCAGATCAGCGTAGGGAGCGATATCGCCGGGAAATGAAGTCCCGGATAGCCTGTAAGGACCCGACGCAATTAGCCATGCGCAGCCGTCGTCACGCAGTAATGCCCCTAAGACTTGAGTGTTTACGGAAGCTAAATCCGAGGTTGAATACAGGATGTGGCCATTGAGATCCGCCGATGTGAAGATGACGGAATTTTGACTGATTCTGACCCAGGTGAGTCCGTTGGGAGTTGCGACAAAATACGAACGCGCAGCGCGGTCAGGACGGAGTTCATGGCTACCATTGAGATCGAATTCAGCGGTGGGCGAAAGAGTGGTTTGCGCACAGGTTTGGATGGCCGCCAGAATCAGTAGGAAGACTCTCATATAAAGCCCTTACTAATTTACCGCGTTTTGACGTTGCGCGATTCGGCGGCCATCTCAGTCGCAGCGGGCTAATTAGTAATGTCGCTGGTCTTGCTCTCTTCGCGGATGGGCATGTAGACTTCGTAAAATTTCTTCTGCGCGGGGCTATCGACGTATTTTTTCAGAGCCTCTTCGCTCGAGAATTCCATGACGATGATGTGGTTGTAACCTTCGGGAACTTGCTTCTTGATCGGCTAGGTCCAAACACGGGTAATGCCGGGATATTGGCTAGGGAGTGAGGCGACAACGTTCATGACCTTGGCGATTTGATCGGGCTTTGCGTCAGCCTTCCACTGCACGGTGATGACGTGGATTACGGTTTTCGGGCTGGCTGCGTCGGCAGCGCTGAGAGCGGAAGCAAACATCAGCAGCGAGGACACTACTGCGGCTAAAAACAATTTTTTCATGGCTTTATTGTATGGCCTTTTTCGTTCACAAACTGGGCAAAAAAATTTATCAGGCCGTAAACATCACATTTCAAACCAGATATCCCATTTTCATGATGCTTTGAATTGATCTGACAGAACAGGTGACGCCGCGCCCAGGGCTAATTTTAGATCGTGAACAAGAAGCAACTCGCCCAACTCCTTGCGCGGATCTCCCGGCGTTCTCCGGCACGCGCGACAGATGATATCGACCATCTCGTCTACCGCATGTTGAAAGAGTTGAAACGGCCTTTTACACGCAAGCCTAGACAACAGTCCACCGCAGTCGGTTCGGGCGAGGGCGGCAGCAAGCAAGAGGAGCGCGAGTAAGTGAAGAAGCAATCTCACGAGAAAGCGCTGATCCAAATCATTGAACGGCGGTTACGCGAAGGTGCGTTGATTGAAATTGGTGGCATGGGGTCGTTTGAGCTTGACGACCAACAGCAGGTTGTATTTAAGCCTAGTGGCGAGCCGTTGGTGTTTCTAAGCTACGCACTAGAAGACCGGGAAAAAATCACAAAGCTGTACCGGCAATTGCGCAAGGCTGGACTGGAGCCGTGGATGGACTGTCAGAAATTGATGGCTGGCCAGAACTGGCCGCGCGCGATTCACCAGACGATTGAGATTGCGGATTTCTTTCTTGGCTGTTTTTCGAAGAAGTCGACTTTGAAGCGGGGACACTTTCAAGGCGAATTGCATTTGGCATGGGAGACGGCGAAACAGTTTCCCGACGACGATGTTTACTTTATCCCGATTCGATTAGAGGAGTGTGAATTGCCAAAGCGGGTTTCGAGCGAGACACACTACATAGATCTGTTTCCGGATTGGAATGGCGGCGTCAAGAAATTGATCGCGGCGTTGCGCCGGCACCATGGCATGCGCAGACGAAGCAAATCAAATTAGCCCAGAGTTCGTTCAAGTGAATCCACGTCAATCTGAATGAGCGTTGGATATTTGCCGGTGTAGCAGGCGTAACAGAACTTGCCATCCCGGTCGTGCACAGCGTCGCTCAACGAATCGAGTGCGAGATAGGCGAGTGAATCGGCTTCCACGAATTGGCGGATTTCCTCAATGGTGCTGTTCGCCGCGATGAGTTCACGTTGGGAAGGCGTGTCGACCCCGTAATAACAAGGCGAGACAGTGGGAGGGCAGGAAATGCGCAAGTGGACTTCACGCGCACCGGCACTGCGCACCATGCGGACAATTTTGCGGCTGGTGGTGCCGCGGACGATCGAATCGTCAACTAGAATGACGCGCTTGCCTTCGAGTAGATGGCGGACCGGGTTGAGTTTGAGCTTAACGCCGAAATCGCGAATGGCTTGCGAGGGTTCGATAAAAGTTCTACCAACGTAGTGATTGCGGATGAGGGCCTGTTTGTAAGGAATGCCCGATTCGGCCGCATAACCAATAGCGGCGGCCACACCGGAATCCGGCACCGGTACAACTACATCGGCATCTACGTGATGTTCGCGAGCCAGGAGACGCCCCATGCTTTCGCGCGATTCAGCGACGGGCTTACCAAAAACCAGTGAATCGGGCCGCGCAAAATAAACGTGTTCGAAAACGCAGTGCGCGGTCTTTTCAGGTTTAGTGTAGAACTCGCGCGTCATACCTTCGGGGCCGATGATCACCATCTCACCCGGTTCGACTTCACCCGTATATTCGGCGTTGATCAAATCGAAGGCACAGGTTTCGGAGGCGAATACGGTGGCGAACTTACCGTCGCCTTGTTGGAGACTCCCCATGGCAAGCGGACGGAAACCGTGTGGATCGCGCGCCACGATGATGCGATCTTCCGCAAGGAACACCAGCGAGAAAGCACCTTCGATTTGCAGCAGCGCATCGCGCAATGCGCCTGCCAGCGTGCGTTCGCGCGAACGAGCCACCAGGTGGAGCACTACCTCGGTGTCGCTAGTGGATTGGAAAATGGAACCGTCTTCTTCCAGTTCACGACGCAGCTCCAAGGCGTTTGTCAAGTTGCCATTGTGAGCAACCGCCACCTTCCCTTTGCTGCATTCCACCGAAAGCGGTTGCGCGTTGCGTATGGCAGTGTCACCGGCAGTGGAATAACGGGTATGGCCAATAGAAAGCGCGCCCGGGAGCTGGTTTAGAACATCGGGCGTGAAGATATCGGCGACGTGCCCCATCTTGCGATGGCAGTAAATCTTTCGCCCAGCGCTAGATGCAATACCCGCGCTCTCTTGCCCGCGGTGCTGCAGGGCGTACAGCCCCAGATACACAAGATTGGCGGCCTCAGGATGGCCGTAGATCGCGAACACGCCGCATTCTTCACGCAGCTTGTCAAACGGGACTTCCTCGGTCAGGTCAAGGTCAAAAGAATTTTGCATTCCTGCTTTACACCAGAACTGGATTTTGGAGGAGGTGTTCTAAGGCATGGGCCCAAAGGCCCTTCAACTGTTCAACCGGACTATCGATCAAGGTTTCGTTTCGGTTACGAATGGTCACTCTTGCTTCGAGTGTAACGCCAATTGCCACCACTTGGATACTATTTCTTTGGGCAGCGGCTAGAACATTTTCGGGGTTTTCTGTCGTAACCAGAATTCGCGAGGGTCCTTCGTGGAAAAGCAGTAATTCTTTGGGTAAATCTGAGTCGAGCCGGATATCGGCTCCGATCGCAGCGTGGCCGAAGGAGCATTCGGCGATCGCTAACGCCAATCCGCCTTCGCCCAAATCGTGAGCCGAGGCAACCGCGCCCGCGCGCACGAGTTCGCGAATTGTAGTTTGCACGCGCTTTTCGTACTCCATATCAAGCTTCGGCGGCGTGCCCCAGAGTGAATCTTGAATTACCTTTGTGTACTGCGTGCCGCCCATTTCAGAAGCAGAAGGCGCACCCAACCCCCCGAGAAGGATGACCGGCAGACCTGCTTTGTGAAAGTGTAACGGCACCGGAAGCTGCGTTGGTAAAGTGCCGACGATTCCGACAACAGGGGTGGGCACGATGGGCGTACCAAGCGTTTCGTTATAAAGGCTGACATTGCCGCCGGTGACAGGCACTTCGAAAAATTTGCAAACTTCGGCTAGGCCTTCGATGGATTCGACGATTTGCGCCATGATCTCCGGGCGTTCAGGATTGCCGAAGTTGAGATTGTTGGTGGTGGCGATGGGCAGCGCGCCCACGGTGGACAAATTACGGCAGCATTCAGCGACGATGAGCTTTGTGCCTTCGCGCGGATCGAGAGCGCAATAGCGGCCGTTGCCATCCAGCGACATGGCTACCGAGGTGTCAGTTCCTTTGATGCGAACGATGGCAGCTTCGGCTCCGGGACCGGCCAAGGTATTCGTTCGCACCTGATAGTCGTACTGTTCCCAAATCCAGCGCTTGGAACAAAGGTCGCCGGAAGAAAGCAACGCCTTCAAATCGGCCGTCAAGTCTTTGCTTGCGGGAGCCGCACCTTCGAGCGGAGCGGTGCGGAGCGGCTTAGTGTAAGGGCGATTGTATTTCGGAGCTTCGTCGGCTAGAGCGCGATTGGGAATTTCGGCAAACACCACGCCGTGGTTTTTCACGCGCAGCATGCCGTCATTGGTGACTACCCCAATTTGCGTGGCGTCGAGACCCCACTTTTTGAAAACGTTCAGCACTTCCGACTCGCGGCCTTTGGCTGCCACTAGGAGCATGCGCTCCTGCGATTCGGACAGCATCATTTCATACGGCGTCATGCCGACTTCGCGCTGCGGCACCTGCGCAAGGTCGATCTCAACGCCAGTGCCGGCACGGCTTCCCATTTCGCAGGTAGAGGAAGTGAGCCCAGCCGCGCCCATGTCTTGAATGCCGACGATGGCTCCAGTCTTCATGGCCTCAAGACACGCTTCAAGTAGCAGCTTTTCCATGAACGGATCACCCACTTGTACGTTCGGGCGCTTCTGTTTCGACTCTTCGGTAAATTCGGCGGAGGCCATGGACGCGCCGTGAATGCCATCACGTCCGGTTTTGGCGCCAACGTAGATCACTGGATTGCCTACACCTTCGGCCTTACCGTAAAAAACTTCGTTGTGTTTGAAAACGCCGAGCGCGAAGACGTTGACAAGCGGATTGCCTTCGTAACTCTTTTCAAAAACGCATTCACCGCCAACAGTGGGAACGCCAAAACAGTTGCCATAGTGGGCAATGCCGCTAACGACGCCTTCCAGAATCCGGCGGTTGCGAGCTCCCGTTTCAGGATCGTCGAGCCGGCCGAAGCGGATGGAATCCATCACGGCAATCGGCCGTGCGCCCATGGTGAAGATGTCGCGCAAGATGCCGCCGACGCCTGTAGCCGCGCCTTGGAAGGGCTCAATAAAGCTAGGGTGATTGTGCGATTCGATTTTGAAGGCGATGGCAATGCCGTCGCCGATATCGATAATGCCTGCATTCTCGCCTGGGCCTTGCAACACATGCGCACTTTCGGTGGGCAGTTTCTTTAGGTGAACGCGCGTGCTCTTGTAAGAGCAATGCTCGCTCCACATGACGCTGAAGATGCCGAGTTCCGTTAAGCTGGGTTCTCGTCCAAGGAGACTTAAGATTTTCTGATATTCGTCTGGTGATAGCTGATGCGCGGCAACGATATCCGGCGTAATCTGGCTTGTGCTCATGATCGGGAAGAAACCGCTCCCGCATGCGCTAACGATTGCAAAATCAAAAGCCCATCTGTGCCACCCATCAACGGGTCGGCAACGCGCTCTGGATGCGGCATCATGCCCATGACATTCCTTTCTTCATTCAAGACGCCCGCGATGTTGCGCAGCGAGCCGTTGGGGTTATCGATGTAGCGCAACGCCACGCGGTCGGTATCCTCCAATTCATCGAGCACGCGTTCTTGCGCCACATAACAGCCTTCCCCGTGAGCGATGGGAATGATGAGCCGCTGGCCTTTTTTCGCTTCGTGCGTGAAGGGAGAATTGGTGGTGGCGACTTCGAGTTCCACTGGACGACAGACAAACTTGAGGTTATCGTTGCGGACGAGCGCACCGGGAAGCAGCCCGGCTTCTGTGAGAACCTGGAAGCCATTGCAGACCCCGAGCACCAAACCGCCTTCGGCCGCAAACCGTTTGACCGCCGCCATCACAGGCGAAAATTTGGCGATGGCGCCGCAGCGCAGATAATCCCCGTAGGAAAACCCGCCCGGCAGGATCACCGCATCGAGGTTACCTAGCGAGGCGGATTCATGCCATACGAATTCAGCCTGCTGCTGCAGATTCTGGCTGACTGCGTACCAAGCGTCGTGGTCGCAATTGCTTCCGGGGAAAACAACTATGCCGATTTTCACAGTTCCGATTCCCGGTTCGCGCCGTTAGGTCGTGGCCGCGGCGGCCGGTGCGGCCTTTTTGCGAGCCGCGCGCCGTTTTTCGACAGGTGGTTGGCGGTCGCTCTTTTTGATAGCGGGCAACGCCATGGAAGTGATGAATTTCTTCTCACCGTGATCGTCAAATTTGATTACAATGTAATCGTCATTACAGGAAATAACTGAGCCGAGACCAAATTTGGTGTGCTCAACTTGGGCTCCTGTAGCAAATGCCGGTTTGTTGGCCATGGGGCGGGCAGATCCTCTATAGGTTATTGTAACAGCTTGACTTAACCCTGTCGAGGCCTATCACTAAACCACCCTAAACCGAGACAGGAAAATTGCTCGCAAGTGGTTCTAGTCACAGTGTTTCCCTATAATGGTTACAGTTAGCCCATGGAAGACCTTAAGAGAAAAATTCAGGAAGAGATCACGGCGCTCGAATACGAGCTTCGCAACGAGTTGCCGAAGGAAATCCTGAAGGCGCGCGCCCATGGCGACCTCAGCGAGAACGCGGAATATCATGCCGCGAAGGAACGTCAGTCGTTCGTAAACGCCCGGCTCGGGCAATTGCAATCGAGGCTGCGTGAATTCTCTATGGTCGACGTCGCCAAGATCCCGCGCGACCGGGTAGGCCTGGGTTCCGTGGTGGTAGTACTGGATATCGACAAAGACGAAGAACAAACTTATAATTTGGTAACCAGCGAAGAAGCGGACGTGGCGAAAGGCAGAATCTCCACCAGTTCCCCCATTGGTAAGGGTCTGCTAGGCAAGAAGGTTGGCGATACAGTGAAATTTCCAATCCCGGGTGGTTCGCGGGAAATGGAAATTCTCAATCTGACAACTATCCACGATATCGCCTCATCCAAATAAAAAGGGTTTATCTCATGACATATACGCGCGCGATCGGTTTAGGGGCCAACAAAGTTATCAGGATGATCGTTCGCGGCTTGGCTCTGTCCAAGATCAACCCGAATGTTCTGACGTTTCTCGGCTTGGTAATCAACATAGTGGCGGCGACGTTCCTGGCGATCGGAAACTTTCGTTGGGCCGGCGCAATTATTATCTTTGCGGGTTTGTTCGATATGGTGGATGGCCGCGTAGCTCGCGCCACGAACCAGGTTACCCGTTTCGGTGGATTCTTCGACTCCGTCTTAGACCGTTACTCGGATTTAGCATTACTGATGGGACTTTTGGTCTATTACGGTACTGTCAACCGGTCTTTTTACGTAGTCCTTACGGCTACAGTGATGACCGCTTCGGTTATGATCAGTTACACTCGTTCGCGAGCGGAAAACATTATTCCCGCTTGTAAAGTAGGATTTCTCGAACGCCCCGAACGAGTGGTACTGCTGATTATTGGCGCCTTATTCGACAGGATGGCGCCGGTTTTGTGGGTTATTGCGGTGCTCGGCAACCTTACAGTGATTCACCGCATGATCTTCACGTATCAGGATGCTAAACACTTAGAGGATGCGCAACTCCGGCCTAGAACGGTAGCAGCGTCTTCGTCTTCCACTCCGCATATTTCCTAATCAAAGCAGGGGCGTATCTGTATCGCGCAACCGCCGAAGATCCGTTACTGATCACCCGTTCGACATTCGCGGCTCAGCCACCGCGAAGCGATTGCTTTGCCGTCTCGTTCTTATCGGCAAAGAGCAGAGACACCTCAGGCTTCAGTCTTCTAAGACGACGACCGCTAGCGCCATGGCCTTGGTATGCGTAAGCGAAAGAGATACACGCTTCACGCCCATGGAGTTCGCCACCTGCAGCGCAACACCAGTTAGACGTAACGTAGGCCGTCCAGAAGGCTCATTGGCAACCTCAAAATGTTGCCAACTGACCCCACCAGACAGCCCAGTACCAATAGCCTTCATACCAGCTTCTTTAGCCGCAAAACGAGCAGCTAAACGCTCGGCCCAGTTCGCCTTGCGCATCGCGTAAGCACGCTCACGCGCGGTGTAAATACGCGTGAGAAAACGCTCACCGAAACGTTCTACACTCTTGCCGATTCGATCGACTTCAGCTAGATCAGTACCAATGCCAACGACCATAGCCGAGCATCATAGCAAGCGCGATCACCAGGCACTGCTTGGCTGCTAGGCGACGACCAACGACTAACCGCGATTCTTGCGGTAAGCGGCCCAGCGTTTCTTTTGCGCAGCCGCAATTCGTTGACGGGCCTCTGGGCTCAGGATGCGTTTCTTGGGAGCGCCATTGCTTGCGGCAGCTTCGCCAGCCCACGATGGAGCCTTGGCTACCTTGCTTGCGCGCCCACCCAGCATAGAACGAACATGCGCGATCTTTTCATCAAGTTTGTGTCTTTGGGCTTCTAAGCCTTCTAGCGCAGCTTCTAGAATCTCGTGATGCGGAGCTGCTGTGTGTTTTGCCATATATCCTTCTTAGTAACACATCGGACGTTGCTTTTCATAGCTTTATCACAATTTTATCAAGGAGATTCACAAAAGAGAGTAACAGGACCGTCGTTTATAAGCCGTACCTGCATATTCGCTTGAAAAATGCCCGTAAATACGCTTATGCCCATTTGCCTGCACTTTTCGACAAAATTGCCATAAAGACGTACTGCTACTTCCGGTCTAGCAGCTTGCGAGTACGACGGTCGATTGCCCTTGCGGGAATCCCCAAAGAGCGTGAACTGGGATACCACCAGCATCTCGCCCCGTATATCTCGTAAGCTGAGGTTCATCTTACCTTCAGAATCCGGGAATATGCGTAGCTGCACGACCTTGTTCGCTAAGTAATCGACGTCCGATTCGCTGTCGTTCAGACCAACGCCCAGAAACACCAAAATACCGCGTCCAATTTGACCAACAAGCACGCCATCTACTGTGACGCTAGCCTCGGAAACCCGCTGCACAAGAGCTCGCATGGCTGACTATTCGAGAAAGATGGTATCTCGACCAAGCAGCCAGGTTGGATCTAAGCGCCTTTTCACCGCCTTCATAGCCGATATCTCATGACCTGGATACATGAGTTGCAATAAATCGATCTTGGTCTTGCCCACGCCATGTTCAGCGGCAATCGTGCCCTGGTGGGCCACAATAAACTCTGCAAACTCGTGGATGAGGGCCTCGCCGCGCTCTGCTTGCTCGCGAGTCGCCGGCAACAGGTTGACGTGGTTATTGGCATCGCCCACGTGGCCAAAGATGGTAAATTGACCAGGCATGACATCTTGGCACCGTGACTTATAGTACTGATGTAATGTACTTTCGTGCTCCAGCGGAACGGCAAAATCGGTACCGGACTTAGGAAACCCATGCCTCCGCACAGTATCAACCACGGTTAACGGCAAGGTATGCCGAAACTCACGAAAACGGTCGCGGTCGGCCGCAGTAAAACCAAACCAACTTTCCTCTTCCAATGCTTCTTGCGTCCGCAACCGGTGCGTCCAAGCTTCAATTTCACCATCGTCGGTGGAAGATAGATTCTGTTCAATAAACAAAGCCGCAGCAGCGTGCGCCGGAATATCCGTGTATTTGGGGCGAAGTAGGTTGAGAGCAGAAGCGTCCATAAATTCGAGCAAGCGTAATTCATTCACCGGACGCCACGTCTTGACC
>Ga0209698_10007734_pt1 | contig 11226 bp, 9 predicted proteins | sample LitLauG_LLR_2012_FD_187203 | JGI IMG/M metagenome (GOLD analysis project Ga0209698, IMG submission 187203) | Freshwater sediment microbial communities from Pennsylvania, USA - Little Laurel Run_MetaG_LLR_2012 (SPAdes) (version 2) | ecosystem: Environmental > Aquatic > Freshwater > Creek >... | reverse complement strand
ACTCCGCCAGGGGTTAAGTGGCCTGTGCGAAATCGCTACGCCGCCAGCCAACGATTAGGTTCCTTTAGGCGTCTTCCGCGTTTTCGAAAAACGCCTCGATTTCCTCGAGGGTCTTGCCCTTTGTTTCGGGCAGGAAAAATGTCACCGTGACGAAATAGACCACCGTACACAACGCGAATGAGAAGAACATAATCGAATAGCCATACCTGCCAACAGTGGGCAGAAAAATGCCAGCGATCGCTGTCGAAACCGCCTGATTGATTAGCAGGGCGATACTCATGCCGTTGGAACGAATGCGGGTGGGCATAAGCTCGGAGAGTGCGAGCCAGACGCATACACCTGGACCCACTGCAAAAAATGCCATGAACGCGAAGAGACTGATGGCAACCAACCGGCCGCTGCGCGGACTCGGTACTGGAGTGATCAGCGCGTTTTCAATCCTAAGGGGGGCACGCCTGCCCGTGCCAAGGCTGCTGAAGGGATTGGAGAAAAACGCCACAACGCGGTTGGCTGGAAGGCTGTTTTCACGGGCAATTTCGATCGGTTTGGCGACAGTGTCATCGGACCGAGCGATTTTGGTCGTTCCGCGAAAATCACCGTAAGAATAGATCACGACCAGAGACGTGGGCTGAACTGAGAACGAATGTTGTTGACCGGCGCTGGCCAGCAGTGTTTCGGCCAAATGCTGGTCATACACAACCGTAAGCTTCTGGTCAGCCGAGATCATGGGTTGCATCGCACTCCGAACCTCCACGCGTAACCTCTCGTTTTGGCGAAATAAGACTCCGGTACAGATCAAAGAGAGGATGATGCCCGCACTGCCAACGGACAGCAGAAACTTGCGCCCTTTGCGATCCACCAGCATGACGCCCAAAAACGTGACGAGAAAATTCACCAGCGTGAATAGGACGTATCCCCAGTGCGCCGCGACGTCAGAGAGGCCGCTCTGGATGAGGATGTTGGTGTTGTAGGCAATGATGGAGTTCACGCCCGTCGCCTGATTGCAGGCGAGGATGACGCAAGCCAGGAGAAACGGAATCAGGTATTTGCGGCGCAACAGAGATTCTTTGTTTCCACTGCCGGTGGTTTTCTGGCCGGTGGCAGCAGTCGCCATTTCTCTTAGGTCGAATTCAACTGCATCAATCGCTCGGGAACGCATCAGGGCGGCGCGGGCGGCGCCAATCCGGCCTTTGCGAAACAGCCAGCGCGGCGATTCCGACACCATTAGGCTGCCGATCACGAACAAGACGCCCGGAGGCAACGACACCCAGAAAATGCCGCGCCAGGCGCTGTCTTTGAATGCGAGTTCGCGGACGGGATCACCCAGCTTCGCGATCTCATCCACACGGATGCTGAAGAAGATGCCAATTACGGCTGCGGTGCAAATGCCGAGGGTCAGTAGCCACTGAAATATTCCGGTTCCCCTGCCTCGGTGGGCTGCGACCAAAGACTCTGCCAGATAAAGGGGGACTACGACGCCGATGAGTCCGGCGCTAATGCCCTGCAAAAGCCGGCCGAGCATCAACGCGGAATATCCGTGGGAGAGCGCGATCACTGGAATGCTGATGACAAACAGCACGCCGCTGAGCGCCATCAGTAGACGGCGACCCATCCAGTCCGCGAGCATGCCGGCAAACAGTGTAGAGAAGACACTACCTAGAAGAACTGCGGCCACGACTGACGAAAGTTGCGCTGGGCTGAAGCCTGAAGTGGCGTCGAGGTAAGGCAGAGCGCCCGCGATGATTCCGACGTCGACTCCATAAAGCAATCCGCCAAGCCCAGCCACCAGCAGCAGAAAACGGTTATACCGGGATGGATCGTTGCCGACTGCCATCGCTTCAGGCGCTTATTTCGCTTTGGACCTCGGGTGAAGGCGCTTCAAGAGGGGGACCCTGACTCAGCGGATTCTTCGATCGCGGTTTCCGGCCGAAGCACGCTTCCTTCAACAACTTGTAGATTGTACGACGATTTTCCCCCACAACCTTCAGCCACGCAAAGCGGCCCATCATCGGGAAGTAGATACCACGGAAACAGAGGCGGGAGAGGAAGATGTTGAGGCGATAGCCAAGCGGCTGATCGTCCAGGGACTCGACCGCATGAGCCAGGGCCTCAGGGCTGTAGGCCTGAGACCATCCATACTTCACTTCTGCGTGAGCCTCATCGATGCTCATCTTCAGCGGTGTGTGCGCCATGGCGAAGGGGATGAACTCCTGCCAGTGTTTGGGACGAGTGAGTCTGCCGGCTGTCTCCAGACGTTTGTAAAGCGGAGTCGCGGGCAGCGGTGTCAACAGGCCAAAGATAGGCAGACCTGGTGGCCAGGTGCGGACTTGCGAGAGCGTGCGCTCGGCCACGCCCACCGTGTCGTTGTCCATGCCGAAGATGAACGATGTGATGGCATAAACATTGCGTTTGGCAAGACGTTCGAGCACCGCCGCATATTCACCGGGCTTGTTGAATCCTTTGTTAACATCCTTGAGATTCGTGGGGTCGATCGATTCCATGCCAATGAAAACCCACTTGCCGCCTGAAGCCGCAATGAGGTCAACGAGTTCCTCGTCACGAAGCAGGTTGGCACTGATCTGTGCCACCCAGTTGAGCTGGGCTCCAGCGGCGATGATGTCGCGGAGTAGCGATTTCGTGCGCTTGACGTTGATGGCGAAATTGTCATCAATGAAGAAGATGGCGATTTGCCCTTTTTCTTTGCGCGCGCGCGCCTTCAGCAGGAGCAGTTCATTCACCACGCTCTCATTGGTTCGGAAGCGAATCGAATCGCCAAAAAAACCGGTCACGGTGCAGAACTCGCATCCGTAAGGACAGCCGCGTCCAGACTCCACCGGGATAATACGAAAGGTTCCCCAGCCAGCGCCGACGCGATTGAGAAGCGGGGTCACCACCTTTGGAATCAGGTTGAACTGATGGAGGTCGATCTTATCCCACGGGATCACGGGATAAGGTCTGAGAGGAGGTTTGCTCTCTTTCCCGGCTGCGTCCACCGGCGCGTAGACCTCTTTGAGTTGACCCCGAGCGGCATCGTTCACGATCAGAGGCCAAGTGTCGTCAGCTTCGCCCAGCGCCACCGCGTCAGCGTGACGAGGTCCTCCATCGCGACCCAAGGCCTCGTCGGCCAACTCCGTCACGTGAGGTCCACCCATGACGACCGGCACACCAGTGGCGCGGATCGCGTCGGCAATGCGGTATGCCTTGGCTATCATTCGGGTCATCGCGCCTATACCGACCAGTCCAATGTTCTGATCACGCACGTATTGCGCGATCTGAACCTCGTCCATGGGTTGGGCGTTGCCGTCAATCAGTAGAACGTCATGGCCCGGAGGGGTCAGCGACTGGAGCAAGAACATCCAGAGGTGGGGCATGAAGTTGCGAGTTACGCCATTGTCGGGGTTGTAGAGCAGAATTCTCATGACTGCTCCTTCTGAAGACGTACACGTGCTTCACTGTAGGGCCGTCACGAGCAACGCCGCGCAACGGGCGGTCTGCTGGTGTTCTTACGAATTGATGATTGGTCGTTTCAGTGTCGACAAATTGTACACCCGATTGTGCCAACTTCCAGTGATTAAGTTGTCGACTATGCTGATTCTGTCCGGAATTAGGAACGCCGGTTGACCGAGGCGGCCTTCCGAGGCCAGTTCGAAACGCTGTCGCGTGAAACAGGCACTGACTCAAGAGGCCTTTGTTTTTGTCGAGCGTGTCACAGCGGCGGTCTGAACGGCCGCCGCCGGTGTCTGGGGCTCCGCATCATACCGCTCACGAGGGCAACGAGCTTTCCGACGGGGATTTCGGCAGGGTCGCGCGAATCACATCCATCAACTCGGCGTTGTCTGCCGGCTTTTGGAAAAAAGCGGTTGCGCCTGCGCGAAGCGCGCGCTGTTCGTTCCCTTGAGGATCGCGCGCCGTCAGCACAATCACCGGAATGTTGGAGAGCTTGTCGTCCCGCTGCAGACGGTCGAGCACTACAAAGCCGTCTCCAGCTGGGAGACCGAGATCCAGAATGATGAGGTTGGGTTGTTCCTTGTATGCGGCGGCAATTGCCGAATATCCGTCAACCGCATGCACGGTGTTGTATTGGTTGGCCCGCAAACGCAGCCGCAGCGCCTTTCTCAAGTCAGGATCATCATCAACAATCAGGATCTTCTCGTTGCTCATGTCAATTCTCCTTATTTGGAGGCCCACGGGTTTTACGTGTGCCTCATTTCAGTTGGTTGCAAGTTTGCTTTCTCCGAGAGCAATTCGAGTCATCTCGGTCACGCGTTTGGCCACTTCAGCCACCCTTTCTTCCAGGGAGCGGTCGGCGGCGGTGTGTGGCAAAGACACGGCTCGCACTGAGACACTGAGATCGCAATTGGCTTTGAGCTCGGGTAACTTTTCGAGTTGCTCACGAATGCGCGTCGTCATGATGGGGGCGCGCGCCATGTCAGTCGAAGCCACGACAAAGAAGGTCTCGGTCGAGCCGGAAGCTGTCATCGCCGGCAGTACAAGATCTTTGTCGAGAAAAACACACCGCTGCAGCAGTTCGTGGCAGTGAGGTCCTACCTCCTTCCAATTCCCACGCGGAGGAATGGAGCCTGACTTCAATTCAACTTTGACCAAAACGAGAGCGTCTCTTAATACTCCGGCCTGGGTAATAACGGGCAGGAGCAGTTTGGGGAGGGAATAGAGCGGCAAAGTGAACGAGAACGTGCTGCCATGACCCAGGTCGCTGACCACCCAAATGCGCCCTCGATGCAGCTCTATCAGCTGCTTCGCAATAAACAGACCCAGCCCTAGTCCCTTGCGGCTGCTGTCAACGGAATTCGGATGCTGGTACATCCGTTCAAAAATCAGCGACTTCGCCGCGGGTTCAATTCCGCAGCCGGTGTCAGCAACGGAGACATACACGAATTCCGGATCCGTGGGTACGAGCGAGACTTGCAACGTGATGGATCCGCCCGCAGGCGTGAACTTGATACCGTTGTCGATCAGGTTGATGAGAACTTCGAGAATGCGATCGGGATCGCCATGGACAAAGGGGATCGCCGCGTCTCCCCGAATTTCCAAGCCGACTTTCTTCTCCCGGGCCGCGGCCTGCAGCATGGCGACGGCCGTCTGAACCAGGTCCATCATGGAGGCGCAGCGCGGCTCGATGCGAATCTTTCCTGATTCCGCACGGGTGGCCTCCAACAAGTCACGGACCATGGCCCCCAACTGATGGGCGCTCTTCAGGATGGTGCGCAGATGGTCGCGTTGCTCCATGCTGACCTCGCCCGCCAGGCCATCGAGCAAAATGCTGACAAATTGATGGATGCAGGTCAGAGGCGTGCGAAGTTCATGTGAGACATGTGACAGGAACTGGTTCTTGAAATCCAACTGCTGTTTCCGGCTCATCTCGAGCGAACGGAGCAGAGCCTGTCGTTCCACCGCGTAGCGCATGACCCGCTCGAGGCCGGCGCTGGTAAAGCTGCCCTTCACGAGATAGTCCTGCGCACCCTGATGCAGCGCCTTGACAGCAAGCGCCTCGTCATCCTGTCCAGAAAGTATGACTACAGGCACTCCCGGCGCTTTCTCTAACACCTTGCGAAACGTGTCCGCCCCTTGGCTGTCGGGAAGGTTCAGGTCCAGGAGGACGAGCATGGGTGGTTTTTCCTGGAGAGAGGTCAGCCCGTCTGATAGGCGGTTTACGCAGCTCACATCAAACGTCGGTTTAGCTTCGACCAGGCGCAGTCGCACCAGGTCGGCGTCACCGGGATTGTCCTCGATCAGCAAAACATGGTTTGCCGCCTCACTCATTTGCCCTCTTTCTGCGGCAGGCTGGCGTGACCCAACCAAAAATCTGCCATGGATTGAACGGCAGCCACGAAATCTCTGAGATTGCCCGGTTTTCTGAGATAGCAGTTTGCGCCGAGCTCATAGCTCCGCGCGATGTCAGAGCTGGCTTGCGACGTTGTGAAAACAACTACTGGCGTCCGTGATAAAAGGGGGTCCGCCTTGATTTCGGAAAGCACCGCGCGCCCATCCTTACGCGGGAGGTTCAGATCGAGAACCACAAGGTCCGGAGCGGGCACTTTCGCATACTTTCCAGTCCGCCGTAAGAAGGAAATTGCTTCTGTGCCGTCATACACCGCGTTAACGTGGTAGCTCCGCTTGGTGCTGGCCAGGACCTCGCTGGTCAGATCGATATCGGCCGGGTTATCGTCCACCAACAGAATCTCTGGCAGGGCTCTTAAGGACATTGGCGGTGCAGTCTCCTTTCGGGCAATTGACCACGTCCGTTGTAGTTGGCCATCGGAGCACGCCCGACACCCAGTCCCTCGACGCCGTCAAAGCCTGGCGAGATACGCAGCCACGCGGGTCGTTTCGTCCAGGGAATCGTCCGCAAAATGGCCATCGGTCTGTTTTCAGGGAACCTTGAACAAAAAGGCGAGATTCGTCCCCAGACGACATAGGCGGTTACTGCCCAGTTGTCACCTGCTGTATGGCCTGTTGGCCACTGTACCTCCGCGGCTGGGACAAAAAGTGGGGTTACTCAGCAGCGACTTGGCAGGGCACTCGAAGCTGTGTAACAAAGAAGCCATGACGTCGCGACCGGGTCGAAAGGCCTTCATCTTCTTTCTTTGGTGCCTGCCGCTGCTCTCAGCTCAACAAAAGGCGTCCGATAGTGCCAAGATCGTTGCCCTTGAAAAACAGTGGACCGAGGCATACAAGCATCGAGACATCGCAATTTTGTCCTCTCTGCTTGCGGAGGATTTCGTCATCACAGTTGAAGACGGCAACACATATGGAAAAGCCGGATACATTAGTCACAGCGCAGATTCTTCGGTTCGCGTGGACGTAGCGGAACTTTCGGACCTCAGAGTGCGCATGCACGGGAGCACTGCCGTCGTTACGGGCTCATACCATGAGAAGGGTGACTCAAAGGGTAAGGCCTATGAATATCGTGATCGCCTGACCGACGTTTGGATGAAAACGGGGGGCGCCTGGCAGGTCATCGCGTCCCACTACAGCATTCCGCTGAGCCAATGACTGGGACGGTCAGGCGACGGGAAGCGAGAAGTAAAAGACAGAACCTCTGTCCACCTGGCTGGTGACCCCGATTTTTCCTCCGTGCAGTTCGACGATAGCCTTTGCAATCGCGAGTCCCATGCCGGTGCCCTGAGCGAACATACGCTGGTTAGGCCCGCGATAAAACTTCTCGAAAATCATTTCTTGCTCCATATCGTCAATGCCTGGGCCCTGGTCTGCAACGCTGGTAATCACTTGTCCGTCGCGGCGTTCGGCTGTGATGCGGATGGGGGCACCCGGCGGAGAATACTTGCCGGCGTTATCCAGCAATTGGATCAGTATTTCGCTAACGCGATCCAGATCCATGCGAATCAGAGGAAGTTCCTCCGGTATATCGATCCGTATGATGTGGTGTTGCAAAGCAGGGCGTGACCCTTGGACAGCCCTGTCTACTGCTTCTTGAATAGAGTGCGGTTGGAAATGAAACTCCAGCTTGCGAGAATCCAGTTGTGCTACTTCCGCAGCTTCCTCCACCAGTCGATTGATTCTGTCACTTTCTTCATTGATGACGATAAGCAGGTCCTTGCGCACCGACTTGTCCAGTTCGACCTCGGACAACAAAGTCTCGGCCGAAGCCTTGATCGCCGTGATGGGAGTGCGGAAGGCATGCGTTATCGAATCCAGCAAGACCGACCGAAGCCGATCGCTCTCGCGGGTGGCTTCGGTTCTGGCCAATGTCTCCACCGTGTGAACGCGTTCAATCGCAATTGCGGTCAAACTGCCGATCGCCTCCAGCGTTTCGCGCGACAAATCACATGCTGCCAGTCCGATGCTCCCCACGGAACGAACGCCCATGCGCAGCGGCATGAAGCAGAGGCGGCGCTCGCGGTCGAGAACGGGTTCTCCCCGCCCACTGATTGCTTTGAGCTGCTGGCTTGGAAGAATTGCCTGGCTTTCATGATTTAAGTAATAGGTCTCCTGTCTGGTATCAACGTATATAGCGGCATCGGTTACGCCGAATGAATCCGCGATGTACTTTGGGACCGCATTAAGCAGCTCAAATACATTGTCATTCACCAGGAGCAGCTGGCTAAATGAGTAGAGGCGCTCGACCTCGTGCCGGCGCTGATGCGACGTTACCGCCTCACGGCGGGCGCGTTCGGAAAGCTCGCTGGCAATGATTGCAGTAAACAGAAAGGCAAATAGCGCGACCCAATTTTGAGGATCGGCGATTGTCAGGCGCAAAATTGGCGGAAGAAAAAAGTAGTTATAGGCAAGCGTAGCCAAGATTGCCATGAAGATCGCATAGCGGAGGCCCCAGGCGGCGGATACGACGAGAATCGCGAGCAGAAACGTAAATCCGACGGTGGTTGGATTCACGGGAATCCACCTGAAGTAAACCGTCGTAATTACGCCAATGGCTATGGCTGCGACGCCGAAGCGAACTATATGGTTGTCACTCAGACTCCGCACGTGGCAGATTTTAACTGATTAGACATTCGGCCGTTTACCAAGGAGAATACCGAACATGCCGAAGACCCCTGAACAGTGGCTGGAGGAAGCCGCCCCTCAGAAGAAGCAAGGCATCTTCAAGCTGTTTTTGGGGTACGCTCCCGGTGTCGGCAAGACTTACAACATGTTAAGCGAGGGAATACGCAGAAACAGCCGCGGCGAGGATGTAGTCATCGGAGTGGTCGAAACCCATGGACGTAAGGGAGTTGCCGAGTTGGCCGGCAAACTGGAGAGTGTGCCCCGGCAGAAGATCGATTACAAAGGCGCATATTTCGAGGAGATGGATGTAGATGCAATCCTAGTGCGCAAACCTCAAGTTGCGCTGGTGGATGAACTGGCGCACACCAACATAGAGGGCAGTAGACACGCGAAGCGGTATGAAGATGTGTTGGAGCTGCTGGGCGCAAATATTGACGTGCTTTCCACAATGAATGTGCAACACGTGGAAAGCCTCACGCCAATGGTGCACAACATCACCGGTGTCCGGGTGCGCGAGACCGTGCCCGATTGGGTCTTGCAAAGGGTAAGCGAGATCGTACTGGCGGACTTGACACCCGAAGCCTTGCAGAAGCGTATGCAGCGCGGCGACATCTATCCGCTTGATCGTGCGGACCGGGCGCTGAGCCATTTCTTCCGGCCGGGCAATCTGCTTGCTCTGCGAGAGTTGGCCTTGCAGCAGGTGACGCGTGCAGTGGATCGGAGTCTCGAGTCCTATCTGGAAAAGGAAGAAGGAACCAAAAGCGTCGGGGTCCGGGAGCGCATCGCTGTCTGCATCAGTTCGAGCCCATCGGCCCAGTATTTGATTGCCCGCGCGGCAAGAATGGCACAGCGCATTGACGCCGATCTGTTCGTTATTTACGTGGACATCAGAGTGGATGACAATCCTCAGGATCAACGCTCTCTTGAACAGAACATGAAGTTCGCACGCGACCTTGGCGCGCAAATCATCCGGACCAGAGGGCACAAAGTTGCGGAGGAAGTCGCCAAGGTGGTGCGTGAGAAGTACATAACCCAGGTAGTTTTTGGACGCTCCGCGCAGACTGGTTGGCGAAGGTATCTATATCTCTCCGCAATTCACAGATTTCTGAGAGACGCTCCGCCAGTGGACGTACATATCGTCACGCAGGAAGTGAAGTGAGGAGAGATGGCTGAAGCCGCCGGCAAGGGGAACATTTTGGTGGTGGATGACGAGTCACAGATTACTCGCGTGCTAAAGGCGACATTGTCCAGCCGTGGGTACGGAACCCGCGTAGCGAGCGATGGTGACGAGGCCCTGCACATCATGAGCGAGTGGTCCCCGGATCTCATCATCACTGATCTGCAGATGCCGAATATAGATGGCATAAGTCTATGCCGGCGGGTGCGGGAGAAGTCGCAGATTCCCATCATCGTTCTGTCGGTAAAAGGGGAAGAGCGTACAAAAGTCGAAGCGCTTGACGCGGGGGCTGACGATTATGTCACCAAACCGTTCAACATTAACGAGCTTCTGGCACGCGTGCGCGCCGCGCTTCGAAGGGCCGCCGCAAAGCGGGAGCCAGAATCGGAGTTAATCACAATTGGAGATTTCCGCATCGACCTGCAGACGCCTCATGTCCTGGTGAGAAACCGCGAGGTGCGGCTTACACCCAAGGAATTCGACTTGCTTGTGCATTTCGCGAGGCACCCGGGGAAAGTAATGACCCATCGTGCTCTGCTCTCGGCCGTATGGGGAGAAGGCAGCGTGCAGCAGCCGGAATACCTGCGTGTCTTTGTGGGTCATTTGCGAAAGAAACTTGAGGCCAGTGAAATTTCCTCCCGATATATCGTGACTGAGCCGTGGATCGGCTACCGTTTCGAGCCGGGCGAACATGGTGAAGCAGCCCCTCCTGGCTAGAATTCGAAACAAAACCTCTCTTCATCGACACCACTCGATATACAACCTGCATGGGGCCTCATCTGCGATCTGGTTCAATCCGACCAGTGCCCCAGGCAGAATGCCAGAGTATCTTCTAAAGATACTTCGTTTCTCCTTTTAGGAGTTTTTTACGAACTTTTTAGGCAGCCTTTATATGGTTTCATCTTTAATGGATGGTTCGTTAGTCCAAATTCGACAGGCTGTTGAATGCAAGCCCGGCCGGAGAGTTGGAGCGAGTGAAAATTCAAGCGACAAAAATGAATACGTCTGCCCTCATCGTGCAGATCAGTTTGGCATCGATTCTGGGTATTGTGTGTGTGAGTCCGTTGAGAGTTAATGCACAGGCTGCCCCCGAGAATCAGAAAACTTCCCACGCCGAGTTCAGCGATGGCGCCAGACAGGGTGAAACGGGCGGTTCAGAGCCAGTGAACGCGAACGCCCGAATCCTTCAAGAGCTCGAAGTCATGCGCGCCCGCATCCAGGAACTGGAAGCGGAGCTGAAGAAGGGAGCAGGTCCGACCCCGGTTGCTCCAGCGGAATCAGAGAGTTCATCGCTCGCCTCGGTGGCGCCTCCAGCGACATCCAGTGTTGCACAGGAAATGACCAAAACTCCGGAAACCAAGCCTACAAAGGCAGAGCCATTTGCATTCGCAGACTGGACCTGGCTGAACGGAAACCCGCGCACCAAAGAGGCGGCATTCGATTCGAAGTTCTTCACGCCGGAAATCAGGGCCGACATTGACTACACCTACGACTTCAATCATCCGATCGACGACTCCATCGGCGGTTCCAGCGAAATATTTCGGTCGAACGAAGTCGGCCTGACT
>Ga0209698_10007732_pt1 | contig 11227 bp, 7 predicted proteins | sample LitLauG_LLR_2012_FD_187203 | JGI IMG/M metagenome (GOLD analysis project Ga0209698, IMG submission 187203) | Freshwater sediment microbial communities from Pennsylvania, USA - Little Laurel Run_MetaG_LLR_2012 (SPAdes) (version 2) | ecosystem: Environmental > Aquatic > Freshwater > Creek >... | reverse complement strand
GCTTGGGGTTGGGCGCAGGATTCTCAATCGGGAAGCGCGCGTTGAGCTGCGATGCGCGCTCATAGAAAGCCCCGCTGCCATGCCACTCGTTGGTGCCGTGCTTAGTGGTAATCACGACGGACCCAGCGGTGGTTCCTCCAGAGTCCGCATCTTGATTCGCCGTGCGAAAAGCAAACTCCTGAATGCCGTCCGGCGAGAAATTCTGCAAAAAGCCACCGATCCAGTCGTCTGAGTTGTCGCCGCCATCGACTGACAGTTCGTTGTTTAATCCCGAGCTCCCGCCTGTGGATACTGCCGTGATGCGTGCTTTGGTCGGGTCAGAAGGTTCCACTGGTTCCGTGCCAGGCACAAGATAAGCGATGTTCGCGAAGCTGCGAGCCGCCAACGGGAGAGTTTCGAGGTCGCGGCTACTGACAACTCCTCCGTGCACAGCGCTGGCCGTATCAAGGGCTTCGGTGGTAATCGAAGAAGCATTCCCTACTACGCCCACGGTCTCGCGCTTGATTTCAGGCTTCAACGCCACATTGATGTCCCGCACTACGCTGACGGCAACTTTTACGTCCGCCGTGGCCTCGGCAAATCCGTTTGCAGTCACTACCACGTGATACAGACCGGGCAACAGTCCCTCAATACGAAACTCGCCCCGTTCATCGGCCGCCGTCTCGCGGTTGATCGAGGACTCCGTCGATTGCACCATCACACGGGCGCCTGCAACGCGCGCGCCGCTCGTATCCAACACTTCTCCGCGCAGCGCGCCATTCGGATTCTGTGCCTCTAGCGGAGAAAACTGCGCGACAACCATCAGGACAACAACCTGGAGAACAACCGCGCAGATCCAAGTAGACCTGCGGATGGCAGACAGTCGTGTGGCAAGCATGTTCGAACCGTCCAAAACCAAGGGATTGCCGCGGTTAAGACGTGCTAAGGGAAAGCGCCCGCGCGGCTGAAGCGGACTAGCTCAGTCAGAGTAGCTGGAGAAGACTTACTACTACCATAGATAGTCGTAGTACGTTGACAATAAAGGTACTCGGGCTTTTCAGGATTTAGCGGACAAGCCACTCGGTAGCTTCGTGCGTCAAGGCGAGGACCGGGCCATACGTGGCAAACGCGCAGAAAATCAAGACAAGAACCGGAGCGACAAAGTTCCAGGGTCGAACTGCCAGCCCTCTCGCTTTAGCCGAACCATCCCAAGCCAGCAAGCGCGTCACGCGAGCACTCAGAGAACCGGTAACAAATCCCACGGTACACACCGGAGGGGCATCGACTGGAACCAGCCGAGAAAGCTTCACCAGCGCAGCTGCCAGATCAACGGCATCGTCGACTTTTGCAACCGCAGCATCGTCCGCTGCCATTTCAGCAGCCTGAGACCACGCACTCTCGAGCGCAGCCATGCCCGGAAACGGACAAAACCGGCAGATGAGCTTCTTCAGGTTGTCCCGTGACCGCATATGCGCCAGTTCGTGTCGAAGTGCAATCTGCAGTTCGTGCTTAGTCAACAGTTCGACGGCGGATTCCGACACCAGCACTCTGGGGCCGCGCACCCCAACCAGCATCAGCGGCGGGGCTTCGCGCCTCGATTGCAGCGTCGCCGCCGCGAGACCCGCATTCAGAGGCCGCGCTCCCTGCTGCCAGCGCGCCACCACCCGCGATGTGCCTCTTTGAGCTTTGGCCACCCGGAAGCATCCAGCCGCAATTAACAACAACGCGCAGAGGCCCAACGCCACTGGCATAACGCCCATGCCTTCATCAGCGGAACGCGGTTCGAGCAGCTGAAATGAGGGCACGACAAAGGCAAGCGTAATGACAAACGATGCAACCAGGGGAAGAACGCGAAGCGCGAACAAGCCCACGGCCAGCCCATCGGCCGTCAACCGCAATACTCGAACCGCCCGCCACGCGACCACGACGAGTGCGGAAAGCAGACAGTAGATCAAAACGAAAAAGGTAAGAGAAACGGCCACTCCGCGAAGAGCAAATATCATGGCTGCTCCTCGGCTCTGTCTTTGCCTCCACGGTTCTTGAGCTCGCGGCGCTTTTGTTCTACCAGAAGCTGTAACTCGTCCAGTAATTGCGCGTCGTGCGAACTCAGCGCCTCCACCAAGTACGACAGGGGCAAAGATGACGCTTCGCCATTCCCCAGCAATTGCCTAATACTGTCGAGCACGGCCACCCGCTGGAACTCTTGAGGGCTTTGCCTTGGGGTGTACCGGAATGCTCGGCCTTCGGCAACACGCTCGAGCAGACCTTTCTTGTAGAGGCGATCCACCGTCGTCATCACTGTCGTGTATGCCTGATGGATGGTGCCATCCGCCAGCAGTTCGCGTACCGTGGCGCTGCCGCGCCGCCACAGTTCCTCGAGCATTTGCTGCTCGAACGGTCCCAGTTGAGGATGGGAGCTTGATCCTAGAATTGAGAAGAGCTTGGGCATTTGCGTACTACAGCCTTCTAGCCGAGAGAATAGCAAAGTGCTGTTCGCCGCGCATCTGAAATCGGTAGAAACGACCCCAGCGGGGGAATGATGAACGTATTTTGCACAAATCATGCACGCGGACGAACTAAAGAAAGGGACTTGGGATGGGATCTACCGCGTGGCGCCTGCCGGCAGAATCTCTTCGACGATATCCACTTTGGTCGGATAATTTCCGGTGTAGCAGGCGGTACAGTAAGTCGTTTTTTCGCCATCCGCACATGCCTTCTTGAGACCTTCGAGCGACAGATAGGCCAGCGAATCGGCGACGATATATTCGCGAATTTCCTCGATCGATTTATTCGCACCGATCAGCTCTTTTTTCGACGGCGTGTCCACCCCATAAAAACAGGGCGAAATCGTTGGCGGACACGAAATCCGCATGTGCACTTCCTTCGCGCCTGCGTTGCGAATCATGCGGACAATCTTCTTGCTGGTCGTCCCGCGCACGATCGAGTCATCAATCAGAATCACTCGCTTGCCCTGGAGCAGACTGCGCACCGCGTTCAATTTCAGCTTCACGCCAAAATCACGCACTGACTGCTGCGGCTCAATGAACGTGCGCCCAATGTAGTGATTGCGGATCAGCGCCAGCCGAAACGGAATTCCGCTCTCGGCTGCGTAGCCTATGGCCGCTGTATTGCCGGAGTCGGGAACCGGCACCACAATATCTGCGTCCACCGGAGCCTCGCGCGCCAGCTGCCGCCCCATGGCGTCGCGGCTCTGATCCACCGAACGGCCGAATACCAGGCTGTCGGGACGTGCAAAATAGACGTGTTCAAAAATGCAGCTCGATTGCGCTGGAGACGGGGAGTAGAAACGCGAACTGATCCCTTCCGGCCCAACGATCACGAGTTCGCCTGGCTTCACATCGCGCTCGTAGTTCGCGCCCAACAGATCAAACGCGCAGGTCTCCGAAGCAAACACGATCGTGTCTTTTTTCTCGCTGGTTAACGCGGGAATCCGCCCCATCGCCAGCGGACGGAACCCTCGCGGGTCGCGTGCCGCAAATACGCGATCACGGCTGAGCATGACCAGCGAAAATGCGCCTTCCACGCGCCGCAGCGCGTCGGCGATCGCATCTGGCAAAGTCTGCTCACGCGAGAGCGCGATCAGGTGCACCAGTACTTCGGTGTCGCTGTTCGTCTGGAAAATCGATCCTTGGCCCTCGAGCTTCGCCCGCAGTGCCTGTGCATTGACCAGGTTGCCGTTGTGAGCAATCGAGATCGCGCCCTTATTCGATTGCACCATGATCGGCTGCGCATTGAGCAATGCCGAATCGCCGGCCGTGGAATAGCGCGTGTGTCCGATCGCCAGCACTCCGCGCAGCGACGTCAGTACGTCATGCCCGAAAATATCGGCCACCAGCCCCATCGACTTGTGCTGTCGCAACCGCTCTCCATCGGACGTGACAATTCCGGCCGATTCCTGCCCGCGATGTTGCAGCGCGTGCAGCCCAAGATAGGCGAGCTTCTCTGCCTCGGGGTGCGCATGGATCGCCACTACCCCGCACTCATCGCGAAATTTGTCGGAAATTATCATCTCGGTTAGTCTGCAGCGACACTCACTTCCGTCCGTAACGCCTTCTCCAGGGCGCCTTCGTAAGCACCGCGCAGTTCTGAAATGCTTGCAGAAATCACGGGCTGGTCATCCACTCGAATCTCAACTCTGTCTGACCCCGTCTCCCCAAGCATGTCGGCGGAAACACCGTATTCCCCTGCTATCTGTTGGATTCGCACCAGCTTCGCCGGGTCGCAGCTGATCACAACGCGGCTGGCATCTTCTGCAAACAACTGGAACTCCAGGACCAGCTTCCGCTTCTTCAACTGGACGCTGCAACCGATCTCTCCCGGAAGCGCCGCCTCGACTAACGCAACGGCCAGCCCTCCGTCCGCACAATCATGGGCCGACTCAACCAGTCCCGCTTGAATCATCGCTACCAGAGCGCGTTGCAGCGTAGCTTCTTTGTCGAGATCAAGCCCGGGAGGATAGCCCCACACAGCTCCCAAAATTTCCTTCGCGTATTCTGACGACCCAAACTCAGTCTCAGCGTCCACCGCATCGCCCGGCTCATTCGCATGCAGCAAAACAATCTTTCTTGCGGACTCGCGCCCCGCCTGCGCAAAGTGCATCTTCGCAGTCTTGTGAACATCCTCGAGAATTCCCACCACCCCAAGCACCGGAGTCGGATAAATTCCCTCGCCCAACGTCTCGTTGTAGAAACTGACATTGCCGCCCGTAATCGGCGTATCCAGTTCCTCGCAGGCCTTGGTGATTCCGTCAATCACCTGCGAAAACTGCCACATAATATTTGGCTTTTCCGGATTCCCGAAGTTGAGGCAATTCGTTGCGCCAATCGGAGTCGCCCCAGCACACGCCACTTTGCGGGCTGCTTCTGCCACAGCATGCATCGCGCCCAGCCGCGGATCGAGATAGCACCAGCGGCCGTTCCCGTCGAGCGCCATGGCTAGTCCGCGCTTTGAACCTTTAATGCGGATCACGCCCGCATCGGCCGCGCCCGGCGCCTCGACCGTATTCGTCTGCACCATGTGGTCATACTGTTGCCACACCCAGCGCTTTGAGCAAATATTCGGACTCGCCAACAACTGCTTCAACTGCGGCGTGAATTCGGCGCTCTCGCCAAGCCGAATATGCTCCGGCTTCTCCCGATCCACCGGAGGTTCCCATCGCGCCAGAGGCCGCTTATACACTGGCGCATCATCCGTGAGCGCGGCGTTAGGAATCTCCGCTACCACCTTGCCGTGTTCCAGAACGCGCATCTTCGCATCCGAAGTGACGCGACCGATTTCGACCGCATCCAGTCCCCACTTCTGGAACACACGGAAGACTTCGTCCTCACGCCCTTTCTGCGCGACTAGCAGCATCCGTTCCTGCGACTCGCTCAACATGATCTCGTACGGAGTCATGCTGGTCTCGCGTTGCGGCACCAGATCAAGCTCAATCTCAACGCCAGTGCCTCCGCGGCCGCCCATTTCGCACGTCGAACACGTCAGGCCCGCCGCGCCCATATCCTGAATACCTACAATCGCACCGGTCTGCATCGCCTCAAGACAAGCCTCGAGCAGCAGTTTTTCCAGGAATGGATCTCCCACCTGAACGTTCGGCCGTTTCGCTTCCGAGCCTTCGCTGAACTCCTCGCTCGCCATAGTCGCGCCGTGAATACCGTCGCGCCCGGTCTTCGACCCAACATAGATGACAGGATTGCCTTCGCCCGACGCTCGCCCATAGAAAATCTGATCGCGTCGCACCAATCCAAGAGCAAACGCATTCACCAGCGGATTGCCCGAATAGCAAGGCTCAAACTTCACTTCGCCACCCAGGTTCGGCACGCCAAAACAATTTCCGTAAGAAGCAACACCGGATACCACACCTTCCATGACGGAATGGTTCTTATCAATCTCCGCTAGTGTGGTGGCAGTCCGTGTGGTGGCGGGGCTCCGCCCCGTCTCGTCAGCTTGAATCGGCCCAAAGCGCAGCGAATCCATGACTGCCACTGGCCGCGCACCCATGGTGAAAATATCGCGCAAAATTCCGCCCACGCCAGTTGCCGCTCCCTGGAACGGCTCGATAAACGACGGATGATTATGCGACTCAATCTTGAACGCGCAAGCCCATCCATCGCCGATATCAACGATGCCGGCATTCTCGCCCGGGCCCTGTAGCACCAGCTTGCTGCGCGTCGGCAGCCGCTTCAGGTGCACGCGCGACGATTTGTACGAGCAGTGCTCGCTCCACATCACGCTGAAGATGCCCAGTTCGGTGAGCGATGGCTCACGCCCGCCCAGCAGCTGTTTGATCTTTTCGAATTCGTCCGGAGTGAGGCCGTGTTCCCGGATCATCTCCGGTGTAATAGCAGAAATTGCGGCTGTCGACATGGTGGGAAGTTTTATTGTCGCATTTTGAGAGACTTTTTACATGCGAATCCGTCAATTCGCTTATAAAAGTTTTCTTTCGCCCCCATCGTGACAATCGCGATGTCTCGCAAGTATCGTTTATCCCTATGTCCACCGAGCAACACGCCCAGCAGCGATCTCAACACGAGGCCATGCGCGTTGTTTATGGCATTGCCCTCGGCGGCTTCTTACTTCACCTCATGTTCAACAACCGCTACGGATACTTCCGTGACGAGTTTGACTACATCATTTGTGGACGCCATCTCGCCTGGGGATATGTCGATCAGCCCCCGCTCTTGCCGGTTCTGAGCCGGATTTTCCTTGCCATCTTCGGTGAATCGCTGCGCAGCGTCCGCCTCTTACCCGCCCTCACCAGTGCCGCACTCATTCTGCTCACGGGATTGATCGCGCGCGAACTCGGCGGCAAACGATTTGCCGTCATCCTCAGCGCCGTCACCATCCTGATCGCCCCAATCTATGTGTCCGGCGGAAGCCTGCTGACCAGCAATTGCGATCTCGAAGTCCTTCTCTGGATGGGCTGCGTCTATTTCGCCATCCTTGCCATCAAGCGCGACCAGCCGCGCTACTGGCTATGGTTTGGAGTCATTGCTGGAATCGGCCTGCAGGAAAAATATTCGATCCTCGTGTTGGGCTTTGCCATCGTCATCGGACTGCTCCTCACCTCGCAGCGCCACCTTCTGATCAACCGGTGGATGTGGCTCGGCGGCCTCGCTGCCTTCCTGATCTTCCTGCCGAACCTTATCTGGAACGTCGAGAACAACTGGCCCTTTGTCCAACTAATGCGCAACATCAAGGCTGAGGGCCGCGACGTGGTGCTCTCCCCATGGGAATACTTTTCTCAGCAGGCGCTACTCACTCTTCCCAGTTCTTCCTTCATCTGGATTACCGGAGTGATTGCGTTCCTCCTTGCACAGCGATTCAAACCTTACCGCTTTCTCGGCTGGGCCTATCTTGTCGCTTTCACCGTCTTCGTTGTGCTCAACGGCAAGAACTACTACCTCGCGCCGATCTATCCCGTCTACTTCGCGGCCGGGAGCGTCATGATTGACGATGGCATTGGCCGCATCCGACAGAACTGGCTAAAACCGGCGCTGATGAGTCTTTCTCTCGTCGGCGGCGCCATCTTCGCGCCAGTCGCCATGCCGATTCTGCCCGTCGAATCCTTCATCCCCTACATGAATCGGCTGCCGATCAAGGTACCGCACACGGAACACGGTCACGAGCGTGTGGCGCTTCCTCAGCACTACGCCGACCAGTTCGGATGGGATGAAATCGTCGCAAAGACGGCCGAAGCCTGGCAGAAAATCCCTCCAGCAGAACGCGCCGACTGCGGCATCTTCGCCCAAGATTACGGCCAAGCTGGCGCCATCGATTTCCTCGGCCCGAAATATGGCCTTCCCCTATCGCTCAGCGGACATCAGAGTTGGTGGCTCTGGGGACCACGGGGATACTCCGGCAACTGCCTCATCGTTCTCGATGACGACCGGGCGACGCTGGAGCAACTCTTCGATCACGTTGAGTACCTGGGCAACTCCGCGCGAAATCCCTACGCATTGGAAAATGAACTCTCCGTTTACATCTGCCACGGCTCAAAATTTGGCTCGCTCAAAGAGCTTTGGCCTAGGCTGAAGAAGTGGCGCTAAAACCGCCTCACATTCACTCACGTCTATACTGTTCGCGATGAAGTCCGTTATCGTCGGCACCGCCGGACATATCGATCACGGCAAGACCTCTCTGGTCAAAGCTCTCACCGGAATCGACGCTGACCGTCTTGAAGAAGAGAAACGTCGCGGCATCACCATCGACATCGGCTTCGCGCACCTCGACCTCCCCGCGGCCAACGGCGAGATACTTCGCCTGGGTTTCGTCGACGTGCCCGGCCACGAGCGATTTGTCCGCAACATGCTGGCCGGAATCGGGGGCATTGATCTCGTCGTGCTCGTGATCGCTGCCGATGAGGGCATCAAGCCGCAAACTCGCGAACATTTCGACATTTGCCGGCTGCTCGCGATCCGCCGCGGAATGACTGTGCTCACAAAGTCCGACGCGGTCGACGCGGACACGCTAGAAGTCGTGCGCCTGGAAGTAGAGGACTACGTGCGCGGGTCTTTTCTCGACACCTCGCAGTCGCCCATCGTCGCCGTGAGTTCATTGACCGGCGCGGGAGTGGACAAGCTGAAATCCGCGCTCGCCAAGGTATCTAGCGAAGTAGTCACGAAAAATTCGGAAGCCCTCGCCCGGCTTCCCGTCGACCGCGTGTTCACGATGAAGGGCTTCGGCACGGTTGTGACGGGAACTCTGGTGGCCGGAACCATCCGCAGAGAGCAGGAAGTCGAAGTGTTCCCCTCCGCCAAACGCGTGCGAATTCGCGGAGTACAAGTGCATGGCTCGCCTTCTGAGGCAGCCGTTGCGGGCCAGCGCACGGCGCTGAACCTTGCCGGAGTCTCCACCGAAGACCTGGCGCGTGGAATGACCGTGGCAACCGCAGGCGCGCTTCATTCGACATCACGCATCGACGCGTTACTTTCACTTCTTCCCTCGGCGAAGCCTGTCAAAGATGGCGCCCGCATGCACTTTCACGCCTACACCTCGGAAACCATTGCAGAAGCCAGGCTGTACGGTGCAAAGCAACTGAAGGCGGGCGGCGAACAGTATGCTCAGCTTCGGCTGAGCGAGCCGATTTTACTCTTGCCCGGAGATCGTTTCATCGTGCGCCAATTTTCGCCAGTGGTCACCATCGGCGGAGGCATGGTGCTGGATGCTTCACCCATCACGCACCGGCAGCGCGCTGACGATGCGATCTCATTCCTGAAGATCATGCGGGATGGTTCTCCGGAGCAAATACTCGCTGCGCGCGTAGCGCGGCGCGGCGCGATTGGTCTGCGTATCGATGACGTACCCGGGGAAATGAACCTGCGACAGGGACCCGCGATGAAACTGATCGAGGCAGCCGGATTGGTTTACTGCAATCAGGTTCTGGTTGCATCCTCTGTGTTTGCAGAAACGAAGACGGATGTACTTCAGACGCTCAAAACATTTCACGATGTGAATCCCCTCGTCGCCGGGATGAGCACAGAAGAACTGCGCGATCAGGCCAATCTCGGCCCCGAAGTGTTCTATAGCGTGTTAGGAAAACTGGCGGAAGAAAAGAAACTGGAAGTCGCCGGCGAACTCGTCCACTTGCCTGGCCGCGGCGTCGTCATGAAAGACGAAGAAGCCGAGTCCAAGAAACTCATCGAGCAGGCTTTCGCCTCCGCCGGATTGAAAGTCCCCTCGCTAAAAGAAGTTCTGGCTGGTCTGAAGGTCGACAAGATCCGCGCCCAAAAAATTGTCACACTGCTCCTGCGTGACAGGGTTCTAGTCAAGGTTTCCGAAGAGTTGGTCTTCCATCAAAGCGCCCTCGTCGATCTGCGGCGGAGAATCGCCGCGCTCAAGAGCACCACACCCAAGATAGATGTCGCCCGATTCAAAGACATGACAGGCGTCAGCCGCAAATACGCGATCCCGTTGCTCGAATATCTGGATCGCGAGCGCATCACTCGCCGCGCAGGCGACGAAAGAATAATTCTGTGAGTTAAGGGGGAAAGGCAGGGATCTCACCCGCCTCGGTGTCCGAACGCGGTTTTGCGCCCTGCGGGTACTATGCGCTCGGTGTCGCCGCAGGTGGCGTAGCAGCAGCGGCAGGCGCCGCGCTGCTGTTGTTCACCAGATCCTTCAATTCTTTACTGGGCTTGAAGAACGGAATCTTCTTCGCCGGAACTTCGACGCGGTCGCCCGTCTTCGGATTGCGCCCGACGCGCGGCTTGCGCTGGCGGGTGCGGAAGCTGCCAAATCCGCGAATCTCGATCTTGTCGCCCACGCGCAGCGAGCGCACCACGCTATCAAAGATCGTGTCTACAATCACTTCGCTGTCTTTGCGAGTCAGTTCCGCCAGCCGGGAAACTTCTTCGATCAGGTCAGCCTTCGTCATAAGCCTTCGCTCCCTGTATGGCCCGGTTCCCTTCGGGGAATCCGCGTGCCCGAGGGTAGTCTGCCCCCGTTTCTGCACTTCGCCTGCCTATAACCTTCTCAAATTTAAGGGGTTCTCTGCAAGTGCAGTTCTCAGTACCTGGCATTGGCAGCAGCGGAAGGAGTTTTCTGAGAACTGATACCGGGAACTGAGAACTTAGCTACTTCCACAGATAGTAAAACCCAACCTGCTGCTCCATCAGCTTCTCGCGCGAAGGCAAATAGTCGGAAACATCGCCAAACAGCAGATCGAGCCCAGATCGCTTCTCTTTTGGCGGATAAACCAGCGTCGGCTCGCCGGTAATATTCACCGCCTGCGCTGTGTCCTTCACCGCACCCTCGAAGTCGGTAATCTGATCGACCAGCTTGAGGTCTGCCGCCTGCTCGCCCGTCCAGACTTTTCCGTTCGCTATGGCGCGAATGTCGGCTTCCTTGACGTGTCGGCCATCGGCCACCGCCCGAATGAACTGCGTGTGCATGTTGTCGATCAGACCTTGCATGTACTCGCGTTCTGCCGGAGTCATCTCCCGCGTCGGACTGCCCGTATCCTTGAACTCTCCGGCTTTCATGGTAATCGCGTTCAGCTTCGCCCATTTCAGCAGCTCGCCATAGTTCACCCACTCGGCAATTACGCCGATCGAACCTACAACGCTGCCCTTATCGGCGTAAATCTTGTTGGTGGCCGATGCTACGTAATAGGCGCCACTCGCTCCCACCGTCTCGATCGAAGCCACGATCCGCTTCTTCTTTTCATCCCGGATCCGCTTCACCTCGCGGTAAATCTCCTCCGAAGCAGCCACGCCGCCGCCCGGAGAAT
>Ga0209698_10007731_pt1 | contig 11227 bp, 7 predicted proteins | sample LitLauG_LLR_2012_FD_187203 | JGI IMG/M metagenome (GOLD analysis project Ga0209698, IMG submission 187203) | Freshwater sediment microbial communities from Pennsylvania, USA - Little Laurel Run_MetaG_LLR_2012 (SPAdes) (version 2) | ecosystem: Environmental > Aquatic > Freshwater > Creek >... | reverse complement strand
TGCGAAATCCGTGGAGCGTGCTAGCGTACCAGATTTGTGGTGACGCCGGGCTCCAACTCCTTCATGCCGACGGCAAGGCCGAGGAGCGCCAAAGCGCGCCGGCCGAGAACCTACTGGTCGAATTGCTTGCTTTGCCGAGCAAAGACAACCTCTCCACACTTCTCCTCATCGATGAAGTTCTGATGTTTGCGCGTGGCAAGATTGGTATCGATCCGTCGTGGCGAGGGAAGTTGGTCGACTTCTTCCAATACCTCACGCAAGCAGCTACCAAGGTTGACCGCTGCGCCATCGTTGCATCGTTGCTCGCGACCGATCCGTCCAAAAGCGACACCCTCGGCAAAGAACTCACGAATGAGCTTTATGCTATTTTCCGCCGCCAGAAGGAAGAGGGCGTACAGCCGGTCCAAAAGGAAGACGTTGCGGAGGTCTTGCGGCGAAGGTTCTTCACGCCGGATTCGATCCGCGACCGAGAGGCATTCCGTTCCCATGTAGTCGCCGCGCTGAAGGGCATCAGCACGTTGGACGAGCAAACGTCTAAAGAAGGAAAGACCGCGGAAGATCGCTTCCTGAAGAGTTATCCCTTCCATCCGGACCTCACTGAGATTTTCTACACGAAGTGGACCAACCTGGAGAGCTTCCAGCGGACGCGTGGCATCCTGCGAACATTTGCGCTCGCGCTCCGCGACGCCGAAAAGTGGGATCAGTCACCTTTGGTTTCCACTAACGCATTCCTGACGGTGGACGGTGCTGATTCCATTTCAGAATCTGCGCGCGAACTTACCGGGGTCGCTACCAGTGAAGAGTACGAGGGCAAGAAGCAGGAATGGAGTGCCATTCTGCAAGGGGAACTCAACAAGGCGAAACAGATCCAGCAGACTTATCCGGGCCTCCGGCACCGTGAGGCCGAGCAGGCGGTTTTTGCTACGTTCCTGCATTCCCAGCCCATCGGCCAGAAAGCCGTGCTGAGGGAAATCTACAGCCTGGTCGGGCACACGCGACCCGACAAGATCGAACTGGAGAAGGCGCTTCGACGATGGACGGAAGTTTCTTGGTTCCTTGACGAAGGGGCGATAGCGGACGCTGAACTTGGCGGTGACGGTAAGAAGGCATTGCCCAAGACCTGGCGGCTCGGCTCGCGGCCGAACTTGCGGCAGATGCACAGCGCGGCATGCGACAACGTCATTCCCGATCTGGTCGAAGCGAAACTTCTTGACGAGATCCAAAAAGTGAAGAGTCTGACTGTCGGCGCGGCCGCCGTAGTCGGCAAGGTCCATAACTTGCCGGAGAAGCCCAAGGACATCGAAGATGACGGCGAATTCCACTACGGAGTTCTCGGCCCGAAAGCAGCTTCCGACTCCGGGAAACCGAGTGCGGAGGCGCGCCGATTCATTGATGAAAAGACCTCGGCCGATTCGCAGCGGGTGTATCGGAATGCCATAGTGCTCGCCGCGCCTTCGCGCGATGGCCTCGATGTTGTCCGTAACGCAATCAAGGAATATCTGGGTTGGGAGGAAGTTACCACTCAACTCAAGGATCAGGAGCTCGATCCCACACGTACTGAGCTCCTATCCATGAATCGCGACGCGGCAAGGAAGCGGATTCCAGAAGCGGTCCAGCAGGCCTACTGCATTGTCGTGACTGTCTCGGATAAGAACGATGTCCAGGCGTTCAAGTTGGCGATCGACAACAAGCCACTCTTCCAGATCATCAAAGAGGACGCCCGGTCTCGGATTCAGGACACAGCGATCAGTGCCGAGGCGATGCTTCCCGGCGGTCCATACGATCTCTGGCGTGAGGGCGAGACCGCTCACCGGGTTAAAGATCTGGTCAATGCCTTCGCGCAGCGGCCGCAGCTTCCGAAGATGCTTAATAGGAAAGCCATACTCGACACGATCGTTGACGGCTGCGTGAACGGAGCATTCGTTCTGAAGCTCACGCGCCCGGACAAGTCGGTCAGAACATTTTGGCGACAGACACCGGACGAGGTTGCCATTAAGGACGCCGGCCTTGAGGTTGTGCTCCCCGAGGCGGCAGAACTCACCGAGGTCTCTCCTGGGTTGCTCTCCCCGCAGATCCTCCCGGCGCTTTGGGGCGAGCAGTCGATTGCGGCGAAGGACATCTTCGACTACTTCGCCGGCGGGAAGGTTGTGAAGGTTCAGTGCGAAGGCTACGAGGAGCCCGTTGCTATCCCAAAGGCAGAAAAGTCCGTCGTCGGATCAGCGATCGAAACCGCCGTGAAGGAGGGTCGCCTTTGGCTCACCAGCGGGCCGGCGAGCGTGGTTTCAGAGGAGATACCAACCGGGCTGTTGAATAACGATGCGCGGCTCCAGCCGCCGCCGGACGCCCTGTCGCCGATGGCAATCGTTCCCGACGTTCTGACAGATGCGTGGAGCAACGGGACCGCGACCGCACTTTCGATTTCCGTGGCGCTGTCGAAAAAGGCTGGCAAACCGCTGCCGTGGGCACCGGTCAGAGATGCGATCGATGGGGCGATTCGAACTAGAATTCTCGAACGCACCGAGGACTCTGGCCCTTGGCCCAGCGAGTACTCGAATTCCAAGAACGTAAGGCTGCGGCGCCCGCTCGATGACACGCCACCCCCGCCACCTCCGCCTCCCCCGACGAAGCCGGGCGTTCTGGTTGCCAGAGCTGAGTTGAGATCGAACCAAATCCAGGACCTCGCAGACCAGATCAGTGACATTACGCTAGCGGCCGCCGGCTTGGATCTCAAATTCAACGTCCAGGTGGAAGTCTCCGGCACGACTCCGGCGTCGGCGGATGCAATTGCCAAGTTGAACGAACTCCTAGAAGGTATCGCGGAGGACTTTAAGCTGAGGTAGCGGCTGCACGTGGCTCCTTCAGATTGCGGTGGAGCGTTCATGCTTAAGCTTGACGAACTCGCCCTTCAACCCGCAAACCCGGAGTTGGTCGTCTCGGAGGCCAACGATACTCATGGTCTAGACCTGCTTGGTCTTCGGGCCCCGGCTGAATCCGTGGCAAATTGGCTCATCAATGGCGTTACCACGGTCACGCCGACAATTCGGTATTTCAGCCTTCGATCCTGGATCATTCTCCGGTATCTGAAGCTCGGCGGCTTGAAGAACTGGGACGCCTTTTCGAGATTCGCGGCAAAGGCGGAAGCTGCGATTGCGTGCGCCAGCAATCTCGTGGCAGATCCCTCGCCGGGCGTCGTAGGGCGAAACGGGGCAGCCGAGATTGTCACCAAAACTAATGGGGAGATCACCCTGCGAAGACTGACGAAGATTCTTGCAGCCGAGCTGTACGCAGGACCTTCTGAAGCATTGGGTTTTGGTGAAAGTAGCGGTGAAGTACCTACCTTAACTCCGGAACGGGGCCTCCTTCTGGCAGAGTCATTCGATGCTGTCGTTGGAGCCGAGGATGTGCTCTCGGAGATCTCCCTCGAACATGACGAGCAGACTGTTGACCGTGCACGGCTGGCCCAATTCGGTCACAGCTTTAGCATGGCAAGGCCATCGATGGGTGAGCGTGAGCGGCTAGTTGCCGCGCTTATCCCCAAGGAGCCGCATCACAGTGAGTTGCGGCGGATCGCATCGTATTGCCTGTTGTTGCACCTGTCCCAGGCGCTTGGGCGGACAATCGAAGAATCCGACGTTTACAAGGCAGTTTCTCAGCACAGTCTGGCTGAAATACCTGGAGAGTTGCATCTTATTTGCGACGGCTGGGTCCGGTTCGTCGTGAGAGATCTTCTGGTCTTAGTACACGAGGCAGCCGTGTCCAACGTCTTACGCCAGCTCTTTCAGGTGCCTCGACAAGAAAAACGACAACCATTCCGAGAAGTGATTGCAGCTCTTGCTTCGAGCGCTCTCGATTCTGGCTTCTTGGGTCTGGGTATTCAAATCAACGCTTCCCAACCTATCCGCGACCTGTGTGCCTCTGTCACTGACTCATGTGGCCCGACCGAGGAACTGCGCGGGCTGCGTCGTTGGTCGGGCACATTGTCAGAGACCTTGCTGTTTGAGAAGAAGGGGTGGCTTCAGTCTGCGGAAGGATTGAGCCTTTTACCAGTCGCCTGGATCATCGCCGCCCATCGTTTGGAACTGGGCCTCAATTCAAAGACTGTTGCATCTGAACTGGACGACATAGCAGGCGCATACCGCATTGGAGTCGGAGCCGTGGTGCTTCCTGAGGTGACAAAGTGGCGCAGCTCTTCCATGTCTGTGCGTGACGTCATCGCTTGGCTCATTCACCGCTCGGTAGACCAGCACCTCCGAATCGCCTGGTCCCGCCTCGCGCGTGAACCATACAAGGATGTCGGCCTGATCCGTTCCGACGGAGACGATTGGGTTTATCAAAAAGACTTTAACCCCGGCAGGGCGACGTCGCGAATTTACCAAGCCATAAGCTGGCTTCGCCAGCTCGGTCTTCTGGTTGACTCCGGATTGACTGATGAAGGCTCTGACCTGTTGGATGCTGGGCTGGCAACGTTGCGCCGAACAATAACGAATTGAAATGAACCTCCGCGAATTCTGTCGATTGCCGGACTTCCCCACCGTGGTGTTGACCACGTACAACATCGATCCGCTGTTTTTCGAACGGGTCGTGCTCTACGACCTCGCGGCCGGCGGAGCAACACGGATCTTTGTTCTCGCTGACGCCGAGCAGGCGCTGCCCATGATCACCAGCGCCCAGGGGCAATTGGTGGCTCTTGGAAGACGCTATCGTTTAATCCCTGTACGGATGAAAGGGTCGTTCCATCCAAAAGTGTGCGTCCGCATTGGACGTGATCAAGCGTTGGTGGCGTCCGGCTCGCACAATCTCACACGATCCGGGTGGCTGGGTCGCAGCTCCCAAGGTGGCGGAGGTGGCAATCGAGAATCAACGGTTGCGTGGCGGATTGTCCCGGGCACGCCAAGCGCGGCGGAACTCTACGCAAACCTGAGGGAGTTGATGGGGTTACTCGAAGTCGCCGCAGACAGAGACGAGTTCAGTACACACCTGAGATCCACTTGGTTAGAGCGGTCGCAGGATGCTGTGTTGCCCTCTGACCCGATCTGGGGCGTGTTTGGTGCTCAGAGCAGCATCGCATCGGTTCTCGAACAGCGTTGGAAGGGCCGAAACTTTGAGCGGCTGCGCATTATCACTGGCTCGACCGATCGACACGCGGCGATGATCCGGTGGGCCTGGAAGACCTTCGGCATTTCCGAAGCGGTTGTCGATGTAGATCAGATGTTCTGTTCATTTGACCCCGCCGAATTGGCTGGCCTGCCGCTGAATCTCAAGATAAGAACCTACGATGGACAGCCGCGGACTCACCTGAAGGCCGCTCTCTTCGAATCCCCACAGGGTAGTGCAGCGGTTGTCGGCTCTGCTAACTGTTCAGGTTCTGCATGGCTGCGGACGGCGGCGGAGGGCGGAAATATTGAATCCGTCGTCATCTATGACAAGTGTGACCTCTCGGACTTCGCTGAGCTGTTCCGCTCAGATCAGGGCGAAGCCTCTGAATGGGAAGATGTTCCTCTCGTGCCACAGCCGGTAGAAAAGATGAATGTGGTACAGCAATTTCGTCTCCGGCAGTTGCAGCTTAGACGAAGCGCAGGTGAACTAACGGCTGTTCTTGAATCTCCGCCGCCAGATGGCGCTAGGGTGTTTGCGGTCGTTCAGTCAGGCCGCGTGGCTCTGAATTCCACAGGGCTGTCCAACGTCTGGCGCGGGCCGCAGCCTGACATCATCGATACGCCAGAAACACTTTTTGGACACATTGAGCTTGATCTTGGCGGATCGGTGGAGCTGACGAACATAACTTGGGTAGATGACCTCGATCGTCTGGCCGAAGCCGCTGGTCGCCGGCTGCCGTTTCACGCCGTTGGACGGTTGTCATCGATGATGATATCCGCAGAGTACAAACGTTTGCTTGATGACCTTCACCTGTTATCGGAGATGCTGCTATTTAAACCAGCGGAATTTCCCGACGATCCAGGGAGTGTCTCTAAGAAGGTGAAGAGCACTGATGTTGTGAAGCCGCCGATGCCTGTGACGGCCGCCGACGTGATCCGCAGCCTGGCCAAGTTATCTTCCCACCATATCGCAGGTTCCCTGGATTCTGGCCAGATTGGTGCCATTTCACTTACTGGCATCATGCAAATTCTATTCGGGGCCGATCTTCAGACGACGGAGATCGACCCCACGGAAGCGGAGCACCGGAAATCAATCGAGGAGCAAGATCGAGAGCATGGCGAGCAACAGCCCCCCGAGGATCCGCCGGCCCCGAAGGCCGCCGAGGTCGGCCCGACGGCGGCGCAACGTAAGCGTTTGTTCCAACAGCTTAAGCTTTTCGTAAACCGGCTTTCCGCGCCGTCATTTGCCCAGACCTGTTCTGCACGCCAGCTTCAGCAGGCAGCCGCTTATCCTTTGGCCGTCGCGCAATTCGCTGCTCGGGGTCCGTGGGTTACGCACGACGACCGCTCGCAACTCCCTGAGATCGTTAGAAGGGCTTGTGAGATCTTGTTCTATCGCACCCAGCCCGAAACGGACGTGAAGACGGGCGACCATCGTGTGCGGCCACCGCTCGTCCAGGAAGTACGAGACCGCTACGCTGCGGAAGGAAGAGCGCCGGACTTCGATCAAATCGTCGGTGATGGCACACTTTGGCTCGTCGTTATGGGTTCTTTAGCGATGATGGGCGCAAACTCCGAGACACGCTTCGCCCGGAACTTGGCGCTATGTGATGTGGCCCGGTTTGACCTATTATCGACTACTGCTGTGCCAGAGCATCTCGCACCCCTTGTGAACAGGCTCTGGCAAGACTCGGCCGTGGACGTGACGGAGAAGGTCAAACGGTTAGTGAACGCCTTCGAGGCTCTTGAACAGTATGCTGGAGCGCGCTTTGCGGAGTGGCGGTCGAAGTTCGGCTCGCTAGGCCGGGCGGGCGATTGGCTGTGGAATCCCTCAGTTGGCTTTGGTCAGATTATCGAGTTGAAGGATTCGGGCAAAGCGATGGTTCACTTGAGGAAGAAAGCGGAGTCTTTGAAGGTGGTGCTCTCGTTTTATGTCAACCTTCGGGAGGTATCTGAACACGATGGGACAGTGGCGGCCTGTATCGCAGCGTGCTGCGCATGACTCTGCCCATTTAGGTTGCCGACCGTGTGAGTCGGGATTTGGAGGACGGCGGCGAATGCCATTACAAGGGTGGTGAGACACTCTCTTCCCGAAAATGGAACTAGATGGGTGATGCACGTCGCTGGTAGTTGTTCTTAGAGTTCGCCGTGCAGGCGTCCAGTCGCCTTGGTCGGATTTATGTGCTGAGGGTCACAAGGGTCTTGATCCCAATCGCATCCAGAATTTCTTGGAGCCTTGCGATCGCAACAGTCTGGTAATCGCTCTCCTCATAGCGACTGATCAGCTGTTTGCTTACCCCCAGACGTCGCGCCAATTCTGTTTGCGAAACCCCCTTAGCTATGCGAAGCTTTGAGACGAATGGCGCGATTTGATCCAGCCGCTTGACTTGTGGCAGCTTCAGTTCGCCGGACTTGAGGTGTTCGTACTCACGCAGTTCGTCTTCGAGTTGCCGAATCATGCTCTCATAGTTTTTCCGAATGGCCTCGGAGCGCTTAGTTGGCGTCTCTTGCGCCACTTTGGCGCACGCCTGCCGAAAGCCCTCGATCTGAACCTGTGTTCGGTCTCGTTGTGCGTCGCTTTTGATCATAATAATGCTGCCCTCACTCCTTCAATAACGTCGCGCCGTTGGCGTCCCGTACTTGCCGAAAGGATTCCAGAAAGCCCTTTCTGCCCGCGGTTGCATCGCCGGACGAATGAAAGCTTCAAGTCCATGGTCTGCCCACCTCCGTCGCTTTCGCTTCCGCACATTTGGCAACAAAAACTTGTTCGAAGTTGATCCAGTATGGGGTCGATAAGGTCATCGACACCTTCGCCAGGCTCCACCCGATAGCGGAGTGGTTGCGAGGGGCAGGCCTTCTTAACCTCTCAACCGACCAACACTGCATCGCTGATCGCAGAAAAGCGCCAGATTGCGCGCCGCATGTGAGATGCCAGTGCTGTCAATCCATCGATACCTGATCCAGCCATAGAGCGGTCCTGGACGTGATGCAGGCCAACCGCCGCCCGCTGATGCCAAGCTGTAGAGATGAACCGAGCAACGACCATAGCTGCGAAAACCACGACCATCGGTTCCGGCCTTTAGTAGGGAAGCTGGCATATCCGGTTACAAGATTAGCGATTTCGGTTTCCGTGCCAAACACATCTCGTGAATGCCCACGGAGCGAAACCTTACGGTGACCTTGTTGGTCTTGGCACTGTAGTCGACTCGGTGGATCAGGATGCGAATGATTCGCACCTGTTCGCCAGAGTTAAGCGACTCCCACATCGACCCAAACTGATCGAGCGCGGTCCGCAAATCGCCCACGTCCACTATATGGCCTTCTAGGATCCCGAGTTCCTGAATGGTTTCCGTGCGCCTATGCTCCAGCCGGTCGATCCGCCCCTGTAGATCGGACACGCAGCCCGTTATCGCCTGGTCGCGGAAATCCCCTACGGGCGCAAGTTCGCTCAATTCGGCGCGCAAATTTACCAAATCCCTTTGCGTAATCTCGCATTCAAGGGTCAGATCCGCGATGCTGTTTCGCCTCTGTTGCTCGGCCTTCGCCAGGGCGCTCGCGCGGATGCGCGGGTCGGAGCCGATCTTGCGAATTTGGTAGTTTATCGCTGCCTTAATCGCACACTCAGGGACGGACCTGGTTTCACAGACGGCCGACCCTGCTTGGTGCTCCTGTACGCACATGTAATGGCGATAGCGGCGAGAGTTTTTCGTGGTGTAAGTGCGGATCATTGCGGCATGGCAGGAAGCACAACGAAGTACATCCCTCAGAAGAGCGTGGTAGGCGTTACGGACTTCGACGCCCCCATCGCGGCCATTACGCTGGAGGATCTGTTGGACACGCCCCCAGATCGTAACCTCGACGATTGCCTCATGTTCACCGACATAAGTCTGCTTCTGGAAGTCGATCTTGCCGACATAGACTGGGTTCGTCAACAAGCGGAAGAGCCGGACCTTAGTGAAAGGCTTGCCGCCCTGCGTCAAACCTTTTCTCGTGACCCACTGTTTAGTGCGCCAGCCGCGCCTCTGGATTTCACGGACTACCGGCAGCAGAGAGTTGTAGTCGAGGTAGAGATTGAAAATGGAACGTACCTGAAAGGCCTCGTCGGAATTAACGCTCAGGCGACTACCACGTGGGTCGATATCATAACCCAAGACGGGGCGCCCTCCGATCCACTTGCCCTTGCGCCTTGCAGCCGAAATCTTATCCCGGGTGCGCTCGGCGATGATCTCCCGCTCGAACTGGGCGAAGGACAATAGGATATTGAGCGTGAGCCGTCCCAGGGAGTTGGTCGTGTTGAAATGCTGCGTTACCGAAACGAAGCTGACGTTGTGTTTGTCGAAGATCTCGACTATGCGGGAAAAGTCGATCAGTGACCGGCTCAGCCGGTCCACTTTGTAAACGACCACGCAATCGATCGCCCCCGCCCGAATGTCGGCCAAGAGCCGTTCCAGCGCGGGCCGGTCCACGTTGCCACCGCTGAAGCCGCCATCGTCGTAGCGCTCGGGTAAGGCGACAAGCCCCTCACTGCGTTGGCTGAGAATGAAGGCTTCGGCGGCCTCGCGCTGCGCGTCGAGCGAGTTGAATTCCTGATCGAGGCCTTCGTCCGTGGACTTGCGCGTGTAGATAGCGCAACGGAGGGTGCCAACGACTGTTCGCAAGAGGGGGTCAGTTTCCGTCTGGGTTGCGGTTCAAGATCAGTCTCCTTTCTCGCGCGGCGTTAAACTCATAGCACCATGAGAGCGAGCGCCCGGCGCACTATCAGGTGGCTCTCCGGTGGATTGGAGCGCTGGAGGGGCGGCGGATTCGCTCAAGGCTCGCGCCTTGCGCAGGCGAAGATAGCCGGTGGCGAGAAGAGTGGCGATCTCCTCGATGACGGAAACAAGCGTGTCTTCTCGGAACTCCATGTGCATCTCCTGAAAACGGGAGGCCGATGTCTCGGCTATTGGGGAGTGACGGGACGATGTCGACCGCGAGCAGCGGAGCCGTTTCGCGTGGTCGTGTCGAGTGGGCCGGCGTTCGAAGCCCAACAAACTTCGTCTTGCGGCCAGCCCGCCGGTCGTCAACTGCGAAACACGAAAGCGCGCTACTGTTATCCACCCAGCGAGGATCTAGATTTGCTGCGAACCAAGAAGGAAATCAATGCCAGCTAAAAGCCAAGAACGATGCTATGCTGGCGGCGTTGACGTTCGAATTCTACCGCTTTCGCTTTCAGTTTCGTTCTGCGGGCACACTATATTTCCCGCCTCACAAGTCGGGCAATATAGTGCGCGGTGCATTCGGGACCATCTTTCGCAAACTCGTGTGCATGTCGGACTGCCGGGATGCCAAGAGCTGCGATGTCCGCACCACGTGCCCGTACGCCTGCGTATTCGAACCACAGGCAGCGCGAGGCGAGGGCCCCAGCGGGCTCGCAGACTGGCCAAGGTCTTTTGTGTTCCGCGCCGCGCACTTGGACGGGCACACGATCAGGACCGGCGAGAATTTCAACTTCGACGTACACATCTTCGACGTGCGCGACCCTTCTCTACAGTATTTCGTGCTGGCATTCGCTCAACTAGCGCGCGGGGGAATGGGCCCGGGAAGGGGCCTTGCGGAACTGGCCGGCGTGGATCAACTGGACTTGGGCGGCGCAACCGTAGGGCGGGTTTTCGACGGCGAGCGCTTCCAAACGGGCGAATTAGCCGCGCCCATTTTGGTGGACCTACGCGAGGCGCCGGGTCGAGTGGAACGCGCGCGCGTGCGGTTTGTGACGCCAACAGAACTTAAGAGCGAGCACAAGGTAGCGGATCGGCCGGCGTTCGGAGTTTTGTTCGGACGGTTGCGCGATCGCATCAGCACCCTGCGGACACTGTATGGACCCGGTCCGCTCGACATCGATTTCCGCGCGATCGGTGAGCGAGCGGCGGCGGTGCGGATGACGCAGTGCCAGTTGAAGCGGACAGACGTGGACCGGCTCTCGTCGCGGTCAGGACAACGGCACCCGTTGGGTGGTTTCGTGGGCGAGGTGGAGTACCAAGGAGAGCTTGGCGAGTTTGTGGCTTACTTGCGATTGGGAAAATGGGTGGGAGTAGGAAGGCAGACTGTTTGGGGGAAAGGCGAGATGGAGGTCATGGAGCTGACGTGAGTTATCG
>Ga0209698_10007730_pt1 | contig 11228 bp, 8 predicted proteins | sample LitLauG_LLR_2012_FD_187203 | JGI IMG/M metagenome (GOLD analysis project Ga0209698, IMG submission 187203) | Freshwater sediment microbial communities from Pennsylvania, USA - Little Laurel Run_MetaG_LLR_2012 (SPAdes) (version 2) | ecosystem: Environmental > Aquatic > Freshwater > Creek >... | reverse complement strand
CGGGAGTGTCTCGGAGGCCGTGGTCCGGCATGCTCGCTGCTCAGTGGAAGTTGTCCGAGTTCCCGCTCCCTGAGTGGATCTTTGGAGGACGCCATGTTGCCACGTACACTTTTTCTTAGCAGGCTGATCGGGTTGTACTGCATTATTGTCGCCCTATCCATGATGACTCGCAGACAAGCCACCGTGGAGACGGTGACCGCTCTCCTTCAGAACCCATCGATGATGTTGATCCTCGGCATAATTACGCTAGCCGCTGGGCTGGCGATGGTGCTCGTGCACAATATTTGGTCGGGAGGTGCGCTCGTGGTTGTGGTCACCCTCGTCGGTTGGATGACGCTGATCAAGAGCCTGCTCTTTTTATTCCTGCCGCCTAAGATGGAAGCAGGACTTTTCCTTGGGCACCTTCACTACCAGCAGCTTTTCTACCTGTACGGAGCTTTTTCGCTCGTCCTCGGGGTCTACCTGACCTATGGCGGATTCAGGTCAAGATCAAATTAACCCGATATCTCAGTGAGGCTCAAAAGGAGCTGGGTTGTTCGAGTGGGCAGGCTTCAGGCACTATGCGCTCGAAATTATCCTCTCACCTCGAATCCCCAGGCTTTCAATAGCTCCGGGGGGACATACTTGTGATCCTTATTACGCCGCACCCAATCTTTGAGTGCATCGGACAGGACGTATTCTGCCGGATGCAACTTCATCGACTTTACAATCTCTTCAAATGAACTCGGGCTGGCGGCCGGTGAAGGACCCGCCTTACCCCAATAGGAAATGCCCCGACTCTTGGCCAAGAACTACTTCCCCCAATGCTGCTTCTGAACTGGTAGCGATCAGTGTGCTTTGCTTTGGCAATCTCCACAATGGCTCGTTGGTGCCGGGAAACGAAGAGCACGGCATCGCGCGCCCTCCTGCCTCCAGCACAGGTCCTTTATATGAGGGGGGACACTTGCCGCTAATTCCAGTGGTGGGAGTGCCACCAGATCTTCTGAATGTCGAAGGTGACGCCGCGACAGAGATACATCGGCGCGTTTTCCTCTTCCATGCCAAAGCGCTGGTAGTGCTCGAACGCTTGAAAGAGATCTGGTTAGGCATACTCTGCCTCAGCCGCGCCCGATGCACTTTTGGGGTCGTAGAGGCTTCGGCTGGTCTCTTAGAATTTTGGAGAGTTTCCCTTGAGTTGAAGCCGGGCCTTTCGGGCAATGAGGCTGAAGCTCTTTTGTTGAGCGTCCTTGTCCAAGGCTTCCAACCGGGCACGGCCGGAAGCAACTCTGCCTGAATTGAGCTCAATCTCGCCCATGAAAAGACGGCTTTCGAGTTCGTAGCCGCCAAAACCGCCTTGCCGGATTTCGGCTTGCAGGCCGTCCAGGATCTGCAAGGCTCTGGCTGCTTTTCCTGTTTTGAAAGTTACGGCGGCTCCGACCATTTCAGCCTGGAATCGTGACGATTTGACTTGCGCTTTCCGGCACAGAGCGAGCGCAGAGTCAGTCGCAGTTTGCGCCTCTTTGAGCTTTCCCTGAGCGAGCAAGGCTCGCCCTAGAAGGGCAGCCGACGAACACCCGTTCGCCACCGATTTTTCGCGGTCAAACTCCTCGACCGCGCTGCGCGCCAATCCCTCGGCTTCGAAGGCGCTTCCCTGCTCGAAGGCGATATCTGCCAACTGCCATTGGCTCAGCGCTGTATCACTGTCGTCCTTCAGTTGGCGACCGAGGGCGAGGGCCTCGAGAGCAGCGGCGCGCGCTTCGGGCAAGTGGTCCTGGGCCTCCAAAATCGCGGCGAGTCCCGACAGCGCGGACACCTGGCCACGTTGAAATCCTATCTCCCGAAGCAGAGTTAAAGCTTGATCGTATCGCTGTTTGGCAGGAATTAGTTCGCCCCGGTCGACGAGCACACTACCCAGATTGCCCAGCGTCGTGGCCTCACCGCGCCGGTCGCCGACGTCGCGGAAGGCCTGTAGTGCCTGCTCCTCCGCACTTAAACATCCAGCGAGGTCTCCGAGTCCCTGGAGTACGTTGGCGAGATTACCCAGGTCGCTGGCCATCCCACCCTTATTGTCGACCCGACGATTGATTTCAAGGGCCTGCTCGTAGTAGCGCCGAGCGTCCGTGTTGTTGCCTTGATCGTAAAAAGTGTTCCCTATGTTGGAGGTGACCGCGGAAATCGTCCTTTGCGATCCGACCTGACGAGCCAATCGCAATGCATCCTCATATGCTTTCCGCGCGCCCTCTAAATCTCCCTTGTCGTAAAGGGCGCTTCCCATTACATTCGCGGCATAGGCGGCGACGCGAAGGTTTCCGGATTGCTGCGCAAGGTTCCGAGCTTCCGAGCTAATCGCAAAAGATTTGTCGAAATCCCCGAGGCGATCCAAGGCCCAGCTCTCCCTGGATATGGCGTCAGCCAGCAGCAACCGGCTGCCCTGGAGCTTGGCCTTCTCGGCGACCGCTTCTGCAATTTGCCGGCTGCGTTTGAAATCTCCCAGAGTGCTTGTAACGTTCGATTCCTCCAGATCGATCCGTAGATCGTTTCCGAGCGGGTCGGGCAGCTTTCTCAGTTCGGTAATGGTGAGCAGAGCTTCTTGGGTCAGAGATACTTTCGACTGGGCCGCAGCAAGCCGCAGTCCATAATCCAGATTATCCGGGAAGAACTTCCATAACGAGCGATAGGTTTCGATGGCGGCCGGAAAATCGTTGGACAATTCGTGATAGCGCCCTTCAATGAGCAATTGATTCTCGCGGGGCAACGTACCCGAAAGATCGAAAGCGTTCTTTGCTTCCGCACCCGCTTGCGTGTCGTAGCCTAAAGAAAACAGACTTTCGGCCAGCAGTGAATGCGAAAGAGAATGATTGGGATCCACTTGAATGGCCTTTACCAGGAGATCGCGGGCCGTGAGCGGGTCGAAGTTACGCGATTTCGCGAGCGCCTCCGAATAGAGTTGAGCGGCCCGCGGATCGGAAGGCAGGGCGGCGCGAGCTTTGTCGAGATCCGCAGGGGAAACAGTCGCAATGCCCAACTTCTCGCGCAACGATGCCCCGGCGCGCGAGACGAGATCGGCGACGTGAGCTTCGCTGCCATTCTCGGACATGGCCGCAATCGTTCCGCCTGCGCCGGTTTCCTGTAATTGCCAATCGATGCGTAGACCTCCCCCGGATGATGCCAGATACGAGCCCTGAACGATCAAGTCGGCACCCAGATTTTGCTGGATTCTCTTGAGAGTCGATGGTCCGTAACTACCGGCCGTGTCCAGCGCGAGATCGAGCTTTGTATGGGCCACGTTTTCGCCAGAAATGATCCGGAGTTGCTGCCCGGCCGCCAACTCGGTACTTACCATCTCCGCCAGAGCCGTTGCGATCCATTCTTGGTCCGGCTTGTTCGAAAGATTTCGGAAGCCCAAAACCGCCAGTGATCGGCGCGCTTTCAGTTGTGCAACTGATTCGACGCGAGCTGGATGCCGTGAGCGCTCCACCAGCGCGGTCGTTCCCACTGCCAGCGCCGCCAGAATCACAGCCACTGCGATCCGCTTCCGGCTGCGCCACGAGCCGACCGCGCTTGCCTTGCGCAACCGTTCCAGATCGCCGCTGATCTCCTCAGCCGATCCGTAACGGAGCGCACGGTCCTTTTCGGTTGCCTTCCTGATGATCCGTTCCAGCCCAGACGGAATCCCCGGGTTCAGTTCTCGCACGGGGGTCGGCTCCCGATGCAAGATGGCATCATGAATTGCGTCGCTGGTCTCTCCCCCAAAGGCCTTCAGGCCCGTCACCATCTCATAGAGAACAAGCCCAAGTGAAAACAGATCGGTGCGGGCATCCAGTTTGTCTCCGCGGACTTGCTCCGGAGACATGTAGGAGGCAGTGCCCATGGTGCTCCCTGTGACGGTCAACTGGAGTCCGGCGCCTGCGACGGGAAGGGCGGACCGGTCGGTCACCGGGGTCTCGGCTGACGATTCGGCTACCGGATTTCCTTCGAGCACTTTGGCCAGACCGAAATCCAGAATCTTGGCATGCCCGCGCGGCGTGACAAATACATTCGCAGGCTTGATGTCACGATGGATAATGCCCTTTTGATGGGCCGCCTCGAGGGCGTCGGCCATCTCGATCGCAAGGTTAAGCGTCGCGCCCAGCCGCGATCCCAGCTCTTCTTTGGAACCCGCATCGATCCAGGCACGCAGAGTTTGCCCTTCGAGCAGCTGCATCACGATGAAAGGCCGACCTGCATGTTCGTCGAGCTCGTAAATCGAACAAATGTTGGGATGATCCAGAGCTGAAGCGGCGCGCGCCTCGCGTTGCAGGCGATCAAAGGCCACCCGATCGAGAGCGACCTCGCTCGGCAGAAACTTCATGGCAACGCGACGGCCCAGCCGGATGTCCTCGGCTTGATAGACGACGCCCATGCCCCCGCTTCCAAGTACTTGGAGAACGCGGTAGTGGGAGACCGTTTGGCCAACGATCGAATCGCTTTGCTCTGGAGAGTCGCTTCGGGCCATTGCGCGGGCCGCAATGTCGATCGCGGGCGTCTCCAGAAAACCGCCTACCTTGTTATGCGCCTTGAGCAGAGAGCGAACTTCCACCTCCACCTCATCGTTAGCTGCGCACGCCCGGTGCAAAAATTCTTCGCGCTCTTCAGAGGGCAACGCCAGCACGGATTGCAGCAACTCGTCGACTTGCTTCCACTGTTCAGGATCCATCGCGAGTCTCACCGCTGATCTCACGGTAAAGCCAGGCTCGGGCGGTATTCCAGTCGCGCGTCACGGTGACGGGCGATACTTTGAGCACCTCCGCCGTTTCCTCCACACTCAGGCCTCCAAAGAATCGCAGTTCTACCACCTGCGCCTTTCGCGCATCGATTCGAGACAGGGCCTGCATGGCGTCGTCGAGCACTGCTATATTTCCGTCCTGGCCGCTAGCCAACCCAGCTGTATCTTCCAGATTGACGTGCTGAACGCCCGCTCCTCGCTTGAGATTGTGGCGCCGCGCATGGTCCACGAGAATCCGGCGCATCAGTTGCGCCGACACGGCAAAGAAGTGCGCCCGATTCTCCCACCGCATGCGCTTGTAATCGACCAGCCGCAGATAGGCCTCGTTGACGAGCGCAGTGGCCTGTAAGCTGTGCCCCGTGCGTTCCAGGCTCATGTAGTGCCGCGCGAGGCGCCGCAGTTCCGCATAGACAATGGGCGTCAGTTTGTCCAAGGCGCGCTGATCCCCATCTGTCCAGGCGCGAAGTAATCTGCTGACGTCCTCATGCGGCGGTGTTGTCGCTGGATCGGTCACAAACCTGCTCCCGATGTCCGCTATCGAGTTCGCCAATTATAGCGAGATCAGCTCCCGTTTAGAAAAATGGTCGTCAATGACAGTTTTGCGGCCTCGACTACGCCTATCTAGATGAGCGCAAAACTCGGCGCCAGCAATATGGAGCAGCGCAGTCCAAGCGTTTCCAAACGGCAACGCCAGCGAAAAGGAGGTCGATATGCGAAAAGAGCTAACGCGGTTGATTTTGGTTGGTGCGGTAATCCTCGCCACTGTAGGAAGTGCCTTGGCGACACCTCCAGAAGGGTTCACGAGCACGACGACCGCTCAGGGGCGGTTCGCCGCCTTCGATGTCAGCAACTACTTCATTTCCGACAAAGGCAAACTCTGGTTGTCGTGGCAAAAGACTAAAGGAAAGTCAGACGAATATCTCTTGACCAATGTTTGGCAGCCGGGAGGAACCACCGGCTGGCACACGCACCCTGGTCATACTCTAATCATCGTCACAGCAGGAACGATAACTCATTTTGACGGCGACGATCCCCACTGCACGCCGCACGTGTACACGACGGGGATGACGTTCGTGGATCGTAGTGGTACCCACGTCCACATCGTACGAAACGAAGGCGACTGTCGAGGCACAAGTCGTTGCGTTCCGGCTCATTCCAGCAGGTCAGCCCGGTCGGATTGATGCCCCAGATCCGGGGAACTGCCCGTTCTGACAAGCCGTGTACTGAACATCGATAAGGCCGCCAGGAAATTCGCAAACGATCTCGATCTTCCCAAACAAAAGACGGGTTGCTGCACGGTTCAATACCACGCGCAACTGCTGGAAGGACAACCGAGCGGCAAGCCCCAATTCAGGCCCGCCGCCACAACGCAAAGGTCAAAGGAGACCACCATGAAAAACCAAACAGCAAAATCGTTAGCCATAGTCCTCGCGCTTGTTTTGGGGATGGCTTGCACCCAATCTGCACCGGCACAAACGTTTAAAAAGGTAAAAGTCAACGGAAACGCCCCGATCATGCAAGTCGCCTCCGGAGGCAGAAGCGTCTGGGCGCTCGCCAGCAATGGCAACCCGTACATCTTTAACGGGAAAAATTTCGTATTGGCGAACAGTATCTCTCTAAGCCAAATTGCAGTTGGCGGCGGCAATGCGGTCCAAGCCGATGTAGTTTGGGCGCTGAATTCTTCCGGCAGTATCTACCGCGCCACCAAGAACGGGTCATCCTGGACCTTCTCGCGAGTTCCAGGTTCTCTTGACCTTATCCAGGTGGGTCCTGGCTACCGGGACAACTGTCATCCATATGAGGTATGGGGACTCAATACTGGCTCCGAGATCTATCGTTACAACTATTGCACGAGCCAGTTCGACCAGCAGTCCGGGTTCCTTTGCGACATACACGTGGGCGGCGGAGACATATGGGGGGCACAATGCGGCCCGAATGTCTATCGCTTCAATTTTTCGACTGGTGTCTTTGACCAAATCTTTGATCAATTCTCCGCCTTTCCGCAGCTTACGGTTGGCTCGAATGGGGACGCATGGGCGACAGACACCAGCGATTCTATTGTTTACAAATATGATGATGGCCTCCAAGGATTCGAGAGCTTCGGGTGTTGCGTTACCCAGATTCAAGCTGGGAACGGAGTCTGGGCACTTGACGGAAGCAATATCTACCGTTGGGAGGCGAGCGCAATGAAGTTTGGGCAGGTTGGCGGTTCGTTCGTTTCAGTCAGCGTAGGGAGCGGGGGTGGAGTCTGGGGAATTAACAGCTCCCACCAAGTATTCGCATTCTCCACGCCGTAGGTTGGACGCCCCAGTTCTCGAATCTCTGAGGGCTGGGGCTTTTTCCTACAAGGTATCGTCTTTCCCCTCCGCTTTTCGTTCGTGGGAGGACACGGTTTTCTGGGTGGGCAATTTGAATGCGGTAAGTTCGTGGAGGTCGATATCTACTTCGGAGTGTGCGTTCAAAGCAAATCTAATTTTGGACGGATAGAGCGGGCTTGGCAAGGACGTTTTCCTAGATAACGGCTTGCTTTTTGAGAGTAGTCCGTCCAGTGTGGTGGTTATGGAACAGTTGGGAAATCTTGAGAGCCCACAGGTTTCGGAAATCTCCAATCGGACTCCCCAGCTTGAGTCGACGGGGACCCTCCATCGGTTTCACACGCAGGACTCTGGCACTACCGGCATGTAAACATGAACTTGCAAGTTCTTTCAACCTTGACGAAAAGCTGCCGCGAGATCAGATTTTCGTGATCCGGAGCAGCAGCTAACCGAATGAGCGCTCCAGACTTCCACGCTTTTCTATCGACCTGTGTCTGGAAATTGAAGATCAGAAATTTGAAAATAAGAATTATTGAAGGAGGAACTATGAAGCTAACAACTGGAATCGTAGCCGCGATGGTATTGGTGGTCTGCAGCCTAGCATTCCCAGGCTATCTGTCAGCTGAGAAGCCATCGGAGAGCCGACCGGAAGTCATCTATGACAGCTACCATGACACTTCGCTGCCAGCGCGGGACTATTCCATGGAAGTCCCGCAGGGTCCGGTTCCGCGTGAGGTCGAACATCCGCGGCCTCGCCGGATTCTCTCCGGGGCGGCCGTCCCTGTGGAGGACCTCGCGGAGCAGACGTACGTAGCCCCGTCGGTTTCCGCCACCATCGGGCTCAACTTCGAGGGTATTCCTAACTCGGGTAATGGCAAGGCTCTGGAAAGTGTGCCTTCCGCCGACAATCTTGCGGTGGGCTCGACTCAGGTCGTCGAAACGATTAACACAGCGTGGAAGGTGTATGACAAAGCTACGGGGAAGTCCGTGTTCGGCCCGCAGCAGATCAGTGCTTTGTTTACGGGTGTCCCAGGGTTGTGCGGCCAGGGGCAGACCTTCTTCTGGACTGATCCCATCGTGCTCTACGACCAGATTGCCAATCGCTGGGTCATCAGCCAGATCGCCGCCGACAGTTCTTTCAGCACCGGAAACGAATGCATTGCCGTCTCCGAAAGTTCCGATGCCACCGGCAAATATCACCGCTACATTTTCAAGTTTGGCACTAACGTATTCAATGACTATGACAAGCTCAGCCTCTGGCCGGACGCCTACTATGCTAACTACAATCTGTTCGGCCCGAACTCATTCATCGCCGACCAAGCCTGTGCGTATGATCGCGCTGCCATGCTGACCGGTGCGCGGGCAAAGGCGGTATGCTTCAACAATCCCAATGAGTTCTCTCTTCTCCCGTCGAACGCCGATGGCGCCACGCGTCCCCCTTCTGGCGAACCAAATTTTTTCGTCGACCTCTCCAGCTCTACGTCTCTGCATCTGTACCGCTTTCACGTGGACTTCGCCCATACCGCAAAATCGACCTTCAAGGGACCGATCACGATTCCGGTAAAGGCTTACACTATGGCCTGCGGGGGCGGAACCTGCATCCCGCAGCCGGACACAACGCAGAAACTTGATTCCCTAGGGGATCGCCTGATGTTCCGCTTGGCCTATCGGAACTTCACCGACCACGAATCCCTAGTGGTGAGCCATTCGGTGATGACGAGCAAGGCCGCTTCGGGCGAACGCTGGTACGAAATCCGCGATCCTAACGGCACTCCCGAGGTCTTCCAGCAGGGAACATTCACCCACGACAGCAATTCGTTGTGGATGGGAAGCATCGACATGGACAAAGAAGGCGACATTGCGCTCGGCTTCAGCGAATCCAACGCCACCGCTTTGCATCCGTCACTGGCTTTCACCGGCCGAGTGCCTTCGGATCCTCCGAACACGATGGAAAGCTTGGCCCCGATCTTCATTGCAAAAGGGTCTGCAACCAAGTTTAGAAACGCGAATCGCTGGGGAGACTACAGCAGCATGGTTATCGATCCTTCGGATGACTGTACCTTCTGGTACGTGAACCAGTACATTCCGAAAACGGCCCCCAACAACTTTCTAAGCTTCCACACAAGGGTGGCATCGCTGAAGTTTTCTGCCTGCCACTAGGGGTGGGCAATCCGACCCGAGCGATTCACTCCCCGGGGACTCTCGGCCCCCGGGGTCAGCGGAAAAAAGAATGCTTTCGTGATGAAAACTCAAACGCGTCCCTAGGTGCCCTTGCAATCCATCTCCCTAGAGGTGGCCCCGCCGAGATCTCCCGGGCGCCCGGGGTTACCAGCCAAATAAGTTGGGGGCGAATCCCCATCCTTGCAGTAATCAAGGGTGGGGATTTCTTAGCTCTTGGGCAATAGACCCCTACAAACGAGCGTTCGCAGCTCAATGCGGAATAGGGTTGGAGGCCAGGAGCATCTTTAGAGCGAGTGCGACGACAGCGACAAGAAAGACTCTCCTGAGCCACACTGCTGACAACCGCATTGCGACGTGTCCACCGAGAATCGCACCAAGAAACATCGTCATTCCGAGGATGAAACCGAGTTTGTAATCCAAAATTCCCCGCCCATGCCTCAGTCTCATAAATGAGCAACGATTGGCGTATGGCGCAGAGCATCAGTTCAAGTCGTTAACGGCGCTTGTTCGCTCACGATGGGTCTATTCGTAGAACCGCACTGACACTTGAAAGTCCTGAGTGTGGACTCCAAGAACTGCGCTGGCACGACACGCTTTTTAGGACAGTTGACACACTGTAAAACATACATCGTCGGTTTCGCCATTGCGATTATGCTCCGTCAACGAGTGCGAACCGCTTCGACGTTGATTGGACGGTCGAATTCTACTTCTGACGTAACGTTCGATCTCCGACAGGTCTGACAGAAGCGATAAAAAGCCTTGAAGCCTTCTGCAGCAGCCATTTCGTTGTTCGCGTGCAGGGTCGCACTCAGCGTCCAGTTGTCTCCGCACATCGGACACCTTGCCTCAGCAATCACGTGGTATTCGTGCATCGGATTACGCAAAACCCAAAAAGCCCGAGGAGATTTTCGGACCAACTGGTTTACCAAATGTCGTTGTATGGCGAGCGATTATACGCTCATGGAAGGCGAAAAATTAAAAGCCCAACACCGGGCGGGAGTTGGGCCGTATGCGTTCGTACTGAATTGAAAAAAAACTCATCGCACTTTGCCAGGAACGCGATTTGCCATATGGATACTACGTCGAGACACTCGGTCCGCAACTTATGCCGCGTTTGCTATACAAAGTGTGGACGAAGGATGGGCATGAGGAGCTTGTGCGTGGTGCAACATTCGGCGACCTGGATGTGCGGGCATTGCGCAATGATCTAGTTGCCGCGGGAGACGACGTAAACATCGAAAATCAAACTCAAAACGTTCCGCATAGTATCGTGAACCCCTCCATCCTTTTTGATGAGCTAGAGGTAAAGCGTGCGAACGCCAACAAAAATCAGCTTCCCGAGTACCCTGCACCGGCCCTAGCTACTGCGAAGTAGAATCCAATATTGATCTGTGGTGGAGTGTCGACAAGTCGTCGTATAACGCGTTCCATCTTTCCGGTCGCGATCTGTCTGGAAAGAAGCCCATCACTGGGCGGCCCTCAACCACATGCTGTTGGGAGAATTTGCCGCTGCGGACAGTGAGTTTCGCCAGGCGCAGGTGCTCGATCCTCTCTCGCCCATGATCAGCGAAGGACTGGCGGAGAATTTCAATGATGCGCGGCGCTATGACGACACGATCACCACTGTACTGGGTATGCCAAATCCGAAGGTCGGCTGGGTCGCCCTTGCGTACGCGTACCTCTTTAAGGGAATGTACCAGCAGGTTCTCAATGTTCCCGAGGTTGCCAATGCGTCTGATGTGAACGGGTTTCTAGTCAAAGCGGTAACGCTGGTTCAGTCCGGCGATCGCGACGCAGGTCTGAAAATTCTGCAGAAGCTGGACCGGAACCAGCCGATTTCCGGAAACGATCACTATTACCTTCCACCAGCGTTTCTCGCCTGGGGATACGCAATGATCGGCGAGAAGGAGGCCGCGTTTGCCTGGCTCGAAAAAGCATACCAACAGCACGACCCAACTCTCGCCAACCTTAGGGTCGACCCGGGCTTC
>Ga0209698_10007729_pt1 | contig 11228 bp, 8 predicted proteins | sample LitLauG_LLR_2012_FD_187203 | JGI IMG/M metagenome (GOLD analysis project Ga0209698, IMG submission 187203) | Freshwater sediment microbial communities from Pennsylvania, USA - Little Laurel Run_MetaG_LLR_2012 (SPAdes) (version 2) | ecosystem: Environmental > Aquatic > Freshwater > Creek >... | reverse complement strand
GTCTACGTCCTCGAGACGTTGATCGCTCGCTGGGAGCACGACCTGGCGCGTCGGGGCTTCGAGGTACCGGCCTCGCACGGCACCAATTACTTGGCCTAATGAAGCGTCGCGCATCGCGGCGTCTCTAGACTGAATCCAGCGAAAGGGGCGTGATGAGCAAGAAGAGTGCCGACAAGAAGAGCTCCGAGAAGAAGGCCTCCGTCAAGGTCGCCAAGAAGTCGACCAAGACGCCCAAGGTCCGCATCGGCGTGGTCGACACCATGTTCGCGCGCTACGACATGGGCCAGGCCGCGTGCGACGAACTCGCCATCTGCCCGGGTTACGGCAAGACCTTCAAGGTGATCTCCCAGACGGTGCCCGGCTTCAAGGACCTCGCGGTCGCCGCCCTCAACCTCATCGAACGAGATGGTTGCTCCATCGTGGTGGCTCTGGGCATGCCCGGTTCGGCCCCCATCGATAAGCAGTGCGCCCACGAGGCGGCCCAGGGGATCATGCAGGCCCAACTCATGACCGCCACTCCCATCTTGGAGGTCTTCGTCCACGAAGACGAAGCGAGCGACCCCAAGGTCCTGGCCAGCGTCTTCGAGAACCGCTCGCGCAAGCACGCGCGCAATGCCTACTGGATGCTCTTCGAGCCCGAGCAATTGCGTCGTCGCGCCGGTCAGGGGATCCGGCAGGGATTCGATGACGCCGGCCCCCTGCAGCTGAAGTAGGTCGAGTCTCGTGGCCGAGGCCGTTCTCGTCGCCGCCGGTCGCACTCCGATCGGCCGGGCCTTCAAGGGATCACTCGTCGACGAGCGTCCCGACGAGCTCACCGCGCACGTGGTGCGACGGGTCCTCGAGCAGGTGCCCGAGCTCGACCCCCACACGGTCGAAGACCTCCTGGTGGGTTGCGGCCAGCCGGCCGGCGAAGGTGGCTTCAACGTGGCGCGGGTGGCGGCGGTCCTCGCCGGACTCGACGACGTACCGGGCGTCACCGTGAATCGGTACTGCGCGTCGTCGCTGCAGACGATTCGCATGGCGGCCCACGCGATTCGCGCCGGCGAGGGCGACGTGTTCGTCGCCGCTGGCGTGGAGACCATCTCGCGCTTCGCCACGGGTCTGGCCGATATCGACGCGGCCGCCAATCCGCGCTTCGCCGCGGCGCGCGAGCGCAGTGCGCAGCGCTCCCTCGGCGGGGCCGACGTTTGGCGTGCGCCGACCGGTCTCCCCGACATCTACATCGCCATGGGCCAGACGGCCGAGAACGTCGCCCAACTCGAGGGGGTGAGCCGCGCCGAGATGGACGACTTCGCGCTTCGTTCGCAAGAGCTCGCCGTCGAACACCAACGCAACGGTTTCTTCGCACGCGAGATCATCGCGGTGCACCGCAGCGACGGCGTCGTCGTGGACACCGACGACGGTCCCCGCGCCGACACGTCCCTCGAGCGCCTCGCGTCGCTGGCGCCGGTCTTTCGCCCCGACGGACGGGTGACCGCGGGTAACGCGTGCCCCCTCAACGACGGCGCCGCCGCCGTCGTCGTCATGAGCGACGTCCGGGCGCGCGAACTCGGTATCCGGGCTCGGGCGCGTATCGTCGCCTCGGGCGTCAGCGGGCTCAACCCCGAGATCATGGGTCTCGGTCCCGTCGAGGCGAGTCGCCAAGCCTTGGCCCGGGCGCACCTCACGATGGACGACATCGATCTGGTGGAGATGAACGAGGCCTTCGCCGCGCAGGTCCTGCCCAGCGCGCGCCACCTCGGCGTGCCCCTCTCCAAGCTCAACGTGCGCGGCGGGGCAATCGCCCTGGGGCACCCCTTCGGCATGACCGGCGCGCGCATCATGACCACGCTGCTGCACTCGCTCGAGGAGTCGGGTGGCCGCTACGGTCTCGAAACGATGTGCGTCGGCGGGGGCCAGGGCATGGCCATGATCATCGAACGACTGGACTGATCAGCCGCGTCCGGTGTCGCGACCCGTGGGGTCGCTCATCAGTGACTCGTGTTCCGCGTCGTCCACCTCGCGGCTCTCGGCGGCGATGAGGACCGCGATATCGTCTCGGACCTCGTAGGCCCGACGCGTGCGCGGGTTATAGAGAACGTCGCGCGAGGCAACGTAGCGCAAGGGTCCGTGATCGACCGGGTCTTCGAGCAGGTCGAGGAGGAGCGAGTCGAGGGCCACGATCAGTTCGCGCGAATCAAGTCGACGATGTCACTGACGTGCTGGGCGCACTCCTCGTCACTCGGCGCCTCGACGTTGAGACGCAACAGCGGTTCGGTGTTGGAGGGGCGCAGATTGAACCACCAGTCACCGAAATCGGCGGTGAGTCCGTCGAGCTCGTCAATCTGGGCGCCCGAGGAGCGTAGGTGCTCGGTGACGGCGGCCACGGTGGCGGCGGGGTCGGCGACCTCGGTATTGATCTCGCCCGACACCGCGTAGCGATTGAACGGCGCCACCAACTGCGACAACTGACCATCGAAACGGCTCAGCAGTTCCAGTACCACGAGAGCCGTGATAATGCCCGAGTCCGCGCGGTAGTTGTCACGGTAGTAGTAGTGACCCGAGTGCTCGCCCCCGAACACCGCATTCGTCTCGGCCATGGTCTGCTTGATGTAGCTGTGACCCACGCGCGTGCGTACGCCGACGCCGCCGTGCTCCTGGATGACCTCGGCGACCGACTTGGAGCAGATCACGTTGTAGAGAATGGTCGCGCCCGGGTTCTTGTCGAGCAGACTCGCGGCCACCATCGCCGTGGTCGTCGAACCACTGATGCCCTGCGCGCGTTCGTCGATCAAGAACACCCGGTCGGCGTCGCCGTCGAAGGCGAGACCGATGTCGGCGCCGGCGGCCAGCACCCGCGCTTGGAGGTCGACGATGTTGGCCGGGTTCAGTGGATCGGCCGGGTGGTTCGGGAAGGTGCCGTCGAGTTCGGGGTACATGATCTCGACGTCGAAGGGCAGACCGGAGAAGATGAGGGGCGCCACGTAGCCGCCCATGCCGTTGGCCGTGTCGGCGACGATTTTGAGAGGGCGCAACACCGACGTGTCCACGAAGGAGTGCACGTGCGCGACCCATTCGCTGACGACGCTGCGTTCACTCATCGCCGCGAGCTCACCGGACGCGGGGCGGGCGAAGAACTCGTTCGTCATCCGCTCGATGTCGGCGAGCCCCGTCTCCAGACCGATGGGCTTCGCACCGGCCAAGCACATCTTGATGCCGTTGTACTGCGCGGGGTTGTGCGACGCCGTGAACATCGCCCCGGGGCAGTTCAAGAAACCCGACGCGAAGTACAGCAGGTCCGTCGACGCCAGGCCGATGTCCACGACCGCCACGCCCACCGATCGCACCCCCTCGGCGAACGCGGCCACCAGGCTGGGGCCGGAGGGGCGCATATCGCGCGCCACGACGATGGAGGGTCCCCCCACGAAGGTGGCGAACGCCGATCCGGTCGCGCGCGCGACGGCCTCGTCGAGTTGGTCGGGGTACGTGCCGCGAACGTCGTAGGCCTTAAAGATCAGCGATGTGTCCATGACCGGTCATCCTACCCCTGGCCGCCCGCGGCTCCCGAGGAGGTGCGCCGGCGCCGGCGCAGGGCGAACGCCGCCGACGCCAGCCCGATCGCCACGGTCACGTCGCTGAGCGCACTGCCCAGGGCCAGAGCCGGACTCGAGCCGTAGGTGAGCGTCACCGTGGTGGACGTGGGCACCACGACCATCAGGTTGGGGCTCACCCGGTAGGGGCCGGTCGCGCCCGTCGCGTGCCAGCGGGGGAAGTACGAGATCTTCACCATCATCGGCACCCCGACACGCGAGACGTGGAACGACAGGGACTGCGTGGTCTGGGTGACGTCGCTCACCGCGACCGCCGGCAACGAGGCCGTCGCGTAGGCCAGGTGCGCCGAGGCCACGTGCGGCCACGACGCCGGACCGTTGGCGGCGAGTGGGACGTTCCACGAGGTCGGATCGAGCCACCAGTTCTCGTTGGCCGCCAGCCACTGCGGACGACCACTGATCCCGGCCACCACCACCGGGTCGTGACGCAGGGCGCTCACCAGCGGCGAGTTCTTGATCACGAAGATGGCCCACTGCGTACCCGGTGAGGGCCACGCCTTGGTCGTGGCGACGAGCCGTAAGGCGGAGTCCTGCTTGGCCTGCGCGACGACCTCGGCGGAGAAGGCGATGAAGTACTTGACACCGAGCATCTGCAGGTGGGCGACCCCCTCGGGGACGTTGAGGGATCCGTAATTGAGTCCCACCTGGGGATTGCTCGGGGACTGGCTCAATTCGGCCTGATCCAGGAAGTGATACGGCGTGGTCGCCGATGACTCGAAGAAGAGTCCCTCCATCGAATCGACGCAATTGTTCGTCCAGTACGGCAGAAGCATCAGCGCCATCGGGGTGCCGAATCGACCCTCGCTGGAGTTGTACTCCCACATCGCGCGACCGCAGCCGTAACGCTGGGCGACCCGGCCCATCGTCGACATGAGGTCGTGGTACTCGGGCCAGGCGGGCTGCTTCTGGTAGCCCGCGTAGTTGAACGCGGCCCAATTCGTCACTTCGTTACCGGTCGTGTTGAGGTGCAAGGTGCTCGCCAGGCCCGGCACGAGACCGGGAACGGTGGACATCAGGCCGAGCAGGATCACGCACGACGTCGCGTTGATGAGTCGGTTGCGGTGCAACCGTTCGAGCCACTCGTGGCGCCACTTCGGCAGGGCCATCGTCTCGTCGTCGCCGAACTCGTCGGTGAACTCGAGGACCAGGTCGATGCGGCGTTGACGCTCCACCCAACGCCACGCCGCGTAGCCGACCAGCCATCCGGCGAGCAGGTGAATGCCAAGGAACCAGAACGGGGCCAGACGCTCGTTGAACAAGATGCTCTGGGGATCGAACACGAAGGCGCCCAGTGACGCCGCCGTCACGAGCGTGAGCACCAGGCCCAAGCGGTCGCGCGTGATCGCGGCGAGGACCGCACCGGCCGCGGCCATCACGATGACCCAGCGGTCCCCCGCGGCGCCCCCGGTGCTGGTGAACCACCCCAGCGTGGTGAAGATCTGGTGCAACGTGCCGGTCGGGTCGTTGGAATAGCCCATCGAATTCGTGAGGTTCTGACTGGTGGCGAAACTCAACAACCACCACGCCGAGAGGGCGAACGACAAAAGGCCCGCCCCGACCGCGAAGCGCAACGGTCGCGCCAGGTCGCCGGGGACGCGCATCTCGCGCGGGTCGCCCCACCCGCGACGCTGCGCCCACTCGACCACCACCAGCACCGCGACCGCGCCGATCGCGAAGAGCCACGGGAGCAAGTGCGAGGCCAGGGTCAAGCTCAGACTGCTCGCCGCCCACCAGTATCCGCGGCCCGTGCGCACACCGCGCGCGAAGAAGCCGATAGTGAAGAGACTCAGCGCCAGCGAGAGCGAGAAGGCGTACTCCCCGGCCATGGTCGAGAAGAGGTTGCCGCCGTCGATCGTGAAACTCGCGTCGAAGAGGAAGGGGAGCGTGGCCAGCGCCAGCGCGGCCGGCACCGGTCGCGGCGCTCGGAACAATCGAGCCATCACGTACGCCCCCACCGGCATGAGCAACGATCCCATGATGGTGGCGAGCTTGAAGGCGACGGCGAATCCCACGAGGTAACTTCCGAGCACCGCGAAGTAATCGGGCAAGACGAAGTAGTAGGTGTAGGCGGGCATGCCCGCGAACCACCCGGGGTACCAGGGCGTCACGTGCAAGAGGTCGCCCTGGGAGCGCAAGAACGCCGGCAGTGCCAGGTGAGAGCCGGTATCGCCCCCGGTGATCAGCGTCGACGACAGCACCAGGCTCGGGTGCAGCGACCAGAAAGTCACCACCACCACGGCCGCCACGGCCGCCACGTCGATCCACGACAGGATGCTGAGGCGGCGCCAGATGCGCATCAGTGGTGAGCTCGCTGGACGATGAGCGACCCCATGGTCAACGCGTTGAAGCCGATATGCGTCAGCGCCGAGGTCGCGAGGCGCTGCGTCCGCCAGGCGACGATCGCCAGCACGACGCCGAGGAAGAAGAGTCCCGGGAACTGGAGCCACTCCCCGTGCGCCAACGCGAAGAGCAACGCACTGATCACGATCGCCGCGACCACGCCCCCTCGCGTCCGGCGCGTCGACAGAGCATCCACGAGCGTGCGAAAGACGACGCCGCGAAACAGCCACTCCTCCACGATGGGGGCGCCCACCACGGTCATGGTGGCGAGGAGCGCGAAGGTCGCACCGTGCGCGCTCCCGAAGAGATGCGTCACCGGTTTGTTCAAATTCTTAAGTTGAAAGGGTGCGTAGGCCAGACCCACCACGATCTGACACCCCACGCCGAGCAGCAGGTAGAGGACGTCCGTGGCGCGCAGACGCCAGGCGTGCGGCCAGGCCACGAGTCCCAGACGCTGGTGCACGACGATGATGGCCCCCGCGAAGCCCACCCAGAGACCAGATAATCCCGCGACATTTGACCACCAGGGCGGCGCGCTCGCCGACGACAGGGCGTTCAGTCCACCGGGGTAGTGCAGCGCCGCCACGAGGAGGGCGTCGACGACGGAGGCCACCACCTGGCCCACGAGGAAACCCGCGACCACGATCGCCAGGGTCGCCACGACTCGAGGCTGATTCTTAAGATTCGCGTCCGTCACTACCCCTCACGCTAACAACTCGGAGGTTTTGCACAGGTGCCCGAGAACGGGTGTCTCTCGTCACCTCTAGATTGGAAAAGTGACAATGCCCTCCCCTGAAGAGAACAACTGGCGCAAGTACCTACCGGGTGGTCCCTCACCCATGCCCCCCGAGGCCCGCCGGCGCCTCCTGGTGTTCGTGGCCATCTTGTTCGTGCTCGGTATCCTCATCATCCCCTCGCTCTTCTCGAGCAAGACCGTCAAGAGCGTGACCTACTCGAACCTGCTGACCTACGCCAAGGAGCAGAAGGTCATCTCCGCGTCGATCAACAACACGACCGGTGTCTTGACCGGCCAGTTGTCGGACGGCACGAACTACTCGACCAATGGCCCGATCCCCGTGCTGAGCGACGAAGTGACGACGCTGCGCTCGGACAGCGTGTCGGTGACCTTCGCCAACCCCTCGAGCTTCGCCTCCACGTTCTTGCCCTACCTGATCTGGATCGTCATCTTCGGCGCCTTCATGATCTTCTTCTCGCGCCAGGCGCGCGGACAGATGAACGGCATGATGTCGGTCGGCCGCTCGAAGGCCAAGCAGTTCAACCAGGACCGCCCCAAGACCACCTTCGCCGACGTTGCCGGGTACCTCGGGGTGAAACAAGAAATCAACGAAGTCGTCGAGTTCTTGAAGTCCCCGGCGCGCTACACCGCCATGGGCGCTCTGATTCCCAAGGGGCTCTTGCTCGTGGGACCCCCGGGCACCGGCAAGACCATGCTCGCGCGCGCCGTGGCCGGCGAGGCGGGCGTGCCCTTCTTCTCGGTGTCGGGTTCGGACTTCATGGAGATGTTCGTCGGCGTCGGCGCGAGCCGCGTGCGCGACCTGTTCTCCACCGCCCGCAAGCAGTCGCCCGCGATCGTCTTCATCGACGAGATCGACTCCATTGGCCGCAAGCGTGGGGCCGGTCTCGGGGGCGGCCACGACGAGCGCGAGCAGACGCTCAACCAGATGCTCTCCGAGATGGACGGTTTCGACCCCACCGAGGGAGTGGTGGTGATCGCCGCGACCAACCGTCCCGACGTGCTCGACCCGGCCCTCCTGCGACCGGGTCGCTTCGACCGACAGATCGTGGTGCCGCTGCCCGACCTCGACGAGCGCCTGCCGATCCTGCAGGTGCACGCGAAGAACAAGCCGCTCGACCCGACCGTCTCGCTCGAGATGGTGGCGCGCGGTACCCCGGGCATGAGCGGCGCGGACCTCGCCAACTTGGTCAACGAGTCGGCCCTGCACGCGGTGCGACGGCACTCGACCACCATCGCCATGGAGGACTTCGAGTCCGCGCGCGACCGCGTCATGATGGGTCAACAGCGCGACTCGATGGTCCTGCGCGACGACGAGCGTGAGCGCATCGCCTACCACGAGTCGGGCCACGCCCTGCTGGCCTACGTGCTGGACAAGACTGATCCGCTCCACAAGATCACCATCATCCCCCGGGGCATGGCCCTGGGCGTGACGATGACGTTGCCCGAGGAGGACCGCTACATCATGTCGCGCCAGCACCTCGAGGACTCCCTGTGCATGCGCATGGGGGGACGCGTGGCGGAGCTCCTGGTGTACGGCGACCTGTCGACCGGGGCCGCTGACGACCTGCAGCGCAACACCGAGCTCGCCCGGCGCATGGTGCGCGAGTGGGGTATGTCCAAGGAAATCGGACCCATGGCCTGGGGTTCCAACAACCAGGTCTTCCTGGGTGAGGACCTCATGCACACGCGCGACTACTCGGACCACACCTCCCAGATCATCGACGACGAGGTCGAGCGCATCTTGCGCGAGCAAGAGTCGCGCGCCATCGAGGTGCTGACCCTGCACCGTCGAGGCCTCGAGGCCCTCACGCGCTCGTTGCTCGAGCACGAGACCATCGATGGCGACACCGCCGCGCAGTTGATCGACGAGGCGCACGGCGAACCCGTGCACCCGTTGGGCACCCGCACGGTGAGTGCCCTGGGCCTGCGCTCGTCGTCTGACGACGACGCGATGGGTGGACCGGCGACGACGCCGTCGCCGGTGGGCGCCAACGCTCCCACCTGGCAACCGCCGACACTACCCTCCGTTTAACGCACCCGTCAGCGTCACGCCCGCCGGCGACGTCGGCAAGATGGCGCTGACCACGAGCGCGGGAGTGGCACTGGTGAGCACCAGCGTCGCGCCCTGGAGTCGCGCGCGACCCCCCACGAGTTGACCCAGTGAGAGGGTGCCGCGCACGCCCAACGTGGCCACGCCGGTGGCGACCACGGCGTTATGGTGCACCAGCGACCAGCCGAGATCGACCGTCGCCCCGGAGGCGTTGGAGACGGCGGCCTGCGCGAAGCCCGCACCCGTCACGTCAGCCAGCACCGCGCGGGCGAGGGGCGTCCCGAGGGGAAAGAACGTCAGTCCCTTTTTCGTCCCGGTGGCGAGCGTCGCCACGACCGACTGATCCGCGCTCAACTCGACCTTCGCCTCTCCCGCCGCCGGAATCGCGGTATTGGGGGTGATCGAGATCTCCGCGCTGTGATAGGGCGCCACCACCGTGGACTGGGGGGCCACGTCGAACTTGCCCACCGCGACCCGCAGGGTCACGGTCGCCGGCGAGGGTCCCGGGTTCGCGACGCGCACCTGGGCCAGCGCCTTGTACGCGGTCGTGACCAGTGCGAACGTCCCGGTCGACGCCAGTGCCGTACCGTAGTTGAACGACGACGTCGTGCCCGACACCTGGTCGCCCACGACGACGAGGGAACCGCGCAGGACGTTCAGTTGCACCCCGACGTTGGAGGTGTTGACGATTTCCCCGCCGAGATCGATGGTCGAGACGGCGTGGGCGCCCACGCTGACTCCCTGCAGCGACGCCGGCGACTGGTACCCCAGGACGGAGAAGGCCGTCACGTTGAACACCGCGGCGGTGGCCGTGGGGTTGTAGACGCTCAGGGTCGCGTGTGAGCCCACCGTCGTGTCGAAGCCCGAGGCGTCCCAGGTGGTGACGCCCGCGCTCGTACAGGGCGCTTGGGTCCCGTTGCGGGTCACCACTTCGCTCGCCGAGACTCCCCCGCCGTCGATCTGGGCGGCCAGCGCGTACGTGTCGCCGCGCACGAGATTGGTCGGCGTCACCACCTGGCGCTGGTAGGGCCCGAGGGTGAACGCCGTCGCGACGGCGGCGGCGGCGTTGGTGGCCACCGCGTGCACGATGACGTGACGCGTCGCGCCGGTGGTGTTCACGAACGTCACGACGCCGCGCAACTCACCCCGGGCATTGGTCAACCCCGTGCAATACAGGGCGCTCGACTGCGCCGTCGGTCCCGCGGCGGCGGGATTGGGGACCGGATTGGTCACCGTGCCACGAATATTGAGCACGCCCACCAGGGTGAGCATGGCGAGCACCACCGCCACGAGCGTGACCGGCGACCTACGCATGATCGACGCTCCTACCGGAATCGACGGCCGTTACGCGCACGTGGCGTCCTCGCCGCGTTCGGCCCACGAAGAGCCACTCGAGTCGGTGCACCCAGCCGAAACCCAACCAGATGATCGACCACATCGACAGGGTGAAGAGGGCCAACAACCCGTTCCACGGGAACTCGTGGAGGCGCACCACGCCGACCACGGACTTCGCCGAAGCCGGCACCACGTACGCACCCGCCCAGCCGTCCATCGACGTGCGCGCGACGTTACGACCGTTGACCTCGAGGCTGAACGACCCCGCCGGAGCGAGTCCGACCTCGACCTGGTCACCGCCGACCAGCGCGCCCGAATTGGTCAGCGGCGAGAGCACCGAGGTCCACGGTGAGGATTTCGACGCTCGGGCCCGCACGACGCCGGAGTACTGGGCGTTGGCGTAGACCTGGACCGTCGACGTCGTGAGCTCCAACGCGAGATCGGTCTGCGCACTCAGCGACGGGGCGAGCGCCGACGGGACGTCGCGCACCGGCGAGGACTGCACGCCGGCCAGCTGCGGCGCCGACGCGTTCATCACCACGATGGCGGAAATGCCGGCCGGGGCCAAGAGCTGACCGAGGTTGACGGTGCGGCCCTCCAGCGCCGTGCGAACGGCCGTGATGATCGACTCGCTCGCGCCCGTTCCCGGCGGGGTGAACAGCGTGTTGCCCCCCGGCAGACCGTTCATCGACGTGGCGGCGGCCAAGCCCGGGGCGATGCTCCAACCCGGTACGGGCAGGATGGACGGGTCGCCCAACCACAGGACCCGGTACTGAGTCGCGGTGGGGGGCGCCAAGGTAGAGAGTGATTCGGCGACGCTCGACGTTGGCAAGTCGAAGCGCCCGCTGCCCAGGGTCACGAGCCACGACAGGGGGGCGAGCACGAGCGCGGCCGCACTGAGTCCCGCCATGATCTGTCGCCAGCCGAAGCCGGCACTGCGCACGTCGTTCTCGATGGCCGCGACCCCCAGTCCCACCAGGAGCGCGATCATGACGCCGTAGAGGACGAGTAGGACGTCGAGGTCGGGCGCGAAGTTGCCCATCCAGTGGTGGTCGCTCAACGTGGCCACCAAGAGCGTCACCGCCGCCACGACCGCGGCCTTGGCGGCGATGGTCCGGCGCTGGTGGCGGGCCAGGATCAGCGCCGCGAGACCCAG
>Ga0209698_10007728_pt1 | contig 11230 bp, 8 predicted proteins | sample LitLauG_LLR_2012_FD_187203 | JGI IMG/M metagenome (GOLD analysis project Ga0209698, IMG submission 187203) | Freshwater sediment microbial communities from Pennsylvania, USA - Little Laurel Run_MetaG_LLR_2012 (SPAdes) (version 2) | ecosystem: Environmental > Aquatic > Freshwater > Creek >... | reverse complement strand
TCGCGCCGGCGCGCCATTCAGACCGCTTACAACGAAGAACACGGGATCACGCCGGAGTCGATCGTGCGCCCGCTGGATATGACTCTGGCGGCGATCGTCGCGGCGGATTATACGGACTTGACGGGCGGCGAGGCCGAAGGCATGCCGGAGTTCAAGTCGCAGGAAGAAGTAGAGACCTACATCGCGAAATTGGAAAGTGACATGCGCGAAGCGGCTAAGCGCTTCGAGTTCGAGAAGGCGGCCAAGCTGCGGGATACGATCAAGGAGTTGCGGACCAAGGAATTCTTGTTCGCGTGAGGGCCTTCTCTCAGACCAATGAATGAGGCTCAGCAAGTTGCCGATCAGATCCGAGCAGCACTCCCGCATGTAAAGAGTGGAACGCTGCGCTTCTGGGGCCAGTGGTTCGGCCGGCCATATGACAACTGTCACCGATTGGTGAACTGCGACAGCGAACAGAATGTTCTCAAGCTGTATTTCAATCAGGGTGAGGTCTTATCTGTCTGGTCCCCGGCGAATATGGTCGCGTCCCCCTCGAATTTCCGGATCTCCAAAGCCGATCGGGTGCGGTGGGAGTGGTTTTACTATGGGAAGCCGAAACTCGTGGCTAACCTCTACTTTGAGGAGTTTACGAAATCCCCCGACGGAACCCTCGTGAGCACAAACGCCCATTGGCACACGCCAGAGTTTAAGACCAGTCAATGGGAGCCAGCGGTCGAAATATTGTGAGGGAATTTGTGCAATCGGCTCTTGAGAAATTCCGCCAGCGGCAAAGTCTGAATGCCACGGATGCGGCGTCAGCAAATCGGCGTCGCCTGTAGTGATCACGTCTCCTCTGCCATTCGGCGCCACGTCTTAGATTCTTACAACCGGACAGCCGAGGCGGCTGTCCCTACATGCTTCGTTTACCGTCCGTACGCCGCGCTGGCCGCCATCGGCTTCCGGTGCATCGTGTACCCGTCGTAAGTCTCTTGCCTGAAGTTCAGGTTGGGAGCGCAGAGCTTTTCGGTTTGGCTGAGGAACAGGTATCCACCGGGCTCTAGATAAAGGTGCAACCGCTCCATCAGCGCGGTACGCTGCGCGCGGGAAAGCTGCGGGAGCACGTCCATGCAGAAGATGCAATCGAAGCGGCCGATATAGACCGGCTTGGTCAGGTTCATCGTGTTGAACGTGACCAGGCTGCGAATACGTGGCTTCACCAGCAGGTGTGCGCCGCTGCTCGATCCGTTGTTGGAATTGCCATTGGGGGAAGTCGCAATGGCAGTTTCCTCCGAGCCGTTCGGACTTCCAATTTTCGAGAAGCAGGCACGGATCATCGCCGGTGGCAGTCCCTGCAGGGCTGATTGAGGATAGAGTCCGCGCTCTGCCACCTGAATGGCTGAGGGCAACAAGTCGCTGCCCACAATGTGAACGGACCACTCTTTCGCGTGAGTGGAACAAGGCGGAACTGGTTCAGATACGACTCCGTTGCTCCTGGCGATTTTTGAGTCTCTGTTGCCGTTCCCGTTCGTCGAGCCGTTGCTCGCACCATTACCCGAACTATTGGGCATGGCGTCGCAGATCGCCATTGCAATCGAATAGGCCTCTTCTCCGGTGCCGCAACCCGCGCTCCATATGCGCAGCGTGCATGCGCCGTCGTCCGCTTTGCGAGCATAGAGTTGCGGCATCACGTGACGCGCCAGTGCATTCATTGCTCCGGGATGGCGGTAAAATCCAGTCTTCGCATTGAGGACACCGTCAAGGAACTCAGCAAGCTCGGAAGGGTCGAGATCGCAGGAGCGCACGCGGTCGAGCAACGCCGCCGGAGATTCCAGTTCATGGGCTTCCAGATACTCGGCCACGTGCGCCGCTAACGCGCTGTTTGGGCAATCCAGCAGAATTCCAGTCTGGCGCTCGACGAGCAGGCGCAGTTCAGAGAGTTCGTGCTCGAGAATAGTGACGCCTGCGATGATTCTATGCATAAATCCTTTCCTCAAAAGCGCGGCTCACTACGCCGTCGCCCGGGGGAGGAGAGGTTTCTCAGTTCTCAGCTTCTGCGTTCTGACTTCTTCCTTCTCACTTCTAAACTTCTTCGTCTTTCAGTCTCCGGCTGTGGCCGCGTACAACTTGTACGAATCCTGTCCGGCCTGCTGCGCGACTACGTTCATTTCCTTTTCCAGCGACGAGAAGCGCTGCATGATCTCGTGAATGCGAAGCGTCATGTTGCGGATCGTCTCTATCTGAGCGCGCGTCTGGGCCGAGAAGCTGCCGGGCTCCAGCAGGAGCAGGTCGGAGTTTCCCAATACCGATGTGAGTGCATTGTTCAGGCTGTGGCGCATCTCGAGCATGTATCGTCCAAGCATCGCCTGACGCTCGAGTGCGGAGCAGGCAAACTCCGCAGAACGCGCCCGGGTTTCGGCTCGCGAGCGGTGCACGGCTTCCGAGGCCGCCAGCACCAGGGTCTCAAGCCAGTGCTCGCTCGGCCGCAGGATGCTGACGCGAGGCCACCGGTCTCGGACCAACTGTGCCGTGGCCGCATCGTGGCATACACAGAAAATCGGTTGTGCCGTGGAGTGCAATGGCTCGAGCACCACCGAGAGCAGGTCGCGCCGCAGCTGCCCCACAATGGCGACGTCGAACACGTCGGCGGCAAAGCGCGGCCACAACTCGCCGCTCAGCAGCGTGAAGGTTGGAACATTCCGCTCCATTTGCCAGCGCGCCGTGATGCGCCGCGAGAAGTCAAGCTCGTCGGAGATGATCAGGACTGTCGGCGTTTCCACGGTGCGAGTTTCCTCTTTTATTTCTGAACTTTGACAATTCAGCGACAGAACATTTCCGTAACGCTCATTTCTTCTTGGGCGGCTGTGATGCAGAACCGGGATCCCAGCCCGGCGAACCGGAAACTTCAAACTCGGGAGCGGCGGCCTTGGGTGGGGCGGTTTTAGCAAGCTTGGCCACGGGCGCAGCCGCCGGTTTCGTAATGGCTTTCGCTGTGGTGGCAGCGGCAGCGGCCTTGGCCGCGGGCACGGCCGGTTTGGCTGCCGGTGCAGCCTTTGCAGCCGCTGGAGTTGCAGCGGCTTTTGCCGCGACAGCTGGCTTCGCGCTCGCGGGGGACGCAGCGGCTCCCGGCTTTGCTTTTCCTTCTGCTTCCGGCTTACCGCTTCCGAGCGCGTGCTCCACCGAAGCGCGCAAGTCGACCAGCATGCGCAGCGGCGATCCGGAAGAATACTCGGCCTGGAACATCACCTTCCATGACTGGCAGATCATGCGGAGCCGGATGATCGGCTCCTGGGCGGAAAACTGTGCGCGGCGGCAGTCGAGCGTTTCTATCCCCTTATCCTCAAGCTCGGTCAAGCCATCGAGAATCAGGTTCAGGTCGCCGAGCATCAGGCGGAAGAAGGCCCGCCGCATCAGATATCCGAACCGCGTAAATGCTGCCAAAGCCACCGGCAGATAGAACAACTCTCCCGCCAGCCCCTTGGCTTTTCGTCCTTGTTCCAGAACCCCGCCGTGCAACAACTCGTCGAGTGACTTGCACTTGCGGGCAGCGTCGAGCACCCGGTCGAGCGCGTTGAGCCATACCGGAGGCTTCAGCTCAATCGGCCCCAGCACCGGCTCCATCGCGTTGGCCACATACGCCAGATCCACCTCGGCATCCTGGAGTCCGGCGGGCGCGATCTGGCTGAAGTACTGCACCAGCAGGAAGTCGATCTTGTCTCGAATGGCATCGCTCTTGTTCGACTTCGCCAGAAAATGCTGCAGCAGCGCGACTGTTCCCTCTTGACTGACCAGCGAGCTGGTCTGCAGGAATTGCCGGAGCTGATGCACCTGGATGGCTCCGTCCATGTGCTCAAGCCACTGATTGGCCTGCTCGACGGTCTCTTTGCCGGGCGTATCCACGCCAGCTTCCAGCTCGGCGCAGGGTTTCACGTCAATGGCGAACTCGCGCGCGAGTTCGAAGTAGATGGGATAAAGTCTGCGCGCGAAACTCCACTGGGTGGCGAGATCTTGCACGGGTGTGGTCGGAGTCATGGTTTCACGATCCAGTTGGGCACTTCGCGGTTGAACCGCGCGGCCACGAGTGTGTTCCCGGGGTGATACTGCACAGCTACCACGTGGGCGTCCTCCTCGAACGAGCCATCGGAATTGCGCAACCTGAGAACATCGGCAAATTCGAGCGGGGTTTTGCAGGCAAACAGGACTTCGCGCGGCGTGCCGAATTCAATCACGGTACTCTCGCTGAAGTCCGGTGACTGGCTACCCTCCACCATGCGGGCAAACTTTACCGGGATGCGCATCGCCGTCGCGTCCGGGAAAAACCGCGCCAGACTGGCAACGGGGCTGGCGTCTTGCGCGTAGCGTGCGGTGGCTGTGGCTTGATGCGCCAATCGATGAATGTCCTCTTACCTTAAGACTCTCTAACCCGAACTCGCTCTGCCCGATGAAATGCGGTCGGGCTCCCCCTCTTCCTGGTTTGGAAGAGCTTCGGGGAGCCGGAATCCGCGGTTCGCAGGAAATTCGAGCAAGGTGGGAACCATCTCTGGGAACGGAAGGACTAGCACTGAGGGGGACGAGCTTTCAATGGGTTAGCGCGAGAGGTGCTCCGAGTCACGAAGTGTTCAACGAAACCAGGTCTCAGGGTGAGACGGAATCTCAAAATACGCGACCTGTCTCGAGCACAATGCGAGTCCGCTCTAGGGGGCGGCCTTCGAGCTGTGCCAGCAGGATATCTTCAGTGCGCCGACTTCCAACTGGCACCGTGGTCGTCACGTACTGTTTCATGGGGATGTTGGCGGTAACGGCGTGGCGCTACGACGTCATGAACGTCTATTACTTCGCCATTTACACAGCGACTTGCGAAAAGTCCCTGAAGCCGTTGGGATCACTGCAGGGCGTGACTCGATTCCCGTGCCGCCCCCATCCCAATGTTGTACCGCTTGAGCTTGCGGTACAGCGTGGCACGGCTGATGCCCAACATTCGTCCCGCGAGTGCCTTGTCCCCCTTCACCTGTTCGAAGACTCGCTGGATTGTGGCGCGTTCGATGTCTTCCAGATCGGTCGTGGACAAAGGGCCGCGCGGTGCGTCCACAACCGCGGGTGCCTCCGCCAGATCAGGATCTAGCACCGGCGGCTTGCTCGTGTGCAGCACCGGCGCAGAGGTTAAGGTTGCTCCAGTGGCAATCACCGGCGGCAGATCGCTCAACTCGATAATTTGTCCGTTCCCCAACGCGACAGCTCGCTCCACGCAGTTTTCCAGCTCGCGGACGTTGCCCGGCCACTCGTACTGCATAAGCATTTTCATCGCTGCGCTGGACACGTGCTGCTCGCCCCCGGGGGCATATCGTTCCAGGAACCAGTGCACCAGCATCGGAATGTCGCTGCGGCGCTCGCGAAGCGCAGGCACAAACAAAGTGACTACATTCAAACGGAAGTAGAGATCTTTGCGGAAGGTTCCGTTCTTGTAAGCGGCTTCCAAGTCGCGGTTGGTGGCAGCGATGACCCGCACGTCCACCTTGATCCGCTGATTGCTGCCCACCGGACGCACTTCTTTTTCCTGCAGAACGCGCAGGAGCTTCGCCTGTAACTCCAACGGCAGCTCGCCCACTTCGTCGAGGAAGATCGTTCCGCCGTCGGCCGCTTGAAACAGCCCCTGCTTGGATTTCAATGCTCCGGTGAACGCCCCCTTCTCGTATCCGAATAATTCGCTCTCGATGAGCGTGGGAACGAGCGATCCGCAATCGACCGCCACGAATGGGCGCCCGGCAAAAGCCCCGCGGAAGTGCATGGCTCGCGCGACCAGCTCTTTTCCGGTGCCGCTCTCGCCATAAATCAGCACAGGAGTGCGCGTATCCTTTAATCGCGCCACCAAGCGCATCACTTCCTGGATGCGCGTGGACGAGCCGATAATTCCGTGTACCGCGGTTTCAGAATCGGTCCGCTGACGCAAAAACTCGTTTTCTTCCACCAAACGGACTTTCTCCGCCATGCGCCGTAAGAACAGGCGCAGTTCTTCCAGCGGCGAAAATGGCTTCGTGATGTAGTCGTAAGCGCCCAATTTCATCGCTTGCACGGCGGTTTCGATCGAGCCGTGCCCGGTCATGAGCGCCACTTCGGTACGCGGGAGAAGTTTCTTGACCTTCTCCAGAAATTCGAGCCCCGACATGTGCGGCATCACCATGTCACTCAGAATCATGTGCACCGATTGCTCTTCAAGAAGGGCCAGAGCCGACTCGCCACTCTCAGCCTCGAGGCAAACGAATCCGAGGGCCTCGCCCACGGTCGAGCACAATTTGCGGATGGTCTGCTCGTCATCGACGATCAACAAGCGGATGCGGAGATCTTCCTTCCCAGCGTTATTCACTACTCAGCCTTCCCAAACGTTTTCGAGATCACGTCGATGAACTGCTGCACGCGGAAGGGCTTCTCTACGCAGGGAGCGCCCGTTTCGCGCAACGTTGCTACCGTTTCCTCGTTGGCGATATCGCCGGTAATAAAGACCAAGCGATTGGCCAGATCCGGCCTGTGCTTGGCGATCCAGGAATGCACCTGCCCCCCATCCACACCACCCGGGGTCCGCATGTCAGAAACTATGCCGAGGAACGAACCGTTTTCCAGCAGTCGCAGGGCATCGACGCCAGACTCACAGCACACTACCGGGTATCCGCTGCGCTCCAGAGCGGCTTGCACGTAGGCCATCACCGCGGGCTCATCTTCGATGAGCAAGACAGGCAGAGCTTGAGGTTTCAAGGCTGGCAGGCTCATGGTTTTGTCACTCCTGCGGCCACGCCCAGGGACGCGACCTGAGGCATTGCAGGCAAGCGAACGATGAAGGTCGCTCCCTGGCCACCGATGTTGTTGTGGCAGAGAATCTCGCCACCATGCTCTTTGACGATTCCGTAGCAGATGCTAAGGCCCAAACCCGTACCCTTGCCCACTTCCTTCGTGGTGAAGAAAGGATCGAAAATCTTGTCGGCATGAGAAATTCCGTTTCCGTTATCAGAAAAGGAAACTTCGACGGAATCACCGGACTTGGTCGACATGATCTCGATGCGCGCGGGACGTCCGACCTCCCGCACCGCGTCGTAGGCGTTGTTCAGGATATTGAGAAAGACCTGCTGCAACTGGTGCGCGTCGCCGATAACGTCGGGAAGGCCTTCGTCCAGGTGTTCGATCACGTCGACACCGTGACTATTGAAGTCATAGGAGCGCAGCTGAATAGTGCGTCGCAGAATCCCGTTGAGTTGCAGCGGATTGCGCTGCGGCGGCATTTGACGGGCAAAACTGAGCAGGTTTTGCACGATTTGCTTGGTGCGCTGCGCCTCTTGCAGGATCACGCGCAGGTCTTTCCGCGCGGTTTCGGGCAAATCGGCATTCTCCATGAGCAAATCGGCGAATCCGAGAATCGCGGTCAGTGGATTGTTCACCTCGTGCGCCACACCGGAGACAAGCTGCCCGACCGCTGCCATCTTCTCGGCATGGACTAACTTGTCGCGCAGCACGGCGGAGTCCGTGATGTCGGTCAGCACCAGGACGATGCTGGTCACCGTTCCCTGCTCGTCGCGCATCGGGCTGAGGTTCGCCGAGAATTTCCCCGCCACACCGTTTCGCCGCACGATTTCCAGTTCAAGGTTGTCCACTGGCTGGCCGTTCAGGGTGCTTCGCACCGCTTCGGCAACGGGTACCGCGAACTTTAGTCCAGCCAATTCAAGCAGGGGACGCCCCAGCAATTCGGGCTGCTCAAATCCGGCGTCGTACCAGCGGCGGTTCGCGTAACTGATCAGCCCTGCGGTATCCGCCACCAGAATCAAGCTCTGCGTGTTATTGAGGATCTTCCCCGAGAAGTCGCGCTCGCGGTGCAGTTCCGATTGGTACGTTCGCAGGCCGGTGACATCCAGCATCAGTCCCCGAATCTGCAGCAGGCGGCCTTGGCTGTCGTGCAACCCGAAAGCATTAATCAGCACATGAATCAGCGAGCCGTCCTTGCGCCGCAGCGTAGCCTCGAAATTCCGCAGGTTGCCCTGCTCCTCCATTACCTTGGAATGGTGCTCCCGCTGCTCGGGCGTGAGATAAAGCTGCGTGGGGATATCAATCTGCAGCAACTCTTCCCGGCTGCTGTAGCCGAGCATCCGCACCATGGCATCATTGACCTCCACGAATCGCCCGCCCGGTGTGCTGAAGAACAGACCCTCCTGAATATTGTCGAAGAGTTCGCGGTAGCGCCGCTCCGCCTCGCTACGGTCGGAGATGTCCTTCAGAACGTGAATCGTCTGCAGGCCTTCCCCGGAGTCGCCGTGCACGCGCGAGGTCGAGACCAGGTAGGTGCGATCAAAGACCGGGTGAGCAAATTCGCCGGAATCATCTCCCATCGAGCGGCAAAACGGGCAGGAATAGGAAGTGGAATCGCTGGTCAAAGCCATCAGCGCGCGAATATTGACACCGATCAACTCCGCCGGAGGCACGCCAATCATCTCGGCCAGCGACCGGTTTACTCGCAACACTCTGTCGGACTGGTCGTGCACGACGATGAAGTCTGAGATGGCATCGAAGATCTCGACCCAGTGCCGGTTCGACTGTTCAATCTGGGTGAAGAGCCGCGCATTGTCCAGCGCCATGGCGGCATGGCCGGCCATGGTCTCGAGGAAGATGCGATCCTCCTCGTTCAAGGTTCCCGTGCGCCCGGAAAGACACAGGATTCCGGCGAGTTCGCCGTTGGCACCGATCAGCCGAACCAATGTGCAGTCGGTCCAACCTAGCTTGGCCGCGGGTTCCGGTCCCAGCATCTCCTGAGCAGAACCGCAGAACACCTTTTCCGCGTGATGAGCCACAAACTCGCCCAGATTCGCACCCAGGTCACGTTCGCTCTCGCGATCGAGGGAAAATGCTGGAGGCGCTTGAGTTTCCCTTTTGACCAAGGTTCGCTCAGCTTTTTGGGAAGAACCCTCCGGCCCACAAAGTTCGGATGAAGGCGACCCGGATGTCGAAAGCGCCGGCTGCGACTCATGGAGCGCAACGGCTTGCCATCGCCCTTCCTGATGCAAAGCCAACAACCCGCCGCGATAGCCCGTCAATTCCACTGCGCGCCGAACGAAGCGCGATGCGAACTCTGGCAAGTGCAGGCTACCGTCAAGGTCGCGCGCCAGTTCGATCAATGCCTCGGCACGCCGCCTATGCTCTTCCGAAAGGTGCAGATTGCTGGCGACTTCCAGCACAACCGCCGCTTGGTTCGAGAGCGCCCGTGCGCGCCGTATGTCCTCCAGGGAAATCCCGGTGCCATCCAGACGATCGAGCAGGCCAAACATACCCAGCAGTTTGCCGCTGGCGCCGAGAAGCGGCACCGCCAGAAACTGCTGCACCTTGTATTTCGAAACGATTTCGACATTAGCGCCCGGCACACGGCTAGCCTCATCAGTCCAAAAGACTTCTTTGGAGCGCAGGGCCTTGGTGGCAACCCCTTCTGGAAAAATCGTGTCGACCCGCCGCGGTTGTCCGCATTCCACTCCATAACGCACCTGGAACTGGTCATTCTCCAGAAGGGCGATGAAGCAGCGCCCGAAGCCGAGAAATCCCGAAGCTCGGACGACAAACGCCTGCAGAAAACGGTCCAGATCTCCGCTGGCGCTGAGTTCCAGCGAAATCTCAAGCAGTTGATGAAGTTCCTGCGCCTGGGAATGCGCCGTGGCATGGAGTTCCGCGTGCGCCACCGCGACGGCGCCAAAGCCGGCGATCGCTGCCACTAGCGCACGTTCCTCGGCGGTGAAGATGCCGTCCTGTCGGGGATAAATCAGGATCGCGCCCTGGGTGCGTGCCGTACGGAAGGGTGCGGCGATCAACATGCCGGGAGAAACGAGGTTCCCGAGCGAATGCACGTCTGCCGCGATTGACAGCGAGAGAGGCTCTCCCGCCGCCACCGCTCGCTGGGCAAGATCGGCCGCGAAGCGCAAAGTTTGCCGGTCATGGCGGGCGCGCGCCGAGGTCGCCAGTTGCGGAGTCTCCGCCGAGACCGCCTTCAGTTCGAACGGACCTTCCCGCCGGAGCAGGACGCATACCAATCGCGTGCGCAAAAGCAGCCGGAGCCGGTCTGCCAGCGCTTCGATGACTGCGCCTACATCCGGACTACCGTGCAAGGCATGGGCTACGTCCGCCAGAATTTCAGCGCGGCGGTGCTCTTCCCGTGACGCCTCTCCGAGACGCGCGGCTTCAAGCAGGCTGCCGAGCTGCCCGGCTAGAATCGTGGCTTTCGCCGCGATATCCTCGTTGAAAGCTTCATCGTTGGAATCGTGCAAAAAGGTAAGCGCGCCGATGACTTCATTGAAGACCAGCAGGGGCGCTGCCAGCAGCGAGCGCGCCTCAAACTCTCTGGCAGCCGGGAAAGCGAATGAGTTCACGTGATTGGCGAAGATCGTCCGCCGCTGCCGTACCGCCTCCGCGGTCACGGTGCTCTCCATCGGACGTAGGCGGAGTCCCACGAAACGCTGGGCCATCTTGCCGTCGGCCTGCTCTCCTACGAGCTCGTCTCCCGGTTGGCAGCGCCAGAAGTAGACTCCGGAAACGTCAAAAAATTCCCGCGTAGCCTGGCAGAACAACTGAATCAGTTTTTCGGGATTGGGTCTTTCCCCGGACTTGGCGCCAATACGGAGCAGAAGCTTCTGGAAGCCCTCATCGGAACCGGAGAAAGCGCGGTCTCCCGGGGGAACCATCGAACTGCTAACAGAAGCACTGACATCTGCACCGGCGCTGGGAAAATAGTTTTCTTGATTCACAAGTGCTTGAATCTATTGGGAAACTAATTGTCATCTCAATTTGAGTCAAGGGAAATGGATCATGGGGTGCCTTGATGTGAAATCCCGCGACTCGGAGTGAGATTTTGTCTCACCCTGAGAAACACTACCCGGTTTTGGCCGAATGAGACAACGCTAATCGCAGAGACACCCAGAAAGCGCTCCTCTGGTGCTGCATAACCATCGATTCCTCAGCCATTTAGTGCTCATTACTTTGGTTTTTCCAAGAAGGTTCCGTTGGCCTAGGCATTGCACGCTTGCCTTTGCCAGTTCTTGGAATCGGAGGAGGATCTGTGTCTCAGCGAATCGCGGCTGCAGTGCTGGCCGTCGTAACGATGGTGGCGGCTCTCACTTTGACCCATGCGGGAGCCCAGACGCCGCAGAGCGACGAAATCAATCGACGGGCGAAAACTAAGGTACAGCCTTTTTATCCGGAATTAGCGCGCAAGATGAATATCGCAGGAATAGTGAAGATT
>Ga0209698_10007727_pt1 | contig 11230 bp, 9 predicted proteins | sample LitLauG_LLR_2012_FD_187203 | JGI IMG/M metagenome (GOLD analysis project Ga0209698, IMG submission 187203) | Freshwater sediment microbial communities from Pennsylvania, USA - Little Laurel Run_MetaG_LLR_2012 (SPAdes) (version 2) | ecosystem: Environmental > Aquatic > Freshwater > Creek >... | reverse complement strand
GCGCATCGGCACGATCGACTCCTTCCTGCTCTCGCGTTTCGGCGGCGAGGCGGTCATCGAGGCGGGCAACGCCTCGCGCACGCAGTTGATGGACGTCGAGCGGGCGGCGTTCGACGATCAATTGCTGGAGATTTTTGACATTCCCCGCGCGGCCATGCCGCGTCTCGTCTCGTCCATCGGTCCGTTCCCGAGGGCGTGCGGCCTCAGCCCCTTGCGCGACGGCGTTCCCGTCGGCGCGGTGATGGCGGATTCGCATTCGGCCCTGTTCGCGCACGGCGCCTTCGCTCCCGGCCCGGTCAAGGCGACGCATGGCACGGGCTCCTCGATCATGGGCTTGATCGACGCCGCGCGCGCGGGCGCGCTGCATCCCGGCATGTGCCTGACGCTCGCGTGGCAAATCGACCGGCCGGTGCTGGCGTTCGAGGGCAACATCCGCGCGGCGGGGGCGACGTTGGTGTGGGCGGCGGAACTGCTTGGCGTATCGGTCGATGGGCTCGCGGCGATGGCGGCGGCGGAGCGTGATTGCGGCGGCGTGCATCTCATCCCCGCCTTCAATGGCCTGGGCGCGCCCTGGTGGGACGGCGGCGCGGTCGCGGCGCTCTCCGGCTTCACGCTGGGTTCGGGGCGCGGGCAGGTCGCGCGCGCGGCGTTCGATTCGCTGGCGCATCAAATCGCCGACGTCGTCGACGCCGTGCGCATGAGCGGCGCGCCCGTCGACAGCTTGCTCGTCGACGGCGGCCCGACCCGCAACGATCACCTCATGCAGATCGAGGCCGATCTCGTCGGCGCGCCGGTCATGCGCCGCGACGCGGCGGAATTGTCGGCGCTCGGCGTCGCGCAATTGGCGGGGGTGAGCGCGGGGCTGTTCACGCTGGACGGCCTAAGCGCGCAAACGCGCGGCGGCGAGACCTTTCGCCCCGTTTTGGCGGAACCGCAAAGGCAAATGGCGCGCGACGCATGGCGCGCGGCTTTGGCGCGCTCGCGCAGCGGCGCGGGCGTGCCTGATGGCGGGGAGGAGCGATGAAGCGGTTCAGCTTGGCAGGCAAAAACGCGCTGGTCACGGGCGCTGGCAGCGGCATCGGACAGGGCATCGCCATTGGCCTGGCTCAAGCGGGCGCCGACGTCGCGCTGTTCGATCTGCCAACCAGCAGGGGGCTGGTCGACACGGCCGAGGCGATCGCGACGCTTGGGCGGCGCGCGATCACGCTCCACGGCGATGTGGTTGACGAAGGCGCGCTCGCCGAAGCCGTCGCGCGCACCGAGGCCGACCTCGGCCCGCTCTCGATCGCCGTCAACAGCGCTGGGATCGCCAACGCCGCGCCCGCCGAGGACATGCCTCTGGCGCAATGGCGGCGCATGATCGACGTCAATCTGACCGGCGTGTTTCTCTCCTGCCAGGCCGAGGCGCGGGCGATGCTGCGCCACGGCGCCGGCTCGATCGTCAATATCGCCTCGATGTCGGGCTCGATCGTCAATCGCGGCCTGACGCAGGCCCATTACAACGCGTCCAAGGCCGCCGTCGTGCACCTCACCAAGAGCTTGGCGATGGAATGGGTCGGGCGGGGCCTGCGCGTCAACGCGATCAGCCCCGGCTACACGCTGACGCCGATGAACTTGCGCCCGGAAGTTGCGGAGCAACGCAGGATGTTCGAGCGCGAGACGCCGATGGGCCGCATGGCGAGCGTCGAGGAAATGGTCGGACCCGCCATTTTCCTGTCGAGCCCGGCGGCGGCGTTCGTGACCGGCGTCGATCTGCTGGTGGACGGCGGCTTCGAGTGCTGGTGAGCCGGACGCCTTAATGGGTCGTTGAAAAAGGATATGCGCTCCCCCTCGCCCTTCGAGACGCCAAGCTTCGCTTGGCTCCTCAGGGTGAGGGGGGGTGGGGCAATCCACACCTTAGCCCTCATCCTGAGGAGCTTGGCGCAGCCAAGCGTCTCGAAGGACGACGGCTAAGGAGCGCACTTTCCGCAACCCGCCTTTAAGCCCTGCCGGCGCGCCCGCGCCGCCGCCCGCCCGCGCCTTCCTTGGCCACGGGCAAGTCGACGCGTTCGGCGAGGTTGGGGAAGGCGTCCACCTTGTTGGGGATCGCCATGGCGGCGACGAAATGCTCCTGAAAGCGCGGCTCGATCGCCGTCTCGATCTTCTCGATTCCGCGCACCACCCGTTCGATCTCGGCGCGGGCGGCGAGGTTGAGCAGCGCGATGCGCGCGCCGGTGCCCGCCGCGTTGCCCGCCGACACGACTTTATCGAGCGGGCAATCCGGGATCATGCCGAGGATCATCGCGTGGACCGGATCGATATGCGCGCCGAACGCGCCCGCCAGCGCGATGCGCTGCGGGCCCTCGCCGCCGAACCGCTCGATCAGCAGCTTCGCGCCGGCATAAAGCGCGGCCTTGGCGAGCTGGATGGCGCGCACGTCCGTTTGGTAGACGTTCGCGCTCCGCTCGCCCTCGTGCAGGCGATAGGCGTAGGTGCGGTCGACTAAGTGCACGCGCGCCGAGCGCTCGGCGAGCGCGCCGTCGATCACGCCGTCCGCGGTGACAATGCCCGCCAGATACATTTCGGCGATCGCCTCGATGATGCCGGAACCGCAGATGCCGGTGACGCCGGTCAAGCGCGTCGCCTCGTCAAAGCCCGCCTCGTTCGACCAGAGATCGCAGCCGATCACTTTTACGCGCGGCTCCAGAGTCTCCCGGTCGATGCGCACGCGTTCGATGGCGCCGGGCGCCGCGCGCTGGCCGCAGGCGATCTGCGCGCCCTCGAAGGCGGGGCCGGTGGGCGAGGACGCCGCCAACAGCCGCGTTCTGTCGCCGTAGACGATCTCGGCGTTGGTGCCGACGTCGACGATCAGGCGGCGCTCGTCGCTCAAGTAAGGCGCCTCGGCCAGCGTGACGCCCGCCGCGTCCGCGCCGACATGGCCGGCGATGCAGGGCAGCGCGTAGACATAGGCGCCCGGCGCGATGTCCAGGCCCAAGTCGAGCGCAGGCGTCTCTACCGCGCCGTCCACCGTCAGCGCGAACGGCGCGCCGCCCAACTCGGTGGGGTCGAGGCCGAGATAGAGATGGTGCATGACCGGATTGCCGACGACGGTCGCTTCGACGATCTCGGCGCGCTCGACGCCCGCCTCGCGCGCCGCCTCGCCCGCGAGGTCGTTGAGCGCCGCGCGCGCCGCCTTGGTCAGCTCGCCGTCGCCGCCCGGATTCATCATGACGTAGGAGACGCGGCTCATCAGGTCTTCGCCGAAGCGGATTTGCGGATTCATCTGGCCGACGGACGCGAGCGCCTCGCCGGTGCGCAGATCGCACAAATGCGCGGCGATGGTGGTCGAGCCGATGTCATAGGCGAGGCCATAGGCCCGCTCATGCAAGCCGGGCCAGATCGCGACGACGTCGCGCCCTTTTCGCAGGGCGACGGTGACTTTCCAGGCGCCCGCGCGCAGCGCTTTCTGAAGGCCGCGCAGCACGGAGAGAGGCGCTTGGGCGCCGACGATTCCCCATTGCCCTTCGAGCGAGAGCTGCAGCCGCCGGAAATCGCTGGTCGGGTCGGCCATGTCGGGCTCGCGCACCTCCACGTAATGGAGGCGCACCACGGGATCGATCTCGATCGCATGCGCCTCGGCGCGCTTGCGCACGACCTGGCGGTGCGCCTGGCTCTCGGGCGGCACGTCGATCAGCAGATCGCCAAGGATGCGCGCCTGGCAGCCAAGGCGCCGTCCCGGCGCGAACGCGCCGCGCGCTTGGGCGTAGCGCGCCTCCACCGCGCCGCTTGCCGTCACGTGGTCGGCGCCGGAGCGGATCGCGTGCTTGGCGAATTCGCCTTCGGCCACGTCGATCTGGCAGCGCCCGCAGATGCCGCGCCCGCCGCACACCGAATCGAGGTCGACCCCGAGCTTGCGCGCCGCTTCGAGCGCGCTCGTCCCTTCTTCAAACTCGCCGCGTTTCCCCGACGGGGTGAAGACCACTTTCGCCAATGTCAAAGCGCCCTCGATCCTCGGCCGGTTTCCCCATCGCGATTCGCACGCGCAGGCCCTCTCGGTCCAGCGCTTCGATTTGGCCTCGCTTGAGGGCGATCAGGCCGGAATCGCGCAGCGCGCCGAGCGTGCGGTTGAGCGTTTGGCGCGAGCAGCCGACCATGCTGGCCAGGACATCCTGGTTTCGCGCCACCGCCGAGCGGTTCGGCGAGGTCGCTTCGACGATGTAATGGCAAATTTTCTGCTCGACGGTGTAGCGGTTGTCGACGAGAAGCCTCTGGGCCTCGCGCGTCAAGCGGTCGTAGCAAATGCGCATCACGTTGCGCTGAAACGTCTCGAAGCGAAAATATTCGCGAAAAAGAGCCTTGTCGCAATGAAGGAGCGTCGTGTTCGCGCCGGTTCGACAGGTCGCGGCGCACGGGCGGTCCGCGACGGCCTCGAGTTCGCCCAGCGCGTCGCCCGGCGTCGCGCCGACGACGAAATAGCGGTTTTGATCCGACGCGACGAACGTCACGTCCACGGATCCCGACGCCACCAGGAACAGGCCCCGCCAGGGCCGCCCTTGCGCGAGGACGGTCGTCGGGCGCTCGTGAAAAATCGCCGTGCATCGGTCGAGGAACGCGATCCTTTGCGCCTCGGGCAGGTCTTCCAACAGCGCGCAGTTCAAGAGGTGGGGGAAGCGGAGGCTGTTTTTCAACGGCATGCCAGACGTTTCGACTTGGAGGGGCTGTGTCGCCTTTAAGACCTTATTGCAGAAGTGAATACGATTCGTCACCTCGCCGCGCGAGGCGCGATGGACCATCGGCGGCGCCGAAAGGTCTTGGTAGCGGGAGAGGGACTCGAACCCCCGACCCCAGGATTATGATTCCCGTGCTCTAGCCAGCTGAGCTATCCCGCCAAAAAGGCCCGGCGTCGAGAGCGGGCCTTTCAAGAGGCGCGCATATAGGAAACCCGCGCCCGCTGTGTCAAGAAAGCCGCCCGACGCGGACCAATCCGTCGAGGCAGGGAGCCATCGCCAAGCATGACCGCCACATATCTCGGCCTCGATGTGGGCACGTCCTCGGTCAAAGCGCTGCTCATCGACGCCGCGCAAAAGACCTTGGCCGAAGCGAGCGTCCCGCTCGACCAGCATCGCCCGCACCCGCTTTGGAGCGAGCAAGACCCGGAGTCCTGGGTGGCCGGCGTCGCCCAGGCCGTGGCGGCGATCCGCGCCAAACGCCCCGACGCCCTGAAGGGTCTGGCGGGCGTAGGGCTCTCCGGGCACATGCACGGCGCGACGCTGCTCGATGGCGCGGGCGAGCCGCTGCGGCCCTGCATTCTGTGGAACGACGGGCGCTCGTTCGCCGAATGCGCGGAGTTGGAGGCGAAAGTCCCGGACTTTCGCAAGCGCGCCGGCAACATCGCCATGCCCGGCTTCACCGCGCCCAAAATCATGTGGGTCGCCAAACACGAGCCGGAAATCTTCGCCAAGACCAAACTGGTTCTGCTGCCCAAGGACTACGTCCGACTCAAACTGACCGGCGAAGCGGTCGCCGAGATGTCCGACGCGGCGGGCACGCTGTGGCTCGACATCGGCGCGCGCAAGTGGGACGAGGTTTTGCTCAAAGCCTCCGGCCTGACGCTCGGGCACATGCCGCGTCTGGTCGAGGGGTCCGCGGTTTCGGCCTACCTCTCTGCGGCCACGCTCGAAGCCTGGGGCCTCGACCCATCCGCCAAAATCCCGGTGGCGGGCGGTGGCGGCGACAACGCCGCCTCGGCGGTCGGCGTGGGCGCGGCCAAGCCCGGCGAGGGCTTTGTGTCTCTGGGAACCTCGGGCGTCATTTTCTCGGTCACCGACAAATATGTCAGCCTGCCCGAGCGCACGCTGCATGCGTTCTGCCACGCGCTGCCCGGGCGCTGGCACGGCATGGCGGTGATGCTGTCGGCGGCGGCGTCCCTTAGCTGGATCGCCGCGATCACCGGCCATGGCGACGACATCGGCAAGGTCGCCGCCGCCGCCGAGGCCTTCGCCCGTTCTAGCGACAACGTCGCCTCGGCGCCGATATTCCTGCCCTATCTCAGCGGCGAACGCACGCCCCACAACGACGCTTCGGCATCCGGCCTGTTCGCGGGACTGCGCAGCGAACATGGCGCGGATTCGCTGGCCTATGCGGTGATCGAGGGCGTCGCCTTCTCGTTCGCCGACGGCGTCGAGGTGCTGCGCGAGGCGGGCGCGGCGCCGAGCCGGCCGCTGCTGGTGGGCGGGGGCGCGCGCTCGCGCCATTGGGGCCAATTGATCGCCGACGCGACCGGGTTGACCATCGACCTGCCCAGCGGCGCGGAGGCCGGCGCGGCGCTAGGCGCGGCGCGGCTTGGCATGTTGGCGGCGGGCGCGGGGTCGATCGACGACATCTGCGTCATGCCGCCGGTCATCGCGACCTTCACGCCCGATTCCGCCAATTCTAAGCGGCTGGCGCCCCGATTGAAGCGTTATCGCGCGCTCTACGGGGCGGAAAAGGCGACCCGAGGCTGACGAGGCGCTTTGCCGCAGGCCGACTTTACCGTTCGTGAACGACGCCGCTTTAGGCTCGCGGCCATTGTCACGGATGGAGAGCCGAATGGGCGCCCTGGACTGGCTCGCGAGCGCCGCGAGCGACCGACTTCGCGACACGTTCGCGCCAACGGCCGCCTATGGGCCCCCCGCCCTGCTGGGAGCGCTGCTGTGCTCGATCGCCTATTACGGTTGGCGGCGCATGAGCCGGGGACGGCCGACCAGCGCCAAGGGCTTCCTGCGCTCGGTCTTCGCTAAGCGCATTCTGCTGCACCCCTCCTCGATCCTCGACATGAAGCTGTGGGCTCTCAACACGCTCGCCTTCGCCGGCGCTTACGGCATGCTCGCAATCAGCGGCCTGTTTTGGCGCGGAATCGGCGTCGCCGCGATGACCGGACTGTTCGGCGCGCACGAACCGACGGCTTGGCCGGTTTGGGCGATCCTCGCGCTGACGACGGTCCTCGAACTGCTCGCCTACGAACTGGCCTATTGGACCGGGCATTACCTCTTCCACGCGATTCCGGCCCTGTGGGAGTTCCACAAGGTCCACCACTCCGCCGAAGTGATGACCACGCTGACGGAAATGCGCACGCATCCGGTCGAGATCATCTCCTTCATGAACGCCATCGGCCTCGCCACCGGCTTGGTGTTCGGCGTCCTCACCTACGTTTTCGGGCCGGGCGTCCATCCGTTCACGCTGCTCAACGGCAATATCGTGCTGATGCTGTTCCTCATCACCATCGGCCATCTCCGGCATTCGCATCTGTGGATTCCCTTCACCGGATTGATGGGGCGCCTGTTCCAGAGCCCGGCGCACCACCAGATCCACCATTCGGACGATCCCAAACACTACAACACCAACCTCGGCTTCGCGCTGGCGGTGTGGGATTGGGCGTTTGGCACGCTTTACATCCCGGCGGAGCGCGAAACGATCCGCTTTGGCGTGGGCGCGCGCCATGTCGATTTCAGCTCGGTGTTGAAGCTCTATTTCCTGCCATTCAAGCGCTCGGCCGAAGCGCTGTTTGGCGTGAAGCCGGAGGCGGCGCCGGCGATCGCGCCGACGTCGGCGCCCAGCGTCACCCCGTCGGAGAAACTCGCGGCTTAAAACTCGTCCGCTTAGGATCGCGACAGGCCGCGGGAACGGCCCGCTCCGCCCTCGAGGCATCGTCGCGCATCGGCCGCGGGCGCGCGTCAGCCGGACCCGTCGGGGAGGCTCGACGGCCTTCCATCGACCGTGGGCGCCTAGGCGCCGCCGTCAAATCCGGCGAGGATGCTCTTGAAGCCGGCTCGACGTCTGAACTAACGCCGACAAATTTCCAACAAGGACCGGGGATCGCCAGAAATGCGGTTAGTGATCATCGGATCCGGCTATGTCGGGCTCGTCAGCGGCGCGTGCCTGGCCGACTTCGGCCATAATGTCGTGTGCGTCGACAAAGACTTGGAAAAGATCGCCGCCTTGCGGAAGGGGCAGACGCCGATTTTTGAACCCGGCCTCAGTGAGGTGGTCTCAAACAATCTGGCGCAAGGCCGACTGTCCTTTACCAATGACCTTGGAGAGGCCCTGCGCGGGGCCCAAGTCGTCTTCATCGCGGTCGGCACCCCGCCGGTCGCCGGCGGCCAACAGGCGGACATTTCGAGCGTCTTGGCGGTCGCGCGCGAAATCGCCGGATTTATCGACGATCATTTGGTCGTCGTCATAAAATCGACCGTGCCGGTCGGGACCGGCGACCGGGTCGAGGAGATCATCAAGGCCGCCGCCCCGTCGGCCAGATTCTCGGTCGTGTCCAATCCGGAATTCCTGCGCGAAGGTTCCGCGATCAAAGACTTCAAATTGCCCGATCGCATCGTGATCGGCGTCGAGGACGCCTTGGAGCGGCAGGTGATGGCCAATGTCTATCGCCCGCTTTACCTCAATCAGGGTCCGGTGGTGTTCACCGGGCGCCGCACGGCCGAGCTCGTCAAGTACGCGGCGAACGCCTTCCTCGCCATGAAGGTGGCGTTCATCAACGAGATCGGCGATTTCTGCGAGACGGCCGGCGCCGACGTCCAAGACGTCGCTCGTTGCATCGGCCTCGACAATCGCATTGGAACCAAATTCCTCAACGCCGGGCCGGGATTCGGCGGCTCCTGCTTTCCCAAGGACATGCTGGCGCTCGCCGCCAGCGCGCGCGACGCCGGCACGCCCTTGCGGATCGTCGAGACGGTCACGGCGGTCAACGAGAGCCGGAAATTGGCGATGGCGGAGAAAGTGATCAAGGCGTGCGGCGGCTCGGTCGCCAACGCGAGGATCGCGGTGCTCGGCCTGACCTTCAAGCCCAACACCGACGACATGCGCAGCGCCCCGAGCCTCGTGATCGTGCCGACCTTGTTGGCGGCGGGCGCCCAAGTCGTGGCGTTTGAACCCAAGGGCGAACGCGCGGCGCGCGAATTGTTGCCCGGCGTCGAATTCGCCGACAGCCCCTACGCATGCGTCGCGGGCGCGGACGCGCTCGTGATCATCACGGAATGGGAGGCCTTTCGCGCGCTCGACCTCCCCCGGGTGAAAGCCGCGATGCGTCGCCCCGTCATCGTCGATCTCAGAAACATCTACCGAAGCGACGAGATGAAGGCGATGGGATTTCATTATGTGAGCGTCGGACGAGGCGCGCGCCCGAGGTCTCCGGAGCGTTTTTCCTGAAGGTCGCGCTTCGTAGCGGGCGATCCGATTCCATCGTTTCGCATGGCGCTCTGATATGGCGGGCGTCTTGGCCGCGTCGACTGAGTCACATATCTTCTCTATAGGTTCGCCGCCCATGCGCTTCCAGGACACGGCGATAGACGACGTTGAAATTCTCCCGCCGAAGGAATTCGGCCAGACGATGCTTTCCGACGCAGACCCCAGGCGCCCTCGCGACGCGCGTGGTTCATCGCCTTGAGCGGACGCATGCGGATCGCGGTTGTCGGGCTCAAAGGGCAGGTTGCGACCGCCTTGATCGAGCGCGGCGCGGGTCGACACGAGATCCTCGCGCTCGGCCGCCCGCAACTGGACCTCGTCGATCGGGCGAGCGTCTTGGGGGCGCTGCGCGCCGCGCGCCCGGACGTCATCGTCAACGCCGCCGCCTACACGGCCGTCGACCGCGCCGAACAGGAGCCGGAGATGGCGCATGCGGTCAACGCCGACGGCGCCGGCTATGTCGCGGAGGCCGCCGCCTCGCTCGATGCGCCTTTGCTGCATCTTTCCACCGACTATGTATTCGCCGGCACGCTCGATCGCCCGTACCGCGAGAGCGATCCGACGCAACCGGCCGGCGTCTACGGCCGCTCGAAGCTAGAGGGCGAGCGACAGGCGCTTTCGCGCCACGCCAATGCGATGATCCTGCGCACGGCCTGGGTCTACAGCCCATTCGGCGCCAACTTCTTGCGCACGATGCTCAGGCTCGGAGAAACGCGCGGGGAGGTCGGCGTCGTCGCCGATCAGCGCGGCAACCCGACTTTCGCGATAGACCTCGCCGACGCGCTTCTGGCCTTGGCGGAGCGGCTCAAATCGGATTCGTCGCCGGATTTGCGCGGCGTTTTTCATATCACCGGCGCCGGCGAAGCCAGCTGGGCCGACTTCGCTCAGACCATCTTCGCCCGCGCCGAACGCCATGGCCGCGCGAGGGTCGCGGTCAATCGGATCGCGACGGCGGACTATCCGACGCCCGCCCGCCGGCCGGCCAATTCGCGGCTCGACAACGCGAAACTCCGCGCGGCCACCGGCATCCTCCTTCCCGATTGGCGCGCCTCCGTCGCGCGTTGCGTCGATCGCCTGCTCGATCCCGCGGCGACTTTAGGATGAATCGCATGCGTGGCATCGTTCTGGCCGGCGGCTCCGGCACGCGCCTCCACCCGATGACCTTGGCGACATCGAAGCAATTGTTGCCGGTCTACGACAAGCCGATGGTCTACTATCCCCTGAGCGCGCTGATGCTCACGGGAATCCGGGAAATTCTCGTCATCTCGACTCCCGAGGATTTGCCGTCGTTCAAGCGCCTGCTCGGGAGCGGCGCGCAATGGGGCCTGTCGTTGTCTTACGCGGAGCAGCCGCGCCCCGAAGGTCTGGCGCAGGCGTATGTCATCGGCGCTCCCTTCGTCGAGGGAAGCAACTCGGCGCTGGTTTTGGGAGACAATATTTTTTTACGGCCATGGCTTCGTCGAAACCTTGCGGGCCGCCAGGTCGCGAGAACGCGGCGCGACCGTCTTCGGCTATCGCGTGCGCGACCCCGAACGCTATGGCGTCGTCGAATTCGACGCTGAAGGACGGGCCATTTCCCTCGAAGAGAAACCTAGGGCGCCCCGATCGAATTGGGCCGTCACCGGGCTCTATTTCTATGACTCGCAGGCGCCGACGTTCGCCGCGGGCCTCAAGCCTTCGCCGCGCGGCGAACTCGAGATCACGGACCTCAACAAGCTCTACCTCGAGCGCGGAGAGCTGACGGTCGAAAAGCTCGGGCGCGGATTTGCCTGGCTCGACACCGGCACGCCCGGCTCGCTCATCGAAGCCGCGCAATACGTGCAGACGATCGAACAGCGCCAAGGCCAGCGGGTCGCCTGCCTGGAGGAAATCGCCTATCGGCAGGGGTGGATCGGTTCGGACGAAATGATCGCGGCGGCCGCGAAATTGGCCAAGAGCGGCTATGGCGATTACCTCTTGCAAGTCGTGAAAGAGACAGGGCGGGAATGACCCAGTGAGGCGGATCGCCAAGACGGAC
>Ga0209698_10007726_pt1 | contig 11231 bp, 11 predicted proteins | sample LitLauG_LLR_2012_FD_187203 | JGI IMG/M metagenome (GOLD analysis project Ga0209698, IMG submission 187203) | Freshwater sediment microbial communities from Pennsylvania, USA - Little Laurel Run_MetaG_LLR_2012 (SPAdes) (version 2) | ecosystem: Environmental > Aquatic > Freshwater > Creek >... | reverse complement strand
CCTTGCCAGCAAATAGATGGAGCTTTTGCACTTCATCCGTGCGCCATGGCTGCCGGTGACGTTCGAACTTTTCCGCCATGCCCGCTCTCTAGCCAACAAGTCGCCCTGAAGCGAGGTTACGTCCGCTTTCAGTCGCATTCAAGCCAAGGGCCGCTTCTGGGATCGAACGGCAGAAGAGGCGGGAGAGCGCACCTGCTCACTTCGCTTTCATGTGTGATTGGGAGGTGAAACGATCGCACTTTTTTGACGCGCGAGCGCTCTTTTTTTTGCGAGAAGCTTTCTTCGCTGCCTTCGGTTTCACGTCGCTGAAGCTGAATGAGGCCCATCGCCCCCCTTGGTGCGGGTGATGACGCAAGGCTCAATCAGCCGAGCGAGATCGGGAATGTCTTCGCTGTTGTGCGGCGCGCGAGCGGGAAGGGCCGCTATTGGGATAATACGGCTCGCCGCACTTAGGCGGCGTCCATGAACTGCAGCGCGGCTAGCTGCGCATAGAGACCGCCCTTGGCGACGAGATCTGCGTGCGCGCCTTGTTCAACGACGCGGCCTTGGTCCATCACCACGATGCGGTCAGCGCTGAGCACCGTCGCTAACCGATGCGCGATGACCAGCGTGGTGCGGCCCTTGCGTGCTTCGGCGAGGGCGGCTTGCACCAGCTTTTCGTTCCGCGCGTCGAGCGCGCTGGTCGCTTCGTCCAGTAATAGGATTGGTGCATTGCGCGCCAGCGCGCGCGCAAGCGAAAGCCGTTGGCGCTCTCCGCCCGAAAGCCCGCGTCCCCGATCGCCGATGCGCGCATCCAGTCCGCCGCGCACGGCGAGGAATTCCCACGCTTCAGCGCGCCGGGCAAAGTCTTCCAATTGTGCAGGGGTCGCGTCGGCCTTGCCGAAGCGAATGTTGTCGGCGGCGGAGAGCGAGAAGAGGTGTGCGTCCTGGGCGACATAAGAGAAGCGCGTCCGCCACTCGCGTGGATCGGCAGCCCGTGCCTCGACACCATCGATTGAGACAGCTCCGGCATCGGCATCATAAAATCTCAGCAGCAGGCGAAAGACTGTGCTTTTGCCAGCGCCTGAAGGGCCGACGAGCGCAATGGTTTCGCCAGCGCGAGTCTCGAGCGAGAAATCCTTGAGCGCCGATCTGCCCTCTGCGCCAGGATAGGCGAACGAGACATGATCGAACCGGATCGCGCCCCGGCCGGGTGAGGGGAGCGGTATCGGATGCGGGGGCGCGGCGATTTCGGGTTTTTCAGCGAGAATTTGGCTCAGTCGTTCGGTCGCGCCGGACGCTTTGAGTACGTCGCCCCAAACTTCCGAGAGTAGCGCGCCATTGCTCGCCGCGAGCACCGCAAACAATACGAATTGCGCCAACGCGCCCGGCGTCATGTCGCCTGCGAGCACCGAGCGCGCGCCAAGCCAGAGCACGAATGCAACGCCAAGAAACATAACGCAAATCGCGCCGGCGGTGAGTTGCGCGCGCGCCATGATGCGGCTCCGCGCGGCCGCGAATGCGCCCTCAACGGCGCTGCGGAAGCGAGCACGCATATCGTCTTCACGGCCAAAGGCCTGCACCGTATCGATTGCGTCGAGGCTTTCCGAGGCGACCGCGGCGGCATCGGCTACTCTGTCTTGTGCTGTCGTGGCCAAAGCGCGGACCCGGCGGCCGAACAGCAGCACCGGCACAAGCATTGCCGGGATAATCAAGAGCAATAGCCCAGCGAGCTTCGCGTTGGTGAGCACAAGCATCGCGGCCGCGCCAGCCAAGGTGAGCGCGCCACGCAGCGCCATTGAGGCGCTTGAGCCAACCAGTGTTTCGATCAGCGTCGCATCGACCGTCAGTCGTGAGAGCACTTCGCCGGTTCGCGTGCGCGCGAAATAACCGGGGGAGAGCGACATCAGGTGGTCGTACACGTCCGCCCGCAGATCGGCGACGACCCGCTCGCCGATCTTGCTGACGAAATAGAAGCGCGCCGCCGAGAACGCGCCCATCAATAGCGCCACGAATCCAAGACCAAGGAAGGCGCGGTCAACGCCCGCCGCTGCGCCAACTGCAAACCCATGATCGATCACGCCACGAAAGGCGACCGGAAGGGCAAGGCTGGCCGCCGTAGAGAGGACGAGAAAGACCCCGGCGAGCGTTACATCGGTGCGCCGTCTCGCCAAGTACGGAAGTAAGCTCCGGAGCGGGCGCCAATCGCGCCCCTTTGGTCGTTTTTGTGCGGCGAGGTCGGTGCTTGTCGCCAAAGTCGCGCCATAGCTTGGTCGGTCTTGTGGTTGTTGGGTGGACATCCGCGCATGTCGCATGGCGGAAGCTCGGCGCCTAGGGTTGCGAGGTGACGACGTTTGCAGGCAGCGCCGTGATGCCTGAATCGTGATGTCTCTTTCTGGCCTAGAGCGCGCGGCCATGGTGTAGGAATGTCTGCTTTGCGGGCGTGATTGCGCCGAGGGCCGCTTTTGGGATCAATCGGCGGGAATACTCTTGACGACAGTCGTTACCAGAGTTGTCGATCTCGTTGCCGGCAGACCGTGAACACAACCGCGAGCGCCAAGCGTGGACGGCAAGCTGCCGGCGTCAGTCGCGCGACATGGAAAGCCCTCCGAGCAGCGGAGCGTAGGCTGCGAGTCTGCGAGATATGAACTCGGTGAAGAGTCGCACGCGCTTCGTCTTGCGTGTCTCTCCGTGTGTGAGAAGCCAGAGTGATCCGCCAAGATGTGGGTGGGCGCCCGGCGCCCTCACGAGCAAGGGGTCGGCGTCTCCTACGAAACACGGCAGTGTCGTCATCCCGATCCCGCGCCGTGCTGCAACGATCTGCGCCTCGGGGTCCGGGGTCCTGAATGGAACTCCAGCCGTGCGAACCTCACCCTCGCGGGCCCAGTCCGGGACGCCGCGGGTGTCTATCACGATCCATCGGATGGGATCGGGCGCGCCCGCGCGCCAGGCGGCCAGGCGCTCGCGGGACATGTAAACGCCGCCGAACAGCTCCGGCCCCATCAGGCCGTGAAGATTGAGCGGAAGATTCTTGCGGTCGGTCACGATGCGGATCGCGACATCGGCCTCTCGATTGGTCAGATTTGCCACCTCTCCCGACGGCAGAATTTCCATCTCGATGTCGGGATGCAGATGCGCGAATTCGGCGAAGTCCGGCATGAGCAGGTGTGTCGCGAGGAACGGTGGCAACGTGATCCGTAGAAGTCCGCGCGCGCGCTGGTCGCGGCCGAAGACGCGCGTCTCCAGTAAGTGCGACGACGCCTCCATCTGCTCCGCGAACTCGAGAACCTCCTCGCCCGCAGCCGTCAGGCGGTAGCCCGAAGGCAGCTTTTCGAACATCTGGACGCCGAGGCTTTGCTCGAGTTGGGCGATGCGCCGTAGCACGGTCGCGTGGTTTACCCCAAGCCGCTCGGCGGCGGCCCGCACCGAACTACCGCGCGCGACGGCTAAGAAGTAGCGAACATCACCCCAGTCGATCATGGTGCATTCCCGCGCCGCAACCCGAGCCTTCTGAAGTCTCGCTTATAGCATGATAAGGCGTATTTCTGCCGGTTATGGCGAATTCACTCGACCAACCGGAGCATTTTCGCACCACCGATGTGCAAGAATCTTCACTCGCCGCCCGCCTCTAGCGACCCACGTTGAGGCTCTCAGGAGCACGCCAGCACAAGCGGATAGCGGGCCTGCGCAACTCTGACGCTGACGCTGTCGGTGTGCCCGGCCACACAACGAAGGAAAATGATCATGAAAAAACTAGAAAATAAGATCGCAGTGATCACGGGCGGAAGCAGCGGGATTGGGTTGGCCACAGCCAAGCGTTTCGTGGACGAAGGTGCGCACGTCGTGATCACCGGTCGACGAGAGAAAGAGCTGACCGCGGCCGCAGCCTTCATCGAGAAAAACGTGACGACGGTCGCGGGTGACGTGTCGCGCTTGGAAAATCTGGACCGCCTCTATGCTATCGTGAAAGAGAAGCATGGTCACATCGACATTCTCTTCGCGAATGCGGGCGCAGGGACAATCGCACCGCTCGCGGTCGCTACGGAGGCCCATTTCGATCAGACCTTCGATGTGAATGTGAAGGGTCTGTTCTTTACTGTGCAGAAGGCTCTTCCCCTCTTCAAAGACGGCGGTTCGATTATCCTGAACTCTTCGGTCTCGAACGTGTTGGGGCTGGCAGGGTTTAGCGTCTACGCCGCGAGCAAAGCGGCTGTGCGCAACTTTGCGCGTGCTTGGACCCTTGAACTGAAAGACCGCAAAATCCGCGTGAATACGATGAGCCCCGGGGCGATCGAGACGCCCGCCTTGGAGACAACAACGGGCCTTACCCGTGAGCAAGCCGAGCAAGCGGCCGCCCAGTTTGCGTCACAGATTCCAATGGGCCGCAGGGGCAAGCCAGAGGAAATCGCGGCCGCCGTGACGTTCCTCGCCTCAGATCAGAGTTCTTACGTCACCGGCATTGATCTGGCCGTCGATGGCGGCATGGCGCAGGTCTGACCCCGCGCCAACACCAGATCGGAGAATCATTATGACCTATGCAATCATCGGCTTCGGCAAGATCGGCCACGCTCTCGCCAAAGCGTTTGCCCGCAACGGCATCGAAGTATCCGTTGCAACCACGCGCGATCCGGAAAGCGTTGCAGCCGACGCGGCGGGGATCGGACCTCAAATCATTCCCAAAAAATTGGCGGACGCCCTCAAGGCCGACATCATCTTCTTGGCGGTACGCTTCGAGCAGCATGCGGATGTCGCGAAGGCGCTGCCGAGCTGGACGGGAAAGATCATCGTCGATGTGACCAATGCCTACGGCGTCGCGCCCGAGAAACTCGGAGCACAACCTTCGTCCAAATTCGTCGCACAGGCCTTCGCTGGCGCCAGACTGGTCAAGGGCTTCAACCACTTGGCCGCGGCCGTGCTCGATCATGACCCGGCGGAACATGGGGGCAAACGGGTCGTTTTCCTGGCGAGCGACGATGACGGCGCTGCAGATGAGATTGGCGTGCTCGCGGAGACGCTCGGTTTCGCACCGATCAAACTTGGTGGGCTTTCCGAAGGTGGGCTGCTTGTGCAGGCGCGGGGAAACACTTGGGGTCCGCTGATCTTTCAGCACCTTGTCAAGTTCGCGTAACGAACACGCAGTGCGATCCGACCCAACTGAGAAATTCCCAACCGGAGATCCTGATGTACGACCCATCCACACTATCTGAGTTGATCCGCTTCGCGGGCGTTGATGCGGGCTCCATCCTCATCGATGTTTACCCAGGCGATGGCGACTGGACGCGCCGCTTCTCCGACCTCGCGGGACCCAAAGGACGGGTTTACAGCTTCGTGCCGGCCGAAGTCGCGCACTTCAAGAACGATCCGCTTGGCCGCATGCGGACGCTCGCGAAGGAGCCGGGCCGAGAGAATGTCGAGGCCGTCTCGGCGGATCTTGTCGCGATGTCAGAGGTCACACAGCCCGCAGATATCTTGTGGCTGCACCTGTTCTACCACGATCTCCACACTGCGCTGATAAAAGACAAGGGCGCGACGGCGGCCGACTTCAATCGAGCTGTCTACGAGCGGCTGAAGCCCGGTGGCGCCTATATCATCGTCGATCACGCTGCGGCTGCAGGGTCGGGCACGAGCGACACCCAATCGCTGCACCGGATCGATCCCGCGTCAGTGCGCAAGGAGGTGGCGGCGGCCGGCTTCGTACTCGACGTGGAAAGCGCCATGCTCGCAAACAAAGACGATCCGCACTCGGTCAAGGTTTTCGATCCCTCGATCAAAGGCAAGACTGATCGCTTTGCCTATCGCTTCGTTAGACCCTGATCCTCGCGGAAGAAATCGTTGCGATGCGCGACATCGCAGAGTGACCGGCGCAGCGCTCAATGTGTCTGTCGTGTCATTGCCACTCAAAGATATGAGAGCCTGTCGAGTTCGATGAGCCTTTAGGGGCAAGTGACGCAACATCTGCAATCGGCGAACTTCAGAAGTTGGATGTCCGCTTACGCAACGAGCGATCCTGGAGTCTGGATTTGGGATAGAGCATCATAGTCACTGGCCGGTCCGGGTAGCTCTGGAGGCAACAGCCACGTCGCTCTTTGTTCGATAGCTTTCGTAGTAGAGACCCCCATAGGCACGCGCCGAACAGCGCCGCGACGAGGGCGATTGTGTCGCCGATACTGCATTTGCCTTGCGTTCGCTCAAGCATGAGGTGAAGCCGCGGGCGTAGGGTCTTACTTTCTCGCGGAGCTAGCGTGTGATGAAGATCCTAATCTATTATGGAACAACCGAAGGTCAGACGCGCAAGATTGCTGAATTTGTGGCGAAACAGCTCGGCGGCGACGAGGTGACGATTGTGGACGCCACCAATGTGCCTGCGGCGCTCGATCTCGACCAGTTCGACGCCGCGTTCCTGGCTGCCTCGGTGCACATGCACAAATATCAACCTGCGCTGGTCGAATTCGCGCGCGATCACCATAGCAAACTCAACTTGATCCCTTCCTTATTTATTTCTGTGTCGCTCGCCGCCGCCGGCGATGATCCCGACGACCGAAAAGGGCTCGCCGAGTGCGAGCGGAAGTTTAAAGCCGAAACCGAATGGACCCCAAAACAGGTTCTTGAAGTCGCGGGCGCCTTCCGTTTCACCAAATATGACTTCTTCAAGAGCTGGGTGATGCGTCGCATAGCCAAAGAGAAGAAGGTCAAGGCCAATCCGCACCAAGACCTCGAATTGACCGACTGGGAAGGGCTGGCGCGCGATATCAAAGCGTTCCGCGCGCAGACGAGGGCCTGATCAACGCGCCCCTTGGGCGCTGCCTTGCGAGGGAGGAGGCGCGCCGACTACCATGCATCGGGTCGAAGATGTTCTGTCGAGCCTGTCGACGGTCAGGCTCGCCGGCCAGACAGGCGAGGTGGGTTACGGGGTCAGAAACAGAAATCGAAGCCCTGGCGTTATTTTTCGTGGAGAGGGACAATGCGCGACGGAGCAACGTCATGGATAAGGCTTCCCACCTCGAACGATTGCGCTGCGACGGCTACACGATCGTCGAGGACGCGATTGCACCGGCGCTGATTGACGATCTGAACGAGGCGCTCGACAGGTTAGAGCGCGATTTTGACGTCAAGCCCGCGATGAATGGCTTTGAGGGCCATCGCACCGTACGCATCTACAACCTGCTGGCCTACGGTGCGCCATTCGATCAGGTTCCCGTGCACAGCAACGTTTTGCCTATCGTGGAGGGCGTGCTCGACGATGGCTGTCTGATCTCCTCTTTGTCCTCGATCGCGATTGATCCCGATGAAGTCGCTCAACCGATTCATGCCGACGACATGGTGATCCCGCTGGAAAAACCGCACCGCCCAATCGTCTGCAATTCGATGTGGGCGCTCACTGACTTCACCGCTGCGAACGGAGCAACGCGCCTTGTGCCCGGCACGCACCGACAGCCCAGTCCCGACTACGGCGCCACGTGCGAGACGATCCCAGCGGAAATGGCCAAAGGGTCAGTGCTTATCTGGGACGGGGCCCTATGGCATGGCGGCGGCGCCAATACCACGCAGACGCGGCGCACCGGGCTGGCGATGAACTATTGTGCGGGCTTTATACGCCAGCAGGAAAATCAGCAGCTTGGTCTGACGCCCGACGTGGTCCGAGCCTTCTCGCCACGGCTCCAGGAACTCGTGGGATACGGCGTGTACCGCGGCTTGATCGGCCACATCGACAAGAAAAGTCCGGCGCAACTGTTGAACAGGGGCGGGGAGTTTCGTTCGATCTGGGAGAAGTCCTAGCCCGAGCAATTGCGGAATATGACGGACCAGACTGCTGGGGACGGTCAAATCCGACGCGTCGGGCCCGTCGACTGGTTGGGCTGGCCGGCCCGGCAGGCGAAGTGGATCTACGCACCAACCTGTACAATGCTGGCGCGCGAGCTGAACTCTGCAGGCTTCGCCTTCATGCGGCGCTTCACGACTTGAACCTTGGCGCCGATCGCAGCCAGCGTGAGTGCGAGTCTCGGACTTGACTAGCTCCGTATACACATGTATATACGGCAAATGAGGGATGTCCGTGATGACTGTGGTGCGCACCAAGACCTTTAGAAGCGGCAACAGCGAAGCGCTGCGTCTGCCGAAAGACGTCGCGTTTGGCGAAAACGTTGAAGTGGTGATTGTCCGCTCTGGAGACGTGATGACCATTTATCCCGCCGCAACGTCTATTGAAGAGATGGTAGCGCAATTGCGCGCGCTGCCCGTTCCACAGAGCGTGGAAGTGCGTGACACCGATGAACTGCCGGAACGACCGGGGCTTTGAGTGGCGTTTATCATCGACACGAATGTCGCCATTCTGTTGCGAGACGGTGACCAGAAAATCAGTGCTCAGATCGCCGCACTGCAAGACGCTGTTCTCATGTCCATCATTACCCGTGTCGAGTTAGAGGGCGGTGTGCACCGCGAACCCCGGTTTGCCGCGCCACGGCGCGCACGCCTCGATGTCATGTTAGGCGCCATTCCAACGGTTGCATTTGATGATGCAGCTGCTGAGGCGTACGCCTCTATCGTCGCCCACGTCGGCTACTCGCGACGTAAACTGTTGGACCGCATGATCGCGGCGCAAGCGTTGGTGCACAGAGCGCGCTTAATTACCATGAACCCGGGCGACTTCAACGATATCCCGAACTTGGCGCTCGCTGCCTGGTGAGTGGGTGAGTCGGTTGAGCGAACCGACGCTAATCGCGTGGCCGCACCATTCATAGCGAAAAAAGAAACGGCGGCGGACCGACGATCGCGCGAGGAAGTCACCACAGGCAACTGGCTTCTTCCGGCATGCCAGGCGCATGTTTGGCATTACCGGCCATCGCCTTCCGACTGTCCCCTCCTAGGATATTGCTGTCGCGCCGGTGCTACACACACGGCGATCCGCCCCGGCCACGTCGTTCTCCGTGTTCGCTGACGACAAGCGAGGACGCGCATCTCTCATCGGCGTTCGCGGGGTTCGCGACACCGTCACTGTTGCCGGCCTGGCTTCAGCCCTTCGTCACTGTTGGGGCGGCGGTGCGCCCTTGGTGAGGCCCTGCGGCGCTTGCGTTAGAGCGCCGTGTGTCTGCTGGGCCGCCGAAGCGCCGGGCGTGCCGCTCGGTGCGCGGGCGCTGGGATTCGCCAAGGTGTGGGCGCACGTCTGCGTAATAGTGTTATTGTGGACGTCGTTATGCTGGGTGTGGCAACCGTTGGTGATCGTTTGATGAGTGACCATTTGTGTAGTGGTCGTGGATGTATTGTCCGACGTTGCCGGCAAGCGATCAGCTGCGAGCTCGAGTTTCGCTGCTGGATCAAGGGCGAGCATGCCGGCTTTTAAGCGCGCCAGCGCGGCTGCGTGAGGGATGGTTCCAACCGCACTGATTCGTGGGGCGATGGCGTGCGCTTCCCCGGCGACCAGCGCCGGCGTTAGAATAGTGACGCCAAGCAGGGTCGTTGGCTTCTTCATGTGAGCCTCCACTCGTCCTCGCGTGCGCGAGACTAGCAGATTGCAATCCGCGCGAAAGGGGCGTGGAATTGCTCCCGCCTCACAAACATTTCAGGTTAAGCCCATGACCTCAATGCGCGGGCCGATCAAGCCTGTGGGCGCTGCGGGCGGCGAGATGCTGCCGGCGGTGAAGGTCGCCTACGCAAAGGCAAATGCCTTTGCCCTGGAAGAACATGGGCTTCTGAACGGGGTGATGGCGCTCGCCAGCACAGCGCGTTTGAGTGTGCGCAAGGCGGTCGCCGATACCAGCGTTGCGAGCATGGCGCTGGTCGCATCCGTTGAGGCGGACTTGATCCGCAGAATGCACGCCGCGGTCTCCAAGACGATGGTGGTTGAGCTCGGCGCGGCCGCACGCAAAAAACTCCTCCGTGGCGCTGACCCCCAACAGCGTTTCGAATTCTTCTGCGCCGCTCTGAAAGACCAGAGCTTTGCAGTGGCGCTCATGGCCCAGCATCCTCTGTTGGCCAAGCGGCTGTTGCGCGTCGTTGCGCTATGGCGCCGATCTGTGTTGGAACTGCTTAAGCGATTAGAGGCCGATTGGCCCGTCATCACGGATTTGGCGCAAACTGCTCGGTCCGACGCAATCATACGTGCGGAGGCGTTGGGCGATCCCCACGGTGGCGGTCGGTGCGTGCAACGTCTGTCTTTTGAAAGCGGCGCGGCACTGATCTACAAGCCGCGCCCGGTCAGTATGGAGGCCGCCGCCAGTTCTTTCATTGCTTGGTCTAACCAAGGCTTCAGTCATGACCTCGCGGGCCTAGATGTCGTGGATCGCAGCAATTACGGCTGGGTGCGCCATCTCTACGGCTCTGGCTGTGCGGACGAAGCAGGTGTGCGCCGCTTCTTCCATCGCCAGGGCGCCAACGTGGCGCTTTCCTACGTTCTGGGCGCTACCGATCTCCATTTCGAAAACGTTTTGGCGGTCGGCGAATATCCTGTGATCGTCGATTGGGAGACGCTCTTCCAAGTCGTGGGACCAGGCGGGGGCGGGGCGACTGCGGCAGCGCTCAGAGTGATCGCCGACTCGGTCGCGCGCACGACGCTTCTACCGATGCGCCTGTTCAGCCCGACGGATTTTTCGCGCCACGCCGATCTGAGCGCGCTCGGCTATGCCAGCGAACAAATCTCGCCGTTTCCCAGTCTAGTCTGGGACCGGCCAAACTCGGACGCGATGCGGTTGCGGCACGAATATGGCTCCATGGGTTCTGCCTCGGCGCTGCCGCTTCTGAACGGCGAGCGGGTTACCGCTGCAAGCTACGTCGCCCAGATCGAGGAGGGCTTTGGCGAGGCGTACGAACACTATGCGCGCAACAAGCGCCGGCTGCTCGCCAAGGATGGCCCGCTTGCGAAATTTCGTGGGCGTACTGTACGCCACGTATTCCGCGCCACCGCGCACTATGCCCAGCTGGGCGCGGAGTCCTGGCACCCACGTTTTGGCGCCGACATCAAGGAGTTGCGTCGCTTTTTGCGCGAAAGCCTTGCGCGACAAGCCACTGTCGGAAGCTCCAGCCCTGCGCTTGTGCGCAGCGAGATTTCCGCCCTGATCGATGGCGACATTCCGTTCTTCACGCTGCGCGTCGGCTCTTCAAAGGCGCCGCTTGCCTCTGGCGATGCGATCTCGTTGCCGGCGAACGGGTGGCAGCGGACGCAAGCGCGTATTCGCGAGCTGGGCAAGCGAGACCAAGAACGCCAAAGCTGGTTTTTGCGGTTAGCTTTTGCAAGCGTGAACGCGCCGCTTGCTGCCTTG
>Ga0209698_10007725_pt1 | contig 11231 bp, 11 predicted proteins | sample LitLauG_LLR_2012_FD_187203 | JGI IMG/M metagenome (GOLD analysis project Ga0209698, IMG submission 187203) | Freshwater sediment microbial communities from Pennsylvania, USA - Little Laurel Run_MetaG_LLR_2012 (SPAdes) (version 2) | ecosystem: Environmental > Aquatic > Freshwater > Creek >... | reverse complement strand
GGCGCAGGCGGTCGATGAGCTGGCAGGCCTGCTCGGCATCGCAGCTGGGCAGCACCAGCGTGAATTCCTCGCCACCGTAACGCACCAGGGTATCGGTAGGCCGCAATTGCTTGCGCCAGGCCTGGGCGGCCGTGCGCAACAGGGAATCGCCGCCGGCATGGCCCCGCCGGCTGTTGTAGCGCTTGAAGAAATCCAGGTCGAGCATGGCCACGGTGAGGGTCTGGCCGTTGCGCTTGCCGCGTGCCATTTCCACCGGCAGGTTCTCGTCCAGTCCGCGCCGGTTGGTGATGCCCGTGAGCGGGTCGGTGCGCAGGAGCTGGCCCATCACGCCGATGGTGACCCGGCTTTCATGGCGGGCGCGATTGACCAGCGCCGCCAGGACGGCGCCCAGCAGCAGCGCAACCGCGCTGGCCGCGGCAACCACGCCAGCCGCGAGCTGGCTCGCGGTGTAGCCGTGGAAGGCGACGCGATCGGAGCTGGCTTGCACGGCCGCCCGCAGCGTGCCCTGGGCGGCCTCCACGGCGGCGAGGTAGGCGGCGTCCGATGCTCCGCTGATCCCGCCGGGCGCCGCGACGGGATCGGCCCTGCCGGGCACGCCGCCGCCTGCCGGCGGCGGGCCGTCGGCCATCGGCGGCAGTTCCACCGCGCCGCGCAGCACGCCCATGGCGCTATCGAGCTTGGACAACTGGAGTTTGGCATCGGGCGCCAGGTTGCGGGCCTGGGCATCGGCGAGGCGCCGCTCCCACTCGGCGCGGTCGATGTCGACGGCGCGCAGCACCTCGTGCAGCTGGCCGCCCACCATCGGTGCCCGCGCACCGGGTTGGGCTCCCAGTTCCTGCAGTGCGCGCAGGCGCGAAGCCAGGCTCTGGGCGTCGAAGGCCAGCTGCGACAGGGCCAGGGCGTCTTCGTTCTGGTGCTGCACATCGCGGTCGTGCTGCAGCTCGAACACCGACGCCGCGATGGCCAGCCCCACCATGACCAGCGCCGCGCCACCCACCGCGACGAGCTTGGCGATGCCGGGCAGGCGCGGTGGGTCGGCCGGGATCAGATTCCCCATGTGACGTCCACCTGCAGCTGGCGGGCGGCGCGCAGCATCTGCATGAGCGGATAGGCGCGCTGGCGCAGGCCCACCGGCGCAGCTTGCGCCGGATCCGCATCCACGGCCGCCGCCGCCGGTTCCAGGGCGAGCGCGGCGTCCAGGCGCGCCAGTGCGTCGTCGATCTGGGCGCTGCCGATCACACCGCGTTCGCTCAGGGGCTTGCCGATGATCTCGAGGAGACGGGCGGCATTTTCCGTCTGCATGAGGATCTGGCTGGCTGCCCGCGAACGAAATATCAGCAGCGCCATCGGGGGTCTCCGGGGTTTCGGCGGGAAAAGTGCACGGGTTTCCCGCCCGCAGGGGTGGGTCGCGCAAGGGTGGCGCCATTGTAGTGGCCCCGGGCCGATTGTCTCGGGCGGCTGGCGGCGGCGGCCGCCTGACCAGGCCCCCGCCGCTGGCCGGTGCCGGGTCAGAATAGAATCCCGGTTTGGCAGCCAGTTTCGCGGCTCGATAACCGAGGGAGTTCCAGCATGGGCAAGGGTGATGTGCGCACACGGCGCGGCAAGATCTACAACGGCAGTTTTGGCAAGACGCGGCCCCGCACGGCGCCCAAGAAGGCCCCGGTGCCCAGCCCGTCGCCCGCCAAGCGGTAACGGCGGCGATGGTTACGGGGCCGATTGCGGCCCCATGGCTTGAACGGCCGCCCGCGCGGTGCGGGCGCCAGCAACGAGGGGATTTGCGTGAATACCGGACACTGGATAGATGGACGCCGTTTTGAGTCGCCCAGCGAGCGCCGCATGGAGCTCTTCAACCCGGCAACGGGCGAGGGCGGCGCCAGCGTTTCCCTGGCCAGCGCCGAAACCGTGGCAAAGGCCGTGCAGTCGGCCAGCCGTGCCTGGCCTGCCTGGGCGGATACGCCGCCCATCCGGCGCGCGCGTGTCCTGTTCAAGTTCAAGGAGCTGTGCGAAGCCCGCCTCGGCGACCTGGCCGCGCTGATCACGCGCGAGCAAGGCAAGGTGCTGGCCGATGCGCGCGGCGAGGTGATGCGCGGCATCGAGATCATCGAATTCGCCACCGGCATTCCGCACCTGCTCAAGGGCGACTATTCCGACCAGGTGGCCACCGGCATCGACCAGTTTTCGCTGCGCCAGCCGCTGGGCGTGGTGGCCGGCGTCACGCCGTTCAATTTTCCGGTCATGGTGCCCATGTGGATGTTCCCGCTGGCCCTGGCCTGCGGCAACACCTTCGTGCTCAAGCCCTCCGAGCGCGACCCGACGGCGTCGCTGCTGATGGCCGAACTGCTCAAGGAAGCCGGCCTGCCCGACGGTGTCTTCCAGGTGGTGCAGGGCGACAAATCCGCCGTCGACGCCCTGCTGGCCGCGCCCGAGATCGAAGCGCTGAGCTTCGTCGGATCGACGCCTATCGCCCAGTCGCTGTATGCCCAGGGCTGCGCACGCGGCAAGCGGGTGCAGGCCCTGGGAGGTGCCAAGAACCACCTGGTGGTCATGCCCGACGCCGACCTCGAACAGGTCGAGGATGCCCTCATCGGCGCTGCCTATGGCGCCGCCGGCGAGCGCTGCATGGCCATCTCCGTGGCGGTGGCCGTGGGCGATGCCGCCGATGCCCTGGTTGCCCGGCTGCAGAAGCGCCTGGCACGCCTGCGGGTCGGCGACGGTACCGACCCCGCCAGCGAAATGGGCCCGCTGGTCACGGCCGTGCACCGCCAGCGCGTGCTCGACTACGTCAACGGCGGCGTGGCCGAAGGCGCCAAGCTGGTGGTCGATGGCCGCGAGCTGCGCGTTGCCGGGCGTGAAAAGGGCTATTTCCTCGGACCCTGCCTGTTCGACCATGTGACGCCGGACATGCGCATCTACAACGACGAGATCTTCGGCCCGGTGCTGTCGGTGGTGCGCGTACCCGACCTCGAACAGGCGCTGGCCCTGGTCAATGGCCATGAATACGGCAACGGCGTCGCGCTGTTCACCGCCGATGGCGCCAGCGCCCGCGAGTTCACGCGCCGCGCCAGGATCGGCATGGTGGGCATCAACGTGCCGTTGCCCGTGCCCACGGCGTATTTCTCGTTCGGCGGATGGAAGCGCAGCCTGTTTGGCGACACGCACATCTATGGCATGGAAGGCGTGCGGTTCTACACGCGCTACAAGGCGGTGATGCAGCGCTGGGGCGGCGGCAGCCGGGCAGGTGCCCAGTTCGCGATGCCCACTTCGCGCTGACGTCCCCGGCAGCCGCGCGCCGCTGGTGGCCGGCCGTGGCGCTCAATTGGTGTTGGTGTCGGCAACGCCCCCGCTCTCGCGCTCGCGCGCGGCTGCGGCCTTTACCGCCATGTCCTCGAGTTCGCGGTAACGCTTGATCTCGGCGCCATAGCGGGTGTTGATGTCGGCGATGTCCTGCAGTACCTTGGCCTTTACCCGCTGCTGTTGATCCACCAGTACCCGGTTGGCCTCGAAGGCGTCCTTGAGCTTGGCGGGCATCTCGCGCTTGGCGTAGAACTCGGCCTCATTGTCCAGGCGCTTGCGTTCGCGCCCGTATTGTTCGATGCGCTGGTCGGCCCGATCGACCAGCACCTGCTGGTTGGCAATGCTGCGGGCGCGCGCCGCCTCGATCTCGCTGACACTGCCGTAGGTTTCCAGCAGGGCGCGGTCTTTTCGCGACTGCGCCCGGTCCTGCTCTTCCTGCTGGCGGCGGGCCTCTTCGTCCTGGTCGCGCTTCTTGCGCTGCTCCTGGGTCAGCGGCGCCGGTATCACGCGGTGCAGCGTGCCGTCGGCATTGAGTTCGCGGATGTCCTCGCCCTTGCACTCCGGCGGCGGCAGGCCGCCGCTGATGGTATGGCCATGGGTCGTGCACACATAGAGATATTGCTGCGCATGTACCGGGGCGAGCAGCAGCGCGGCCAGCCCAAGGACAAGTCCCAGGGCGCGGCACGTCGCCGGGCTGCCGCCGGAGCGGAGCTTTTGCAAGGTTTCAGGCGCCATAGCGTTTTCGGTATTTTTCCACGGCTGGTATCTGGTGACGCAGCGCAGCGGCGCGCGGCGCGGCCGATTGCAGGAAAGCCAGCAGGTCGTCGACGTCGGCAATGGCGATCACCGGCGTGCCGGTGGTGCGTTCGAACGCTTGCACCGCCGATTCCGATGACAGGTCATCGTCGCTGCCCGTGCGCTCGCGCCGGTCGAGCATGATCACCACCCCGGCCGGAACCGCGCCGTTGGCGCGGATGAGCGCCACCGACTCGCGCTTGGCAGCGCCATCGGTGATGACATCATCGATGATGAGCACCCGGCCGGCCAGCGGCGCGCCCACCAGCGTGCCGCCCTCGCCGTGATCCTTGGCTTCCTTGCGATTGTAGGAAAACGGCACGTCCAGGCCCAGTTCCGAGAGCGCCATGGCGGTTGCCGCCGCCAGGGCGATGCCTTTGTAGGCGGGGCCAAACAGCATGTCGAAGGTCAATGCGCCAGCCTGCACGCTGGAAACGATGGTCTGCGCATAAAATCCGGCCAGCCTGCGCAGGGCAGCGCCGCGGTCAAAATGGCCCGCATTGAAGAAATAGGGCGTCTTGCGGCCGCTTTTCGTGGTGAAATCGCCGAAAGACAGCACGCCGGAATCGATGGCGAATTCGATGAATTTTTCGCGTTGCTGGGTCACTTTCCGGGCCCTGCTGTCAATGACACGGTTGTTTGCGCTGCCAAGGCTCGGCTTTCAAGGCAGCGCCAAAAAGTAAGGCTGAGTGCCGGCCAAGGAAATGCGGCTCGGTGCCAAATTACGATGGCCCAGTGCCGCCCAAGGCGGGAGCGTACCGCACTGGCCCCGCCCGGGAATTGCTGGAATCGCCATGTTTCGCATCGTCACTTGTAACGTTAACGGCCTGCGCTCGGCCGCCAGCAAGGGTTTCATCGACTGGCTCGACGAGGCCGCGCCCGACCTGGTTTGCCTGCAGGAGGTCAAGGCCCACGAGGCCGATCTGCCCGAACCGCTGCTGCGCCCCGCCGCCCGGCATGCCTACTTCCATTGCGCCCGGGCCAAAGGCTATAGCGGAACCGCGGTGTACGCAAAAAAGCCGCCCCAGTCGGTGCGCTGCGGTTTTGGCAGCCCCGAATTTGATGCCGAGGGCCGCTACGTGGAAGTTCAATACGCCAACGTGACCGTGATCAGCGCCTATTTTCCCTCCGGTTCCAGCTCCCCGGAGCGCCAGGAAGCCAAGTTCCGCTTCCTCGATGCATTCCTGCCGCACCTGCAGCAGCTCCGGGCCGCCGGCCGCCAGATCATCCTGTGCGGCGACATCAACATCGCCCACAAGGAGATCGACCTCAAGAACTGGCGGGGCAATCGCGGGAATTCGGGATTCCTCCCCGAGGAGCGGGCCTGGCTGGATCAACTGTTTGGCGTGCATGACTGGGTGGACGTGTTCCGGCGGCTGGACGAGCGCCCCGATCAGTACACCTGGTGGAGCAACCGCGGCCGCGCGCGGCAGAACAATGTGGGGTGGCGCATCGACTACCAGATCGCCACGCCGGGGATTGCGGCCAAGGCGCGGCGCGTGGAGATCTATACCGCACAGCGGTTCAGCGATCACGCCCCCCTGATCGTCGATTACACCGGGCGCCTGTGACGGCGCCGCCAGCAGCGCCCGGCGATGCACCCGCAGGGCCCGCCGCGCCCGGACCGGTGCCGGCGGCCGCGGCTTCGGTGTGGCGCGTCTACCTCGATCCGGCGGCGCTGCGCATGCTGGTGCTGGGATTTGGCGCCGGCATGCCCTTCATCCTCATCTATGGCACCTTGCCGTTTCGCCTGCGCGAGGCCGGGGTCGGACTCGCAACGATCGGGTTCGTCAGCTGGGTCGTGCTCCTCTACCCGTTCAAGTGGGTATGGGCGCCGCTGGTCGACCGGCTCGCCTTGCCCTTGCTGACGCGGCGCTTCGGGCGCCGGCTTGCCTGGCTGCTGCTGGCGCAGTGCGTGCTCGTGGCGGGGCTGCTGCTCATGGCGCTGGTCGATCCGCGCGAGCAACTGTCACTGATGATCGCCTGCGCCCTGCTCACGGCTTTTGCCGGCGCCACCCAGGACGTAGCACTCGATGCCTATCGCATCGAAGTGGCGCAGGTGGAGCGGCAGGCCGCGCTGGCGGCCATGTATCACTCGGGTTACCGGCTGGGCATGATCTGGGGTGGCGCCGGGGCGCTGTGGCTGGCGGCGCGCGCGGCGCAGGGCGCCGCCGAATACCGGCCACAGGCCTGGACCGCCGCCTATGCGGTGATGGCCGCCTCGATGATCGTGAGCGTGCTCGTGGCGGCGTTTGCGCCCGAGCGCAGGGCCGACTCCGCGACCGCCGCACCCGAAGTGGCAATGCCGCCGGAACGGGCCGCGCTGCCGGACCCGGTCATGACCCGGCAATTGCCCCCGCCGCCCAAGCCGGCGCAGCAGTTCACTGCACTGTTGGCGCCGTTCAAGGACCTGGCGCGCCGCTGGGGCTGGTATGCGCTGCTGGTGTTCGGGCTGATCTCGAGTTACCGGCTGGCCAACCTGCTCATGGGCGTGATGGCCAATCCGTTCTATCACGACATCGGCTTCACCAAGGACCAGGTGGCGGCGGTATCCAAGATCTACGGCGTGGTGCTGTCGCTGGTGGGCGGCTTCGTCGGCGGCGTCCTGACCCTGCGGATCGGCATCCGGCGCGTCATGTGGGGGGCCGCGCTGGTTTCCTCGGCCTCCATCCTGCTCTACGCGCTGCTGGCAACCCGCGGACCGGACATCACGCTGCTGATCATTGCCGTATCGACCGACAATTTCGCCGAGGGCATCGCCGGGACCGTCTTCATTGCCTACCTCTCGGGACTCACCAACCGCAACTACTCCGCGACCCAGTACGCGTTCCTGTCGTCGTCCGCGCTGCTGCTGCCCAAGATCGCCGCGGGCTTTTCCGGCGTCGCGGTGGAGCGCTACGGCTATCCGGCTTTTTTCTGCGGCTGCGCGCTCACCGGCATCATCCCGCTGGTACTGATGTGGGCGGTGCGCCGGTATGTGCCCGATCAGCGCTTCTCGAAGCGGTAGACGGCAACCGTGGCGCGCAGATCCTCCAGCCAGGTCACCGGCTGACCCCGGGCCAGCAGCGCGCGGTCGGTGATGCGCAGCCCCAGCCGCGCCGCGAGCAGCTCGAAATCCTTGGGCGTGCACAGGTGGATGTTGGGCGTGTCGTACCACTGGTAGGGAATGTCCGGCGTGACCGGCATGCGCCCGCGCAGCAGCGCGATGGCATGGCTCCAGTGGCCGAAATTGGGGAAACTGACGATGCCGCGGCGGCCTACCCGGACCATTTCGCGCAGCACCGATTCCACGTTGTGCATTGCCTGCAGGGTCTGGGACAGCACCACGGTGTCGAACATGCCGTCGGCAAACATGCGCAGTCCCGACTCCAGGTCCGCCTGCACCACGCTCACGTCGGCGCGCGCGCAGGCCAGCACGGATGCGTCGTCGATCTCGATGCCATAGCCGGTGCAGCGCTGCGAATCGCGCAGGTGGGCGAGCAGCGTGCCATCGCCGCAGCCCAGGTCGAGAATGCGTACGCCGCTCTCGATCCAGCTGGCGATCTGGACCAGGTCATGACGCAGCTTCACCGCGGCTCCTCCGCGCCGCCCGCGGGCGCGCCGGTACCGCCCAGCCGGACGTGGATCCGGTCGAAGTAGGCAGCCACCAGGCTGTGGTAGCGCGCATCATCGAGCAGGAAGGCATCGTGCCCATGCGGGGCGTCGATCTCGGCGTAGCTCACCTCGCGGCCGTTGGCGATGAGCGCGGCAACGATCTCGCGCGTGCGCGCCGGCGCAAAGCGCCAGTCGGTGGCGAACGACACCAGCAGGAAGCGCGCCGTGGCCGGCTGCAGGGCGCGCACCAGGTCGCCCTCGCAGCCGCGTGCCGGGTCGAAGTAGTCGAGGGCGCGGGTGATCAGCAGGTAGGTGTTGGCGTCGAAGTATTCCGAGAACTTGTCGCCCTGGTAGCGCAGGTACGACTCGACCTCGAACTCGGCGCCGTAGCCGAAGGCATAGTCGGCGGTGCGCAGGCTGCGGCCGAAGCGCTCGGTCATGTCGTCGCCGGAAAGGTATGTGATGTGCCCGATCATGCGCGCCACGCTCAGGCCGCGGCGCGGCACGACCCCGTGGGCGTAGTAGTCGCCGCCGTGGAAATCCGGGTCGCTGCGGATCGCCGTGCGGGCCACGTCGTTGAAGGCGATATTCTGGGCGCTGAGCCGCGGCGTGGTGGCGATGGCCACGCAGTGGGCGATGCGCTGCGGGTACTGGATGGCCCAGGAAAGCGCCTGCATGCCGCCCAGCGAACCGCCCACCGCCGCGGCCAGGCGTTCGATGCCCAGGGCGTCGCACAGCCGCGCCTGCACATTGACCCAGTCCTCGACGGTGACCACCGGGAAGGACGCGCCGTAGGGGCGCCCCGTCTGCGGATTGACCGACATCGGCCCGGTCGAGCCAAAGCACGAACCCGGGTTGTTCACGCCGATGACAAAGAAACGCCGCGTGTCGATCGGCTTGCCGGGGCCCACCATGTTGTCCCACCAGCCGGTGCTGCGCGGCTGCCCCGCATAGGTACCGGCCACATGGTGCGAGGCGTTGAGCGCGTGGCATATGAGCACGGCGTTGCTGCGGTCGGCGTTGAGCGTGCCGTAGGTTTCGTAGCGCAGGTCGTAGCCGGCCAGTTGCGCGCCGCTGGCCAGCGTCAGCGGGGCGGAGAAATGCCGGTCGCAGGGCCGGACCTCCCCGACCGAGCCCGCCGGCTCTGGCGCGGATCGGGTCATGGCCTCAGGCCCTGCGGGCAGGGGCGCGGACCGCGACCGCGCGCTTGCGCGCCGCGCCGCTGGCGGCCCGCTCCAGCGCCGCGCGGATCTGCGCCGGATCGTGCAGCCGCGCCACGCGGCCGGCCAGCCGGCCGGCCGACTTCGAATCGAGTTCGAAGATCCGCTGCTTCACGCTGAGCAGCTGCGCCGGGTTCATGGAGTAGCGCCGCAGGCCCATGCCCAGCAGCAGCTCGACGCTGGCCAGATCCCCCGCCATCTCGCCGCACACCGAAACGGGCAGGCGTGCGCGCGTGCCGGTGCGGATGGTGTGGGCGATGAGCTGCAGCACCGCCGGGTGCAGCGGCTCATACAGGTAGGCCACGGTGCTGTCGGTGCGGTCGATGGCCAGCGCGTACTGGATCAGGTCGTTGGTGCCCAGCGACAGGAACTTGAGCCGTTCGATGAAGGGTCCCAGGTTGAGCGCCGCAGCGGGAATTTCGATCATGCCACCCACGGGGATGCGGGCATCGAATTTCTGCTTGCGGTCCTTGACCTGTTCCTTGGCCTTGGCCACGAACTGCAGCACCTGGTCGATCTCCTGCACGTGAGCGAGCATGGGCACGAGGATGCGCACCGTGCCGGTGGCCGAGGCGCGCAGGATGGCGCGCAGCTGCGTCAGGAACAGATCGGGATAGGCCAGGCAGTAGCGGATGGCGCGCAACCCCAGGGCGGGGTTGGGCTCCACCGCCGGTCCTTCGCCGCCGTCGACCGCCAGTCCCAGGCTGTGGCGCGCCGAGGCGTTGAGCACCTTGTCGGCGCCGATGTCCAGGGTGCGGATCACCACCGGCTTGCCCTTCATCGCGCGCGCCACCCGCGCATAGGACTCGAACTGTTCGTCCTCGCCGGGCAGGGTGTCGCGGTTCATGAAGAGGAATTCGGTGCGGAACAGGCCGACGCCGTCGGCGCCCGCATCGAGGGCGTCACGCACGTCCTCGGGCATTTCGATATTGGCAAGCAGCTCCACCGGAATGCCGTCCTTGGTGCGCGACAGCTTGCCGCGCAGCTTGCGCAGTTCGGAGCGGGCCTGTCCCTGCAGCAGGATGCGCCGGCGGTAATCGACCAGCGCCGCCTCGTCGGGCAGGACGACCACCCGCCCGGCGTCCGAATCGACCACCAGCAGGTCGCCTTCGCTGATGGCATCGCGCGCGTCGGCCACGCCCACCACGGCGGGCAGGCCCAGGCTGCGCGCCAGGATCATGGTGTGCGAGGTGGGACCGCCCAGCTCGGTGATGAAGCCGGCCAGGCTGCCGCCCTCGTCCTCGCGAAAGTGCAGCACGTCCGCCGGCGACAGGTCATGGGCCACCAGCACCAGGCGCTCACCTTCGGCGAGCTTGGGTGCGGGCGCAACCGGCGAGGGCCGGCCGCCGGCCAGGCGGCGCAGGACGCGCTCGACCACCTGGCGCACGTCCTGGGAACGGCTGCGGAAATATTCGTCGTCGATCGCCTCGAACTGCTGGCAGACCTCCTCGAGCTGTATGGTGAGGGCCCATTCGGCGTTGATCAGGCGCGAGCGCACCAGGTCGCGCGGCGCATCGCACAGCAGCGAGTCGTCCAGGATCATCCGGTGCAGATCGAGGAAGGCCTTGACCTCGGCCGGCGCGTCGCCCGCGACGTTGGTGCGCAGCTGCTCGAGCTCGGCGCGCACCAGCGAGAAGGCATTGTTGAGCCGCGCCACCTCGTGGAGCACATCGCCCCGCTGGACGTGGTACTGGCGGATGTCGAGTTCGCTGGGAGCCAGCAGGTGGGCGCGGCCGATGACGATGCCGCGCGCCACGCCGAGTCCGAAGAGCTGCGTGCCCGTGACCATCAGCCCGCCGACTCGCCAAAGCCGCTGTCGATCAGCTCGCCGACGGCCTGCACCGCGTCGGCCTCGTCGCTGCCGACGGCTTCTATGGTGACGATGCTGCCGGCGCCGGCAGCGAGCATCATCACGCCCATGATCGACTTGGCGTTGACGCGCCGCGCATCCTTGGCGATGAATACTTCGCACTGGAAGCGCGAGGCTGTCTGGGTCAGCTGGGCCGAGGGGCGGGCATGCAGTCCGAGCTTGTTGCGGATCGTGAAGGAGCGGGAGATCATCGTTTGCCCGGCGCCGCGAACACGCGCGAATTCGCCGAAACCGCCGCCGTTTCCTGAACCCCGTTGACCCCGCCGGCGACGGCCTTGGCCGCGAGTTCGGCCAGGTCCAGGTCGCCGTAGCACAGCGCGCGCAACAGCATGGGCAGATTGACTCCGGAGACGACCGACACGTGGCCGGGATCGGCCAGCTGCGCGGCGACGTTGCCCGGCGTCGCGCCGATCACGTCGGTGAGCACCATCACGCCCTGGCCATGATCGGCCTCGCGC
>Ga0209698_10007724_pt1 | contig 11231 bp, 8 predicted proteins | sample LitLauG_LLR_2012_FD_187203 | JGI IMG/M metagenome (GOLD analysis project Ga0209698, IMG submission 187203) | Freshwater sediment microbial communities from Pennsylvania, USA - Little Laurel Run_MetaG_LLR_2012 (SPAdes) (version 2) | ecosystem: Environmental > Aquatic > Freshwater > Creek >... | reverse complement strand
ATCGAGAACTCCCAATGCCGCCTGAACCTTGCAGCATCCTCGGCGGCGGGATCCTCCAGCAACTTGACACTAAATCTGGCGGTTACTTTCAAGTCCGGGCTGCAAGGGCAACAGAGCATTTATATGGCTGTCGCAGACAACGCCGGCCTGGCATCGTCCTGGCAGCAAATGGGCACCTGGACACCATAACCTCCCCTGAAGCAAACCAACCCTCGCCTCGGCGTCGCGGGTTCGCGGCCCCCAACGCCGGCGCCCCCATGACATCAAACGTTTGGAGATGGCCAGACCGGGTGGTTGAACACATCTCGGGCGGAACGTGTGACCGCCCTGAACCGTCCTGTCATTGCTTTTGCCGTCAGTCACCGATCAACTCAACTGTCACGGTCGGCAGTACGAACGAAGCAATCTTATTAGTTCCCCGACTACCCTTTCTTGCTGAGCTTCCGTCATCTCATGAAAGAGGGGAAGTATCAGTCCGCGGTCTTGCGCGGTTTCGCTCTCTAAGAGATGTCGACACGCCGCGCCCCCAGTGCAACCCGCCACACCGCAACGCCATGTTCCGCGGCTATACGCAGGTTCGCGATGTGCGCACATGACACCGCGCCGCGTGGATATCCCGTGCTCCAGTAGCGCTTGCATAATTTCCTTCTGCGGCACCCGTTCGGCAAGGCGAACACAGTAGCTCTGCCAATTGCTGCGCGCCCAATCCGGTTCCCGAGGTACTACTATTTCTGGCGTTCCAGCTAACATTGAACTATACGAGAAAGCCAAGCAGCGCCGCCGTTCAATCATTTCCGGTAACCGCTTCAGCTGCTCGCGTCCGACCGCAGCTTGAATGTCGGTCATCCGATAGTTGTGGCCTAACTGGGAATAACGTTCAAAGACGACCTGCCGGGAAGCATGGCGGACCGTGTCGGAGAGGTCCATGCTATGCTGGCGCAGCAACCGAAACTGTTCGTCCCATTCGGAGTTGGCGGTGGTCAGCATTCCGCCATCCCCTGTGCTTACAAGCTTTCGCGGATGAAACGAGAAACACGCAATATCTCCGTGTGGTTTGCCGATCTTCTCCCACCGAGTGTCCCACAAGATTTCACTGCCGATGGCACATGCGGCATCCTCAATGACCCGCAGTGCGTGCGCACGAGCGATGGCCAGAATGCGGCGGAGATCGCATGGCATTCCAATCTGGTGAACGCACAAGATAGCGCGGGTCCGGTCGCTTAGCGCTCCCTCGATGAGATCGGGATCGATGTTGAACGTCAAGGGGTCCACGTCAACAAACACAGGGGTTGCGCCACAATGCCGCACACTGCTGGCCGTGGCAATAAAGGAGTGGCTGACGGTTATTACTTCATCACCGACTCCCACTCCGGCCACCTTGAGCGCAAGGTGCAGAGCGGTTGTACAGTTCGAAACCGCGCACGCGTGGGGCGCGCCCACACGCCTCGCAAAATCGCGCTCGAACGCGGCCACTTCGGGTCCCTGAGTTATCCACCCGGATACAATAACGCGCCTTGCCGCCTGCGCTTCAGGCTCACCTATCCACGGCTTGGCGATACTCACTACATCCGTTCCGGCACTCCTCGTAGCCGAGTCACGCTCCCAGTTGCGCACGGTCTCCTCTTCGAGCAGGACATCTGGCGCAAGATTCCGGCCGCGATACCAGTCTCTCAACTTCGCCAAGCCTTCACGGAACGGAACGGCCGGAATGTATCCACACAGGTTCCGGGCTTTTGTCGTATCCGCGAACAGGCGGAGAACATCGCCCGGGCGGGAGTTGATGTACTCTATAATCGGCGTTTTCGGTCCGACGACACGCCCGATTTCGTAGGCTAAATCTTGAATCTTGATCTCGGCACCGCTGCCTAGATTGATGGTCTCGCCGACCGCGCTTTGAGCGGTCCCAGCCAAGAGTATGCCGCGGGCCGTATCGCTCACGTACGTAAAATCCCGGGTCTGACTGCCATCCCCGAATACCATCATCGGCCTGCCAGCCATACCTCGGAGCATGAACTTAGGAATAACCTCGCCGCTATCGCCTTCGTGGTGGCAGCGAGGGCCATACGTATTGAAGGGCCGAACTACTACTGTCGGAAACCCATACGTATCGCAGTAAGCCCGTGTATAGCCTTCGCCAGCCAGTTTTGAGGCGCCGTACACTGTCTTCGGCCAGGTGGGGTGGTTTTCTTGCATGGGCACCCATTGTGCAGTGCCATACACCTCCGAACTGGATACGTAAACAAAGCGCCGCACACCTGCCGTCCGTGCTTCAGCAAGCAGGTCAAGCGTGGCGGTAGCGTTCACGTCATGGTTCTCACGCGGGGAATGGATGGAATGGCGGACGCCAAGACATGCTAGGTGAAAAACGAAATCGACACCCGCCATAAGGGGACGCATTCGATCCGAGTCGCGAATATCCGCTTCCACGAACCGGACATGAGCGGGCAGGTCTTCGAGATTCTCCCGCCGACCGTTGACAAGATTGTCGACCACTAATATTTCAGCCGCCGTTTCCGTCAGTTGACGAACCAGTTCCGACCCAATGAAGCCTGCTCCGCCGGTGACGAGAACTCTGCTTTCTGAAACATCCACTAGTTTCTAGCCTCCGCTCGTTGTTCTCTTGCCTCCTTGAAGTACGCGCGCCGATTCACGACGGACCGATGCCACCAGAACCGGAACATGTCGCGCAGGGAGTGAGAGATTACTCGCAGGCTGCCCGAGGTTGCCACTCCCTCTTCCCGAGCGCGGTATCGGGTTACCACTTCGACGATCCGAAAACCCATATCGTGGGCGCGGATCATAGCCTCCGGCGTCAGGAAAGCCGTGCTTTTGGACTCCACTCGAACCCTTTCCCAGATCCGCTTCCGATACAGTTGGACAAAGTTGTAGTCGCGCAGCTTAAGTCCGAACAACAACCCCAAGAGCATACGGTTCGCCCAGGACATAGCTTTTCGACTGAGCGTATACCCGGCATACCTGTCCCGAGCGGCCGAAACAATGTCGGCCTTCTCCGTGTAGGGCAACAATAGAGCCAAATCCCTCAGGTCGAACGGATAGTCCATAGCATTGTGAATCACCCATTCGTAGCGGGCCTCAGCGAATCCGCGCACAATGCTGCCACCCTGCCCCAGGTTGCGCTGGTTGTGTAAAACGCGAATTTCCGGATACTGTTGCGCCAATTCATCCGCAATCCTCCCCGTTTCATCGTGGCTGGCATCGTTAATGATCAGTATTTCAAAGCGATCGCACAACCTGCGCAGGGCTGCGACGGCAAGATCCATGGTCGAACGTATACTCTGTTCTTCGTTGTACGCTGGGAAAACGGCTGTGATGTCCATATTAGGCTGGCACCTCGCGGGACCGGGAACTGAGCAGAGACTCCTGCAGAGCTTTGATAATGCGTTCCTGCTGGCGTTCAGTCAACCCGGGAAATACAGGCAGGAACAGCGTGGTGGCGGCCGCCTCCTCGGTGACCGGAAGGCATAATCCGCGACTGCTGCCGGCATAAAATGGCTCGTGATGCAGGGACTGGATGCCCGTCCTGCACGAAACGCCCTTTTCCGCCATGGACAGGAGCACGTGGTCCCGCGTCACTCTGGCGCCAGGACGGATGCGCACTAGATATGAGGTGTACGCGTGAGTTGCGTACGCAGGGACAAACGGGGGCTCAATCTCCTGGAGTTCGCTCAGGGCTTCGTCGTAGCGGCGAGCTTGGGCAGTGCGCTGCTCGATCATCGCCTCGATTTTCTTGAGTTGCACCAACCCAATGGCAGCCTGAATGTCCGTCATACGATAGTTGTAGCCTACGTCCTCGTACCGCTGGACCAGCAAGCCCTTCGCTTTGTGCCGTTCGAGGTCGGAAATGGACGCGCCCGTGGAACGGAGAACGCGAGCTTTCCCTGCCAGGGCGCCGTCACTGGTGGTGATCATTCCACCCTCACCAGTTGTGATCATCTTGCGTGGATGGAAACTGAAGGCGGTAGGCGACCCCAAAGCGCCCACCCTCCTTCCCTTGTAAGTGGCGCCCAGCGAACACGCACCGTCTTCGATTAAGACAAGTTCGTGCTTCCGCGCGATTCGCTGAAACGCATCCACATCACCTGCAAGTCCGATTTGGTGGACCAGGAGAATGCCGCGCGTTCGCGGCGTGATAGCTTCTTCGACCGCGGCTGGATCGAGGTTGAAAGTCCGCGGATCGATATCGGCAAATACCGGCTGGCCGCCGGCATGGTGGATCGCATTAGCCGTGGCCATGCAGGTGAAGGATGGAACGATCACTTCATCGCCGGCGCCGATTCCAGACAAGGTCAGACAGAGGTGCAGCGCCGACGTGCACGCATTGGTGGCAACCCCGAAGTCCACAGCTACATAGCCGGCGACGGCCTTCTCAAATTCGGCGACGCGAGGCCCGAGCGTAATCCACCCGGACCGAATCACGTCTGCGGCGGCTCGGACCTCCTCTTCGCCCATCCAGGGGCGGAGAAGCGGTATGTGGTCGTCAAACAGATCGTTCATAGTACTCTATTCCAATCGAAGTCCTGGCTCAATTCTTCGCATACATGCGCGGGCATTCCCTTCACAAGAACCCTCGGAGGGAGGTCCTTCGTTACGACGGCGCCCGCCGCTACAACCGTTTCGGGTCCGACCGAAACACGCGAGAGCACTATGGAGCCGGTCGCGACAAAGGCACAGCCGCCCAAGCGCACGCGGGCGCCGAGGTGGGCTCCAGGGCTTACCTGCGCACCGTCGGCGATGACGCAGTCGTGCTCGATTACTGCGCCAGTGTTAATGATCGTGTGGTTGCCGACTACAGAGTTGGTATTTACGACAGCAGTGGCACCAATCATGTTGCCTGTTCCCAAATGCACAGTGGGCATCACGACCGCGGACGGATGGATCGCGTTAAGAAAGAAGCCGCCGCGCCGACTGACCCTTTCAGCTACGGTCAGCCGCATTCGTGGATTCCCGAGTGCAAGAATGAATGCGGCTGCCGATTGCCGCAACGCATCCTCAAGGTTTCCCCGAACTGGAGCGCCATTCATCTGCGTACCCCACAACTTCTCGTTCTCATCTACGAATTCTATCCGATCATACTCCCCGGCGGAGCGCAAAATATCTAGGATAACCCTTCCCTGTGCTCCCGCGCCGATGATCAGAGCCGTCATGAAGTTACCGCACTGGCGCGGCTGAATTCACGTACCGCATCGGCAACGGTTGCCAACTGCTCGCTGGTGAGTTCGGGGTATATAGGGAGCGACAGAACCTGTGAAGCAACCTCTTCCGACACTGGAAAGCTTCCAACGCCATAATACGGCTCAGCGTACGCTTTCTGCAGGTGAACGGGTATAGGGTAGTGAATCCCGGTTTGAATTCCTTTTCCATTCAAATACTCATTCAGGGCGTCTCGCTGTTTAGACCGTATGGCATAGACGTGATACACATGGCGCGCCCACTCCTGCTCAGCCGGTGTAGTGACTCCGGAGTTCCCGAGCAGTCGCGTGTATTCGCGGGCAACGGCCCGGCGTCCTTCGGTCCAACGTTCCAGATGGCGCAGTTTCACACGGAGAATGGCGCCCTGGATGCCGTCCATGCGGTAGTTGAAGCCGCGCATGTCGTGATGGTACCGGCGGGACTGCCCCCAGTCGCGCAGTTTGCGAATAACCGAGGCGTATTCGGGATTGTCGGTCACCACCATTCCACCCTCGCCATACGCTCCCAAGTTCTTGCCGGGATAGAAACTGAAGCAAGCAAGTTCGCCAAGACTGCCAGCCCTGCGGCCACGATACTTGGCACCGTGTGCCTGGGCCGCGTCCTCAATCACGATCCTGCCTGTAGGGCGGGCCACAGCAAGAATCGGATCCATATCGGCTGGATGACCGTACAAATGAACCGGCAGGATGGCCTTCGTCCGCTCAGTAATGGCGTTCTCTAGTTGTTGCGTGTCCAGCGTGTAGGTCTGGGGGTCGATATCAACGTACACTGGACGGCATCCGGCATAGTAGATTGCCGCCACTGTCGCGACGAAAGTGAACGGAACCGTGATGATTTCGTCACCCGGCTGAACTCCGGCGGCCAGCAGCGAAAGGTGAAGGGCGCTCGTGCCTGAGTTCACGGCAATCGCGAATTGCGCCTGGCAGTACGCGGCAAACTCCTCCTCGAAAGCCGCTACTTCTGTCCCCAGAATAAACTGGCTCGACTCAAGCACCCCGCCAATAGCGCGTTGTATGTCGCCCTCAATACTCCGGTACTGTGCGTGAAGGTCAAGATAAGCAATCAAGCGACAACCTCTTTGTCGAGTTCGACTAGTGCGCCCCGGCGTGCAATTGAGGCGGTGGCGGCCTCGAGGATTCGGACGACCCCCAAACCAGCCTCCCCGTCGGTCAGCGGCCGGGATCCCGACTCGACGCACCGGACGAATTCCAGAGCTTCTATCCGAAGCGCTTCCGTGTTATCCAGTTGGGGCGCCCACATGTCGCCGGCCCGGTAGTTAATTTTCATCTGATAGAGTTTTTCGGGTTCTTGATTGACACTGATTCCCTTGTCGTATACCTTGATCTTCTCACTGCCTTCCAGATCGTCGTAAAGGATCATTTTGCGGCTACCTCCAATCAGCGTACGCCGGATCTTGACCGGTGCCAGCCAATTGACGTGCACGTGAGCCAGCAGACTGCTGTCAAAGAAAAGCGTGAGATAAGCGATGTTCTCCGATTCGCCAGGTAGATGGCACATGCCGGTAGCTGCAACGGCAGTGGGACGGCTCGGCAAAACGTAATTCAGAATCGAGAGGTCGTGAACGGCTAAGTCCCAGATCACGTTCACATCCGTCTGAAAGAGCCCAAGATTGATCCGAACGGAATCGTAGTAGTAGATCTGTCCCAGATCTCCGGAATCTACCAGTTGTCGAATTTTCCGCACGGCGCTCGTATAAATGAACGTGTGGTCCACCATGAGTACGAGGCGTTTTCCGGCCGCGAGATCCACCAGGCGGGCAGCCTGTTCAGCACTTGCCGTCATGGGTTTTTCCACAAGTACGTGCTTACCCGCATTGAGCGCCTTGCAAGCGAGATCAAAATGCGAGGACACTGGAGTCGCAATCACAACCGCATCAATGCTTGCGTCGTCGAGCAGTTCCTGAAAACTCGTTGTGGTGCGTGCGGCTGGGCAACGCATTTTGGCGGTTGTCAGCCGTTCGGGCCGGAGATCGCTGATGGCCGTAACCTGCGCCCGGTTGGTCTCAACGAAGTTGCGGACCAGATTCGGCCCCCAATAACCGTACCCGACTATCCCTATGTTGATCATAAACTCTCCTCGGTCAGGTATTCAGCCAGCCCTCGGCGGCGCGCGCGGTTTAGTGGCCAAACGCGTATTGGTGGGCGCAGGCGCGAAAGCATATCCTCAGCTGCGCGCCTCGCGGTGCCGGACATCGCTGATGAAGCGGGCGGGAACACCGGCGACTATGGCATAGTCGGGAACATCATGCGTAACCACCGCCCCGGCGCCCACCATTGCGCCTTCTCCAATTGTGACCCCCGCGAGAATTGTAGCGTTGCTGCCGATTGAGGCTCGCGCCTTGACTCGTGTTTCGACGACTTTCCAGTCGGTTTCGGTTTGCATCTTCCCTACAGACGTAACGGCACGCGGATAGAGATCATTGATGAACATCACGCCGTGGCCGACAAATACTGCCTCATCAATGGTGACACCAGAACAGATAAATGTGTGGCTGGATATCTTGCAATCATTCCGGACGACGACCTCTTTCTGAATCTCAACAAACGCCCCGATCTTCGTCCTGTCGCCAATAGTGCAGCCATACAGGTTCACTAGATCCGGCTGCGGGATAATGACACCCGTGCCCAAAGCGGTATTGCTAGAGATCACACACGCCTCGCTCAGGTTAGAATGGCTAAAATTTAGTTTAGCCGACCGTGCGTGGGAACGCAATTCGGATTCTTGCTTGATATCATCGTTCCGGCGACCCCGGAACCAGCTCAACGCGATCAAGCTGTAACGATAGCCTCCGCGGGTCTGTCTGTTCGGTGAACGTCTTTTCCGCCTGGAGGTCTATGCGTATAGTCTGACCCGGTCGCATGGACCTGCTTACCGAGTCTGGTATCGGGCAGCGCGCCTGGAAAGTCCCTGCGTGCCGGATCTCGCAAGCCGGAAGAAGCACTCCATTTAAGCTCGGCGTTATGCGGAACGGAAACGGCAGCCCCACTCCGCCAGGGACCATCCCTTTCACGCTCAACTCCTTCGGAGGCGGGGCCGGCGATGCCAGTGTTATCGTCGCCTCCGCGGCCATCCATCGATCCAAAAAGATTCCGTTGAAAAGTGTCGTCTTCCAGTTCGGTGACTCGAGGTCGAGAAACGAAGAAAGGGAGTCGGAATCCAGATCCGCGTCCACCAGTGCAATGCTCTTGACTGCCACGTTGAGTCGGCGTGCGTCGCCGGGAACCCACCGGTTCCAAAGAGCCCCGCGGCGCGGCAGCGGCTCCGCGTCCTCTTCCACTAGAATTTCGATCTGGCTCGAAGGGCCGGAAGCGACAAACGCTCTCGTCACTACCTGCGCCACGCCCATGATCGCGAACCGCTCGACAAGCCCGCCATTCAGGAAAATGGAAATCACTCGGCCCGGAGAGCGATTTCCCGGTCCTGCGCTCGCTGCAATCCGAAGACGCTGAGGGCGGTTGCTGGGATTGATCAGCAGCAACTCCCCTCTTTTCCTGAGCCAGCGAAAACGTGTTAACCACGCCGACGTGTCGGAGCTCTCGGCGCGATACCAGCCCTGCCCAATTGCCAGAGTATTTCTGCATTGCTCCAACGGCGAAAGCGCGAAGGTCGCGTTCGACCAGACCGCCGGACAGTCAGGTAGAGGGACCACGTCCAATCCGGGATCGTTCCAATGCAGGAGGAAGTGCCCCGTAGGAGTATCCGTGGTCGAGCGCGGCTGACTATCGTAGACGATCAAGGAGATGGCGGGGAACAACGGGACTTCGGTCCCGAGCAGAAACCCCTTCGCCCAACCGGTTGCGACCGGATCAGGCAGGGTTGCGACAATGCCCTCCGCTCCCCACCGCTGGCCCACCGAGCCTAGTTCGCGCACATCGCGAAACGAGAGGTTCGGAGCATTATGGATCGTTAGTCCGTTCTTGGGGAACGCCGCCGTCAGGCCGATTCGCAGCGCCAGAGCGAGATTCGGAATGGTGTACAGAGGAAGAGCAGACAGTATCACCCAGCCCAACAGACGCCGCCTCCGTGAGAATAGCCAGTCCGACAAGGCGAAGGCAGACGCGGTGAATGCGACGACTATGAGCGGATGAACCCAGCCAACCAGCTTGAAAACACCGTAACCGATCCTTCTGTACGCGTACAGCAGAATGACACTGATAGCGGCTGCCAACATGAGCCGGAATACGGAGGGCAAATTCGATCCGCGATAGCAGCAGACAAAAAGCAGCAATAGACAGAAAGCTGCGCCGACAAGGAATGCGGCCTGCGGATGCTGAACAAACGGCCAAGCACCCGCAGTGGGAAGGCGCAAACCCCAAAAGAGCGGAATACCACGTTCTGTGAGGGTGAGGGCCATGGACATCTGAATTTCACCTACCCCCCCAAAGCGCGATCCAAACGTTTCTTCGACGAAGAATCTAAGAATGGTAGCGGCAAGGGGTGCAAACAGCAGAGCGATTAATGCAGCCGTCGAGCCCGCAAACAACAATGCCTGCCGCAGCCGCACGGCACGTGTAATCATTCCATGGATTACGGCGACGCCTACCAGCAAGCTCAGCAGGCCAATCGCGCCCAGGTAGTTGTAATACATACTCGCGCAAACTATCGCCAACGGCAGCGACGTGCGCAGTTCGGGACGCCCGACGAATTCAAACGTCAAGACGGAAGCTACAGGTATGATGGCGATTACGCTGACTGAGGCCAGTGAATCCAAATAAAATGTATACGCCACCAGGGAACTGGAGGCCACCAGGACAGATGCCATCAGGCTGACTGTTCGGGGAAGGTGCAGCGCGTCTGCCAACGCGTATACACCTCCTGGAACGAGATACACTAGGCCAATCGCTGTCACATTGAACAACAGTCCGATAGGTATCGTGGTGATCACCGATACCGTCGAGGCGACGTAGAAAACCGCCAACAGTGTGTTCTGGGGAATGCTCCGAAAGCTTCCCGAAGAGCGAAACTGTTCGACATATTGAGGAGGGATTCCCAGAGAGTGTGTGTGAATCCATTCCATGACGGGGAGGAGGAACCCCTGATCGGGGTTCGCCAGCCCCCAGTAGTTCTGCATGCCGCTGTACATCAGGGGCCAGCCAAACGCTGCGACGGAAAACAATCCCAGCAGTACTGCTGGCCTTGCCCTCCTTAGTTCTTCGCAAGATACACGGCTGCGGCGCCAGCCCAGCGCAGCGAGAAAGCCGAAGAACGGCAGAGTAATTACAGAAATCGTTCTCCCCGTGAGCGAAAACTGTGCAAGAAAAATGCTGAAAATGATATGAGCGCATAAACCCAGCGCGGGCATGATCGCCAGCCGCCAAGGCGATTCCTTGGAGGAGAACATAAGGAGAACCGGCCCGAAACCGCAATAGTAGAGAATCCCGATGAAAGTCAAAACAGCCAAGAACGTCATGGAATAGCATGCCCCTCGAAGAGACCGCCGGGCTCGATACCTTCCGATACAGGGGGCTTAGGGCTGCCCGGCGATGTTAATATAGCTATAAGCATTACGGCTGGGCGTCCTTACGCGGCAGGCAGTACCGACGCTACTTGCCTATTGTACCTAAGACAGGAAGGCTTGGATCTTGACGGCCGCGGCTCCTGCGCATTCAGCGATTTGGTCATCTCCTCATGGCCCCCTGCTCGAGGCCAACGCCGACCTGAAACACTCGGAAATTCAAAATCCGCGGATCGTTCTTTGCCGGCCTTCCCCCTCCCTCCACATGCAGCCGGAACTCGCTCGCCTTGCCGCCCTCCACCGGAACGGAAAGCTTCACCACGCCCTGGCGCGCTACGCGGACAGCCGCCACCTGGCGTCCGGATTCGTCCAAGACTTGGAGCAGGAACGCCTTGCCGCCGACCCCCGGTCCCGGTCCGACTACCAGCGAGAGCGCCGCCGTTCCCGCCGCAAAGCCGGTGAGGCGGATCTGCGCATCATTGTCTACCCAGCGAAACGTTTCTCCACGAAATGTCTCTACCACCCCCCACCCGCTGCCCAGTTC
>Ga0209698_10007722_pt1 | contig 11233 bp, 11 predicted proteins | sample LitLauG_LLR_2012_FD_187203 | JGI IMG/M metagenome (GOLD analysis project Ga0209698, IMG submission 187203) | Freshwater sediment microbial communities from Pennsylvania, USA - Little Laurel Run_MetaG_LLR_2012 (SPAdes) (version 2) | ecosystem: Environmental > Aquatic > Freshwater > Creek >... | reverse complement strand
CCCCCCGGGCTCTTCTGTGCAATCGCGGGCCCTCGTGGACCTCTCACGGCTGTGAGAGTTTCTATCGCAATTTTTCAATAATGTCAAGTATCGTGATAGTAACTACCAAAAATGTTCTCGAGTGACCGCTGACGCCCCGTCGCCAAACGAATGTGCCGAGAAGCCTCTACTGGATCGACGACGACGACGCCCCCATATCTATCACTGTTTCGCCAACCAATCCACGTCTATTGCCCAACCAATAACGACTGTCGCGCAATTGTCACATACGGCGCGACGCGAGCGACGCGACGCGAGGTTCAGCCTCGTTGCCAGGCGTCGGTGTCGTTGTCGGGCGTCGAATCGAGCGACCGGGCGCGGCCCGCGTCGTTGTCGCGTGAGGGCGGCAGGTTCCTCGTGGGATACGACGACGCCGCGACGGTGGTCGTGACGGTGGTGAGCTTGTTCGTCCGCGCCGCGCCGCTGGTGGCGACGGCGAAGCCGATTGCCGTGGCCATGATGGCGACCACCACGATCGCGAGGGTCCATCGGAACGAGAGCCGTCGCTTCATCAATTCCACTCCCCTCGCTCCGCACCACTTCGCAAGCCCCATCGCCGCTCATCCAGTGTAGAAGCCGGCTACTCGTCAGCGAACTCACCCGATCCGGCGAACGCCGCGGGGTGCTCCGTGAAGCCGTCGCGGACCGTTCGATGTCACCACCAGGCATTCCCCCGTCTGAACTCCCGCGCGATGATCGGGCGTCACCACGTTGGGCTGCACCACGAGCATCATGTTCTCTCGCAGAACCACATCAGGAACGACGTCGTTGGGACGACTCAGCGACCCCAACACTGGTGCCAGGTAACCTCCGCCGTAGCCGTGCACCAAGTCGTCGTAGGTGGTGTAGCCGTGATCCTCGATCACCCGTCCCGCCTCGACGAGATCGCGGGCGTGAGTACCGGGGACGAGAAGGGCCGAGATCGCCTCGAACGCCTGCGTCGCCACGTCGTGCAACGACGCGTACAGATCGTTGAGTTCGTCGTCCACGACGAAGGTACGAAGGATCTGGCCCCCGTAGTCGAAGAAGTTCGCGGTGATCTCGGTGGTGATGACGTCACCACGGCGCACGAGCCGCGTCGACGGATGTTGGCGCGGTACGCAGTACTGGGGATCGGCCATCGCGTTGACGGCGAAGTAGTGGATGCCGTTGACCCCTCCGAATCGTTGGTAGGACCCCTCGACGATCGCCCCGAGGTCGCGCTCGCTGATCCCGACGCGCACCTGCTCGGTCAACGCCTCGATCGCCAGGTCGCCCAGACGCGCGCCTAGCTCGAACCAGGTCAGCTCCTCGGGTGACTTGACGAGCCGCAGGCGCGAATAGGCGCTCGACAGGTCGACGACCGTGCCGAACTCCTTCTCCAGCACTCGGGCGTAGGCCAGGGGCAGCGGACCCATCACCCCGACGCGTCCACTCTGGGCCCCACGTCGATGCAGCTCCAGCACCGAGGTCAAGATGGTCGAGGGTCCCCCCCACCGGACCTTCGCGTCGCGCGCGATGTGCTGAGCCAGGGGCACGTGATTGAAGTACTGCACGAAGAGCATGTCACGGTCGCCGGGACTCACGATGAGGTGCGCCTCGTTGGTGACGAGCCACTGCGATAGCCAACCCACGGCGCCAGCGCGTCCACCGATTCCGTGCACCAACAAGTGATCGACGTCGGCGTCGTGCATCACCTCCTCGAGCTCTCGACGGCGACGGTTCATCTCGTCGTCGCTGAAATGCGGGTACTCCTGGTCCAAGATGGCCAGGTGTTCGGGACTGAAGACGGTAGACGTGCTCACGGTGGGCCTCGATGTTCATGGTCAGCGCCGCGAAACGGGCTCACTCGAAAGTACACGGGCAACGACTGCACTAGTCGAAGTTGTTACGGCGTCCTTCGCGCACGTAATCCACGGTCGAGCGGATGTGTTCGTCCCCGTGGATGGACTTCTGCTTGGCCACGTGCCCGAACATCTGGATGCCGAATCCGCCGTCGAGGTCGTCGGTGATGCGCTTCTTCCAGGGCCGGCGCACGATCTGCGTGGTGAGTCGTCGGGTGACCCGTGGCTGGGACATGATGTGATCGGCGATCTGGTAGCCGCGCGCTATCAACTGGTCCCGGGGTAGCACCTCGTTGACCAGTCCGTACTCGAGGGCCTTGTCGGCGGTGATCGCCTCGCCGGTCAGCAACGCGTAGGCCGCGCGCTTCGTGCCCAGGAGCTCCTGGAAGGCGTTGTGGATGCCGTCGGCCGGCACTGAGCCGATGTCGTAGTGCAGGTCGAAGAAGACCGACCCCTGGGCCGCCAGCGTGATGTCACACATCAAGACGATCTCGGAATGGAAGCCCGAGCCGTTGAAGAGACCGATGGTGGGGACTTCGATGTCGTTGATCAGCGAGCTGACGTTGATGCGGCCGTCCTTGTAGGCGTACTCGTAGGCCCAATAGGGCATGTCCTCATTCTCGAGCTCGAAGCCCTCGGGGTCGGACTCCATCATGAATTCCTCACCCGAACCGGTCAGGATCACCAGCTCGTTCTGCGGGTCGGCACCGATGACCTTGAGCATCTGGCCGAGGGCGCGATGATTCTGGACGCTCAGCTGGATCGGACCGCCGAGCGTGTGGGCCTGGGCCAGCAGAACGCCGTCGTCGCGCCGATCGAGTGTGAAGAAGTCCTTGAAGACCTCACGGTATTCGTCGAACTTCGGGGTCGGTATGAACTTTTGCAGTGACACGATGTCCTTTCTTCTCTTCTCGAGTCCGTCCGAGGCGACCGCTCACTGGGGCCGCAGATCGAGTCCGGCGGACTCGGCCTGGACGGCGAACAGTGAGAGGAAGTCGGCGTCGCGGTACCCGCGACCGATCGCGGTCTGGAGCAGCTGCAGGACACTCGACGCGAGTGGCATCGGCGCCTCCGCCCGTCGAGCGCGGTCCATGCCGAGTTCGAAGTCCTTGCGCAGCAGTTCGGTGGTGAATGTCGGCGTCCAGTCGAGGGACAGCAGATCCGCGGTGCGATTCTGCACCCACGGCATCGCCAGACCGGTCGAATTCAAGAAATCGAGGAAGAGCTCGCGGTCGACCCCGGACTTCTCGGCCAGTACCGTCACCTCGGCGACCGACTGCGCGATCATGCCGAGGTAGAGGTTGTGACAGATCTTGACCGTGATGGCCTGCTCTCCCTCACCCACCCACTTCGCGGCGCGCGCGATCGTGCTCAGCAGCGGCGCTACGAGGTCGTAGGTGGGTCGCGGCCCCGACACCACGAAGGTCGACTTGCCATCGGCCACCACGTGAGGATTGCCACTGATCGGCGCCGCGAGGAAGCCCACGCCGCGAGCGTCCGCGGCGGCGCGAACGCTCGCCGAGGTCTCGGGGTCCACCGTCGCACACGAGACGATGACGCGCGGAAGGCCCGGTGCGCTCAGCAGCCCGTTCGCGCCGCAGACGACCTCCTCGAGGTCCGACGGGGTGGCGACCATGACGAAGACGACGTCGCACCCGCCCAGGTCGCTGATCGATTCCGCCCGGCGCGCGCCTCCATCGACCAATGACTGGGCCTTGGCACCCGTACGGTTCCACGCCGTCACCGCGACTCGCGCGTCGACGAGTCGACGAGCCATGGCCAGTCCCATGCGACCGGTCCCCAGCCATCCGACGCTGAGATTCGACGTCATCTTCCCCTCCTCATGCCGCGCACGGCGTCCCTACACTGGTGCATACTCACCCGGGGGCGTTCTCACCACCGGCGCGCGTGGAGCCTCGCCAATGCGCTCGAGAACCCGCCATCCGGCCTCGACGACGTCTTGGGTCGCCAGACCGTACTTCTGGAAGAGCCACGTGGCGCTCTGCGCGCCCTGGGCGAAGGTGTCCGCGATCCCCACCCGGCGCAGGCGTCGCCCGAGTCCCTCCTCGGCGAGGACCTCGGCGACCGCCGAACCCAGTCCGCCGATGATGGAATGGTTCTCAGCCGTCACCACGGCGCGGGCGCGCGAGGCCATCTCGATGACGGTCGAGCGGTCCAGCGGCTTGATGACCGGCACGTTGACCACCCCGACGCTCACCCCGGCGTCCTCGAGGGTCTGGGCGGCCGCCAGCGCCGACGAGAGCATCATCCCGCTCGCGAAGATGACCACGTCCTCGCCCTCGTGCACGACGTGGGCGTGCGCCAGGGAGAACTCGTGGCGGTGGTCGAAGATGATCGGAATCTCGCCGCGCTTGAGTCGCAGGTAGACCGGTCCGGCGACATCGGCGATGGCGAGAACGGCCTGGCGGATCTCCGTGGCGTCGGCGACGTCCACCACGGTCATATTGGGCAACGCCCGCATCAGGGCGACGTCGTCGATCGCCTGGTGGCTCGGGCCACCGGGGCTCGACACCCCGGGCATGAAACCCACGATGCGCACCGGAAGGTTGGGATAGGCCACGCAGTTGACGATCTGGTCGAGCGGACGCCTCGTCGCGAACACGCCGAAGGTGTGCACGAAGGGGACGAATCCACGCCGCGCGAGGGCTCCGGCCATCGAGATCATGTTGGCCTCGGCCATGCCGGCGTGGATGAAGCGGTCGGGGAACTCCTCTTGGAACAGGTCGATCTCCGTCTGGCGCGTCAGGTCGCCCGAGAGACACAAGATCTCCTCGCGCTGGCGGGCCAACTCGACGAAGGCGCGTCCGTAGGGCTTGATCTCGGTGCGATACGGGGGCGGGTTAAGCACGGCGCGCCTCCAGTTCGGCGACGGCGGTCGCGATGAGTTCGCCCGAGATCTTGATGAAGTGGCCGTCCGCGCCCTCGGGGAGACACGCCAGCCCGTGCGCCGTCGAGGTGCGCGCGATCACGATGGCCGGACGCGACTGGACCGTCGCGTCGGCCACGGCCCGCGAGAGGGCCGCCACGTCGTGGCCGTCGACGTCGTAGGCGGACCATCCGAAGCTCCTCCACTTCTCCGCGATCGGCTCGAGGGTGGTGATCGACGACACGGGTCCGTCCACCTGGGAGTCGTTGGCGTCGAGCAGAACGATGAGGTTGTCGAGTCCGCGGTGAGCCGCGAACATCGCCGCCTCCCATACTTGACCCTCCTCGAGTTCACCGTCACTGACCAGCGCGAAGACGCGCCGTTCGACGTCGTGGTGCAGCTGCGCGGCGAGCGCGAGGCCCACCGCGCTCGAGAGTCCCTGGCCCAGTGACCCCCCAGTGATGTCGGCCACCGGCGAGGACTCGGTGCCGATGGCTTCGAGTTCGGACCCATCGTGACCGTAGGACGTCAACGACTCCTCGTCCAACAGACCCAACTCGGGGCCGGCCGCGTAGGCCACGATGATGTAATGCCCGGGCGAGACCACCAGTTCGTCGATCCCTGGACGGAACACCTCGTCGAACAGCACTGCCATCATCTCGGCCGACGAGAGGACCTGGCCGAGGTAGCCGAATCCATGCGGTGCGACCATTCGCACGGCGCGAAGACGCAACAGGTCCGCGGCGCGAACGAGTTCCCTGACCCGATCCGACTCCATCGACACCCCCAGGTCGTAGTTGCTAAGCCACTATAACAGAGTGGCGTGACGGGTCATCGCGTCGTTGGGCGGCGGCGATGACTCTGCGCCAAGTGCTCCTCCATCGCGCGATGGTGGTGCAGGACAGCCAGTCGCCCCGCATCGGCGTCGCGCTCGCGCACCGCCACAAGGATTGGCTCGTGCAAGGCGGTCAATGCGGTCGCGTGACGTCGTCCGAGCCAGGTGGGCACGGTGCCGCTGGCGACCCACTGGCGATACTCGTAGTTCATGAGCGACGTGTGCACTCCCTCGAATATCGACGCGAGGTAGGGATTGTGCGATGCTCGCACCAAGGTCGAGTGGAAATGGGCGTCGGCGCTCAGCCAGCTCGCGGTCGAACCCGCGCTCAGTCGCAGTCGTTCCAAGGCCTCGTCGGCCCGTTGCACGTCTGTACTCGTGCGCTCGTACGTGGCCTCGCGCACTCCGGCATCCTCCAACCACAGACGAAGGTCGGCCAGGTGCACGACCGACTCCTGTTCGACATCGAGCATCAGGTCCATCGACGACGCCAAACTGGCCTCGGGGCGGCGCTGCACGTAGGACCCCGAACCCCGACGCGACTCCACCAATCCCCGGACGATCAAGATTCGCATCGCCTGGCTCACCGTCGGACGACTCGTGAAGAGCAGTTCGGCCAATTCGCGCTCCGACGGCAGGCGGCGCCCTTCGGGCAACTCGTGGTCGATGATGACGTTCTGGATCTGACGGGCGATCTCCTCAGCGGCGCGATGCTGGGTCCCCACTCGCACCAGGGATCGCTCCCAGATCTCGAGGTCGTCGGAGGACTTAGACCGCGCCACGTCCCCACTCCCTCGCCATGGCCGCAAGACTAGCGGCGCTCGCCGCCGACGGCGGGCACGCTGCGACGCCATCGCGCGGTGCGTGATGTCGTCGTTGAAGAGATTTCACCTGACGGTGGCGCGACCGATGCCACCGATATGGTTTGGCCATGACGAATTACTTCAGTGACCCACTCTTCAGCGTCGAGGTACCGGGGTCCACCCGACCCGCCCGGATCTACCTGGCCGAGACCCTCGACGGCCTCTACGCGCCCTACGCGTTGCGCACCCCCGCCGACGAGGGGACGTTCCCCCTCGTCTTCCTGGCCTACGGCAACGGCGGGTACGGCATCGAGTGGATCCTCTCGCAACTTCGCACCCACTCCTACGTGATGCAGCGGCTGCTCGACGCGGGCTACGCCTGCGCGTGGGGCTGTTACCGCACCGAGGTCGAACTCGGCTACCACCGCGGCGGGCGACTGGCCGTCGACCAGCGTTCGGGAAAAGGCCTGATGAGCCGCGCGCCCCTCGAGTACGAGGACGAGGTGGCGATCTTGCGACACGCGGCGAGCCTCGCGTGCGTCGACGCCCAGCGACTGGGACACGTGGGCGTATCGCACGCCGGTGAGATGCTCTTCAAATTGGCGTCGGACTATCCCCAGGCGTTGCACGCGGGCGTCGCTGTCGAGCCGGCCAACCACGAGTTCATCGACCTCTCCCCCGACGACGCCCCCGCTGAGAATGACGTGGTCTTTCGAAACGTCGAGGAGATGCAGATGCACGACACCGAGCGCGTTCGCGCGCGCACCAACGTGCCTCTCACCCTAGAACGCATGTCGCGCATCGAAATCCCCATCCTCGTGATGGGTCGCGACGAGGACCATCTCCAGGGCATCTTTCGCGTCAGTTACGACCTCCTCGTCGAGAGCGGCAAGGACGCGTCGTGGCTCTCCTTCGATCACCCCGTGCACGGCTACGTCTTCCCCGAGGAGCGCGAGGACGGCCGCGCGGTGGCCGACGAAGTCCAAGACCGAGCCATCGACGCGATCATCGCCTTCTTCGACGAGCACCTCGCGAGTCGCCTCGCGTAGCGACGACGTGGCGATCACGACGAACGGCGGGCCTCGCGGGCCCGCCGTTCGTCGTGATCAGATTGAGATCAGGCGTTCATCGATGTCGACACCGTGGCCACGATGCGTTCCACTGACGGGATCGCCATGTCCTCGAGGGCGTCGGCCGCCGGCAAGGGGATGTGGGGAGTCGTGATGCGAACGATCGGGCCGTCGAGGTCGTAGAAGGCCTCTTCGGAGACGATGGAGCTCAACTCGCCGCCCCAGCCGCACAGACGCGGATTCTCCTCGACCGTGAAGAGTCGGCCCGTGGCCGATACCTCGCGCAGGATCGTCGTCGTGTCGAGCGGCACGAGGGAGCGAACGTCCACCACCGTGCAGTCGATACCGGCGCCGGCCAGTTCCTCGGCGGCCTTGAGCGCCTTAGGAACCATTGCCCCCAGCGCCACCAAGGTGGCGTCGCTGCCCTGTCGCAGGACCTTGGCCGAGCCGAGCGTGTCGACGATGTCGCCGTCGGGCACCTCCATCTTGGATGCGTAGAGAGCCTTGGCCTCGAGGAAGATGACGGGGTCGGGGTCGCGCACGGCGGCGGCCATCAGGCCGATGACGTCGAGCGCGTTCGAGGGAACGACGACCTTGAGGCCGGGCACCATCATCGCCCAGTTCTCGACGCTCTGGGAGTGCTGGGCGCCAAAACGTAGTCCGCCACCGTTGCCCGATCGGATCACCAAGGGGAACGTCATCTGACCGTTGGTCATGTAGCGCGACTTGGCGATCTCGTTGACCACGATGTCCCAGCACACGGCGAAGAAGTCTGAGAACATGATCTCGGCGATCGGCTTGAGGCCGGTCATCGCCGCGCCCATGGCCGCTCCCAGGATCGCCTGTTCGGAGATGGGCGTGTCGCGCACGCGCACCGGGCCGAACTCCTCGAACAGACCGACGGTGCCCTTGAAGACGCCGCCCGCGGCGCCGATGTCCTCGCCGATCGCCAGGACCGTCTCATCGCGGCGCATCTCTTGGGCTATGCCCCGAGCGATCGCCTCACGGAATGTCAATTGCGCCATGCGGAGCCTCCATCAGCCCAAACGTCCTTCATCAACAAGTCGGCACCCGGCGTGGGACCGGCCTTCGCTTCCTCGGTGGCCTGATCGACCTGCGCGGCCACCGACAGTTCGATCTCGACCAGCTGCGCCTCGGTGACGCCTTCGGCCAGCAAACGGGCGTGGTACATCGGGATCGGGTCCTTGGCGAGCCATTCGGCGACCTCTTCATCAGGTCGGTACTTGCCCGGGTCAGCCCGTGAGTGCCCGCCGTGTCGGTACGTCAGCGCCTCGATCATGCTGGGCCCCTCGCCCGCGCGCGCGCGAGCGATCGCGGTCGTGGCGACCGCGTAGACCGCGTCGACGTCATTGCCATCGACGATGATCGACTCGAGCCCGTAGGCGCTCGCGCGGTCGGCCGCCGGATTGGGGACGGCAGTGATCTCGGTCGTGCGGGTGTACTCCATCCAGAGGTTGTTCTCGCAGACGAAGACGACGGGCAACTTCCAAATGGCCGCGAAGTTCAACGCCTCGTGGAACGCACCGATGTTCGTCGAGCCGTCGCCGAAGAAGCACACGGCGACCTGCTCGGTCCCGCGGTACTGCGCGCTCCAGGCCGCGCCGCAGGCGATGGGCAGGTGCGCTCCGATGATGGCGTAGGAGCCCATCACCCCGTGCTCCACGCTCGTCAAGTGCATCGAACCGCCCTTGCCGGCCATCAGGCCGTTGGTGCGCCCCATGAGCTCGGCCAACACCGGGGTCATGGGCACGCCGCGCGCCAAGGTGTGGGCGTGACCGCGGTAGGTGGCGAAGGTGTAGTCGTCGGGTCGCATCGCCGCCGCGAAACCCGCGGCGATCGCCTCTTGTCCCAAGGAGAGGTGGCTGGTGCCCTTGACGTAGTTCTCGAGGAAGAGGTCGTAGGCGCGCTTCTCGAACTGACGCAGGGCGACCTGCATACGGTAGAGGTCAAGTTTGGCGTTCAGGTCCAAAGCGGCAGTCGTCGTGGTGGTCGTCATTGTCACTCCTAGTACTTGTTGGCGATCATGAGTTCTTGGGCCGGGAACTTCGTCAAGATGGCGGGACCGTTCTCGGTGACCACGATCTCCTCCTCGATGCGAGCCGCCGAGATGCCGTCGGTCGCCGGGCAATACGTCTCGAGCGCGAAGACCATGCCGACCTTGAGCTCGATCGGGTCCGTCAGCGAGTTCAGTCGCGAGATGACCGGACGCTCGTGGAGTCCGAGTCCCAGGCCGTGTCCGAACTGCAGTCCGAAGGCGGCCATCTCGTTGGGGAAGCCGAACTCCGTCGCCGCGGGCCAGGACTTGGCGATGACGTCGGTACCAACGCCGGGCTTGACGAGGTCGATGGCGTTATCCATCCACTCCCTCGCCTTGGTGTACGCGTCGCGCTGCACCGCGGTCGAGGAACCGACCGACATCGTGCGGTAGTAACACGTGCGATACCCGTTATAGGAGTGGATGATGTCGAAGAACGCCTGGTCGCCCGGTCGGATGATGCGGTCCGTGAAGTTGTGGGGATGGGGATTGCAGCGTTCGCCCGACACCGAGTTGATGGCCTCGACCTGGTCCGAGCCCATCTCGTAGAGTCGCTTGTTGGCCAGCGCCACGATCTCGTTCTCGCGCACGCCCGGCTTCAACGCCTCGAAGATGTCCTGATAGACCCCGTCGACCATGGCGGCCGCCTGGCTGAGCAGCATCAACTCGTCCTGGTTCTTGATGACGCGCGCGTCGAGCATCGTCTGCTGGGCGTCGCGCACGTCGACCCCGGCCTTTTGCAGTTCGAAGAGGAAGGGCAATTCGACGATGTCGAGTCCGATCGGCTGGCCCAGCACGCCGGCGTCCGCGAGCAGACCGACGATCTCCTTGACCGCCGACTCGAAGAGACCGGCCCGCGGGGCGATGGCCCCGCGCAGCCCCAGCATGCCCGCGCGACAGTTGTCGGGTTCCAGCCAGGGCGCGAAGAGCTTGTGATGGCGGGCGGCCGAGCCGAAGTCCCACACGATCGGCTCTCCCCCGCGCGTCAAGAGGCAGTACCGCGTCATCTTGTCGCCCAGGGCTCCTCCGACCCACGTGCCCGACACGTAGCGGATGTTGTAGAAGTCGAAGAGCAACAGCGCGCCGAATTCACTCTGGTCGAGGGCCTCGCGCGCGCGAGCCAGACGGTAGTTACGCAGACGCTCGAAATCGACGCGCGTCTCGAAATCCACCCCCATGTGACCAGGGGTGTTCATGACCGGTCCGAAGCCCTCCACCGGTCAGCCGCCCAAGCCGTCGTCGACGACGATGTTCTCACTCACCATCTCGAGCCCGGCGCCGCGCGCCGCCTCGAGCAAGAGTACGGCGAAGTCGTCCTTGGCGTACCCCGCGCCGGCCGAGGCCTTGACCAGTTCGGTGCACAGCGCCGACAGCGGCATGGGCACGTCGTGCTCGTAGGCCGCGTGCATGCCCAGGTCGAAGTCCTTGCGCAACAGCACCGGCGTGAACGTGGGGGTGAAATCGAGGTTCACGAAGGCCGGGGTCTTGTAGCGGGTGAAGACCGAACCCATCACCGAATTGTTGAGGAAGTCCAGCCACGCCGAGCGCTTGACGCCGCCCTTCTCCGCCAGGACGGTGATCTCGGCCATCGCCTGGGTCACGATGCCGAGCATCATGTTGTGGCAGATCTTCACCAGTCGCGCGACCTCGTCGTCGCCGACGTAGGTCACGCCCTTGCAGATCTGACGCAGGTAGGGCTCGACCACGTCGAAGGCGTCCT
>Ga0209698_10007721_pt1 | contig 11233 bp, 10 predicted proteins | sample LitLauG_LLR_2012_FD_187203 | JGI IMG/M metagenome (GOLD analysis project Ga0209698, IMG submission 187203) | Freshwater sediment microbial communities from Pennsylvania, USA - Little Laurel Run_MetaG_LLR_2012 (SPAdes) (version 2) | ecosystem: Environmental > Aquatic > Freshwater > Creek >... | reverse complement strand
GGATCAGTTTTTTCCTGGCTGTTAAACCTATTACGCGATTCAATTTTTTGCAGCTGGCGCTCAATGATAAGCTCCGCGATCAATTCAGCCGCATCGGTATGGGGGCTGTCTTTGAGCAGTTGCTTCAATTTCCGTTCATTGACATCAATACGGTAAAGCAATTGGATCAGGGAGTTAAAATCCCTTTGGATCAGTTCATTAATCAGTTCAGTCAGCTTTTGGCGCAGCGGGGCAAGGGGTTCCTGCCCAATAGCATTGGTCGCCGCAATGATCTTTTCAGGGACAGCCAATTGATTTTCGTTACTCATTTGTAAAGGATGTGCTTTAATATTTTTCCATAACGCCTAGTCCGAACAGGGCAAAATCATATTGCACCGGATCACAGGGATCAAATTTCCGCAACGCCTCCGTCAATTCCAAGGCGGCCTGCCAGTCGACTTGCTTTCGTTGCAGTAACTTAAAGTGCCTCGCCACCCGTGCAACGTGTACATCTACCGGGCAGATCAGTTGTGCAGGACTAATTGATCTCCAAAGCCCGAAATCGACCCCCCGCTCGTCTGTGCGGACCATCCACCGCAGAAACATGTTCAATCGTTTGCAGGTGGATTTCTTTTGGGGAGCAGCAATGTGCTTTTTTGTCCGGGCTGGCACATCCTCCAGTGAAAAGAAGTACTGGTAAAAGCGATTCAGACCATTTTCAATCACGTCACGTTTACCATAAAGTGCCGGCTGCCCGGGGCCTGGGAAAAAGGCCGACTCCAGGGAACTGTATTTCAGGTAGTGGGACTTAAAGAATGCGATAAAATACAACAGGTCGGTGTCGTTAAAAGTTCGGTGAGAAAATTTTTCCATTTTTTTCAGATCCGCTTCGGTGTGGCAGAGACAAAAATCGAGCGGCGCATCATCCATTAGTTCCAGGACCCTTCGGCTTTTGCTGATTATGGTCTTGCGGATGCCCCAGGCAAATATGGCTGCGAAAAAACCAGCAATTTCAATATCCTGCTTTTTCGAAAATAAATGCGGGATACTGACGGGATCCTCCCCGATAAAAGAAGGCTGATTATACTTGACGACCTTTTGATCAAGAAAATCCTTCAGGTCAGTTATTTCCTTTTTTCCCACAGTCCTCGGTGTCTTAAATGATGAAAAATTCCGCGATTGGCGCGCATCTCCCGGCCAAAGCCGCTTCCTTCCCAAGAGGCCGCCGGCCTTCTTCCAGTGTCAGCAGGAACCCGCCGCTCGCCGGCAAGAGGACGGCCTGCGAATTTTTTTTGAGGCCCTTGAAGCAAAAAAAAACGCCCGTTCTCACCCACCAAGGGCTTGCTCCAAATCTGCTATCAAGTCACCGGCGTCCTCAATCCCAACGCTCAGGCGCATCAGAGAATCTACCAATCCATTCTTCAATCGCTCTTCCCGGGGAATGCTGGCATGCGTCATCGTGGCTGGATGGCCGATAAGACTTTCAACACCACCGAGGCTTTCTGCCAGGGAAAAAAGCCGGGTCGATGACAAAACTTTGTTGGCGGCAGCAATACTGTCATCTTTCAGGGTAAAGCTGATCATGCCTCCGAATCCGCGCATCTGTCTTTTGGCCACGGCATGATTGGGATGGTCTTCAAAGCCGCACCAAATGACTTTGTCTACTTTGGGATGGTTCCTTAGCCACCTGGCAATTTGTTCGCCATTTTCACAATGTCTTTGCATGCGCACGTGGAGGGTCTTCAGCCCGCGAAGCATCAAAAAGCAATCCTGCGGACCCGGGACGGCACCCGTGCTATTCTGGATAAATGCCAATTGCTGTTGGAGCTTTTCCTCGTTTACGATCAGGCATCCGTGAATGGAATCGCTATGACCACCGATATATTTGGTTGCTGAATGCATAACAATGTCGGCGCCCAAATCTAACGGCGTCTGCAAGTAAGGTGAAGCGAACGTGTTATCCACACACAGCAGGATATTTCTTGGTTTGGAGATCGCAGCCACTGCTTCAATATCGATAATATTCATCATCGGGTTGGTGGGTGTTTCCGTCCAGATGAGGCGGGTATTATCATTCACGTGGCGGGCCAGGGCATCGAGGTCCTGCATATCGATGAAATGAAATTTCAGTCCGTACTTTTGAAAAACTTTCGTAAACATGCGGTAGGTGCCTCCATACATGTCGTTGGCTGCAATTACTTCGTCGCCGGGATTTAATAATTTTATAACCGCATCGGTTGCTGCGGAACCACTGGCAAAACAAAGCCCGAATTTCCCGTTTTCCACGGCGGCCAGTGCATTTTGCAAGGCCGTCCTTGTCGGATTTTGAGTGCGGGCATATTCGTACCCCTTATGATGGCCCGGACTGTCCTGGACGAAGGTGGATGTTTGAAAAATAGGCGTCATGATAGCGCCCGTCGACGGGTCGGGTGAAAGACCCGCATGAATTAATTTAGTGGCTAGTTTCACGATGAAATGAGTTTAGTACCGCTGATCAACGGTATGAATTTAAGAATATAGCATAAGACGCGCATCACTGGCGGTGCTGAGGCGCAAATATAAACGGAAATCAGGTGTCAAAAATTCGCCACCCTCTCGGCCGAGAACTTATATAATTCCGGGAAGAAAGCCCGGTAACACTGCTGAAGTTCCGAATACCTGGCATTGAAGATCTCAAAAGCAACGTCCGATTCGGTTAAATACGCCGCGCGGTAAACCAGCCCGCTGAAACTTTTTTGGATCCCCTCCCTGAACTGGTAATTAGATAACCAGTCTTGTGAATGCATGTATCCAAACATTTTTCCAAACCGTGGCGGGAAGAATGACCTGTTGATCTCCAGCAAAGAATAAGTATGTTGGGAAAATGCCGCCAGATCGCCAAATGCTTCAAAAAGGCGGCCATCTGTCGCCAGAAAATGATCGTACACGACATCTACAAATGCTCCTGCATACAAGCGGTACTGCGGCCGGAAATACTGCTTGGCGGCAGCTGTAACCGGGTGGGTATCGGTAAATTCATCGATCTGGCGGTGCAGCTGAATACCTGCCTGGATGCCGGCAGGATAATCAAATTTTGCCTTCCCCTTTACAAAATCACTGATCATATTGCCCGTGAGAAGCTCCCCCTCATTAAAAGAAAGAAATGCATGCGCCAGGTAATTCATTCCCAAAATAACAAGATTCGGTGTTAACGACGGGTTATATTGTGTTCCAGCAAACACCACTTTGATTTTCAGGGGACCATCATGTTACTGAAATGCTCCGGCAAATGGAATAATGCCCGCGGCGCGGTCAAACAGTTCCGGAGGCACAACCCGGTCAGCCAGCTTTTGATCAAAACAGCAGAGAAAAGTGGAAAAAATGTGGCGATATGAAAGTCAATTATTGTAAATTGTCGGTATGTTTTCTATAACTATCAGTAACGACGGCGGTTGGGAGAAGTATATCTTGCAAGACGATGTTTCCGGTTCTTATGCAGAGGTTATTCCGGGATCTGGCGCCATCCTGCACGCCTTTGGTTTCCGGGACGTCCATGGAACGGTCAACGTAGTGGAAAGCTATGACAGCGCTGATGATTTTTTACATCACCAGGAGCGTAAAGGGTTCTTAGGCGCAAAGTTATCCCCTTTCGTGTGCCGATTAAAAGAGGGCCGCTACCAATTTGGCGAAAAAAGCTACCGCTTTGAAAAGTATTATCTCGGGCGGCATGCGATCCATGGGATATTGTATAACAGGATCTTCGGGGTTATCGGGCAATCCGCCGATGAACACCACGCATCGGTAACTATGAAATATGACTACCGCGGGCAAGAACCCGGTTATCCCTTCCATTATGATTGTACGGTTACCTGGCGGCTTGCAGCTGGCCATAAAGTGACCGTAACTACGGAATGCATCAACCAGGATAAGGGTTTAATCCCCATGCAGGATGGATGGCATCCTTATTTCACCCTCGGCGATCCCGTCGACGAATTGCAACTGGAGTTCCAATCCAAGGAAATAGTCGAGTTTGACAGCGATTTACTCCCGACACGAAACATGGTTCCCTACGAGGATTTTATTGCGTTGAAAAAAATTGGACCCATTTTTATGGACTATTGTTTTGCGCTGAATATGGATGCCTGCCAGCCTTTGTGCGTATTACGGAATCCGGTCAAAAAAATTGAACTCGAAATATATCCCGGGCGATCGTATCCCTTTTTGCAGATCTACATCCCACCGCACCGAAAGAGCATCGCGATAGAAAATCTAAGCGGCCCTCCGGATGGGTTCAACAATGCAATGGGCACCCAGATACTGGAGCCGGGAGCGGCTGCCCTGTTTCAAACCACCTATCAGTTGAAACGCTTGCCCTAAGCCTAACGGGATGCCCGGTCACACCTTGATATAGATCTTCTTTTTATCCATCCACCAGACGATGCACCAAAAGAAGGTGATCATACAAAGGGCATAGAAAAGCGACCCATTTTTTAGACTGGAGGAAAATAACGGCTTGCAAATGTGCTCATAAAACCAGGCAAACGGCGTGAGATAAACCGGTTTTCCGAGTGCATCAACGCCTTCACCGGGAATCCGGATGAGCGCCAGCACACGCGGCAAGAATCCACTCAATACAAAAATAAATAGCGGATTCTTTCCAAAGACATCAAAGAATTTTGCCAGCCACCCTCTTTTGTTTTTCAGTTCAATGGCATCAATCATAACAGCCAGGATTACGAGGGCCAGGCCAGTGGTATAAACTACATAGGAGCTCGTCCATATCTTCTTATTCAGTGGAAATACCATATCCCAGGCATAGCCCGCAAAAAGAAACAGTGCCCCTGCAACAAACAATCCGTTGACCATCTCTGGTGTCTTGCCTTTCTTAATGATATAGTCTCCTACTACATAGCCGAATATCACCTGCACGATCGGGCAAAATAAACTCATCAATCCCTCCGGGTCAAAGGCGATGGGATGGCCATTCAACGTTTCTCCGTGATACATATGTCCTTCTCCCAAAATCGATTTATCGACCTCGGTTCCAAACCAGCCGGTCAAACTGAACGGGTCCGCCGGATGAGCCGCCACGCATAAAAACCAGTATCCCAGCAAGGTCACGCAGCCCAGGTAAAATGCCCCGCGAATTTTCAGGAAATAGATGGCCACGGAAGCAAAAAAATAGGACAAGGCGATGCGCTGCAACACGCCCAGAATTCTGACACCTGCAGGGTGGCCATCGCCGTCGACATAACTCCACGGCTTGAACACCATTTGATCATGGTCCCACTTTACAAAAGGCATCCAGTTTAACGCCAAACCAATACAAAAAATGAGCACCGTTCTTTTAATCACTTTTTTCCAGAATACTGCGGGACCGGCAGTCCTGAGTGCGGGCATCACGAAGGCCAAGGCATTTCCTACCGCAAAAAGAAAAAACGGGAAAACGAGGTCTGTGGGCGTGACGCCATGCCAGGGGGAATGATCCAGCGGTGCATAAATATGATCCCAGCTCCCAGGATTATTGACCATAATCATTAAACAAACGGTGGCTCCACGAAAAACATCAAGGGAATAAAAGCGTTCTTTCATGGGATATTTTTGTTCAACGAATGTAGTTAATTGCCCAAATTTAGAAGCAATTTTATCGGCCACCTTCCAGGAGTCTTAAAATGTCCTTTGGAGGAAGTGTGAAGCCTCCTCCAGAAAATGGCCGTTAACAAAATAACGCCCTGAACGACCCGCCATGCATTCTCCCGTCCTAACTACCTTTCAGTCCGCTCTATGTTTTCGCCAAGCGATTGAGCGATAATAGCCATCCGGGTCAATTCCGCCGGTTGGACATTTGGTACTGGTATTTGAATAGCTTCATGCAATAGGATAAGAAAATTAATTGCCCGGCTGCAAAGAGTGCAAAAAGAAAAAATTCTAAAAATTCCGCCTGTGCTATTCCCCTTTTAAATTCGGCGGAGGTCGAGTAGGATAGATCGGGCACCTGAAACGGATAAAGAAAAGCTACGATCTGTGGAAGGGTCAATAGAAAATGTGAGGCAAATATTTTGGAACTAACGGATACTTTCCATAACAAAAAAAATGCATACCCAATGCATGAGATCAATAGCAATAGAATTACCGAATTTAATACGAGAAAGTATTTGGGCGGGTATATCGTGGTGTGCCATCCCGGAACACCTCGGAATGACTTTTTAAACGGAGATACCACCACCATAATGAGCATCGTCAAAAAAGACAAACCCTTACTATATTCACGCCCCGACCAAAAGTTTGATTTAGGGTTCATCGCTGATTGCTTTTTTAAAACCCATCTGCTTTCACCAACTTACCTTGTTGTCGTTTCATTGCACCACCGGATCTTTTTGCATCCCGAAAATAAAATGATACCCAAACCTGGTCCTTGCGCAACGTAGGGCAAATATAAATTTACTTTTCGAACTTTGCGCCCACACGTCGTTTAATAGCTGGCGACTATCTTGTTGATTTGCGCCAGATGCCGTTGCTTTCGGTGTTCACGATTTCTTTTCCCGAATGAAGTATGGTACCGATGGCTCCCTAAAAATTTTGCCTGTATCCGGTTCCATTCTTTTTCATTCTGGAGGCTCGAATAAATTTTCATCTCCTGGAACAAAGTATCCCCAATTTTATAAAAATCGCTGCGGCCAAGATAATCGAGGTCTGCATCACAAATTACCTGTTCCAGAATGTTATGGGGTTCCTGCGGGATCTTGGTTGCGGCGATCATGCCGCAGATCGTTTCGATTTCCGCAACGGAATATCCCGCCGTGGGCAAATTCCTGCGGACCATATCACACCCTTTGTCCTCGTGGTCTTTATACTTAGCAGTGAAGCCCGCATCGTGGTACAGAATGGCAATACGCAGCAGCCTGATGTCATTGGAGGAAAGATTTTCCGATTTCGCTATTTTCATGGCGGCCTTTAACACATCCAGGGTATGGTGCAATCCATGATAGGTTAAGTCATCGGGAAGTCGCTCTTCGAGATACTGGAGGATAAACTTTTCTTCGGGTGAGTATTTATTCAAGGTTTCAATATTTGAGACAGCGTCCATTCAAATAACCCCTGCGGTAATGGTCCGTTTACAGAAAATTTTGGTTCGGCTTATCAATCATTGCGCGGGTGTGTTTACTTCATTCCATTCATCCGTCCGAAATAAATTGACGGGCAATCCTTCTTTGCTGAATAAGACAGGGACCGACGAACTCGTGAAGTCAAACCGCACGGCTACGGGGCTGGGTACCTCTTTACTCCAGACCTCGACGGTATTGCCTTTAATAGTTGCCGATGCCGCCTTAAAAACTTTGTCGGCACCTGCCACATAAAATCCATTCAACACATTTCCTTTAACCATAAGCCCGTTTGCTACGTTTTGAAAGCTGATCACGGCTTTGCCTTTTGAAATATTCATCGATTTAAACAAGGGGTATTCCACCGGCAGGTCTTTTTGGCCATAAGTTTTGGAAAGCGCCAGGTCCGCCAAACGATAGCCTACATCCTTTTTGTCGATAGGATGAATATTCTTCAGGTCCGCCACCAGGTCGCTCACTACGATCATCCCTGTATGGGGTACATCCAGGGTTTTTGTTTGGGCTTCTTGCAAAAAGGCACCGCGGATACCGTCATACCCCGAAAAGGGCGCTATCTGAACGAAATAGAAGGGGAAATCATTTTTCCAGGCTGCTCTCCAGGAACGGATCATCGTACTAAAGAGCTCATGGTAAGTGGAAGCCGTTCCCACGTTCGATTCGCCCTGGTACCAGATTACGCCAGCGATCGTGAAGTTAACCAGAGGATAAATCATCGCATTGTAGGTCACGGAAGGTTCGACCGGCCACCCTGCGGATTTTTTTAAACTGTCCGCCGCTGTTCGCAAAACCGGGTTCTTTTCAATGGAGTCCCTGGGTGTCCAGACTTCGGCGGGTGTCCCTCCCCAGTTGGCTTCAATAAGTCCGACCGGTACTGCCAATACCTGGTGCAATTTGGAACCGAAAAAATATCCGGCCAGGCTGAATGTTTTCACCGCATCGGGAGAACACACTACCCATTGCCCTTTCAGATCGTCCTGGGGATATTGGGCCGTCAACCTTGGAACATGAAACAACCGTATAGATTGGTTGGCCGCATTATTCACGTCCGCCGTATATTGTTTAACCCCCCAACTATAACTCATTTCCATATTACTTTGTCCGCTGCAGTCCCATACTTCCCCGATCAGGACATCCGAAACGGTTATGGTGTCGTGCCCCCTGAAAGTAATGGTATAAGGACCACCCGCCGCCGGGGTCTTCAGTTGCAGACTCCATTTTGCCGAAGACGACCCCCTGCCGTGATAGACCGTCGTGTCCCAGGAAACCGAAACGTCTACAGCTTCGGTCGGATCAGACCATCCCCAAAGGTTCACGAGGGTTTTTTCCTGGAGAACCATATGGTCCCCGATAACAGCAGGCAGGCGAATATCGGCCCACGTGACAGAGGTCATGAAGACTCCGATTAGGAGTGAAGTGGCAGCAACCGCAGATTGTTTCATATTTAAATATAGGAATTTATCGAAATTATTAATCCACCTTTTCGCTCAGCTCCAGCCAGCGCGTTTCTTTCTGATCGAGCAACACAATGATATCGCTGATCCTTTCAGCAGTTACCTGCAGTTTATCAAAGCTCAATGACCCGTTGTTCATTTTCACCTGGAGCAATTCTTTCTCTGTCTCCAGAGCAGGAATCTCTTTTCCCAGCAGTTCAAACTCCTGCTTTTCTTTAAAGGTAAATTTTGGCGCCACGCCCCCCTCCTTTTTCATTTTTACTTTCTCTGTTTCCCGCGGACTTTCTTCTTTCGGCTTATTTTCCTCCAGCTGCTTCCAGGTACGGTATTGACTGTAATTTCCGGGAAAATCCTTAATCGTCCCATTGCCTTCAAAAGCGAACAGATGATCCACCAGCCGGTCCATAAAATACCGGTCATGGCTAACAATCAGGATGCAACCGGGAAAATCCTGCAGAAATTCCTCCAGCGTACGCAATGTCTGCAAGTCCAGATCATTGGTCGGCTCATCCAGTACCAGGAAATTGGGATTGCGAAACAAAATACTCAATAAATGCAGCCGTCGTTTCTCTCCGCCGCTCAATTTGCTCAGGGGTGTAAACTGCTGCTGGGCGGTAAAGCCAAACTTCTCCATGAACTGCGTCGCACTGATTTTACTGCCATCTGCCAACGGGAAAAATTCAGCAAAATCTTTCACATATTCAATGGCTCTCTTGTCTTCGGTATATTGTAATCCTTCCTGGGCGAAGTTTCCGAAGACCACCGTTTCCCCATGGTTAATTTTGCCGCTGTCCGCAGGGATCAGGTCCAGGGCGACTTTCAAAAAGGTTGATTTCCCGGTGCCGTTTTTACCGACAATGCCGATGCGCTCGCCCTTTTTAAAAGTGTAATCAAACCCTTTCATGATCACTTTATCCCCGTAGGATTTGTACACCTTTTTCATTTCAAGCACCTTACCGCCCAAGCGGGTCATTTTGACCTGTAAGGATACTTCTGCCACTTCCTTTCGCTGGCTGACCCGGTCTTCTATTTCCACAAAAGCATCCTGGCGGCTTTTAGATTTGGTTGTTCGGGCTTTTGGCTGCTTGCGCATCCATTCCAGTTCCTTGCGGAAAATATTTTTGTCCTTCAGCAGTTCGCTTTGCTGGACATCAAAACGCAATGATTTCTGCTCGAGGAAGTAGTCGTAATCGCCCTTGTACACATATAATTTCTCATCGTCGAGTTCAACGATTTCATTGCAAACCGCGTCCAGAAAATACCGGTCATGGGTCACCAGCAGCAAGGTACTCTTGTTGGAAGCCAGGAAATTTTCGAGCCATTCGATCATGTCTACATCCAGGTGGTTGGTAGGCTCATCCAGGATCAGCAGGCATTTTCCTTCATGCAGCTGCGCTTCTATCAGCGCCTGGGCCAGAGCAACCCTCTTGCGCTGGCCACCGCTCAAATTCTTCACGGGCTCATTGAGATGGTGAAGATTGAGTTTCCCCAGGATTTGTTTGAGGTCGCTTTCAAAATTCCATGCATTGGCTTCGGTAAGCTCCGACACGAGTTCGCTGATGCGGTCTTCATCATGAAAGTCGGACTCCAGCAAGACCTCATACTGTTTCACCAGCTGCACTACCGGATTGTCGATATTTAAAATATTGTCCCAGATGGACTTGTCATTTTCAAAAATGGACTCCTGCTGCAACATGATTACTTTCACGCTTTTGTGCACCCAAACGGTACCGGTGTCGGCCGTGTCAAGGCCGCCGATAATCTTTAATAAGGTAGACTTCCCCGAGCCATTGCGGGCGACAAAGGCGATCTTGTCCCCTTCTTCCACATGAAAGCTGATATGGGTGAAAAGCTTCCGGACGCCAAAGGATTTACTGATATTCTCAATTGAGGCATAGTGCATTTCGCGAAGGTAAATGAGTCCATGGGCTATTAAAAATCTAAATACAAAATACTGCGTGGCAACCGCCTGCCGGTAATAATAACACACCCACTTTTGCGTTTGCTTGTTGGAAATCAAATTGACTGATCACCCTAAAATGCAAATGGACCTTTAAGGTGCGACTATAAAAAAGCCAATAGTTTCCTAACTTAGCGCCCATTCAATTCAGCATATGAATTATTTTGTACACCCCACAGCCATTATTGATGAAGGATGCCAAATCGGATCCGGCGTTAAAATCTGGCATTTTTCCCACATCATGCACGGTTGCATCATCGGGGAAAACTGCAACCTGGGCCAAAATGTGGTCGTGTCTCCCAAGGTAATCCTGGGCCGCAATGTACGGGTGCAAAATAACGTCTCCATATACGAAGGAGTGATCTGCGAAGATGACGTATTCCTGGGGCCTTCCATGGTATTTACCAATGTCATCAACCCAAGAAGCGCCGTCAGCCGCAAAACCGAGTACCAGCAAACGGTGGTCAAAAAAGGGGCCTCCATCGGCGCCAACTCAACCATTGTTTGTGGCCACAATATCGGGGAATATGCGTTTATTGGCGCGGGGGCCGTAGTGACAAAGGAGGTCGCTGCCTACTCCCTCGTCGTTGGAAACCCGGCCAGGCATGTGGGGTGGATGAGCGAGCACGGGATTAAATTAATTTTTGATAAAAATAATCAAGCCACTTGTGCCGAAAGCGGCCAGCATTATGTCTTGGAAAACCGGTCTGTCAAACGAATCAATTAACGAATGAAAAATT
>Ga0209698_10007720_pt1 | contig 11234 bp, 8 predicted proteins | sample LitLauG_LLR_2012_FD_187203 | JGI IMG/M metagenome (GOLD analysis project Ga0209698, IMG submission 187203) | Freshwater sediment microbial communities from Pennsylvania, USA - Little Laurel Run_MetaG_LLR_2012 (SPAdes) (version 2) | ecosystem: Environmental > Aquatic > Freshwater > Creek >... | reverse complement strand
GCAGAAACCGGCTGTTGACCGAGGAAGATCCAGCCGTGCCGCCGGAACTGCTGCCGCTGTTGCTGTTTTGCCAGCGTTGTTCGGCAAGCAAATGAATTTGCGGGAAGAGGGGGCCGACGGAGTTCCAGTAGCGGGCCTGGGCGGCGGCGATTTCGGCATCGCTGAGTCCGACGGTTTCGCCACGTTGCAGGGCCAGCTCGTAACATTGGCGGAGATCAAAATGGCGTGAGGCGGTTGGAAGAGGGTCGGCCGGGCAGGAAAGAGCGGCAATCCACAGAATGACCGGGGCGGAAATTAAGTGGAAAGCAGGTCGGCACATAAACAGGGAACAAGTATATACGAAGAATTTGAATCTTGAAGATTTAAAGTGGAGCAGAATCGGGGCCTGAAATTGAAGGGGCTTGAGGGGCATCAAGGGGTGCCAAAACGACTTTCGAGAAAAGAACGCGGAATGGAATCATAAGGAGAAATGATAAGCAACATTACTTAACGTCACATAATAACTTTAACTAAAGTAATAACTAAGCAGGAAAATTTGCTATTTGAAAGAAATTTGTTAATATCATTAAGTATATGAGTCGCTACGCTTACGCTTCGACCGCTTCCGTGGAAAGTTATCTGCGCGAAATCTCCCGCTATTCCCTCATCGACCGCGCCCAGGAAAACAGGTTGGCGCGCCGCATTCACAAGGGCGACAAAAAAGCACTCGATGAAATGATTCAAGCCAATCTGCGCCTGGTGGTGAAAATCGCCCTGGAGTATGTCGGCCTGGGTCTGCCCCTGCCGGATCTGATTTCCGAGGGCAATCTGGGCTTGGTCCGGGCGGCGGAATTATTCGATCCGAAGGTGGGCGCCAAATTCAGCACCTACGCCGCGCTCTGGATCAAACAGCGCATTCGCCGCGCCATCACCAACCAGTCCAAGACCGTGCGGGTGCCGATCTGGAAGGCGCAGTTATTGCGCAAAATTCAAATTTCCTCCGACCAAATGTCGGCCCAGCTCGGTCGTGCCGCGTCGGAACTCGAAATTGCCGATCATGCGGGCCTGGACGCCGACGATGTGGCACGGGCCCGGGCCGGTTCGGTGCAGGTGGTTTCGCTGGACGCACCGGTGGGCCAGGACGAGGGCAAGGAAACCACGCTTTCCAACAGCATAGCGGACGACAATGCGGCCGATCCGTCGCAGGCCATCACGCATCGTGAAATGATTCAGGATGCGCAGGCCTCGCTCAATGTGCTTTCGGACAAGGAATTGAAAATCCTGGCCATGCGCTTCGGGCTCTATGGCGGGGAGGAGCAGACCCTGGAGGCGATTGGAGCAGAATTTCAGGTGAGCCGTGAGCGGATCCGCCAGTTGCAGGAAGTGGCCCTGGCCAAGCTGCGCCGCCGCCTGACCGACGAAAACAATCCGGTGACGGACCGCAGTCGTCATTCGGAGCAGACCAGCCAGCGCCTGCAGCAACTCTTCGGCAAACGCAATCAGTCGCCTAAGCGCCGCAGCGCCCGCACACAAAAAGCAGCCACGGCCTGACTCCGGAGGCCGGTTTCCCGGTTGCTTGACTATACCGACCAGTCGGTATAGTATGTACGGCCCATGAGCACCCGGATCTACCCTTCGGCACGTGAACGCATCCTCGATGCCGTGGAACGGCTGGTGCTGAAAAACGGAGCCGGGCATCTGACCCTTGATGCCGTGGCCCAAGCCTCCAAAATCAGCAAGGGCGGATTGATGCACCATTTTCACAGCAAGGAGGAGCTGCTCATGGGGTTGATGCAGCGCCTGCACGACAACTGGATTGACGCCATTGAAGAGTGGCGAGGCGAATTCGCACCCGGTCCGATCGGACTGGCCCGCGCCATGCTGAAGTTTTGCTTCAAGTCGGAAGCCGGCCGGCAGGAGCGGCCGCGCCGCATTTTTTCCGCGCTGTCGGCGGGGCAGGCCTACCAGCCGCAGTTGCTTGATTTTGCCCGCCGGACTTATGCGGGTTATTTGAAGGAATTTAAAAAAGAGGCTGGGAAAACCGGGGCCTGCCTGGCGGTGATGACCGCCCTGGACGGGGTTTGGTGGTCGAGGGTGAACGGACTGTATCAATTGTCGGCCGCTGAGGAAAAGGCGTTGCATGCCACGCTGGAGGCGATGTTAAGCCGGGCGGAAAAAACCGTTCCGGCCCGGAAGTGAGGAGTGGGTTTATGGTCAAACGTTTTGCAATCATGCTGGTGGGATTTATCCTGGTGGTCGGCGCGCTGGGTTATTACAAGTACACCCAGATCATGGCAGGCATGGCCAAGGGTGCTTCCTTTGTGCCGCCACCCGACGCCGTCACCACCGCCAGGGCGGCCGAGGAAACCTGGCAGAACACCATTAATTCGGTGGGAACTTTTGCCCCCGTGCAGGGCGTGACGGTGGGAGCGGAGGAATCAGGCAAGGTTGTGGCCATTGCCTTTGAATCCGGTCAGCCGGTGAAAAAAGGCGACCTGCTCGTGCAACTGGATGTCTCCGTGGAAAAAGCGCAGTTGGCCGTATCCGAGGCCAAGGCGGAACTGGCCAAAACCAATCTGGAACGTTACCAAAAACTGGCTGGCAGCGGCGCCATTGCACAATCGGATATGGACAATGTTCAGTCGCAACTCAAGCAGGCCCAGGCAGAGGCGGATTCGTTGCAAGCCACCATTGACCGGCGCACCATCCGCGCCCCTTTCAGCGGGAGGACCGGCATACGCCAGGTGCAACTCGGCCAGTATCTATCAGCAGGGAATCCGGTGGTGACCCTGCAGACCCTTGACCCCATCTACCTCAATTTCAGCCTGCCCCAGCAGGAACTGTCACGGATCCATGCCGGTCAGGTGGTGAATGTGGAGGTGGATTCGTTCCCGGCGGAAGTGTTCGAGGGAAAAATCTCCGCCATCAATTCGGAATTGGATGCCAGCACGCGGAATGTGGATGTGCAGGCCACCCTGGCCAATGCGGGCGAAAAATTGCGTTCGGGCATGTTTGCCAAGGTTTCCGTGCAGTTGGAAGAGTCACAAAAGGTGATCACGCTGCCCAGCACCGCCATCAATCGCGCACCGTATTTTGACTCCGTGTATGTGATTGAACAGATGAAGGACCCGCAGGGCAAAAGTTACCTCGGAGCCCGGCAGCAACTGGTGAAGCTGGGACCGACACGCGGGGATCAAATTGCCGTGCTTTCGGGTGTGAAGGCCGGGGAGGAAGTGGCGACCTCCGGCCTGTTCAAACTGCGGCCGGGTGGGGCGGTCAAGATCAACAATGATGTCATGCCGGAAAACAAGGTTCAGCCGAAGCCCCGCGACAGTTGAGAGGGACTCATGAATTGGACTGATATATTCATCCGGCGTCCGGTGCTGGCCATCTGCGTCAACCTGGTCATTCTGCTGGTGGGGGTGGTGGCCATTCAAAAACTGAATGTGCGACAGTACCCGCGCAGCGACAGCGCCGCCATCACGGTCACCACGGCCTACGTCGGGGCGAGCGCGGATCTGGTGCGCGGTTTTGTGACCACACCCCTGGAGCGATCCATCGCCAGTGCCGACGGCATCGACTATCTGGAATCCAACAGCAAGCAGGGAGTCAGCACCATCACGGCGCGCTTGCGTTTGAATTTCAACGTCAATGAAGCCCTGACACAAATCCAGGCCAAGGTGGCACAGGTGCGCAATGATCTGCCTCCGGAGGCCGAGGCCCCGGTCATCAATGTCACCAGCACCGACACGCAGTTTGCCTCGGTTTATCTCAGTTTTTCCTCCGACACACTGAAGCAAAACCAGATCACCGATTACCTGACCCGCGTTGTGCAACCGAAACTGAGCGCCATCAAGGGTGTGGAACGGGCCGACATTCTGGGCGGACAATCCTTCGCCATGCGCATCTGGTTGAAGCCGGAAAAAATGAGCGCGCTGGGGCTCAGCGCAGCCGAGGTGAAGGCGGCGCTGGCGGCCAACAACGCATTGTCGGCTATCGGCAACACCAAGGGATCGATGATTCAGGTCAATCTGACCGCCAACACCAATTTGAAATCGCGCGAGGAATTTGAACGGCTGGTGGTGAGGGAGGATCACGGCACCTTGATCCGCCTGCGCGACATCGCGGATGTGGAGCTGGGCGCGGAGAATTACGAGGAGGATGTGCGTTTCGGGGGTAAAAAAGCCACCTTCATGGGCATTTACACCCTGCCCAACGCCAATGTGCTGGATGTGGTGAGGGAGGTGCGGCGCGTGTTTCCGGAACTGCAAAAACAATTGCCGCCCGCCATTCAGGCGGCCATTCCCTATGATTCCACGGAGTACATCAACGACTCCATCCGCGAGGTGACCGAAACCCTGACGGAGACGGTATTGATCGTCATCCTGGTGATTTATTTGTTCATCGGTTCCCTGCGCTCGGTGCTGGTGCCGGTGGTGGCCATTCCGCTGTCGCTGATCGGCGCCTGCGCCCTGATGCTGGCTTTTGGGTTCAGCATCAATCTGCTCACGCTGCTTTCCATCGTGCTGGCGGTCGGTTTGGTGGTGGACGACGCCATTGTCATGCTGGAAAACGTCGAGCGCCACATTCAGGAGGGCATGGACCCGATTCCGGCCGCCATCCAGGGGGCGCGGGAACTGGTCGGGCCGACCATTGCCATGACCATCACCCTGGCGGCGGTGTATGCCCCGATCGGGTTCCAGGGGGGTCTGACGGGTACGCTCTTCCGCGAATTTGCCTTCACTCTGGCCGGTGCCGTGATTGTTTCGGGTGTGGTGGCGCTGACGCTTTCACCCATGATGTCGTCGCGCCTGGTGAAAAAAATCCATTCCGAAAAAAGTTTCCAGGCGCGGCTCAACCGTTTTTTCAACCGGCTGCGGGAATCGTATCGCAAGACATTGCGGGAGACGTTGGCATACTGGCCGGTGACCCTGACCCTGGCGGTACTGGTGTCGCTGTTGACCATCCCGTTCCTGATGTTGTCTATGAAGGAACTGGCGCCGCGCGAGGACAAGGGCGTGCTGTTCGGCATCATTCAGGGGCAGCCGGACGCATCGCTGGATCAGACGGTGCTCTTTGCCAACAAGGTGGAGGAGGTGTTCCGCTCCTTTCCGGAATGCGAACAGACGTTTCAACTGACCAATCCGGGCGGCGGTTTTTCGGGCATGGTGACGGTCCCGTGGAGCCGGCGCAAACGCACCACCATGGAAATGCAGCAGGTCGCGGCCGGGAAACTGGCGAATGTGGCGGGGGTGCGGATCATCCCCATCGTGCCGGCGCCGTTGCCGGGCGGCAGTGATTTTCCGGTGGAGTTTGTTCTCACCTCCACGGCGGAACCGCAGCAGATTTTTGAACTGGCCAACATCCTGGTGGAAAAGGCCTTTGCCAGCGGCCTGTTTATTTTTGCCGACAGTGATTTGAAATACGACCTGCCGCAGAGCGAGATTGTGCTGGATCGCGACAAGGTGTCCATGATGGGGCTGAACATGCAGCAGATCAGCGCCGATCTCAGTTCGTTGATGGGCGGGAATTACGTCAACCGGTTCAGCATCCAGGGTCGGAGCTACAAGGTGATCCCGCAGGTCAAGCGCGCCAGCCGCCTCAATCCGGAGCAGTTGCGCGATTTTTATGTGACGGGACCGGGTGGAAAGCTGGTGCAGTTGTCTTCGGTGGCGGAAATCAGGCAGACTGTGGAACCGCGACAGCTCAACCGCTTCCAGCAATTGAATTCGGCCAAGATCCAGGCCGTCATCCCGCCGGGGGTGACGGTGGACCAGGCGCTGTCGTTTTTCGAAACGGAGGCGGCAAAAATCCTGCCACCGGGATTCACCTTTGATTACGCGGGGGAGTCGCGGCAGTTGCGCACCGAAGGCAATGCCTTTTGGAGCACCTTCGTTTTGGCGGTGCTGTTGATTTACCTGGTGCTGGCGGCGCAGTTTGAGAGTTTTCGCGATCCGTTCATCATTCTGCTCGGGTCGGTCCCGCTGGCTGTGGCCGGGGCCCTGCTTTTTGTATTTCTCGGCTGGAAAAATGTCACCATCAACATTTACACCCAGGTGGGTCTGATCACCCTGGTGGGCCTGGTGGCCAAGAACGGCATTTTGATTGTGGAATTTGCCAACGAACTCATGGCGGGCAGGGGTCTGAGCAAGCATGATGCGGTGGTGGAAGCGGCGGCGACGCGGCTGCGACCGGTGCTGATGACGACCGTGGCGACGGTGATGGGGCATTTGCCGCTGGTGTTTGTGACCGGGGCGGGGGCGGTGGCGCGGAACAACATCGGGGTGGTGCTGGTGACGGGCATGATCATCGGCACCCTGTTCACCCTCTTTGTGGTGCCGGCATTCTATTTGATCATCGCCTCGGAAAAAAAACGGGTCGTGCATCCAGAGTCGGACTTGCCGGCGATTCCTGCCGACCTTCACCAATGATTACTTGCGCTTACAGACTGTCCAGCGGGCTTTGGCTGGCATGCCATGCCTGATTCCGGGTTCTGGCCGGGACGCCCCGGTTGGGGGCAAGATGAGTCAGAAAACTTGACTTCATCCGCACCCATGTCAGCGGGGTGGCGCATTTTGTGAAAGCGCACATATCTTTCATACCAAGCGAGATAAGAGCTTTCTGTTCTCAAGGAACAGTGCTGTAAGCGTAATACGTCTGGAATGGATCGGTCCGTCTCATGGCCTATTTACATGTCAGATAACCCTGATATTATATGTGCTATACGACAAAAATGTCGGATATCCCTTGATATTTACGAAAAACTGACAACGGACACCACCCAATTTTATTGATATACGACAATTTTGTTGGGTATAAGGTTACTATATTACAACTGATTTGTTCAATAAACCCCCTGTTCGGCTACCCTTGGAGTATCTATGAGCACCCTAGAGCGAGCTATAGCCATTGCCGCTGAGGCTCATGCTGGGCAAGTCGACAAGGCTGGTGCCCCGTACATACTTCACCCAATACGCGTCATGCTGCGGCTCTCGAATCCAGAAGAACGTATTGCTGGCATCCTTCATGACACTGTCGAAGACTCGAATGTCACGATTGATTCTTTGCGAAATGAAGGTTTTTCTGAAACTGTTCTCACAGCAATTCAGTCGGTTACGAAACAAGCTGGTGAGACATATGAAGACTTCATATTGCGCGCAGCTAAAGATCCCATTGGTAAACTTGTAAAACTCGCGGACCTTGACGACAATAGTGATATCAGTCGAATAAGTTCTCCGACTTTAAAGGACATTCAACGAATCGAAAAATACCGCCATGCAATTGAAATAATTAAGTCATCTTAGCATGGTAGCCTAATTCGTCGTTCAACTCGGACCCAACAGCAACGAACCACTTCCGCCATCATGCATTCATCTTTATCGTCTCCTACAATCATCCGGCTTGCTGTTGGGCTGGTTAACTGTTTTTGTTAGGCAACAAGACACGCCTAAACTTTTAACATACCACTCACTGACGATATTCTAGCCAAGATTCGGCAGGATTTTTTCGGCAGTGAGATGTTGCCGGTTATTGAGATGTTGACCGACTTGCAGAAGGAAGACGCTGGACTTTTTAGTGACCGGATTTTGAGGTGCATTCTTTTAGTTGCTCGTGGTAGATTCGATGCGCTTGCTGATGCAGTTGCATTGGCACGCAAAGACTCACGAGATTTGATTGTGGGAGCTGAGTATGATGGAAATTTTGGAGCCAGACATAGAGATTTGTCATTGCCACTTGCTGCCTAACCATTCGCCAAAGCCTACGCTGTTGGCGCTGGCAGCCTGCCCCGAAGGCATTCGGGGTTCCCGTTCGTCATCTCGGTTCACGTCTCGAGTCGGCGGTGGCTCAGCTTTTTTCGCTCGCTACGAAAAAACACGGCACTTGCGATCCGCATTTTGGTACGATAGAATCTCTCCATGATCGAGATGGCACAAATTACCAGAATGTCTGTCACAGAGCGTTTGCAGGCGATGGAACAGCTCTGGGATGCTTTATGTCACGATACGAACGACATGCCCTCTCCCGACTGGCATCAGACCGTGCTGGCCGACAGAAAGGCTCGGGCGGACAGGGGTGAGGCGAAGTTTCTTACACTGGAGCAGCTCAAAAGCCGTTTACGTGCCTCGGCTTTATGACAGTCGTCGTCCTTGATGATGCGGCGGTTGATTTTGAAGAAGGGCGACGGTTTTACGAAGCGCGGGAGCCTGGCATCGGGGAGTATTTTAGCGAATCACTGCTTTCGGATTTGGATTCCTTGGTTCTCTATGCTAGAATTCACCACATGCATTTTGGATTTTATCGGATGCTATCTAAACGGTTTCCTTTCGGAATCTACTACGAGGTCGAAGGCGACTTGGCACAAGTGTATGCGGTTCTTGACATGCGACGTTCACCTTTGTGGATAAGATCAGAGTTGAAGAAAAGACATTAACGCACCAGACGTTGCACCTAACAGCCTTCCGACCGGGTTGTTGTCGTTGCGCTGGCGACGTTCGGCGCTCAGTTACGGCGGCTGCTTACGCACCCGACGCTTCCAGAGAGCCGTGGGTGAGTTTGGCGTTCGATGGAAAACCAAGATAGCTTCGGGTCTGTCGAAGCCGGTCATCTGCAGCTTGCCGCCCACGTAAAAGCCGTTATGCTGGGGTAACGCATGGCAACCACGCTGTCATTTCCCGAAACGGAAAACCGGAACCGGGCCATCATCGGAATCGTAGTGGCCGTACTGGCCTCCCTCTTGCTGCATGCCGTGCTGTATTATTGGTTCCATATTCTCCGGCTGGATTTTGGTGCGCCGACGGTGGATCCGATTGAGCCCGTGCGATTTCATGTCGATCGCACCTCGATAGACCCCAAGCATCTGGAGCAGGAACCGGCTCTGCCGCCGATCAGCGGCAACAATCCCCAAAACTCCCGGCAGCCCATGGAAGTGGAGCCGGGCAAGATTGCCGCCTTCGACGGCCCGCTGCAGGCGCCCAGCATTCCCGTGCCACGTTTGACTGAAATGCCGACGGCATCGCTCAGCGCGGATGCGGCCCCTGCGCCGGTCGAAGCGTTTTCGGCCCTGCCCCTGGATGCGGACGGGAAATACGCCCAGGCGGCCCAGGCCATGGCCAATGAAGCGGGCACAGCCGCACTGGCGGAGGCGGGACAGGCGCTCAAACCCAGCAATCTGGCGGGGGGCGGAGACGGTGCGGTGTCGGCCAAAGGCGCCCCCGGCTTTTCAGAAATTTCCAACCTAGCCAATTTAAGGGCACCGACGGCGCTGGGCCGACCGGCCTTCCAGCCCATATTGATACGGCTTTCCAGCGACGTGCTGTTTGCTTTTGATTCGGCGCAATTGAAACCGGAGGCGGAGGCGTCGTTGGGACTGGTGGCGACGGCATTGGCCAAAGCCACCCGGGCCAAAATCACCGTCGAGGGGCATTCGGACACGATCGGTGAAGAAGCCTACGATCAAAAATTGAGTGAGCAACGGGCGGAGGCGGTGGCGAAGTGGTTGATGGCCCGGACCGGATTCGGTCCCGATCACATTCAATTCCATGGTTACGGCAAGACGCGACCGATCGTCAATCCGTTGGGCAGCATTGAGGAGCAGGCGCGCAATCGCCGTGTGGAAATCCGGGTGGAAGGCGAGAGATGAATCCGGGGCGGCAGCGCCGCGGACCGAATTTATCCTGACAACTCATGAATGAGACCAAGCACTCGTGCTGCGGCAATCGCGCCAAGCCGGAAGCACCCCCACCCGCCAAAACCTGCTGTGGGGGGCACAAAACGGAACCCCAAAAAAAGAGCTGTTGCCCGACTGAGGGACATGAACAGGCCAATGCGGGGTCGATGGCAAAATACATTTGTCCCATGTGTGAGGGAGTGGAGTCAGACAAACCCGGGGCATGCCCGAAATGCGGGATGGATTTGGAGCGGAATCCGGCGTGGAAGGGCAGTGATGACGGGAGTGAAGAGCGGGCGGAGCAACGGAAATTATCGCAACGATTCCGGGCCGGACTGATTTTGACGTTGCCGGTCTTGTTTCTCTCCATGGGCGGGCACATTGATTTAATAACCGATCCCTTATCGAACTGGCTGCAACTTCTTTTCAGCACGGCAGTGGTGTTCGGGACTGGAAGTTTGATTTGGGTCCGGGCGTGGAACTCACTGAAAAACCGCAGTTTGAATATGTTCACCCTCATTGCGCTTGGGACGGGGGCAGCGTATGGATTCAGTCTGCTGGTGGTGTGGTTGCCCAAAATTTTGCCGCAGGGGTTGCACTACGAGGGGGCGGTGCCGGTATATTTCGAGGCGGCGGCCGTCATTACCGTGCTTGTCCTGCTGGGGCAACTTCTGGAAATGAGGGCACGCACGGCGACGGGTAGCGCCATTCGCGCCCTGCTGGCCCTGGCGCCACAGACGGCTCATCGGTTGAAAGAGGGCCGTGAAGAAGAAGTACCACTGGAGGCCGTGCAGCCGGGTGATGTACTGCGGGTCAAGCCGGGTGAAAAAATACCCGTGGACGGAGTCGTGCGGGAGGGTGGCAGTCCGGTGGATGAATCCATGTTGACGGGCGAAGCGATGCCGGTTTTCAAGGGGGCGGGCGACCCGGTCAAGGGCGGCACCTTGAACAGCACAGGCAGTTTCATCATGGTGGCGGAGCATGTGGGCGGGGAAACGCTGCTGGCCCGGATTGTGGCGATGGTGGCGCGAGCGCAGCGCAGTCGGGCTCCGGTGCAGCGGCTGGCGGACGTGGTGGCGGGTTGGTTTGTGCCGGTGGTGATGGGGATATCCCTTCTAAGTTTTGGTCTGTGGATGGGGTTCGGTCCGGCGTCCGCGTTGGGCTATGCCCTGGCGTGTGCGGTATCGGTTTTGATCATCGCCTGTCCATGTGCGTTGGGCCTGGCCACGCCCATGTCGATCATGGTGGGTGTGGGCCGGGGTGCGCAGGCGGGAATTTTGATTAAAAACGCCGAATCCCTGGAAGTGCTGGAAAAAGTGCAAGTGCTGGTGTTGGACAAGACGGGAACCGTGACCGAGGGCAAACCGGCCGTGGTACATATCCATGTGGAGGCGGGCATGGAGGAAAAGGAACTGCTGCGTCTGACGGCATCGGTTGAGGCGGCCAGTGAACACCCGCTGGCCGGAGCGGTGATGCGGGCGGCGCAGGAGCGCGGCCTGGTGTTGGAGCGCGTGGAAAATTTCGATTCAGTGCCGGGCTCACGGGTGCGGGCGGTGGTGGGCGGCAGGCGGGTGCAGGTGGGGCGGCT
>Ga0209698_10007719_pt1 | contig 11235 bp, 10 predicted proteins | sample LitLauG_LLR_2012_FD_187203 | JGI IMG/M metagenome (GOLD analysis project Ga0209698, IMG submission 187203) | Freshwater sediment microbial communities from Pennsylvania, USA - Little Laurel Run_MetaG_LLR_2012 (SPAdes) (version 2) | ecosystem: Environmental > Aquatic > Freshwater > Creek >... | reverse complement strand
CTGGGAGTAGCCATGCCGAGTCTGACCGACTCCATCGGGCGCGTCCTCGGCGACCGTTACCGACTCGTCACCGCCGTGGGGACCGGTGCGTCCGCGCACGTCTACCTGGCCGACGACGTCTCGCTCCGCCGTCAGGTGGCCATCAAGGTCCTCCACCCCGCCCTCGCCGGCGACCAGGCCTTCCTCAAGCGGTTCCGGGCCGAGGCCCGCGCCGTCGCCGCCCTCAACCACCCCAACATCCTGCGGGTCTACGACTGGGGCGAGGAGGGAGGCGAGCCGTACCTGGTCCTCGAGTACCTGGCCGGCGGCAGCCTCCGACAGATCTACGACACCGGCACCCTGCTCACGCCCGAGCAGGCCGTCCGGATCGGCATCGAGGCGTGCGCCGGCCTCGACTACGCCCACCGTCGTGGCCTGATCCACCGCGACATCAAGCCGGCCAACGTCCTGTTCGACGGCGACGGCCGGCTCCGCATCGCCGACTTCGGGCTGGCCCGGGCACTGGCCGAGGCGGCGTGGACGGAGCCGGACGGGGCCATCCTGGGCACGGCCCGCTACGCCGCACCCGAGCAGGTCGAGGGGTGGGTGCTCGACGGCAAGGCCGACGTCTACGGACTGGCCCTCGTGCTCTACGAGGGCGTCACCGGCGAAGCCGCCTTCGTGGGCGACACCACGGTGGCCACCCTGATGGCTCGCATCGGCGCCCTCCTGCCCGAGCACGAGGCACTGGGCTCGCTGGCCGGCGTCCTGTCATGGGCGGCCGCCCCCGACCCGGCCGAGCGGTACGACGCGGCCCGGTTCGGTGCGGAACTGGCCACACTGGCGACGACCCTGCCCGAGCCGGCACCGCTGCCGCTGGTGACGCCCGAACGCGAGGAGGAGGATCCCTTCCTGCTGGCGGCCGCGGTGGGCCTGACCCCGGCCAGCGAGCGCCCGGTCGTGGTGGCGCGGCCCCGGGCCGCCTCCCACGACGACATGACCGAGCTGGGCGCTCCCGCCGGTACCTCGGCGGCAGAGGCGCAGGCCGACGACCCCGGCCCCGGTGCCCCACGCCGCCGCCGGCGCCGGTGGCCGTACGTGGTGGCCCTCTGCGTCCTGGTGGCGGCCCTGGCCGCCGCCGGTGTGGCCTGGGCGGTCCAGGCCAAGGTCTTCACCCCGTCGGTCCCGGTCCCGGTGCTCGTCGGGCGGACGCTGCCCGCGGCCGAGTCCGCGGCCAGGGCCGTCCACCTCGAGGTGCGGGTGACCGGGCGGACGACGTCGATCACCGTGCCCGCCGGCTCGGTCGTCGGCCAGCAGCCGTCGGCCACCACCGGGGGCGCCCGGACCACGCTGAAGCAGGGGTCCGCCGTCGGCGTGCTCCTGTCGACCGGGCCGCCCCAGGTGGCCATCCCGAACCTCGCCTCGTTCACGGACTGCCACGACGCCGTCCAGGCACTGGCCGGAGTCCACCTCGTCGGCGTGTGCCCGGACTCCGCCGCGCAGTACGACTCGACCGTGCCGGCCGGGGCCATCGTGGGCACCTCGCCCACCGGCCAGGCCCCGTACGGGTCGACGGTGACCATCGTCACCTCGAAGGGTCACGCTCCGGTGGCGGTCCCCTCGGTGGCGGGCAGCGGCACCACCTACACGTCGGCCGCGTCCGCCCTGACCGCCGCCGGGTTCGCACCGCAGGAGTCGAAGGTGTACTCGTCGACGGTCCCCGCCGACCAGGTGATCGGCACGGTTCCGGCGGCGGGTGGGTCCCAGCCCTTCGGCTCGGCGGTCACCGTCCAGGTGTCGCTCGGGCCGCAACCGGTGACCGTGCCGTCGCTCACCGAACAGTCGCCCGCCGCCGCGACCGCCGCCCTGACCGCCCTCGGGCTGGTGCCCGGGGGTCCCTACGGCCCCCCGGGGGGCAAGACCGTGGTGTCGACATCGCCCTCTGCGGGAACGTCGGTGCCGGTCGGCTCGACCGTGGACGTGTACACCCGATGACCGCCCCTGCCAAGGCCTGCGAGCTGTGCGAGGCCGCACGGATCACCGAGTGGCACCATGAGGACGACATCTGCTGGGTGGCCGACTGCGAGGTGTGCGGGGTGCCGATGGTCGTGTGGAAGCAGCACGGCAACGAGCCGCCCGAGGCGGAGGTCGAGCACATGCTGGCCCAACTGGGCGCGGCGGCCGACCGGGTCCTGGGGGAGGGCGTGTGGTCCTACGACCGGGTGATGCGCCAGATCCCCGACCACTTCCACGCCCATGCCCGGGACCCGAACTGGTGGTTCCGGCGCTTCGGGCGCTCCTGACCGCACCGATGCACGCGACGGACGGCCGGCACCCGTGATCACGCACGCATCGTGATCAAGTACCTCGGGTCGAAGCGGCGCCTGGTGCCGGCGCTGGGCGTCCTGGCCGCCGCCTCGGGTGCGACGACCGCGCTCGACCTGTTCTGCGGCACCACCCGGGTGGCCCAGGCGTTCAAGGGTCTCGGGCTCCACGTGACCGCGGTCGACACGACCCGCTTCGCCCACGTCCTGGCCCGTTGCTATGTGGCCACCGACCCCGATGCCGACCCGGGGTTCCGGTCGGGGGTGGCCGAGGCCGTCGACCGCTTGAACGCCGTGCCGGGGGTGCCCGGCTACGTGACCCGGACCTTCTGCACCGACGCCCGCTTCTTCCGTCCCGAGAACGGCGCCCGCATCGATGCCGTGCGGGACGTCATCGAATCCGAGTACGCCGGCACCCCGCTGTGGCCGGTGCTCCTCACCAGCCTGCTCGAGGCGGCCGACCGGGTCGACTCCACCACCGGGCTCCAGATGGCGTACCTGAAGCAGTGGGCACCCCGGGCCGACCGCCCGCTGACCCTGCGCGTCCCCGAGCTGGTCCCCGGCCCGGGCCGGGCCGTGCGGGGCGATGCACAGGCGCTGGTCGGCACCTCGGACCTGCCCGACGTGGACCTGGCCTATCTGGACCCCCCCTACAACCAGCACCGCTACGACTCGAACTACCACGTGTGGGAGACGCTGGTGGCCTGGGACGCGCCCGACCACTACGGCGTGGCCTGCAAGCGCACCGACCTGCGGGACCCCGACCGGCGCAGCGCCTTCAACGGCCGCCGGACCATGCCGGTCGCCCTGGCCGACGTGGTGGCCCGGGTGGCCGCCGAGGTGGTGGTGCTCTCGTACAACAACGAGTCGTGGCTCACCTACGAGGAGCTTTCCGACCTGTGCGCCCCCCGGGGCCACGTGGAGTTCCTGGCCTTCGACTCCGCCCGGTACGTGGGGGCCCGCATCGGCATCCACGACCCGGCGGGGCGCAAGGTGGGCACGGTGGCCCACACCCGCAACACCGAGTACGTGGTGGTGTGCGGCCCGAGGGCCCGGGTGGCGCCCATGGCGGCCGCGGTGGAGGCCGCCGGCCTGGGTCTGCGGGTGGACCGGCCGGTGCCCGTCCCGGCCGCCTGACCGTGCCCCGGGGGCGGTGGCGACCGGCTTGACCGCACCTGCGGGCCGATGGGAACGTGGAGCAGGTTCGTCCCCCGTCACCGACCGCACCGGTCGCCCGCGGTCGGACACCGACAGCACCCGTGGCGCCCAGGGGCGCGCACGTCACCACCGACCCGCCGAGCAGCGGCGGCCGACACGAGAGAAGCTGAGGACATGGGAACACTGGACGGACGGGTCGCCATCATCACGGGCGCAGGTCGAGGCATCGGCCGCGAGTACGCCCTGCTGTTCGCCTCCGAGGGGGCCAAGGTCGTCGTCAACGACCTGGGTGACGCGGCCCAGGAGGTCGTCGACGAGATCGTGGCCGCCGGGGGCCAGGCCATCGCCAACAACGACGACGTGGCCGACTGGGAGGGCGGCAAGCGCCTGATCGACGCCGCCGTCGCCACCTACGGTGACCTCCACGTCCTGGTCAACAACGCGGGGATCCTGCGCGACCGGGTGCTGATCAACATGACCGAGGACGAGTGGGACGCCGTCATCCACGTCCACCTGAAGGGGCACTTCGTGCCCACCCGCCACGCCGCCGCCTACTGGCGCGAGCAGACCAAGGCGGGCAGGGACGTCAAGGCGTCGGTCATCAACACCTCGTCGACCTCGGGCCTGCTGGGCAACCCCGGACAGACCAACTACGGCGCCGCCAAGGCCGGGATCGCCGCCTTCACCACCATTGCGGCCACCGAGCTGGCCCGCTACGGGGTGCGGGTCAACGCGATCACGCCCAACGCCCGGACCCGCATGACGGTGGAGACACCCGGACTGGCCGACATCGTGGCCGCCCCCACCGACGCCGCCGCGTTCGACGCGTGGGACCCGGCCAACATCGCACCGCTGGTGGCCTACCTCGGGACCGAGGACTGCCCGGCGACCGGCAAGGTGTACTTCATCCTGGGCGGACAGATCCGCCTGTTCCAGCCCTGGACGCTCACCGACACGCTCGAGAAGGACGACCGGTGGACGGTGGCGGAGCTCCAGGCCGAAATGCACAAGCTCGGGGGCTGAGTGGTCTCCCGGGCCGACGGGTCCGGTCCCGCCGCGGGTGACCCGCCACCCGGCGACGAGTTCGACGCCGACGAGCTCCGGGAGGCGGAGCACCTCCTGAGCGGCACCGGCTCGGGTGGTGACGGCGGGATCACCATCCCGTGGCCGCTGCTGTTCCGCCACCGGATGCACCACAAGGTGGCCCGGTCGGACCGCTACCAGTGGTGGGTGCTGTGGACGGTGCTTGCCGGCCTTTTGTCGGTCAACATCACCTTCACGGTGTTCGTGGTGGCGCTGCCCCAGGTGGCCCGCCAGCTCCACACCACGGTGACCACGCTCACCTGGACCTCGACCGGACCCCTGCTGGCCTTCGGGGTGGCCGCCCCGATCCTGGGCAAGCTCGGTGACCTGCGCGGCTACAAGCGGCTCTACCTGTGGGGCCTGTCCGGGGCGGCCGTCAGCGTCGTCCTGACCGCGTCGGCCCCCACGGCGGGCGTGCTCATCGCCGCCCGGCTGTTCGACGGCGTCCAGGGGGCGGCCACCGGGGCGGCGTCGATGGCACTGGTCCTCCAGGCGTTCTCCCACGAGGACCGGGTCAAGGCCATGGGGTGGTGGGCCCTGGTCGGTGCCGGCGGTCCCGTGCTCGGGGTGACCATCGGCGCCCCCATCATCCAGTACTACGGCTGGCGGGCCCTGTTCTGGGGTGAGCTCCCCCTGATGGCCATCGCCGCGCTCCTGGCCGTCATCGTGCTCCCCAGCCACGACCGGGCGGCGGCCACGGCGGCCGAGGCCCAGGAGCGGACCGGCCGCCAGGTGAACCCGGTGGCCGAACCGGTGGCCACCGCCGGCGCGCCCGACGAGGGTGGGAGTCCGTGGCAGCAGCTGGACTGGGCCGGGTCGATCTCGCTGTCGATGGCGGTGACGATCGGCCTGCTCGCCCTCAACGTGGCCCCGTCCTGGGGGTTCGGCTCACCCCGGACGATCGCCCTGTTCGCCGCCAGCATCGGCATCGGGGCCTACTTCGTGGTGCACGAACGGTCCGCCCCCCGCCCGCTGATCCCGCTCCGTTACTTCAGGAAGCGGAACTTCGTCTTTCCGCTGGGGGCGCGGGCCTTCGTCAACTTCGCCTACATGGGCGGATTCTTCCTGTTCCCGATCCTGATGGAGCGCATCTACGGCTACAGCGAGACCTCGGCCGGACTGCTGTCCACGGCGCGACCGCTGATGTTCTCCCTGTCCGCTCCCATCGCCGGCTACGCGGCAGTCAAGGTGGGGGAGCGGTGGTCGGTGGTGGCCGGTGCGGGGGCACTGACGGTGTCGATGCTGGTGTTCACCCAGGTCGGTGCCAACCCGTCCGTGGTGCTCATCATCCTGGCGCTGGCCCTGTCGGGCCTCGGCAACGGGGTGTCGACCCCGTCGACGGCATCGTCGGCGGCCAACGAGGTGGCCGCCGACGAGCTCGGCGTCATGAGCGCGGCCCAGCTGCTGGTCACCCAGATCGGGATCGTGGCCGGCATCCAGGTGATGGTGACCGTCCAGGCGTCGTCGCACGGCGGGGCGGGTACCCTCGCCTCGTTCCACACGGCCTATCTGGTGGGGGCGCTGGTGGCCCTGGCCGCCGTGGTGTGCGGCTTCTTCGTCAAGGACACGCCCCGCGGGATCCGCGGCAAGCCGGCCGAGGTATCGCTGCACTGAATCCGGCAGCGGAGCGGTGTGGAGGGAGCGGACCGGGGTCCCGGCTCAGAAGGTGAAGCCCTCCGACAGCACGGACACGCACGCAGACGCCACCTCGGCGTCGTACAGCGATCCCGCCCCCCGTCGGATCTCCTCGAGCGCGGCGTCGGTCCCGAGTCCGGCCCGGTAGGGACGATGGTGGGTCATGGCCTCCACGACGTCGGCCACCGCGATGATCCGGGCGGGAAGGCAGATGGCATCGCCGACCAGGCCGTCGGGGTACCCGGTTCCGTCGAGGCGCTCGTGGTGCTGGTGGGCCACCTCGGCGATGGGCCACGGGACCGACGCCTCGACCAGGATCGCGTAGCCGACGTCCGGGTGCCGCTTGATCAGTGCGAACTCCTCGGGCTGGAGCTCGCCGGGTCGGGTGAGGATTTCGGCGGACACCGAGAACTTCCCGATGTCGTGCACCTCGCCGCTCTGTCGGACCAGGTCGACGAGCGTCGGTTCCAGATCCAGTCGGCGTGCGATGGCAGCGCCGAGGCGGCCCACGTTCCGTTGGTGCCCGGCCGTGTAGGGATCGCGTACCTCCGACATCTTCCCGATGGCGAGCAACGTGCCCTCGAACGCAGCCGCCAGCCGCCGGGTGTCCCGCAGGTGCGCCAGGCCGAGGCTGAACGCCGTGGCCAGCCTGGTGAGCAGGATCTCGGACGGTCCGTCGAATGCGGAGGCCTCGCGCCCGTAGATGGTGAGCACGGCGAGCAGCTCGTCGCCGATGGTGATGGGGATGGCCACGACCGATCCGAAGCCGAACTCCTTCGCCCGTTCGCGCCACTCCTCACCCCGGGCGTCCCGGGCGAGGTCGTTCGAGACCTGGATCCGGCGGGTCCGCATCGCCGTCGACGTGAACCCGAGCCCGTTGGGCTCGTGCTCGCTCGTCCCGTCCTGCCCGACGTGGAGGTAGCCGACGTCACCGGCCGAGGCCTCGATCTCGATGGTGGGGTCGTCCCCGTCGTTGACGACGCCGATCCAGGCCAGTGCGTACCCACCGAGCAGCACGATCTCGGAGCACAGGTCTGCCAGGAGATCGCGCTCCCTGGCCGGGTTGGTCAGGACCTTGCTGAGCTGGGTGAAGGTGCTGAGGGCCCGGCGCTCGGCCATCAGCGGCGTGATGTCCACGAAGGTGTTGGAGACGCCCGCCACCTGTCCGTCGGCGACCACCAGGCGGCTGGTGGTCGACATCCACCGCCGCCCGTCACCGGGGATGTCGGTGCCCACCAGGACGTCCGTGCAGGGTTCGCCGGTGCGGAGCGTGATGGCCGCGGGGTACTCGGGCCCGGTGAACGGCGTGCCGTCCTGTTTGACGCCGCCCCAGACGGCATCGCCGATGCCGCGTCCGAGGATCTGCTCGCGGGTGATGCCGAGGAGGGTCAGGGCCGTCTGGTTGCAGGCGCTGATGCGACCATCCGTGTCGATCAGCATCAGGCCCTCGGCCAGGGTGTCGAGGAAGCCCATCGACCGGAAGACCGCCTCCTGGTCCGTGACGCCGACTGCGTGGCCATTCCCGGAACTGCTCATGGGGCTCCCGTCGCTGGCCCCATGCTCCCACAGTGCTGGCGCCGGGGCGCCGGGGCGCCCGCCATCCGTTCGAACCGGCACCCCGGGGACAGCTCGCGCCCGGACCCGAGCCGCCTGTGGGCTGGGCCGGGTCCCTACTCGGTCATGGCCTGGATCCGGGCGGCGATCTCCGCCGCCGTCGGATCCGGGGAGACCGACTGGAGGGCCATGAGCTTGGCGATGTCGCCCTCCACCTTGATCTTGCCCTGCATGAACGCCTGGAGCCCGGCCTGGGGGTTGCCCTCGACCAGGAGGGACCTGGCGATGTCGTAGCCGATGGTGACCTTCAGGTCGGCCGGGTCCAGGTGACCCAGGTCGAGGACCAGTTCACCGGTGCTGGTGTCGGCATGGGCGTGGACGGCGCCCTCGCCGAAGGGCACCTCGACGACCACCAGGTTGACCCGGACGGCGTGGCCGATGCTCCCACCCCGGCCCTCGTACTCGGCCCGGATGGCCCGGGCCTCGTCCAGCCACTCGTCGCTCAGAAACAGATAGGTGGCCATCGCGTGCCGCTCCTCGCCCCTCGTTCGGTCGTCGGACGGCAACTCTACCCGGAGGCCCGGCCGGGCGACCGGGTCCCCGGGTGCGGTCCGGGTGCCGGCGGGCAGGTGACGCCCGACCCGTTAGCATCCGGTGCGTGACTGCACCGATCATGCAAGGCTGCGAGCCCTGGTCCGCCGAAGGCGGGTCCAACGGCGTCCTCGTCCTCCACGGGTTCACCGGCAACCCCCAGTCCATGCGCCCGCTGGCCGAGGCGTTCGCGGCCGCCGGCTTCACCGTCGACCTCCCCCTGCTGCCCGGACACGGCACGTCCCTCGAGGACATGCTCCCCACCCGGTGGGACGACTGGTCCGGCGCCGCCGAGGCCCACTTCCAGGCACTGGCCGCCCGCTGCGACCGTGTGCTGGTGGCCGGGCTCTCCATGGGCGGGGCACTGACCTGCTGGCTGGCCGAGCGCCATCCGCACCTGCCCGGCATCGTGGTGGTCAACCCCCTCGTCCAACCGCCGGCCGTGGAGCTCCTGGAGGGCGGCCAGGCCCTGCTCGACGCCGGCATCCCCACCATCGACGCCATCGGCTCGGACATCAAGAAGGAAGGCGTGGTCGAGTCCGCCTACCCCGGCACCCCGCTGGCCGCCGGGCTGTCGCTCTTCGAGGCGGTGGCCGACGTGGAGGCGCACCTCGCGGACATCCACTGCCCGGTCCTGCTGTTCTCGAGCCGTGACGACCACGTGGTCGACCCGGTCAACGGCGACGTCGTGGAGGCCACGGTCAGCGGCCCGGTGGAGCGCATCCACCTCGAGGACAGCTATCACGTGGCCACCCTGGACAACGACGCCCCGCTGATCGAGGCCAGGGCGGTCGAGTTCGCACTGGCCGTCCTGGGTGGCCCCGGCGAGGTGCCCGCCTGATGGCCGAGCCCGCCCGCCTGACCCGCGAGGACGTTGCCCACGTGGCCGCCCTGGCCCGCCTCCATCTGAGCGAGGACGAGCTGGACCTGTTCACGGGACAGCTCGCAGAGGTGCTCGACCATGCCGCCGACGTGGCCTCGCTCGACCTGGCCGGCGTCGGACCGACGGCCCACGCCATGGCCGTGACCAACGTGCTGCGGACCGACGAGCCCCGACCGTGCCTCGACCGGGACGAGGTGCTGGGCCAGGCCCCGGCGGTCGAGGACCACCGCTTCCGGGTCCCCCGCATCCTGGGGGAGGCACCGTGAGCGCCCCCCGCCCCGCCCTCGAGACCGCCACCATGGTCCGGGCCGGTGAGGTCTCGGCCGTCGACGTCCTGGAGCACCACCTGGCCGTCATCGACGCCGGCGAGGAGTCGGTCCACGCCTTCAACCTGGTCCTGGCCGACGCCGCACGCGACCGGGCCCGGGCGGTCGATGCCTCGGTGGCCGCCGGCGACGACCCCGGGCCGCTGGCCGGCGTGCCGGTCGCCCTCAAGGACAACCTGTGCACCCGGGGCGTGCCGACGACGTGCTCGTCGAGGATCCTCGACGGATGGCGGCCGCCCTACGACGCCACCGTGGTCACCCGGCTGGTCGACGCGGGCGCGGTGGTCATCGGCAAGACCAACATGGACGAGTTCGCCATGGGCTCGTCGACCGAGACCTCGGCGTTCGGCGCCACCCGCAACCCGCACGACACGTCGCGGGTGCCGGGCGGGTCCTCTGGCGGGTCTGCGGCGGCGGTGGCCGCCGGGTTCGCACCGCTCGCCCTCGGTTCCGACACGGGTGGGTCGATCCGTCAGCCGGCCGCACTGTGCGGGGTGGTGGGCATGAAGCCGACCTACGGCACCGTCTCGCGCTACGGACTGGTCGCCTTCGCCTCGTCGCTCGACCAGATCGGGCCGTTCGCCCACACCGTGGCCGACGCCGCCCTGCTCTTCGACGTCATCGGCGGCCACGACCCGCTCGACTCGACCTCGCTCAACCGGCCCACGCCACGGGTGCTCACCGTGCTCGACGACGGGGTGGACGGGATGACCGTGGGCGTGCTCACCGAATTCCTCGACGGGGTCGACGCCGACGTGGCCGCCCGCGTGCACCAGGCCGCCGAGGCCCTGGCCGCCGCCGGGGCGCGGATCGAGGAGGTCTCGGTCCCCGAGGTCGCCCTCGGCCTGTCCGCCTACTACCTGATCGCCCCGGGCGAGGCCTCGTCCAACCTGGCCCGCTACGACGGCGTCCGCTACGGGCTCCGGGTGGAGGCCGAGGACACGGTGGCCATGAACACCGCCACCCGGTCCGAGGGGTTCGGCGCCGAGGTCAAGCGCCGGATCATGCTCGGCACCTACGTCCTGTCGGCCGGCTACATGGACGCCTATTACAACCAGGCCCTCAAGGTGCGCACCCGGATCATCGAGGGGTTCGCCACCGCCTACACCCGGTGCGACGTCCTGCTCGGGCCCACCGCCCCGACCACCGCCTTCGCCCTCGGGGCCAAGGTCGACGACCCGTTGACCATGTACCTGTCCGACGTGTGCACCATCCCGTCCAACCTGGCCGGCCACCCGGCCATCAGCGTGCCGTTCGGCACCGGCGACGACGGACTGCCGGTCGGTGTGCAGCTGCTCGGGCCGGCCCTGTCCGAGGGCACGCTGTTCCAGGTGGCCGCCGTCGTCGAGGCCGCCGCGCCCGCCCTGCCCACGCCCCGTCTCACCACAGGAGCGCCCTCATGACGTCCGGATGGCAGATGGTCATCGGCCTCGAGGTCCACTGCGAGCTCAAGACCGCCACCAAGCTGTTCTGCGGCTGCCCGAACGTGTTCGGCGACGAGCCGAACACGAACGTGTGCCCGAACTGCCTGGGCCTGCCCGGGTCGCTCCCCGTCCTCAACCAGCAGGCGGTGGAGCTGGCCATGGCCATCGGGACGGCCCTCCACTGCGAGATCCGGCCGTCCACCTTCCACCGGAAGAACTACTTCTACCCGGACCAGGCCAAGGACTACCAGATCAGCCAGTACGACGAGCCGCTCAAC
>Ga0209698_10007717_pt1 | contig 11236 bp, 8 predicted proteins | sample LitLauG_LLR_2012_FD_187203 | JGI IMG/M metagenome (GOLD analysis project Ga0209698, IMG submission 187203) | Freshwater sediment microbial communities from Pennsylvania, USA - Little Laurel Run_MetaG_LLR_2012 (SPAdes) (version 2) | ecosystem: Environmental > Aquatic > Freshwater > Creek >... | reverse complement strand
TCGTCGACGACCTCCAGCGAGCGCATGGTCCACTCGGTTCCGGACAGCCCTGAGCCCGTCACGCGCGCGATGTCCGTCATCCGACACTCCCTCCGACACTGCATCCGACACTGCCCCACCGGAGTACTCCGCCGCCCGCCTGTCGGCCGCGCACCCTCCGCTCGGTCATCATGACGGAACCACGTGGGGCAGACAAGGGGCAATCGGTCCCTTCGCGTGGGCGGCCGGACGAAGGTGACAGCGGAAGAAGGAGGCCGTGTCCGCGACCCCCCGTCGGGCACACTGGCACGGTGCCCCCAGGTCCCGCGCTGCCCCCGCCCGCTGACGTGCGGTCCGGCCTCCACCTGCGGTCGTGGCGCAGCCGTGCCGTCCTCGGCGTCGTGCTCGCCTCGGTGGCCGCAGGATTCGGCCAGTTCGGGGTGGTGGCCGCGCTGGGCGACGTCGCCCGGACCTTCGGTCGACTGGCCCACGGGGCGTCGCTCGCCGATCAGGCCGGACTGTCGGGGACCGTGCTCGGGGCGGGACTGGCGGTGATCCGTCTGTCGTCGCTGCTGGCACTGCCGCTGACCGGGATCGCCGACCGCTTCGGGCGCCGACGGGTGCTGCTGGTCACCGTGTCGGTCGGACTGGCGGTGACCGCGGTCTCGGCGCTGAGCCCGGGGTACTGGTGGTTCGTCGCCCTCTTCGCCCTGGGCCGCCCCTTCCTGAGCGCCACCAATGCGTTGGCCCAGGTCGTGGCGGCCGAACAGACCTCGTCGGGCGACCGGGCGAAGGCGGTAGCCCTCGTGACGGCGGGCTACGGGGTCGGAGCCGGGCTGACCGCCGTGGTGCACAGCCTGGCGTCGGGGTCGCTCGGGTTCCGGGGGACGGTGGCCCTGGCCGTCGTCCCGCTGGCGCTGGTGCCGGTCATCGCCAGGTGGGTCACCGAGCCGGACCGGTTCGTGGTCGCCGAGGTGGCCCACGACCGGCCGGTCCCCGTGCTCGGTGCCGTCGGGCCGCGGTTCCGACGGCGCCTCGGTGTGCTGGTCGCCCTGGCGTTCGCCATCTCCCTCATGACCGGCCCGGCCAACACGTTCGTCTTCCTCTACGCCCAGAACGTGCGACGGCTGTCGGGTGGGTTGACGGCGGCCATGGTGGTGGCGTCCGGGGCGCTGGGGCTCCTCGGCCTCCTCCTGGGGAGGTGGTCGGCGGACCGTGTCGGCCGCCGGCCCACCGGGGCGCTCGGCATGGTCGGGATCGCCGTCTCGGCGACGGTGACCTACAGCGGTGGGTCGACCGCGCTGGTGGCGGGCTATGTGCTCGGCGTGCTGTCCGGCTCGGTGCTCGCCCCGGCGATCGGGTCGCTCGTCAACGAGCTCTTCCCCACCGGGGTGCGCGCCTCGGTGTCCGGCTGGTTCCTGGTCGCCGGCGTGCTGGGCGCCTCGGTCGGCCTGGTGGTCTTCGGCGCGGTGGCCGACGTGGGGGACCGGTTCGGCCTGGCCGCGGCGGTCACCTTCCTGCCCGTGACGCTGGCCGCCGCGCTGTTCTGGTGCGTCCCCGAGACGAAGGGCCGCGAGCCCGAGGACCTCTGGCCTACCGGCTGAGCCGGTCGGCCGGCCTCCGGGCGGTCAGGCCCGTGGGTCCACGGGAGGGCCGGCGAGGTCCCACAGCAGACGGGGGTCACCGGCGGAGCCGAGGAGCCTGTTGGCCGGGACCTCCTTGTCGATGTGACCGATGAGTCCCCGGTAGATGCCGTAGCCGACCAGCTCCTGGAGCCGTCGGGGGAACCCGGCCACGGTGGCAGGATCCAGGCCGAGCTGCTGGTTCTCCTGTTGGCGGATGTAGCCGGCGCAGTAGTTCATGGCGATCCCGATCCGCCGCTCCGACGTGGTGTTGGCCCCGCCGCCGTGCCAGAGGCTGCCGTGCCACACCAGGACGCTTCCCCTGGGCATGACGGCGGGAACCGTCTCGTAGTGCCGGGTGAGGTCGGGGGAGTGGTCGGCGGTGTGCGATCCGGGGACGAGTCGCGTGGCCCCGTTCGCCTCGGTGAAGTCGGTCAGCGCCCACATGGTGTTGCACACCGTCGCCGGGTGCGGCTTGGGGAGGGGGATGACCTGGTCGTCCGCGTGGATCGGCTGCGGCGTCTCGCCCGGGCCGATGGCGATGGAGGAGAGGGAGGACACCAGGAGGCCGCTGTCGAGCACGCCTTGGCAGATCGGGAGGATCGCGGGGTGGATGGGGATCTGCTCGAAGTGGGGACCGTGGGCGAGGAGGTTGTAGACGCGGGTCGTCCGCGTGCCCTCGAAGGCGTTGGACGCAGGTCTGATGTCGAGGTCGTGCTCGAGGCGGGCGAGGTCGTCGGCGAGGGCATCGACGAGGTCGGTGTCGATGGCGCCCTCGACCACGGTGTATCCCTGTTCGTCGATCTCCCGGAGGTGGAACTCGGTCGACTCGCCCATGGTCCGCCACTCCTCGCTCTGTGCCCCGGCCAGCGTAGGCTGGTCCGGTGGCGAGCACGAAGCGACCGGAGTACCGCTACGAGTTGTTGACCTGTGCCTGGCGTGGCCATGAGCTCGTGGGCACCCGGGCGGCCCTGGTGACCCCCGAGGACGCGGTCATCGTCCGCGAGTCGGACGGGCAACGGTGGTGCCGCTGTCTGCGGTGCGACGGCTGGTTCGCCGTCCCGGTCCCGGACGACCCCGCTGAGGAGCGGGTGCCGTCCCGGGACCAGATCGAGGTCCCGCTCCGGGGACCAGCGCTCCGCGACCGGTACGTGCTGCGCCTGATCGCGCTCGACCGGACGTTCCACGTCATCGTCCTGACGTTCCTGGCCATCGCGTTCGTGACGTTCGCCACCCACAACCGCGCCCTGCACGCCGACTACCAGAACATCATGAACGCCCTGAACGGGGGAGGGGCCGCCGCACTGCGGGTCCGCGGGGTGCTCGGCTACCTGCGCAAGGCCTTCGACTACACCCCGACCCACCTCTACGTGCTCGCAGCGATCTTCCTGGCCTATGCCTCCCTGGAGGCGGTCGAGGCCGTCGGCCTGTGGTTCAACCGTCGGTGGGCCGAGTACCTCACCTTCGTCGCCACCACGGTCCTCATCCCGTACGAGATCTACGAGCTCTACCTGCGGCTCAGTGTGCTCAAGCTCGTGGCCTTCGTCCTGAACGTGCTCGTGGCGGCCTACCTGCTCTATGCCAAGCGGCTGTTCGGCGTGCGCGGCGGCCACGCTGCCGAGGAGAAGCGAAAGCGGGAGCTCAGCGGGTGGACTGCGCTCGAAGCCTCGATGCCGGCACCGGACCGGGTGCCGGTCGCCTGACGCATCGCACCGGTGCCGCGCCACGGGTAGCAGGGTCCGACGGGGGGATGCCGTGCGTTCCGGTAGCGGGTCGGATGGTAACGTCGTCCTTCACGGGCCGTTGGCGCAGTTGGTAGCGCACTTGCATGACACGCAAGGGGTCGTGGGTTCAAGTCCCGCACGGCCCACCAAATTTTCCACCCGGATGTGCCCGGCTGCGCCCGGCACGATGGGGAGTCCGTCAGGTGGCGGAGGCCACCCCGTCTGCGGTCGGGGCCCGGAGCCAGGCATAGGCACCGATGGCCAGTGCGATCACGGCACCGCCGATCACGACGGCACGCACCGATGTCGCCGTGGCGAGCCATCCGCCGACCAGCAGGCCGAGTGGAACGGTGCCGCCGAAGCCCATGATCCAGAGCGCCATGACCCGTCCCCGCACCTCGTCGGCGATGTGGGCCTGCAGTGCCGTCGACAGCGAGGTGACGGTGACGAAGTAGGCGAACCCGACCGCCAGCACCACGGGGTAGGCCACCCAGATCTCGCCGAGCAGCCCGAAGACGGACAGGGCCACGCCGAAACCGACCAGCCCGCACCGGATGAGCAGGGTCCGGGGTAGGCCGGAAAAGACGGTCCCGACCGAGATGGCCCCGAGGGCGGCCCCCAGACCGAAGAGGGCGTAGAGCCCCCCGTAGACGGCGCCGGCAGGATTGATGTGGAGGTCCCGGGCGGCCACGACCGGCATGAGGCCGATGAAGGGCAGGCAGAAGAACGAGATCGAAAAGATGGTCACCAGGCAGTAGCGGACCAGCGGGTCGGTGCGGGCCACCGCCAGCCCGCCCAGCAGCCGTGCCACCCCCGAGTCGCCCGGCACGGCGCCCGCCCCCTTCGTACGCCGGGGGAGGTGGACGCGGGCGATGACGACGATGGCGAACCCGTAGGTGGCCGCGTTGATGACGAAGATCCCCCAGGCGGCGACGTAGGGGAGCAGGAGGCCGCCGATGGCCGGCCCGATCACCCGCGACAGGTTCATCTGCACCGACTGCAGGGAGACCGCACCCGGCAGGTCGTGCCGCGGCACCAGTGTGGGCAGGACGGCGGTGAACGCAGGGGCGTTGAGGGCGTTGCCGATCCCGACCGCCAGCACGCAGAAGAAGACGAGACCGGTGGAGGGATGGGAGCGCGATGCGGCCCATGCCAGCGCCAATGAGAAGACCAGCTGCTCGACCTGGCAGGCGATGAGGAGTCGGCGCCGGTCGAAGACGTCGGCCATCGCACCGCCGACGATCGACAGGAGGAAGAGGGGACCGAGCTGCGCGAACCCGAGCAGGGCCACGTAGGTGGCGGAGTGGGTCAGCTGGAAGGCGAAGACACCGAGGGCGATGTTCTGCATCCACGTGCCGACGTTCGACGCGAACGTCCCGAGCCACACGGACCGGAAGGGGGGATGGCTGAGTGCACTGCGCGCCGTCCCCGGGGAGTAGGGGAGGTCGGCGTCGATCTGCGCATCGTCGGACTGGTCGAGTCCGGCGGCGGGCGCGGTCTCGAGATCGGCACGGCTGCGCCTCGGGCGGTGCGACCTCACCGGCCCCGACCGCTCAAGGAAGTGCTCCACGCATGGGCCAAACCTACCGGTGCCCGCCATCGGTCCTGGCCCGGACCCACCGGCTACCAACTGTCAGTGCATCTGTCTATAGTTTCCTCCACATCCGCGCCGTGCGGATCCGACACCGGGAGGCCCGAGGCCATGGCGAGCGACACCCCTCGACTGATCGACGACGTGCGAGGCGTCCGGTACGGCGAGGTCATCGCCGTCTTCCACCGTGGGGGGAAGTTCGAGGCGGAGGTGTTCGGCACCCAGTTCCTCAACGACTGCCCCCAGGACCTCTGGGAGGGGCTCGATGCGGGCGTCATCGCCGAGGAGATGGGTGCCGTCGTCGTCAAGTTGAACGGCCCCCGCTACTGGGTGCTCGACGGCATGGGGACCAAGGTGAACGCCATGGAGCCGGTGCTGCGCGAGTTCAACGGGATCCTCATGCGCCGGCTCGCCGTCATCGACCTCGGCGACACGCCGGCCACCGCGCCGTACACCAACAACTACGTCGACCGCGGCGCCGTGTTCTTCTTCGATGCCGGCAGACCGGTCTACGAGCTGGTGAACCCCGACGGTCTGGCCTACGTGATGCAGGCCCTGTGCGTCGGGGTCGACCCGTCGATGGACGAGGCGGGGCTCCCCGGCCTCGGCGACCGGCTGTCCATGCCGGAGGGGTGGAGCTACCGGACCCGGGTGCTCGACGAAGAACTCGTGGTGGACACGACCGGCAAGGTGGCCACCGTGCTGCAGGACGAGTTCGAGAACTCGTACACGCTGCCCGACTGAGGCGCCCCGTGCGACGGGATCACCGGTGGGAGCGGGCCCGGGTCAGGCGCTGAGCCGGACCGCAGCGAGGTCGACGTGGCCGACGTCCGCGTTCGTCGGTGAGTCGGGTTTGAAGAACGAGACGATCATCGGGTCGAGTGCTCCGAGTTCGGGATGGCCGACGAACGCGTAGCAGAAGCCCTTCGGTGTCGTGCTGCAGCCCGGCAGTGTTCCCGAGTAGGTGGCGTGCCACGGGCCGGCGGCGGATGTGGACTCCAGGACCGTGAAGGTCCCGGCGATCGACGTCTGCTCGATCATCCGCAGTCCGGTGCCGTAGCCGGCGACCGACACGTTGACCGGCATCCACCGGGTGGCGCCGTCGGTGACCACCGGCTCGGTCACGTAGCTCGACGGGGAGCCCAGCGCCTGGATGGTCTCGGGCACGGTGGTGGCCGAGACGGTGCCCGCAGCGCAGGCGATGAAGAGCGACGTGCACGCCGACGTGAAGAAGGTGACCTGGCCGGACGCGATCAGCGGGGACTGGTAGGCGCGGTCGGCGGGCAGCGGAGCACCGTCGGCCGTCGGTGGGAACACGTCGTACGGCTGGGTCCTGATCTTGCCGGACCGCCACGAGTAGGTCATGAACCCCCACCCCTCCACCGAGTACGCGGACAGCGACGTGACGCAGACGTCGGCGTAGGTGACGAGGACCTGCTGCCGGTTCTCCAACAGGGCGGCGCCGGTGGGCCACCGCGCCGTGTAGACGGCTCCGTCGGCCGGCGTGCACGGTCGTCCCGATCCGTCGGGCATGTAGGTGTCGGTCGGCGAGGGGATGAACGGGGAGGGTGTCGATGTGCCGGCCGCGGCGCCGGCGGGCTGGATGTCCTTCAGCACGGCCAGAGGCCTGTCGGGGTTGTACCTGCTCCTCGCCGCGGTGCTGCCGCCGACGAACGCGGACGCCTGGCTGGCCGTGGCGGTGAACGACGAGGTGTCCCCGAAGATCCAGAGGTCCCTGCCGCTCGGGAGGGGCACGCTGATGCCGGCATCGCGTTGGAGGACGGTGCCCGTGGCCGATTCCTGGCTGGCCACGAGGGGCCCCAGATAGGTGGTGCCGGGCGAGCCCCCCGAGACGATGGTGGGGACGGTCGGTGGTCCTGGGACCGAGGCCGCGCTGGACCCGACAGCGTTGCTGGCCGTCACGATGAAGGAGTAGGCGGTGTCGTCGGTCAGGCCCGTGACGGTGCACGACGTCGATGTCGCGAGGCAGGTGCGGCCGCCCGGTGTGGCGGTCACCTGGTAGTTGGTCACCGGCGGGCCGCCGTTGGACGGGGGTGCGTCCCACGCCACCGAGACGGTCGAGTCGCCGGGGGTGCCGTGGACCCCTACCGGCGCCAGGGGTGTCCCGGCACGGACCGCCGGCGCGGCGGCCGGTGCGCTGGACCCACCGGTGCCGACTGCCCGGACCGACAGCTGGTAGGTGGTCCCGTTGGCGAGCCCACCGACCGTGCAGGTGTCGGTGTCCGTGCGGCAGGTGTGGCCGCCTGGAACTGCCGTCACCAGGTAGGAGACCGGACCCGAGGGTGGTGCCGGAGCCGACCAGTTCACGAGGGCGCTCCTGTTGCCGGGGACCGCGCCGACGGCGGTGGGCTGGTCGGGAGGTGCGGCGGGCTGTCCACACGCGACGAGCGAGGCCGCCGCCACGGGCACCGAGAGCCAGAGGGCCACGGTGCGCCGACGCCGGGGCGAAGCGGATCGTGATCCCTGCATCGGTGCGACTCCCCTGCGACGAGTGTCGGTAGCCCCGGGCCAATGGCCGGCGGGAGACCGTACCACCGCGGATTCCCGGTCGGGGTGTGGAGGGCGCGTCCCGGCTGCAGAGTGGGCCCGCCCGGACCCAGTCGGACGGCTGGCACAGGCAAGAACTGGTGCCGTCCAAACTTCCGCCACAGTCTTAAACGAACGACATGCCGATCGCGTTACACCACGGATTTCCTAGGTAATTTTTGTGAAAACCACGAATAGGGGTGCTGGACGGGAGCCCTGTGCCGGTGTAGACACACCACCAAGGTTCATGGTCTCGAGCCCATGGTACGGGATGACGGGTGGGTCGCATGTTCGATTTCCGGGGGACGTTGCAGGGCGCACAGCGCGGTGACGAGGAAGCGTTCGCGCGTCTCTGGCGCGAGTTCCAGCCGGGCCTCCTCCGGTACCTCCGCATCAAGGCGGCTCCGGTCGCCGAGGACCTGGCCGCGGACATCTGGGTCCGTGTGCTGCGGGCCCTTCCCGGGTTCGAGGGGGACGAGCAGGGGTTCCGCGGATGGCTCTACACCACGGCCCGCAACCGCCTGACGGACTGGTACCGGAGTGGCGAGCGCAGGATCGACGTGATCGAGCATGCCAACCTGGTGGTGCTCCCGTCCCGTAGCAACGTGGAGGACGAGGTAGACGAGCACTCGTCGACGGATCGTGCGGTCGCCATGATCGGCGAGCTTCCACCCGACCAGGCCGAGGCCGTCATGCTGCGCATCGTCGTCGGCATGGACGTGGCCCGGGTGGCGGACATCATGGGACGGACCCCCGGCTCGGTCCGGGTCCTGTGCCACCGGGGCCTCAAGCGGCTCGAACAGCGCCTGCTGGACCAGGAGACGGCAGTCGTCGGTGCAGGCGAGCCGGCACCCCCGGGCAGCACGGTCGTAACGGCGACGTCGGCCACGGTCACCACACGGGAAGTGGAGCGGCTCCATGCGTGAGGACCCGATGATCCCGGACACCTCGTCACTCGGAATGGGCGTGGCCGACGACAATGTCGTCGCACTGCCGAATCTGACCAGTGGCCGACTTGCCGACCTGCTGGCGGCCGCGTCCGGGCCCGGCCAGGCCCACGAGCTGCGCGGCGAGTCCGAGGCACGTGCCATGTTCGGGGCCGCGGCCGAAGCCTGGCCCACCGGGCGCCGCAGGCTGCGCCGTACCCCTGCCGTGCTTGCCGTGACGACGGTGGCCACCATGATGTTCGCCACCACCGGGTTGGCTGCCGCGTCCCAGCTGCCCGGCCCTGCAGGTCGGGCGGTCCAGGGCATCCTCGGTACGGTCGGCGTCTCGCTCCCCCCGTCGACGCCGTCGGTGGTCCCCGTGACCGGGGGAGGATCGGCGGCTTCCGGCGTTGCGGCTCCGACCGCCGCTCGCCATGTCGGAAACGCAGGCCCGGCGTGTGTCGTCGACGGCACGCCCTCCGGGACGTCCGGTTCGATCCGGACGGCTTCGTGCACCCTTCCGCCGGTGCCCCGTGCGACGCCGGTGGCAACGCACGCCTCGACGGCACCGACTCCGACGCACCGGGTGAAGGCGGCCGGCAAGGCGTCGCCCACGGCTGCTCCTGATCCGGTCCGGACGCCGGTGGCGGTCGCGGCACCCGTCGTGCGCCTGCCTCGGAGCGGCACCCACCAGGGCGGCCAGGCCGGCGGCACCGGCACCAGCTCGGGCGGCCAGGGCCAGCTCGGAGGAGGGACCACGCGGGGTGGCAACAAGGGTGGTGGCGGCGGGACGTGTGGAACCGGAGACTCCGCGACCACGACCACGACCACGACGACGACGACCACCACCACGACGACCACGAGCGACCCCGCCGCTACGACCGCCACCACGGACGCCACGAGTGCGGCTGCCGGATGCGGCGGCCATTCGGGCGGCCACTCGGGTGGTCATCACCACGGTGGCCATGGTGGTGGCGGCTCCGGTGGTTCCGGCTCGAATGGTGGGGCAGCGGGTGCGGGCGGCGCGGGCACTCCGGGATCCGTCACCGCCGTCACGACCACCCCCTGACGTCGGGGCCGGTTGACCGGTCCGCCTCCCTCGGTTCCCTACCGCCCCGCATGACCCGCCACGCCGTGGGCGGTCGATCCGTGCCACGGCGCAGCCGGCGGGGCAGAGTCCGCCACGGGGGCAGACGAGGCTCAGCCTGCGCCGAGGAACGGTGCCCCGAAGGCGAACACCCCGCCGTCGGACCCGACCATCCAGTACCCGCCCGTGGCCGGGTCGGCGGCCATCCCGGTGACCGGGGCGGCCAGGGTCAGGGATCCGGCGGAACCGTGGAATCCGGCGTCGCCGAAGGCGAACACCCCTCCGTCGGACGCCACGAACCAGTACCCCAGCCCGCTGCTCGTCGTGGCCATGCCATTCACCGGTTGGGCCAGGTGCAGTCCGCCGGTCGACCCCTCGAACGGAGCGCCGAAGGCGAACACCCCTCCGTCGGACGCCACCAGCCAGTAGCCGCCGGTCGCCGGGTCCGCGGCGATACCGACGACGGGACGGTTGAGGTGGGTGCCACCCATCGAGCCCCGGAACACGGCGTCGCCGAAGGCGAACACCCCTCCGTCGGACGCCACCAGCCAGTAGCCGCCTCCGTCCGGGGTGGGCGCCAGGTCGACCACCGGTGCATTGAGGTGCTGGCCGCCCATGGACCCGAAGAACCGGGCGTCCCCGAACGCGAAGGTCCCGCCGTCGGAGGCCACCAGCCAGTAACCGTGCCCGCTCGAGGTCGGCACCAGGTGCTCGATGGGCTGGTTCAGGTGGAGCCCCAGCATCGAGCCGTAGGAGGGTACGGCACCGTGCGCCGATACGCCCCCGACAGCGTTGACCAACCAGTAGCCCCCACCGTCGGGGGCGGAGGCGATGCCGGTCACCGGGGCCGCCAACGGGGCGGCCTGGAGCGTCGCCGGCGCCACGAACAGCCGGCGCCCCCCGCCGCAGCCGTAGTCGGTGCACGATGCGGGCCACGCCGCATAGGCCAGCTGCCAGTTGCCCGAGGCGTCCTGGAAGAGCATGCCCCCGCCCGGCCCCGCCGCGTTGCCGTACGAGGAGAGGAACGGTCCCTGGGTCGGCTCGTCACAGGGACCGAGCGGCCCGGCGCACTGCACGGCGGTCTCGCCGTAGGAACTGCTGTTCCAGATGCCGGTGGAGAACAGGAGGAAGTAGTGGCCGTCCGAGGTGACCATCTGGGGGTTCTCGATGGTCGACTCGAACGAGTCGCGCACCGTGTCCTGGTTCTGGAGGAGGTGGGGCTGTCCGATCAGGCTGACACCGTCGGGTCCGAGGGCCTGGGACCAGAGTTGGGCGGGCTGGCTGGAGCCACCGTCGTTCGTCTTCCAGATCAGATACGGCTGTCCGGTGGCCGGGTCCACGAACGGGGCGGGGTCGATGGCCCCTCCCAGGTTGCCGTCGCACAGGAAGGGCACGGTGGAGAGGCTGGAGAACGACGGGTTCTGCGGTGAGATCCGGGGGGACGTGGCCACTCCGAGGCAGTTGGAGCCGGTGTCGCCCCCGTAGCCCTGGAGCGCCGCCGTGTAGAACATGATCCACCGGCCGCCCCACTGGTACACGCCGGGGGCGTTCTCGGTGCCGGGCTGCTCCCACGGCGCGGGATGGGGGAACGCAGACGCGCCGAACGGGACGCCGGGGCAGGGGCCCCAACCGGCGTACGGGGCTCCTGGTGAGGACGCGCTGTCGCACAGGACCTGCAGATAGCTGGCGAGTGTGGTCCCGGTGGAGAAGGCGTAGTAGGTCTGGGTCGCCGGGTCGAAGACGACGTCGGGGTCGGGGGC
>Ga0209698_10007716_pt1 | contig 11237 bp, 10 predicted proteins | sample LitLauG_LLR_2012_FD_187203 | JGI IMG/M metagenome (GOLD analysis project Ga0209698, IMG submission 187203) | Freshwater sediment microbial communities from Pennsylvania, USA - Little Laurel Run_MetaG_LLR_2012 (SPAdes) (version 2) | ecosystem: Environmental > Aquatic > Freshwater > Creek >... | reverse complement strand
TGCTGATTTTTAAGTCGAACATCAAGTACATGTACAAGGCGTAGCAGCGCTACGGAAAGCCGATCCGGCGCTTCGGAGGCTCCGGCGCGGGCTCAATCAACTTATCGATGCAGTCGTAAATCTGCTGAATATCAGCGCCATGCTCGGATTGCATCCGTTCCACTTCGGCAATTCTGTGCGCCAGGTCTTCATGCGTCGCCAAATATTCGCGCAGCCGCACAAACGCGCGGATGATCATAATATTCAGCGCCACCGCGCGCGGGCTGGTGAGGACGGAGGAAAGCATCGCCACGCCGTGCTCGGTAAAGGCGTAGGGCGCACGGCGCAGGCCCATTTTGATCTCAGGATTGGAAGTCGCAAATTGCGACCTCCAATTTTCCAGCTCTTCCGCCGTCAGGCGAAACATAAAATCGGACGGAAATCGCTCGGGATTCCGCCGGACAGCCTCGTTCAGCCGCTTCGTCGGCACCTGATAGATCTCCGCTAAATCCCTGTCGAGCATCACTTTGCAGCCTCGGATCAGGAGATTTTTTTCAATGATCGCCTCTGCCGGAATCACCGGAAGATCCAGTAGTGGTTACTGCGGTTTTCTCTCAAACCCGCCGCAGATAATTCTCCACAAACACCCGGGCTTGCAACGCCATCGCCTCATCCAAAGCCGCCAAACCGTCGAACTCCACCACCCCATGCTCGACCGGCGCATGATCCCGCTCACGAATCCACACCAGCCGATCGTCCATCACTGAAAACCGCACCGCATCCACCTCCGCGTCCGAAGGAAACTGCGCGCACCGCCCGCGCGCGTAGCCGAAGTTGCACAGCCGCGCATCGCCCTCTCCGCCGCGCGAGCACTCGCCTTCGAAGATGCCGCCCAAAGGCGCGCGTCCTTCGCTCCATTCGGCTTCCCTCTGCGGTTTGAAATACGGGCACGCCATCACGTGTATGCTAACAAGTTGGAACCCACGCGAATTGAAATACTGAAGCAGTTGCTGGAGCAGAACCCCTCCAGCTCCTTTGCCCGCTACGGCTTGGCAATGGAATACATCAAAGCAGGCGAGCTCGATCACGCCGTCGAAGCCTTCGAAGCCGTCGTCGCGGAGGACCCTGATTACTCCGCTGCCTATTTCCACGGCGGCCAAACGCTGGAAAAGATGGGCAAGTTCGATGACGCGCGCTCGTTTTACAAACGAGGCATCGCCGTCACGCGCGATCCGCATGCGTTAAGCGAACTGGAAGCCGCGCTCGATATACTGGGAGAATAGTGCGCCTCGCAGTCCTCCTGCCGATCGTTTCCCTCTGGTGCTTCGCGCAAGCACCCAAGCCCTCGCCACCGCGCCCCCAGACGCAGCGGCCGGAAACGCAGAATTCCAATAACCAGCTCGACGATAACGAGGCGCTATTCACCGTCATGGCCGCTATCAACGCCGCTGGATACGACGCCGAGCTCGATTCGGTGTCGAACAATCCTCTGCGCAAGGCCGTGCGCGACGCCGTCGCCGCGCAGCATCCTCCCGTTGTTGAAGAGCTGAAGCGCTTCGTGCGCGACCACAAGCAGCCGGATGAGCTGAGCCAGTACGTCTCCTACGCGCTGGCGGTCGGTCCTCCACCGGAGTTCGCGCCGCGTTACGCCAACAACATGATGCCGCCCGACGCCGCGGCCCTCGATGGTTTCGGTCCCTTGCTCATCCGCTTCTATCAGGAGGCACACATCGCGCAAATCTGGAAGCGCGCGCAGCCCGCCTTCGACCAGGTGATCGCCGCCTATCATGAGCCGGTCAGCCGCGCTGTGCTGCTGGCAAACGCTTACACCCGCAACGTCACCAGCGGATACCTGGGACGCCGTTTTCAGATTTACATTGACCTTCTGGGCGCACCCAATCAGGTGCAAACGCGCAGTTATGTTGACGATTATTTCGTGGTGGTCACCGCCTCTACCGAACTGCGCACTCCCGATATCCGCCACGCCTATCTGCATTACATAATGGACCCTCTGGGTTTCAAATACGCCAAGCAGTTGAATGAGAAAAAGCCGCTGGGCGATTACGCGCTGGCCTCGCCTCTGCTGGCCGACGAATTCAAAAAGAATTTCAACCTGCTGGCCATTGAGTGCGCCATCAAAGCCGTCGAATCGCGCATCGATAAGAAGCCGGCCGCTCCGCTACAGGCGGCGAAAGAAGGCTATATTCTCACGCCCGGATTCGCCGACGCGCTGGCCGAAAATTACGAAACGCAGGAAGTGGTCCTACGGCTCTATTTCCCCGATCTGGTCAGCCACATCGATTTCAAGCGCGAAGAGAAGCGTCTGGAAAATTTCCAGTTCGACGAAAAGCCGGCCGTAAAGACCATCCGCGTCACCGGCGAAAAAACGGTGGAGCTGAAGGGCGTGGACCTGACGCTCGATCAGGCGGAAAAACTCTACGAAGGCCGCGATTTGAAGGGCGCCAAGGAACTGTACCTGCGCGTCCTCACCGAGACCACGGTGAATTCGCTGCACGCAAAAGCGTATTATGGTTTGGCGCGGATCACAGCGCTGGAGCGCCATCCCGAAGAGGCATCTCACCTCTTTGAGAAGGTTCTGGAACTGGAGCCGGACGCCTACACCAAGTCGTGGAGCCTGCTCTATCTGGCGCGTTTGTACGACGCTCAACCGGACATGCGGGACGACGCGGAAAAGTATTACAAGGCCGCGCTGGCCGTCGAAGGCGCTCCGGAAACGGTGCGTCAGGCGGCCGAAAAAGGTTTGAAGGAAGCATTCAACAAAAAATAGGAGTGGATGGAATGAGGACGATGAAATTAGTGGCTGCCGTCGTGACAGTGGCCGCGCTCGCCATGGCGCAGAAGCCGAAGTCGAAGAAGGAACAGGATGCGCTGATTGCCATCCAGGGGGAAAAGGAACCCGCCGCCAAAATGGCGAAGGTGGACGCGTTCGTCATTCAGTTCGCCGACACCGAGTTCAAGACGTGGGCCTACACGCAGGCCCGAATCGCCGCGCAGGCCCTCAACGACAGCGCCAAAATTATTATTTATTGCGATCTGGCCCTGGAAGCCGATCCCAAGGCGTATGACTCGATGCTGGCCGAAGCGGGAGAATTGGCGCGCACCACCCGCGAAAACGATCTCGATAAGGATCAGAAACTCACCAAGGCCGATAAGCTGGTCCACCAGGCGATGGAGATTATCCCCACCGCGACGAAACCCAATCCGGCCATCACCGACCCGCAATGGGACGAGTACAAGAAGGAATTCCTCAGCGATGCCCATAACGACCTCGGCATGATCGCTTCGGTAAAGAAGAAGTACGATGTAGCGATCGAGGAGTTCAAGCAGGCCAGCACGATTCCTGAGAAGCCGGATCCGGTGGTTCTCGTGCGGCTCGCCGGCGCCTATACCGACAACAAGCAGCCCGACGAAGCGCTCGCTGCGCTGGCCAAGGTGACCGATCCGCGTCTGGCTCCGTTCGTCGATCGCGAGAAAAAGCGCGCCGAGGCGGCGAAGGCCGCCAAAAAATAACAAATTTTACGAAACGATTATTTACATCCGACGCACATAATTAGTTAGCAATGCGCGTGGAACTGGAAATCCTCGAAAAAGCACTGGGGCACGTGTTCCAGGACAAAGCGATCCTGGAACGCTCCCTCACCCACAAGTCTAAAATCTACGAAAAGTCCGCGGAGGGTCAGGTGTCCTCGGACAATGAGCAGCTTGAATTCCTGGGCGACTCCATCCTGGGCTTCGTGATGAGCGACTGCCTTCTGCGCATGTACCCCACTGCGCCGGAGGGCCGCCTTTCGAAGCTGAAAGCCCACCTCGTCAGTGCCGCCCATCTCTATGAAGTGGCCCAAAATCTTTCCCTTGGCGATTTTCTAAGCCTCGGCCGCGGCGAGGAAATGTCGGGCGGCCGCGCCAAAAAAGCGCTGCTCTCCGACGCCGTCGAGGCCTTGATCGCCGCGCTCTATCTGGACGGAGGGCTGGACGTCGCGCGCCGTTTCATTGAAACCCAAGTGCTGGGGAGCTTTCAGCCGGAAGACGACGAGATCGACGGCGCAGTCGCGGACCACAAGAGTTCGCTTCAGGAGATGGCCCAGGCGCTGAAACTGCCTCCGCCGCGCTATTCCATTGTCGGAGAGGATGGGCCGGAGCACTCGAAGACCTTCACTGTCGAGGTCCGCCTAGGCAAAGACTGGGTGAGCCAGGCTCAGGGTCTATCGAAGAAGAGCGCCGGACAGAAGGCCGCCCAGCAGATTCTCCAGCAACTGACCGAATGGGGCCGTTAACTGCCCTCTATCCCGCCGCAAATGGATTCCTATTGACGTGCGGCCCATTTCAGCCATAATACGAAATACACTTCCTCCCGATCGTATCTACTAGCGGGAAGGTTCATGAGGGCAATGTCGTTCCGGGCGGCGTGGGCATTTATTCCGTTAGCGGCAGTTCTTCCGGTGCGCGCTCAGGCGCTGCTCGGAGGTGGCTCGGGCGCGGGCGAGCCGCACATGATGACCTCGGACCTCGCGGTCCTCGAAGCGCAGGACGTGCGCAAGGATCTTCCTTGTACGGTCACCCCCGCCAAGCCCATGCTGGGGTTCGACTTACGCTTCCACGCGGGCTTTGACGTAAACGTTCCGTTGAAGGAACTCTCGGGAGCCGAAAACCGTCTGACCGTCCTTTTCCGCGTGACCCCTGCCGACCATAAAGGGGACCCGGTTTACTTCGTCCAACACACTCGCGTCCCGGCGATTGAAGAGGATGCCAAAGGCGACGCCAACCTGGGAGGTTCCTTCGACCTGGGCGAGGGCAATTATCACGTCGATTGGCTGATGCGGGACCGGGCGGAGCGCGTCTGTTCGTTTTACTGGGACTCGGAAGCGGCTTTGCCTTCCAAAGACAAGCAGATCGCACTCGAGATCGGCGCTGGCGAAGTGCGTCAGACCCAGGACGAGCAGTTTACCGAAGACCCTCCGGTGGAGCGCACCCCCGCCGGCCGGCCGATCAACGTGAAAGTGCTGGTTAATTTCGCGCCCCAGAATTACGAGTCGCCCGCGTTGCGGCCCATGGACACCATCGCGCTGGTCTCGATTCTGCGGAAGATCGCCAGGGAGCCCAAATTCGGGCGGTTTTCGGTAGTTGCGTTCAACATGCAGGAGCAGCGGGTCGTCTACCGCCAGGCCAGCGAGGAAAAGATCGATTTCCCAGCCCTGGGGCAGGCATTGCAGTCCATCAAGCTGGGTACCGTGGACCTGAAGCGCCTGGGCCAGAAACATGGCGATACGGAGTTCCTTACCGATCTGATAAAGAACGAGATGCGCGCCGACGACCACCCCGACGCGCTGGTCTTTGCCGGTCCCAAGGTGATGCTGGACGCCTCCGTTCCGCAGGATACCCTGACGCCCATCGCCGGTGACGTGGATTACCCGGTGTTTTACCTGAATTACAACCTGTTTCCGCAGCAGGTGCCGTGGAAGGATTCCATCAGTCGCGCCATCAAGGTTTTTCGGGGAACCGAATACACCATCAGCCGTCCAAGAGATTTGTGGTTCTGTGTTTCGGAAATGGTCTCGCGTATTGTAAAATCGGGACACAGCCACGCTTCGCTGCCCGCCGTGGGTAACGAACTGAAATAGGGGAAACAGGGAGTCGAAATATGCGTCCGTACGTTTTGTTCCTGGCATCGCTGGCGGTCATTGGACCGGCTGCGGCTCAGGATTCGCGTTACGCCAATAAGCTTGCGCCCTACGTCGGCACGCCGGTGCGCGTGATGGACCGCATGCTGGAACTGGCCTCGATCAAGCCTGGAGACACGGTTTACGACCTCGGCTGCGGCGATGGCCGCATCGTGATCGCCGCCGCCTTGCGCTATAAAGCGAAGGCCGTGGGCGTCGAAATTTCTCCCAAGCTGGCTTCGCAGGCCACCGATGCCATCGCCAAAGCCGGATTGAGCGGTCGCGCCCGCATCATCCAGGGCGACCTGCTCGAAACCGACCTTTCGGGCGCGGATGTAGTCACCATATATCTGGCCACGCAGTTGAACCAGCAGTTGCGGCCGCGCCTGGAGAAATACCTCCACGCCGGCGCCCGCGTCGTCTCGCACGATTACGCGGTCCCGGGCTGGAAGCCCACCCGCGTCGAGCGCACCGAGGGCAAGCAGGGTCATGTGATCTACGTCTACGAAATGCCCCCGGTGAAAGACCCCGGCGATGACGAGTAGGCTTAAGCAACTCCTGACGCTTTCTTTATCGCCTCTTTACGCGCCGTTAGGATAACATCGTGGTGGGGCCACGGCCCCACTTCATGAACGTTAGGCCTAGCGTCTTCGCATTGCGCCTCACGGCGAGCCTTGGAGCCATCGCCGCCATCACCTGGATTTGCTCTCGCACCATCCAAGTGAACGCGCTCACCGCCGGGTTCGCCTATCTGCTCGGCATCCTGGGCATTGCCGCCACCTGGGGACTGATCGAATCCGTCATTGCCAGCGTCGCGGCGATGCTGTGCTTCAATTTTTTCTTCCTGCCCCCGGTTGGGATGTTCACCATTTCCGATCCGCAGAACTGGGTCGCGCTGATCGCCTTCCTCTGCACCGCTCTAGTCGCCAGCCATCTCTCCGACCGCGAAAAAACGCAGGCTGCCGAGGCCACGCGCCGGCAGGGCGAGACCGAGCAACTCTACGCCCTCAGCCGCGCCATTCTATTGACCGACCCATCGCAACCCGTAGGCTCGCAGGCGGCGCGCCACATCGCGGAAATTTTCGATTGCCCCGGGGTGGCCCTTTTAGACGCCAAAACGTCGGAGGTCTATCGCGGCGGCGCCGACGATTTGCCCGGCGTCGAACCGAAGCTCAAGCAGGTTGCCGTGCAGGGAGGGAATATCAGCGAGCCTCCGCTCTTCATCAGCGCGATCCTGTTAGGCGGGCAGCCCACCGGCAGCCTGGCGATGAAGGGTCTCTCGCTGTCCGATGGCGCGCGCCAGGCGCTGCTCAATCTGGTGGCCATCGCGCTCGAACGCGTCCGCAGCGAGGAAGCCGCCAACCGCGCCGACGCCGCGCGCCAGAGCGAGGAGTTCAAATCCACGCTGCTGGACGCCATCGCGCACGAATTCAAGACGCCGCTTACGTCGATGAAAGCCGCCTCCACGTCGCTACTGGCCGATGTGCCCGGGCTTTCGCCGCATTCGCGCGAGCTGGTCTCGATCATCGACGAAGAGACCGACCGCATGAATCAACTGGTGACGGAAGCGGTCCGCATGTCCCAAATCGACGCCGGCAAGTTGCGGCTGGAGCGCGACGCGCTGGACGTTGCTGCGCTGCTTCATCGAGTGATGGAGCCTTTCGCTGCGCAGTGCGCCGGCCGCGCCATCCGGGTCCATGCTTCGCCCGAATTGCCGCGTGCCTTTGCTGATCCGGAACTGATCGCGTTGGCGCTGCGCCAGTTGGTGGATAACGCGCTCAAGTATTCGCCGCCCGCGTCGCCGATCTCTGTTTCCGCCGATTTGGAGGGTGAGCGGCTGGTCATCCGCGTGGAAGACCGGGGCCCCGGTGTCCCAGAACGTGAGCGCAGCCGCATTTTCGACAAATTTTACCGCCCCAGCCGTGCCACCGATCGCGTGCCGGGCACCGGCATGGGCCTGTACATCGCGCGGGAAATCTTCCGCGCCCACGGGGGCGATCTGTGGATTGAGGACGCGGACGGCGATGGCTCGGAATTTTGCGCCGCGCTTCCTCTGCCGAAAAAGGAAGGACGCAACAAATGAGTTCCGGCCGCATTTTAGTGGTGGACGACGAGCCCCAGATCAGGCGCGTGCTGCGGGCCACGCTCACCGCCCAGGGCTATGAATTTTCCGAGGCCCGCAGCGGCGAAGAAGCGTTGGAAGCCATTCGCGCCAGCCGCTTCGACCTGGTGCTGCTCGACATCAACATGCAGGGCATGGGCGGCATGGAAACCTGCCGCGCGATTCGCAGCGGCAGCGAAGTGGCGATCCTCATGCTGACGGTGCGCGATTCGGAGCAGGATAAAGTGGCCGCGCTGGACGCCGGAGCGGACGACTACATCACCAAACCGTTCAGCATGCCCGAGCTTCTGGCTCGCATCCGCGCCGCGCTGCGCCGCATGCCTTCGTCGCCCGAGGGAGGTCCGCAGTCGGTGCATTTGGGCGACATTGAAATTAACCTGGCCACCCGCCGCGTCATCAGCGGAGGCCGCGAAGTCCGCCTCACGCCAAAAGAGTTCGGACTGCTGCAATATATGCTGGCGAATCCCAATGTGCCGATCCCGCACGGGCGTCTGCTGCAGGCCGTGTGGGGCCCCGATTATGGCGACCAGGTGGAGTACCTGCGCGTGTTCATGAACCAGTTGCGCAAGAAAATTGAGCCCAATCCAGCCGAGCCAAAATACCTGCTGACCGAACCCTGGGTAGGCTACCGCTTCGCCCTGCCGGAAAAGTAGAGCCCGCTCCATCGCAACCCGGTTTCCCCTTTGGCGGCAGATGTTCTTGAATTCACCTCCGATACCTGCCAAACGCTTCCGCACGCCCACCAACACCACGGCCGGCCTGGTCAAACGCGCGTAACACACCGGTCTCGTTTCTGTAACGTGGCTCTCATACGGCGATGCTAATGTGAAGCGATTCATTTCTTTGGGGTTTTGAAATTCACATGCGGGGTGTGTCCACCGTCCCCGTGTCAAGGGAGAGCACGAATGTTCAAACGAGTATTGTCTGCCGCATTTTTTTTGCTTGCCATGGCGCCGGGATTGGTGCATGCGCAAGGCTTGCTGGGCGCCATCCTGGGCAGCGTCGAGGACGCCAGCAATGCGGCTGTCGGTGAAGTCACGGTCACCGCGGTGAGTGAGGCGACCAACCTCCAGGTCAGCGTGAAAACGCAGGGCAACGGTCTTTATCAGATCCCCAACCTACCCATCGGTATCTATTCCGTGAGCTTTAAGAAGACTGGATTCCAGGTGGAGACTCACCCGCAAATCCTGGTGCAGGCGGAACGCTCCGCCACCGTGAACGCGACCCTGCGCGTCGGCCAAGTCAGCACCACCGTTGAGGTCAAGGGCACGCCTATGCTCAATGAGACGGACCCGACCAACGGCTACGTGCTGGACTCGAACACCATCGCGGGCACGCCTCTGGGCACGGGCAGCTTTACGCAGCTTGCTCTGCTGTCGCCCGGCGTGAATGCGGATTTTCTCTCTGGCAGCGGTTCCAACGCGGGGCTGGGCAACCAGGATATCTGGGCCAACGGACAGCGCGACACTTCGAACAGCTTCGTCGTCAACGGCGTCAATGCCGATAATCTGTTTAACGGCAAAACGGGCAGCGGAGTCGCCTCGACGCGTTACACCTCCAATACCGGCCAGAGTTCCACGGTGGGCGGGCAAAGCATCACCAGCGTGTCGGTGTACGATTCCATCGGGCAGTCCCTGCCTTCACCGCCGCAGGAAACGCTGGAAGAAATCCGCGTGAACACCGCCATGTACGACGCAACCCAAGGCGCGAGATCGGGCGCTCATATTTCGGCCATCACGAAGTCGGGCAGCAATAAGTTCCATGGAGAAATCTACGAGTATTTCCAGAACACCATCTTCAACGCAGCGCCGTTCTTCCGCAATGCGGCTCCGGTAAGCCTCAGCATCCCCTCTGGACAGAGAGTTCCTCCCCTGCATTACAACCGGCCAGGCGGGACGTTCGGCGGTCCGATTTTCAAAGACAAACTGTTCTTCTTCGGCTCCTTTCAAGCCCTGCGAGTGGCCGACAACCTCGCCGGATCCTCGACAGCCACCGTTCCCCAGCACCTGACCGACGATCGCAGCGCCGCGGGTCTCGCCGCTGTGGCGCAGCAGGATCTGGGAGTCACCATCGCCCCTACCCAAATCGATCCGGCTGCGCTGAAAATCATGAATCTCAAGGTGAACGGCAACTGGTTCATACCCAACCCGAACGTCACCAATGCCGCCTCCGCCAAGCAACTGGGATATAACGTCCTGGTCAACGGCAGCGCCAGCACCACCGCGGCCAATATCGGAACGGGCAGCCTCGACTATAACTGGAACGATAAAGAACGCCTCAGCGCGAAGGTGTTATACCAGGATGCGCCGAACTACAATCCTTTCGGCGGAGGCACGGGAATCCAGGGATTCGGCAAATCGCTCGATTCCGGCTCCGATCTGGCCTCCATCAACAATACTTCGATTCTGGGACCGAATCTTACCTGGGAAAATCGCATCGGCTGGGTGCGGATGCGCAGTTATGCCAATACACAACAGCCGTCCGCTCCCTCCGACGCCGGAATTAATCTCTGGGGCATCCCAACCTTCCCGCAGATTGCACTGGGCACCACCGACAACAACATCAACAGGTCCCTCACCTTTGGGCCGAGCGGCAACTTCGCCAACGTCGGCATGGTCCAGAATAAGTGGGACCTGAATTCCACCGCCAGTTGGGTCCGTGGACGCCACACTTTGTCGTTCGGCGCAAGCTGGGCTCACACGCAGTTGAATATCCTGAATAACATCACCGACGCGGCGTCCATCGGCTTCAGTAACTTCTCGCAGTTCCTGCTGGGGTCGCTGACTCCTTCGAGCACTTCTTTCTACAACGGCTCGGCCAACCGTTATTACCGCGCGGACCAGATCGGCGCTTATGCGCAGGATAGCTGGAAAGTGAAGAGCAATCTCACGCTGAGCCTCGGCATTCGCTACGATTACGACGGCCCGCTGAGCGAAAAGAACGGCAACCTGGTCAACTTCGACCCGAAAGTGTACGCGTATAGTGCTTCCTCCGACACGATTACCAATAGCGGCCTGTTGTTTGCGGGCAATTCCAAATATGCCCCGCACGCTGGGTCGAACTCCACCCTCAAGAATACCCAGCAGGGATTCGGACCCCGCGTCGGCGTGGCCTGGAGCCCGTCGTTCATCAAGCACTTCACCATGCGCAGCGGCTTCGGTCTGTACTACGATCGCGGCGAGTTATTCACGTACCTCTCACCGGGTGCAGGCGGCGGCTATAGCGGTCCATTTGGCGTCACCGACCAGCTTCCCTTCACCGTGAAGATCGGGCCGCCTGCGGGCGCAACGCTTTCGGCTCCGTTCGGGCCCACACCTCCGGGAACGCCGGGCGATCCGAGCATTCTGGCCAGGCAGCTTCCCAACATGGCCCAATTGACCGCGGGCACGGCGCCTTATATTTTCGGAGGATACGATGCGAACAATCACCTGCCCTACACCATGAACTGGAGTTTCGAC